>Ga0208297_1000137_pt1 | contig 188139 bp, 145 predicted proteins | sample LMS_cellobiose_e_FD_187367 | JGI IMG/M metagenome (GOLD analysis project Ga0208297, IMG submission 187367) | Rumen-fistulated moose microbial communities from Alaska, USA - LMS_cellobiose_enrichment (SPAdes) (version 2) | ecosystem: Host-associated > Mammals > Digestive system > Stomach >... | reverse complement strand
AATAGTTAATTCTTAATTATTAATTGTCAATTGTCAGTAGAGTTCTTCAGGTGGCTATGGCATCGGGGTTCCACCTCTTCCCATTCCGAACAGAGCAGTTAAGCCCGATCACGCCGATGGTACTGCGCGAGTGGGAGAGTAGGTAGCCGCCGTTTTTCATGAGGGCAGGGTTCCAGCCGGAAGGCCGGAGCCCTGCCTGTCTTTTTTTCCAGCATCCCTCATCCCTCACCTCTCACCCTTCATATTCACGTATAATTGACGGACATTTACGGATATTCACGGATATTCACGGATATTTACGGCCATTTACGGTCATTAAACGTAGCGTCGCAGACAGCCGCTTCAAACTACTTTCAGAAATGAGGTGTCAGCCGTCAGCCCGTATTGCCCTGTTGCTCAGCAGGATATAATTCCCTGCCCTGATTTTCCGCTCAGGAAGTTAAAAAGTACGCCAGAGTTAAACGGCGTGCCTCCAACGTTAAACGCCATGCCTCCAACGTCAAACGCCATGCCGCCAGCGTTTAACTTTGCGACAATACTCTCCCGTTCATCGGTTTTCGGTTCAGGCGGATTTGCAATCCGCCTGCGCTGAATAGAGGGATTTGCAATCCCTCACCAATAGCGTAGTCCATTGATGCAACTATCGGATGTTTGAGTTTTTTTGTAAACACGGCCCGCGTTTATATAAACACGGCCCCTGTTTATTTAAACGCGGCCCGTGTTTACAAAATGTTGCTTGAAAAAAGAAAACTCCCCACTACTTTTTTCACGGTTCATGGTTCACGGTTCATGGTTCACGGTTCATGGTTCACGGTTCATGGTTCATGGTTCACGGTTCATGGTTCATGGTTATCATCCATCTTCCATCATCCATCATCCATCTTCCATCTTCCCTCAAAAAGGCTGACGGCTGACAGCTGATTCCTGAAAGTATGTTGGGAAAGACATGGTTGCCTTCGATTAGGAATAATTCTCCGTCTTTTTCTTTTAAAACAAAAGAAATGGAATGGGAAAAAGTGCAATACTGTCAAAAACCGTCGTCCCCCTTTTCCATCATCCCTTTTCCATCATCCATCAGACATCGTACTTCATCCCTCTTCCATCTCATCCCCCCAAAAAGGCGCCGTTGATTTTCGAAAAAACTCCCATTTCATCGGGCATTTCCAGGAAAATGCCAATGAAGGCCAAACCGCCCAGCAAACACCACTTCTAACATGAAACCGAAGGTGTTTGAGGTTGTCAGTAAGAAAAGCCAAAGCTTAGTTGTGCTTAGTAGATGAAAACGGACATAATTTGGATAAATGAAATAATTTCCCTCAAAAAATTGATGCTTCAATTTTTTTTGCTTACTTTTGACCCCAGATTTCTTACAATGTATTAATTGTGCCGTAAAAACCGCAAAAAGCCTATATGATATGGATGGATTCAAAAATATTGAAATCAAGAATTTCAGAGGCATAGATCACTTGATAATAGAAGATCTTTCCCGTGTGAATGTCCTTCTCGGGCAGAATAATTCGGGCAAGACATCGGTGCTTGAAGCTATAGCAATGTTGATGAGTATGTCGAATCCTGACATGCCTCAGTCCATTAATGCTGTACGTGCCCGTAAACCGTTTAGTAAATTCATAGATATACAGTACTTCTTCAACAATTTGAATGTCTTAACACCTCCAGAAGTGATGGCAGAACAGCAGGATGGTAGTTCTCGACACTTAAAGTTGTCCTTGTCTTATGTGTTTGATGAGTTGGCAGAGTCCCAGAACGAGCCGCAACAGATGGGAACTGTCAAGTATGTCAATACATTGGAAATGAATTTTGATGTTTCTAATGGGCCGTTAAAACAGGGTTTTCAAAGTTGGTTGCGAGTGAATCCACAAGGTATGGTGGTCAACCGAAAGGTGGCAGATGGTTATCTGGAAAACAAAAGAGCATGGTTGAACCCATCAGATTTAATGACGAGTAATCTTGCTAATGACTTGGCCGATTTGTTCAAGCGCAATCGGAAAGACGCCGTTCTTGCTTTGCTGAGATTATTTGATCCACATATTAACGGAATAGAGATTCTTACGGATGATATCTACATTGGATTCGAAGGCATGGCCCAAATGATGTCTCTAAGTATGATGGGCGATGGCCTGCGCCGTTATCTGAATATGGTGGCTGCCGCTGCCAACCCCCTCATTGACGTTCTCCTCGTTGACGAGATTGACAATGGTCTTCATTATTCTACCTACAAGAAACTATGGGAAGCTATCTTCGCACTGGCAACCACTACGAATAAGCAGGTATTCGTTACTACTCATGGTAAGGAAACGCTAAGCCACTTGAATGAAATGCTGGAAGAGCATCCAGAATATCAACAAGAGATGCGTTTGTACACTTTAGAGAGAACTATCAAGAAAGGCATGCAGGCCTACATGCTCACCCATGAAGGGCTGAGAGGCGCTTGCGAAAATGGTATTGAACTTAGAAGCATAGCCCTATGAAGAGAAGGTTTCGTATTTTTGTAGAAGGTGATGCTGACAAGAAATTCTTGAGTGACTATTACCATCACCTCTTCCAAGAAAAAGCCCCTCAATACAGCATCAATCACACAGGTGATTTGAAAGGGGATAAAACTGGCGGCTATAAGAAGCTGTCAGACGAAATCAACATCCGAGAAATGCGCATTAATGCTGATCAGGACGGTGAAAATCTTGTCATTTTCGATGCAGACAATGACATTGAAGCTCGTCGTAAGGAGTTAGAAGCTATCAAGGAGCAATATCAAGTGGACTTTAAGTTGTTCCTTCTTCCCAACAATAAAGACAAAGGGGCTTTGGAGGATATGCTGGAGCAAATTATCAATCCTGTCAATCAGCCCATCTTCAAGTGTTGGGAAAACTATGAGAAGGAACTTGTAAAGCAAGAGATTCCCGGACGCACACCTCCACCACTGACTACGCCTGCCAAGAAAACAAAGATATATGGTTATCTTGAAGCCTTGCTTGGCACATCGAAACGTGAGAAAGAACTGATAAAGGATCCTAATCGCAACTACGAGAACACCCAGCACTGGAATCTGGATGCAGAGTATCTGGAGCCATTGAAGGGGTTCTTGCAAAAATGGTTATAAGTATGGGCAAAGTGAAGCAATATACCGTTATCGATCTCTTTGCTGGAGCAGGAGGCTTGTCTGAAGGATTTGTTCAGGCAGGTTTTGTTCCTATTGCTCACGTTGAAATGGATAAAGATGCATGCAACACATTGAGAACTCGATGCTGTTATCATTATTTGCGAGCTAACAACCAGTTGGATATTTATTACAAATATTTGAAAGGTGAGATTACCCGTGAAGCCCTTTATACAAGTGTTCCCGCCGAAGTAACCAATGCCGTAATCAATGCCGAAATATCAGACAAAACAATAAATGATACATTTGACAAGATAAAGTTACTTGCCAAAGGGCGCAAAATAGACATGATAATCGGCGGACCTCCATGTCAGGCATATTCTTTGTTAGGAAGGCATCGAAAGACAATGGAAGATGACCCACGCACTTTATTATATCTACAGTATGGAAAGTTCTTGAAAGAATTTACTCCAATAGGATTTGTCTTTGAGAATGTTCCTGGTTTGTTGAGTGCCAAAAAGGGAGAGCATTTCCAGAATTTGCAAACCTATTTTGACGAAATGGGATATAAGGTACATTTTAAAATGCTAAATGCATCTGATTATGGTGTACTACAGGAGAGGCGTCGTATAATTATTGTTGGCTGGCAGAAGGATAATGACATGGGCTATCCTGAGATAGAGAAAATATCAACAAATGCTGTTATTTATGATATTTTAGGAGACCTGCCACTATTAAAAGCTGGAGAAAACGAAATGGTGTCTTCATATAAGAAGGAAAACAACTCATATTTGCGTGAAAGTGGAATTCGGGCAGATGGTGAGAAGTTTGTTACACAGAATATTACTCGTCCAGTTAATGCTAATGATGCTGCGATATATGCCTACGCCATTAAATTGTGGAATAGTAAGCAGGTTCGTGTCAAATATACAGATTTGCCTATAGAGCTTCGCACTCAAAAGAATGAAGACTCGTTCTTGGACAGGTTTAAAGTTGTGAATGGGAATGGCAATGTCCATACTGTAGTAGCACATTTAGCAAAAGATGGGCACTATTATATACATCCATCCTTGAGCGTATGTCGTTCCATATCAGTGAGGGAAGCTGCACGTATGCAGTCCTTTCCAGACAACTTCTATTTTGAAGGTAGCCGTTCTGCTATGTTTAAGCAGATTGGCAATGCCGTACCAGTTTTGATGGCAAAAAAAATAGCGGAATCAATAAAGCAATTGCTATGACAGACAATCTTCCAGTATCTAATGATAGAGAAAGAGTAGCAAAGTTTAAACCACGAGCTCGACTCCTATTGCAATTAGGTGACCAACTCATAAAGAATGAAAGTATTGCATTGTTAGAGTTGGCAAAAAACGCATATGATGCTGATGCTTCATTGGTAAGTATTGATATGTATCATCCAGACTCTATTGAAGATGGTTATATCGTAATCGAAGATGATGGCTTTGGTATGACTGCTGATGTAGTAGAAAATGTTTGGTTAGAGCCAGGAAGTAGTTATAAGCAAGAACAATTTGCAGAACGGCGTTTTACTCCCAAATACAAACGGCTACCTATAGGTGAAAAAGGAATTGGTCGTTTTGGTGCTCATAAACTGGGAAACCTCATTGAGATGACTACAAAAAGTGCCACTGCCAAAGAAGTATATGTATATATTGACTGGACGCAATTTGCAGAGCATCGTTATCTGGACGATGTACCAATTAAAATAATAGAACACCAACAACCTGTTTATTTTACTAATGGTAAAACAGGAACAAGAATTGTAATTCGAGGCTTCCGGAAAGGATGGGAGAGAGGTATGGCTCGTAGTGTGATTAGAGCGATTACTTCTATGACTTCTCCTTTTGAAATAATGAATACATTTCTGCCAATATTTAAAATAACGGATAAACCAGGATGGTTTGATGGTATCATGACTTGGGATAAAGTATGTGATTATTCCTTATTTCAATTTGATACAGTCATATCCAGAAATTATATTACGGACTTCTCATATGGTTTTACCCCATGGAATACGATGACGAAACTTCATGAACGCCATATTGATGTTTCTGATCCGATAGTAGAAAATCGTTTGCGGATTACCGATGATGACGAGAAACCTATTGACTTGACCAAATATAAAATAGGTACTATTAGATTTAAAGGGTATATTTTTGATTTGGATACTTTTATTCTGAAAATGGGGGTTTCTGATAAGAATGGATTCAAGTCTTATTTGAAATCTAATGGTGGTGTTCGGGTGTATAGAGATGGATTGCGGGTATACGATTATGGAGAGCCTGAAAACGATTGGCTGTCTTTGGATTTTCGCCGTTTCCAACAACCGACGAAAGCTATTAGTAATAATCTTATTGTTGGAGCAGTCTACTTAAATAGAGACGAAAGCTCTGATTTAGAAGAAAAAACCAACAGAGAAGGATTTGTAGGTAATGATGCATATGATGCTTTTAAATCTGCGATTCTTCATGTTGTTAGTTTGGTCGAGACTTTGCGTCAAACAGATAAAAAGAAATTAAAGGAGATATATGGCCCTACTCCGAAGTCAGAACCGGTCATGAGCCTGCTAGGAGAAGCGCAGCGCTATGTTGAAGAGAAAGTATTGGATAGTGAAGTAAAGACTGAGATAAAGAAATATTTAGTCAAGATAGAACGTGACTATAAACTTGTAACTGACAATCTGCTGAAAGCAGCAGGAGCAGGCTTAAATATGTCTGTTGTTATTCATGAAATAGAAAAAATAATCTATGAGGTAGATAAGGTTCTTAAGGCAGAAAAGGCATCAGAGAGAGCATTGAAGTTGGTTCAGCATTTATCGTCTTTAATTGATGGGTATGCTGACCTTATACGACGTTCTGAGCAAACAAAAGAGAGCGTATTTAACATCATTAATCAAGCGTTGTTTAATACAGAGTATCGTTTGCACACTCATGATATTACAGCGGTAAAGAAGTTTTTGGATAATCCTGTCAATAAGAACACACGTTGTAAAGTAGCACGTAATCTTCTCATAGGTGCAATTATGAATCTTATAGATAATTCTATATATTGGTTAGACCAAAAGGCGTTTAAGAAGAAAGAAGAGAATGAGCCTTTTACTAAAAAGCTTCTTATTGATGTCGTTGCAGACGATGAGTTCGTACATATTATTGTTGCGGACAACGGAACAGGAATCTTATTACCAACAGAAGAAATAACCGAACCTTTTGTTTCTGGCAAGAAAAACGGTGCCGGTATGGGGCTAGGTTTACATATAGCAAGTGAGGTTTTAAATGCTCAAGGTGGCAAACTATCTTTCCCAGATACTGGAGATTTTGATATACCTGAAGAGTTTGAAGAAGGAGCAAAAGTTGTTTTATCACTAAAGAAATAATTGATTATGGAGAATATGATACCATTGAATGGGCGTATAGCTATTGTAGATGACCAAATAGAGCAAGCATTACCCTTAATGCGCGTTTTTGCTAAAAACAATATTCCGTATGTTTATTATAAAGGTACAGATCCCGAGTATTTACCAGAACAACCAGAGAATGACATTCGAATCCTCCTGTTGGATTTAAACCTTTTAGGCGGAAGAGACAATCTTCCTAAGGATATACGTTCATCCTTATTCTCTGTGATAAGCCATATTATATCTCCAAACAACTATCCTTATGTATTAGTTCTTTGGAGTCGTCAGGAAAAGGAATATAAGGAGATGCTTGAAGAATTGTTCTCGAATGCTTTAATAGACCGTGCTCCTATAACAATATTAGAATGGATAAAATCAGACTTCTTCCCCAACTTCTCAGATGAAGAAGCAAACAAAGATGAAGAGTATAGAATTATTGACGAACTCAAAAAGGTTATTGCCAAACTTCCTGCATATAGTTATTTGATGCAATGGGAAAATTGTGTTCATAATGCTGCAGACGAAACGATTCAAGACATTTTCCATGATTTCCATTCTAAAGGCAAATGGGATAATAATGCCAATTGTATATTGGATATGTTTGCCAAGTCCTATTTAGGAAAGCACTATAATGACTCATCAATAGAGGATAAGGCCAAAGCTTCATTGTTGTTTTTAAATGATGTTTATTGTGACACTTTGGAGTCACACGTTATCGCTTGTGACTTTCTTGAAGAAAACGATTTGTCATATAGCGTAAGCGGAGAGTACAAAGACGAGATGGCGGCAAAGATAAATGGATGTCTATTGTTATCGAGTCTGTTTGATTCTTCTTGTCAGCCAGGTTGTGTTCTTCCTATTGATTTAAAAGAAGAAAACACTAAATATTTTCATGAACTATTTCATGATTGTTTTATCACGGGTGGCTTATCTAATAAGGACGCTAAGCAATTGAAGAAAGATATCTACAAATCATTACTACCATTTGAAGTCGTAGTTACTCCCGATTGTGACTATGCTCAGATGAAAGCAAAATATTTCAGATTGGTTCAAGGTGTAATAATTAATGCAGACTTTAAGGGCTATGTGAATTCTCAATCTGATGCTTTTTATGTATCTCCTATCTTCGAGTATGAAGGGAAAAAACGCGTCCTAGTCCTGAATTATAGATATTTGGTTACTTATGTTGAGGGCCATCAATATCCGAATCCTTTGTTTAGAGTCCGAGATTCTGTTTTAGCAGAGATGCGTTCAAAACTTGCTCGACACATTAATAGACATGGGGTTATGAATCTATAGTTGCCTTATCAAATCCATTCAATATAAATAAATGTATGTGAGTAACTTTGTTTTTACTTATTGGTTGACATATAGACAATCAAAATGTCGGAAAACGTAATTATACAAAACACCCCATCTAATATTGACAACTCAGGTATTTCTTGGGTTGATAAGGAATTCTCCCATCCTGAAAGAATTATCAGGCTTGGTACGTCATTTAGTGGCATTGGTGCTATTGAATATGCATTCAAAAGGTTGGGGCTTAATAGCCAAATTATGTTTGCTGGTGATATAGATGCGAACTGTAAGAAAACATACTTTGCTAATTACAGTATTAGCGAGGGACAATGGCATACAGATATTCACAATTTTGATGCTAAGCCATACAAGGGGAAGATAGACCTGTTCGTCGGAGGAGCACCTTGTCAAGCATTCTCAATTGTTGGAGGCCAAAGAGGCTTTGACGATACAAGAGGTACCTTATTTAGAGAATTTGCACGAGTTGTGAAAGAATGCCAACCAAAAGTTTTTATATTTGAAAATGTCCAAGGTCTTTTTAAACACGATAATGGGCGCACTTGGGATGTGATTAGGAAAACTTTTGAGGACTATTGCGGCTATGATGTCCATTATCAACTGTTAAACGCTAGAGATTATGGAGTTCCTCAGACAAGAGAAAGACTATATTGTATTGGATTTCGAAAGAAAACAAATTTCAAATATCCTGCCCCAATCCAATTAAAGTATCGAATGTATGACTTTATGGAAGACTATACTGATACTGATTATTTTTCAGAATCTGATGGATACAAATATCTGTCAAATAACAAAAAACATAGAGAAGCGCTTACAAAAGGTCTTGAACATGAATACTTCAATGATTTCGTTTTTGAAGTAAAAGAAGTTGAAGACAAGTATTATCTTTCCGAAAAAGTTGCCAAATACGTGTTGGCAGGTGGAACCAAAACATTCAAGACCTCGACAAAAACAGACCTTGACATTGCTCGTCCTTTACTTCATTCCATGCATAAAATGCATAGGGCTGGAGTTGACAACTACGTTACGTACAGGAAAGATAAAGGAATAAATGGAATTCGAAAATTAACACCGAGAGAATGCCATCGCCTTATGGGATTCCGTGATGACTTCCATGTTGTAGCAGCCAATACTGCTGCATACATGCAAGCAGGAAACAGTATTGTTGTCGATGTGCTAATGGCAATTCTAAAACAACTTGACATTACGAAATACGGAGTAAATGAAAAATAAATATCAAGATATACAAAATACAAAAGCCAACATTGATAACAGTGGCATTGATTGGCAGGCCAAGTCTTTCTCTCATCCTGAAAGGACCATAAGACTTGGCACGTCATTTAGTGGTATAGGCGCGATTGAACATTCTTTCCATCGTCTAGGTTTGAACTGTGAAATACAATTTGCAGGAGATATTGATGAAAATTGCAAAAAAGCATATTTTGCAAATTACAATATTACCGAAGGCAAATGGCATAAAGACATACATGAGTTTGATGCCACCCCATTCAAGGGGAAAATTGACCTATTTGTAGGTGGAGCACCATGTCAGGCTTTCTCTCTACGAGGAAAGCATGGCGGATTTGAAGATACAAGAGGTACTCTCTTTAGAGAATTTGCTCGTGTAGTTATCGAGTGCCAGCCTAAAATATTTATATTTGAGAACGTCCGTGGTATGCTTTATCATGATAAAGGTAATACCTGGGATGTCATTCATAACACCTTTGAAAAGGACTGCGGCTATCAAGTATACTATCAAATACTTAACAGTAGGGACTATGGTGTACCGCAAAGTCGTGACAGAATATATTGCATTGGATTTAAGAAAGAGGTAGATTTCAAGTATCCGGCACCTATTAAACTGGGTAAAACTGTATACGATCTTCTAGAAGATGTCGTAGACGACAAGTATTTCCTGAAAGAAAAGGGATTTCACTTTATAACAGAAAGTGTCAATCACACGAAGAGCTATACGCAGATAAACGGAACGATTCAGCTTTGCCAAAAAAGAAATCAACAATTCAACTGGCATGGCGACTTTATATATCACCCTTTCACCAATGAGAAAAATCAGCCGTCAGACTTTTTAGACAAAATTCATCTTATAAAAGATGCAGAAGAATCATATTACATTTCATCAAATGTAAATGAGCGCACAATATATCCTGATGGAAATGGAAACCACGTGCTGCGTAGAGGTGAAAGTGTGAAATGCGACACTTCTAAAGGATGGTTTAGAAAGCTTACTCCACGCGAATGTCTTCGCTTAATGGGATTTGATGATTCATTCAAAATAGTTGTTTCGGATACAGAGACTTACAAACAAGCAGGAAATAGCATTGTAGTTGAAGTCCTCATGGCTTTGTTAAAGCAGATAGATATAACTAAATACGGTATATAATATGGCAGACCCAATTTGTAGATGGAGGAATCCATATGTAAGTACTATTATCGAGCTTGTGAAGATTTTACCTCATGAGGTGATGCCTTCTGACAAATTCAGAACAATAGTTGAAAAGCGCTGGCCAGGTTTTATGCACACCCCCTATCAGCTTGCATGCCAAGTTGGTCTTTATTATGAGTCTGATGACGGATTATACTACCCAAGATTTGACCATGATATAGATGAAACGGAAGCCCTTTCGTATATGAAGAGATGGATTACCAGGTATTATGTCCCTAATCCATATACAAAGTCCTTGAAAACTTTGCAACAACCTCAACCTTTTTTGGCTGCCATAATAGGTTACATATATAAACATCCTAATGGAACAGGGTTACATTCCATTTTAGAAACTGTGTTCCAAGAAAAGATAGGCAACATTGATATTATCTCAAATGTTCTAAACACATATACTGATTTAATAAAAGTAGATACCCTTGGAAATGTTGAATTAACGGTTAAAGCTATTGATTTTATGAAACAATATATAGACAGAAATGACAAAAAAGCTTTCTTTGAGTATTTCTCTGAAAGCGAAAGCACAGTAGATGATAGTCTCTCTAAAAGTCTCATCTTCTACGGAGCACCTGGAACAGGCAAGTCGAATACTATCAAGCGGGAAGTAGATGAAAAGGGAAGAAAATGCTTCCGCACAACTTTCCATCCAGACAGCGACTATTCTTCATTTGTAGGCGCTTATAAGCCAACCATGAAAGAGAGCTTCATTACAAAGGATGGGATTACAACGAAAGAGGAGAAGATTATCTATACGTTCTGCCCTCAGGCTTTCACCCATGCATATGTAGAAGCATGGAAAACGGAGGAGGAAGTTTATCTTGTGATAGAGGAAATAAACCGAGGCAATTGTGCGCAGATATTCGGTGACTTGTTCCAACTCTTGGACAGGAAGAACGGCATTTCAGAATATCCGGTGGAAGCTGATGCTGACCTGCAAAGCTATCTGCAAAAGACTTTGGCGGATACCTCACGGACGGATATTCCAAAGGATGTGAAGTCTGGCAAGAAACTGATGCTTCCATCTAATCTTTACATTTGGGCTACGATGAATACTTCAGACCAAAGCCTTTTCCCCATCGACTCGGCATTCAAGCGGCGCTGGGAGTGGAAATATATCAAGATAAAGGAGGGCAAAGACGAGAATGGCAACAAGCTTGGCTGGAAAGTTGATGTCAAGATGGACGAAGCGGGCACCCTACTGCCTTGGTGGGACTTCATCAAGAAAATCAATGAGATTATTGCCTCGATGACATCGAGCGCTGACAAGCAGCTGGGCTATTTCTTCTGCTGTGCTAAGGATGGTGGTGTGATTGACGAAGAGACGTTTGTGTCGAAAGTAATCTTCTACCTGTGGAACGATGTGTTCAAGGACTATGGTTTCGAGGATGTTTCGTTGTTCCGCTATGTCGCAAAGGACGAGGATGGGAAGGAAATGGAAAATGATTTGACCTTCCCAGACTTCTATGATGAGGATGGGGAGAAGGTGAACACGGAACGGTTGACTGACTTTGTGAAGAAAGTAATGAGCTGGAAGAAAACGAATGACAATAAAGACTAAATGACAGGATATCATGGATGGAGTTTAATTTGCCGGTAATTTGCCAGAGAACAGAAGAAAGAAATGATATTGATTATAAATACCTGATGAACAATAAAATATGTGCTTCACTTTAATTTGCTGGTAATTTGCCAGAATGGAAGATAATTTGTTTTAAGCTTTATTTTTCATATGTATATCCTGTTTGAAGAATACCAGTATGAGAGCCGGAAGGTTGAGAAGATCCTGAAAGATATTTATGTTCTACAGGATGTCAATAAGAAGGTGAGCGTGCAGTACGTGGGATACTTCTATAATCCGCATCTACATGACTGTGTGTTCATTCTGCCTAAGGTGTTGCTGACGGAGCAGGAAACGTTAGTCGGTATGGAACTGCCGACAGGAGAGCAGGTGAGTCCAGAGCAGGTACTGACACCAGAGGGACAGAAGAAGTTGAGCAGGGAGTATCGCAAGTTCATCTATGAGTTTTCCGTATGGATCTATCGAGCACTGAGCGTTTTCTATAAGGCTAATCCTGATAGCAAGGCCATCCTTTATAAACATTTGCCGCAGGCTGGCAGGGGCAGGCGCCATCGGGCTGAGACCTACTTGGATATTGTGCTATCACTCATTGCATTCAATCAGGAAAACAGGGACTTTGTGCTATTTACCATCAAGAACCTACATAGGGGGAACAACAAAATCAACTGGACGCGAACCATCAGTCATTCACGGGCTTTCGTGCAAGATGACGATGTGACCTATCTGAATCCGGTCAACAAGAAGCGCATCATCAATTACGAGGAAGAGTTGTTCGTCATCTTCTACAGCATACTGAACTATCTGAATAATGAATATGGCTTCCATGCACCTATCAATATACAGTATGATCTGATAATGGGCAAACTGTTCGAGCAATATCTGCGTGGTATGGGCAAGACGAGGCTCATGCAAATCAAGTATAAGTATTTCTCGGACAAAGCCCTCCAGCTTTGGGATTTGTGCTATGCGTTCTTTGAAAACTCGTACCGCATAGCCATCAACACCCATGCGCAGGAGTATATTCTGGCCAAGAGCTTCAACGTTGTGTTTGAGGCTATGATTGACGAACTGATAGGTACTCCCCGCAACAGAATACCCAAAGGACTGGCTGACCAGGACGACGGTAAGCGGGTTGACCACATGTATGCGGATTTGGCGCTGACGTCGGCTGATGCACAGAACGGCAGAGAAGTATATTACATAGGTGACAGTAAATACTATAAGAGCGGACATCCACTAACTTCTGAGTCCATATACAAACAATATACCTATGCTCGGAACGTAATCCAATGGAATGTCAACCTGTTTGCTGCAGACGACACGCGATTGGACAAGAAGGAGAGGGAGGCACGTGATGAGGATAGGAAACGTTTTGACGGCATACGGTTGCAAGATAACTCGCTGACAGAGGGCTATGATGTGATTCCCAACTTCTTTATTAGCGCCTTTGTCTATGATGACCATCGGTATAATGATGGTGAGAACAATATCCGGCAGCATAAAGACAAACATGAAGAGCATTGTACCAAGGTGTCTTACCAATTTCCGGACAGGCTGTTTGACAGGGACACGCTATTCCTCTCGCAATACGATGTGAACTTCCTCTATATTCTATACTTATACAGTCGTAACAGGACGAACGAGAAGACGAAATGGAAACAGCATGTCCGCAAGATTTTCCGTGACGAAATACGCGCTGTAATAGAGCGGGAATTCAAGATCTACGCCATGCGTGCACGATTGGGCGTGGATGGCGGCCTGTATCTGCAGCAGCACTTCTACGAGCTGAACGGGCGAGTGTTCCAGCCATACGGCGAAAGCAGGGAGATGTTCTTTGCCTACGCTCGCCCTCTGAAAAACTGGGATGGTACACGCCAGCAGTATGATGACCTTTCGAAGTACTTTGTCATGGCCGAATGTGGAATGGGTAAAGATCCTAGGGAAGAACTGAAAGCGAAGATTGAAACCGAGATGAGCCAAGCTGTCGTTACGCCCCAATGGCTGACGCTACACTATCTGGAGAGAAATCCCAATAGCGGGGTTATGGTGGGCTACTACAGGTCAGAAGAGCATCTGAAATGGATTATGGGTAATAACGATAAAGGGAGTCTGATCTATAATGTTCGACTAAAACTGAAAGGCGAGAAGCCCAGAGTGGGCGCTCACTCGGCTGACTTTTATAAGAAGAAAGACGTGCTATTCGTGATTCTTTATACAGATGGCGTGGAAGAGAGTGGCGAGTACCATGTATTCCACGTGAAGGACACGGCAAGTAAGGTGACGGAAGAACGTATGAGGGGCACATGGTACCCATTTGATGTAAAAGGGCCTCATTTCTTCTTCCGCTTCGATGAAGAGATTTCTTTAGGAAAGCTTAGAATCGCTGAGATGATAAAAGCATTTAAATCCAAGCATCTTGCTGAAAATGAGAGGGTAGTCCCAGGTGAGCCATTGTTCGCTACCGCCAAGGAAGTGTTAGGCTTTAGGTATGGCTTCTGACCATTCGATTGCCCTTTATATGTCTGGAATAAGAATATGGATAAGCTCTCTCCACAGCAGCGGCATGCGAATATGGCGGCGATACGGTCGAAGGACACGAAGCCGGAGCTGATTGTGCGGCGGGGACTGTGGAGGCGAGGGTTCCGGTATCGGCTGAATGCGCCGGGACTGCCGGGGCATCCGGACTTGGTGCTGAGGAAGTACAGGACGTGCATCTTTGTGAACGGGTGCTTCTGGCATGGGCACAATGTGGCGTTGCCAGAAATGGAAAATGGAGAATGGAAAATTGATAATTCCGAATGCTGCAAGATACCAAAGACCAACAGGGACTTCTGGGTGGCGAAGATTCGGCGGAACCAGGAGCGGGACACGGAGCAGCTACATCGGCTGGCGAGGCTTGGATGGCATTGCATCACCATCTGGGAGTGTGAGCTGAAGCCCAGCATCCGGGAGCAGACGCTGACGTCGCTGGCATTCACGCTGAACCACATCTGGCTGGAGGACCATGGGGCGAAGGTGAACGTTTATCCGTCATTGGACGACGAGGAGATGGCGTCGCCGCTGGCTGCCGAAGAGGGTTCTTAGTTCCTTGTTTTTAGTTCGATGCTGGGAATATGAAACCGAGTGATTATAGGGAATTGAAGGTGTGGCAGAGGGCAATAGAATGAAGTGAGATGATAAACTCTCTTTCGAACTCACTAAAAAATAGCAACTAACAGCTAACAACTAAAACCTTACAACTGAAAACTTGGAACTAAAAGCCAAAAAAAATTTCATGCTGCTTTGTCTGTTCGTTTTTTGTCACTATCTTTGCATCCGTTCAACCGATTAAATCTTATAGCGTATGAAACATTTTGTACTTGTTATGATGTCGGCGATGGCCTTGAGCACTACGGCCATTGCACAAAACAGAGTGACGAACATCTATGCCAGTGCCGATAAGCTGGACATGGCGAAGCTGCAGAACAGCGAGCAGACCGTGCAGCTGAATCGCTATTTCCTGGAGGGCTATAATACGCTCTGCCTTCCCTTCACGCTGACGGCCGACCAGGTGACGGCTGCGGCCAAGGGCCTGAAGCTGGAACGCCTGGCTGGCATCAAGCAGGAGGGCGAAACGCTGAACCTCTACTTCGTGGATTGCACGGCCGAAGGCATTCAGGCTGGCGTGCCTTACCTCATCTACTCGCCCATCTCTCAGTATATGAGGGTGAAGAACACGGATGCCCTGAACTTCGACACGGAGGTGAAGGCTGTTCGCATGGATGACGGCAGGGGCAACATCGTGACCTTCGCCAGCAGCTGGGAGAGCATTCAGAAGGCGGGCCGCTATGGCATTCCTGCCAAGCAGGAGGTGACGCCGCTGGAGAGCGTGCTCCTGAAAACCGATGCCGAGAAGATTTTCCTGCCCACCCGCTGCGGTTTCAGCTGGGATGGCCAGAGCCCGACGGCCAGCGAGCTGAAGATTCAGCATGTCGGCAGCATGGGTGAGGTGACAGCCATCCTGGGCGTCAGCCAGGACGAGGCTACTGGCAGCGACTACTATAACCTGCAGGGCCAGAAGGTGTCGAAGGACGCCAAGGGCATTCGCGTGCAGGAGGGTAAGAAAACCGTCGTAAAGTAAACGGGATTTATGCTGTCAAAGGGGGCGCTGAGCCCCCTTTGCTGCATATCTGCGCTTCACCTGATGAAGGGGTGTTCCACGCCCCCCCCTCCTTTTAAAAGAATGGCTTTATGAGAAAGAATGTGATAGGCCAGTTGATGGCAATGGTGCTGACGGGAGCGCTGATGGTCTCGTGCGGCATGGGCGAGAACAACAAGGCTGCGTCGGCGGGTCAGAAACCGTTTGACGGGGTGGGCATCGTGGCGCACCGCGGCTACTGGAACTGCGAGGAGGGCGGCTTTGCCCGTAACTCGGTGGCGGCGCTGAGGGCTGCGCAGAAGGCGGGCTTCTGGGGAAGCGAATTCGACGTGAACATGACGGCGGACAGCGTGCTGATCGTGTTTCACGACAGCTCGATAAACGGCAAGCGCATCGAGCGCAATCCCTTCTCGGCCTTTGAGGACTATCGCCTGGAGAACGGCGAGCCTATTCCTTTGCTGGAGCAGTTTCTGGCACACGCACAAAGGAGTGACAAGACAAAACTGGTGTTCGAAATGAAGCAGCACTCGACGCCGGCTTTCGAGGACGAGGCGGTGAGGAGGTCTGTGGCTCTGCTGAAGACATACGGGTTGCTGGACCCCGAGCGGGTGATGTTCATCTCGTTCAGCCTTCATGCCTGCCGCGAGTTTGCGCGGCTGTGCCCGGGCTTCACGGTGCAGTACCTGGGGGCAAACCTGTGGCCTGCGGAGGTGCTCGACAACGGGCTGAACGGCATCGACTTGAACCACGATGCTTATATGGGCAACGGACGTTTCCACGACGAGGCACGCGAGAAGGGCATGAGCGTCAACGTGTGGACGGTGAACGACCCCGAGCGGATGAAACAGGTGATAGCCACGGGCATCGACCAACTGACGACCGACGAGCCGATGAAGGCCCGCGAGCTGCTGGGGGCACAAGAGGTGAGGAAATGACCTGACTGGAGGGGCTGGATTGGCTGGAGGGGTTGGACTGACTGGGACTATTGAAAAGAGGAAAAAGGTGCAAAAGAATTTTTATTTTTCTTTTGCATTTTTTCGTTGATGTCGTAAAAATGTCGTACCTTCGCGGCGTAAAACGATGCTTAAGACGAAGATAGTTTCTAATTGTTTTATTAATCAAATCATTATGTTCAAAAACCTGCGTTTCTTTTTGGCAGCTGCACTGATGTTCATCACCGCAGCTGCAAGTGCTCAGATTACCACGTCGGCTTTGGCCGGTAAGGTAGTTGACAGTGACAATGAGGCTGTGATTGGTGCTTCCGTGTTGGCTGTGCATATGCCTTCAGGAACCCAGTATGGCTCCATCACCAACATCGACGGTCGCTATGCCATTCAGGGTATGCGCGCCGGCGGTCCCTACAAGGTGACGATTTCCTACGTCGGCTATCAGTCGGCCAGCTACCAGGATGTGACCCTCGTCCTCGGTGAGACTTACGTGCTCAACCACAAGATGAAGGAGTCCGCCGAGCTGCTTGACGAGGTTGTCATCTCTGCCACGGCAACGAAGTTCAACACGGCCAAGACGGGTGCTGTGACGAACATCAACAACCAGCAGATTGCTACGCTGCCCACGGTGAGCCGCAACATCACGGATGTGACGCGTCTCTCGCCCTATGGCGGCAACGGCATGAGTTTCGCCGGTGCTGATGGCCGTACGGCTAACTTCACCGTCGATGGTGCTAACTTCAACAACAACTTCGGTCTGAGTGACAACCTCCCCGGTGGCGGCAGCCCTATCAGCATCGATGCCATCGAAGAGATGCAGGTTGTCATCTCCCCGTTTGACGTCCGCCAGACCAACTTCATCGGCGGTGGCGTGAATGCCATCACCAAGTCCGGTACGAACACCGTGAAGGGAACGGCCTACGTCTATCACCGCAACGAGAACATGCGTGGTGATGCCGTGGATGGCGACCAGATCAGCGGTGCCCGTGCTACGGACCGCAGCACCACCTACGGCATGACCCTCGGTGCCCCCATCATCAAGAACAAGCTGTTCTTCTTCGGCAACTTCGAGTACTCGAAAGTGCCTACGGTCGTCAACCGTTGGAGAGGTTCTGAGGACGGCAAGGCTGTGCCCAATGACTACATATCCCGTACGAAGAATGCCGACCTGGAAGCCGTATCGCAGTATATGGCCAGCAAGTATGGCTATAAGACCGGTTCGTGGACGGACTTCCCTGCCAACGAGAGCAACATGAAGGCTCTGGCCCGTTTGGACTGGAACATCACCGATAAGCACCACCTTGCCCTGCGCTACAACTACACGCTGAACAAGATTTGGAACTCACCCAACGCCACCTCCATGGATGGCGGCACCCGTATGTCCGGTGGCCGTATGTCGCAGTACTCCATGTCGTATGCCAACTCGATGTACTCGATGAACAACCTTGTCCACTCTGTTTCTCTCGACCTCAACAGCCGCATCAGCGACAAGCTGTCCAACCAGTTCCTGGCTACGTTCTCGAAGCTGGACGACGTCCGCGGCTCCATGTCTGACGAGTTCCCCTTCATCGACATCACGAAGGACGACAACAACTACATCGCCCTCGGCTATGAGCTCTTCACCTGGAACAATGCCGTCCACAACACCGTCGGCAATGTCCGTGACGACATCACTTATCAGCTCGGCAGCCACAAGATTATGGCCGGTCTGAGCTACGAGTACCAGATGGCCGACAACCAGTATATGCGTAACGGTACGGGATACTATCGCTACAACTGGGCTGATGGAATGACCGTCGATCAGCTGTTCACCCAGGCACCCGAGGTTGTCTGCCTCACCTACGGCTACAATGGCGAGAAGACTCCTGCTGCCCGCGTGCAGTTCCACAAGGCAGGTCTCTATGCTCAGGACGACTGGGATGTGACCCGTCAGTTCAAGCTGACCTACGGCCTGCGCCTCGACGGCCTGTTCTTCGACAACAGCGACCTTGTGACCAACGATAAGATTTATGACCTTCTCTACTATCCCAAGCAGTACAACTTCGAGGAGACCCACATCGACACAGGCCGCTGGCCTACCTCAAATGTCACCATCTCCCCACGCGTCGGTTACACGTGGGATGTGGTTGGCGACAAGAGCTTCGTCGTCCGTGGTGGTACCGGCTTCTTCTCGGGCCGTCTGCCCCTTGTGTTCTTCACCAACATGCCCACCAACGGCGGTCTCGTTCAGTATCAGGCTCAGCTCAATGCTAAGAACGGCCAGAGCAAGGGTTACACGATGGACCAGTTTGCCGGAGGCCTCGTTACTGAAAACGGCAAGGCTACCGTGGATGCCCTCTACAACAAACTTGTCTCCATGGGCTTCCCCAGCGAAATCGTCCTCGACGCCGATGGCAAGGCTGGCTCCGTGCCTTCGTCCATCAGCGCTGTTGACCCCAACTTCAAGATGCCGCAGGTGTGGAAGACCTCCCTTGCTTTCGACTATTCGTTCCCGACGGAGTTCCCCCTCAACATCACGGCTGAAGGTATCTTCAACAAGACCATCAACGGCGTCTGTATCTCCGACTGGAGCGTGCTCCCCGTGGGCGGTTTTGCCCGCCTGAACGGTGTTGACAACCGTCCGCTCTATCCCAGCAACTTCCGCACCGGCACCAAGGCGTTCGTCCTGGAGAACACCAACAAGGGCTACGGCTGGAGCGCCAACGTGCAGTTGAACGCCCGTCCCACCGAGAGCCTCAGCCTCATGGCCGCCTACACCCACACCGTGTCGAAGGAAATCACCGGCATGCCCGGCTCGGCTGCTGAGAGCGCCTTCACCTATGTTCCCACTTGGGAAGGCCCCAACAACATCCGTCTGCACAACTCGCAGTATGTCACTCCCGACCGTGTCGTAGCCAGCGCTACCCACCACGACAAGAGCGGCAACCACTACAGCCTTATCTACGAGGCATGGCGTGGCGGCTACAACTACTCCTACATGACCACCAACGACATGAACGGCGACGGCTATGCCTACGATGCCATCTATGTCCCCACTCAGGAGCAGGTTGACAACAAGGAGTTCCGCTTCGTCTCTGCCGACGATGCCAAGCGCTTCTTGGACTTCGTGGCCAACGACAACTATCTGAGCAAGCACCAAGGCCAGTATGCCGAAGGCTATGCCGTTTATAGCCCGTGGGTACACCGCTTCGACGTCAGCTACAAGCACGACTTCAAGGCCAAAATCGGCAAGAGCACCAACATCCTCCAGTTCAGCGCCGACATCAAGAACGTGATGAACCTCTTCAACTCGAGCTGGGGCGTGAGCAAGTACCTCAACCCCGCCATCGGCAGCGAAGCCCGCATCCTGAAGTACGAAGGTGTTGACAAGGACGGCTATGCCACCTTCTCCACTCCCGCTGCCATCAGCGGCAACACCGAGACGTTCGTTCCCTACCACTCTCTTGGCCAGTGCTGGTATGCTTCTATCGGTCTAAAGTACATTTTTAATTAATTCATAAACCACAGAAAAGACTATGAAACTCAGATATTCAATTATCACAGTTCTCGCCGCTTTGATGGCCGTTTTCACCACCAGCTGCGAAGAAGAGAATCCCGTCACTCTGCTCGACGAGGTGCAGGTCAGTTCCTCCTATGTGGCCCTCGCCACAGCCGGCAACACCGTGGAAGTCACCGTCACCGCAACCGATGCATGGACCATCAGCGAGGTTCCTGAATGGCTCACCGTCAGTCCTACGTCCGGAGCTGCAGGCGAAAGCGTTGTTAAGTTCACGGCCGGAGCCGCCGCTGCCTCCCGTCAGGCAGAAGTGCTCCTGAATTGTGCTGGAAAGACGCAGCGAATCAATGTTTACCAGTATGCCGAAGAGGCAGAGCCGGAAATCCTGACCATTGCCGAGGCTGTGGCACTCATCAAGTCTGGCAAGCAGCCCGAGAGCCCTGTCTATTTCAAGGGCATCGTGTGCCGCATCCAGGAAATCAGCGTCCAGTATGGCAACGCCACCTACTTCCTCTCCGACGACGGCTCGTTCGGCTCCGACAACTGGCTCGAAGTCTATCGCGGCTATTGGATTAACGGCGACAAGTTCACCACGGGCAACGAGTTTGCCGTGGGCGACGAGCTGGTCGTCAAGGGTGTCCTCATTGATTACAATGGCACCCCCGAGACCAACCAGGGCACCGCAGAGGTCATCTCCATCAAGAAGTCCCTTATCGGCATCGACGGCGTGGAGCTGCTTGGTGTTGAAGAAGGCGCAGGCGTGAACGAGTTCCCCCTCGAAGGCGGTCTCATCAAGGTGAATGTCGCCAGCAAGGGCAACGGCTTCCACGTGGCTATTCCCGCTGAGGCCAAGAGCTGGCTCCACATTGCCGACTTCGGCGCAGATTATGTAACCCTTGAGGCTGACAAAAACGATGGCGGCGACCGCAACACCACTGTCGTCTTCTCTACCACGTCAGGTGGCACGACCTACTCCTGCGAGCAGGCCTTCACGCAGAAGGGTGCCATCCTTGAGGTCACCGTAGCCGGCTTCCTCGCTGCCGAGGTGGGCGACACGCAGTATCGTGTCACAGGCGTCATTGCCAGCGTGGCCAACGCCTCTTACGGCAACGTCTATATCAAGGACTTCTCCGGCGAAACCTATGTCTATGGCATCGGTGCGAAGGGCGACTTCGAGAAGCTCGGCCTCAAGGTGGGCGACATCGTCACCCTCGTCGGTAAGCGCGCTGAGTATAAAGACGCTGCCCAGATGAGTGGCGCCGTGTGCGAGAATGTCATTCCCGTCACCGAGGTCACCATCGAGGAGTTCCTTGCCAAGGAAGACAGCAAGGATGTCTATTACATGGTTTCCGGCACGATTGACGAGATTGCCAACGACACCTATGGCAACCTCTACATCACCGACGGCACCAACCGCCTCTACGTCTATGGTTGCTATCCCGGCTACGGCGCAGCAGGTGATGACCGCAAGGGCTTCATCGGCACCGCCGGCATTGCTGTTGGCGACAAGCTGACCATGATAGGCTACAAGGACACCTACAAAGAGACCATCGAACTCTGCGGCGGCATCTACTTCTCGCACGAGAAGCCAGAGTAATCATACGTCTTGTCTGATAACAGGTCAGGCAACTCGATTTCAGGATTGGGTTCTGCGTTTGGCAGAGCCCAATCCTTTTTTGGTATGGGGGAGGACATCTGAGGTTTTTGAGGAACAGGAAAGTTAATAATTGCAGTTTTTCTTTCTCCTTTGGTTTATTGTTGTTACCTTTGCAGCCGGAAAAAGTTTTGTTTTATTATGGATAACAAATTTGTGAGCACTAGGGGTAGTGCCACACGACTGGATTTCTTTGAATCGGTGTTGCAGGGCATGGGCGAGGACGGAGGTCTGCTGGTGCCGGATTTTGCCTTGCCCCGTCTCGACTTAGCCACCCTGCAGGGGCTCTCCTACGATGCCCTTGCCACCCGCATCATCGCTCCGTTTGTCCCGGAAGGAACGGAGCCGCTGGTCGCTGCTGCCTGCGCCCGAGCATACTCGGGGCGAGCCTTTCCCGAAGAGGTGGTCCCGGTGGTCGCGGTGGGTGACGCATACGTTGCCGAGCTGTTCCATGGCCCTACGGCAGCCTTCAAGGACATGGCCCTGCAGCTGCTGCCCCATCTGCTGACGCTTTCCCTCAGACAGAGTGGGCGGGAGCGTCGGGCGTTGATACTGACGGCCACCTCCGGCGATACGGGCAAGGCCGCCCTCGAAGGGTTTGCCGATGTGGAGGGCACCATGATAAAGGTGTTCTATCCCGTGGATGGCGTGTCGCCCGTGCAGCGCCAGCAGATGATAACGCAGCGTGGCCACAATGTCGAGGTGGTTGCCGTGCGCGGCAATTTCGACGATGCCCAGCGGGCCGTCAAGGAGGCATTTGCATCGGAGAGCCTGAAGGAAGCGTGCGAAAGAAAAGGGCTCTTCCTCACGTCCGCCAACTCCATCAACATCGGGCGCCTGGTGCCGCAGATAGCCTACTATTTCCATGCCTATCTGAAGTTGGTGGAGAGAGGCGTCGTTTCGGTTGGCGAGCCCATAAATTTCGCCATTCCATCGGGGAATTTCGGCAATTGTCTGGCAGGCGTCATGGCCCGTCAGATGGGTGTACCGGTGGGGCGTTTCATCGTGGCCTCGAACCGCAACAACATCCTCACGGACTTCTTCACCACCGGCATCTACGATGTCAACCGTCCCTTCTACAAGACGAACGCCCCGGCGATGGACATCCTTGTCAGCAGCAACCTCGAACGTCTGCTCTATCTGCTCAGTGGAGACTCGGCCGTGGTGCGGACTCTCATGGATCAGCTGCGTGAGAAGGGCCGTTATCAGGCGGACGAGGCCATGCTGGCCCGTATCCACTCCTTGTTCTCTGCCGGCTGGCTGCCCGAGGACGAGGTCGTCAGCACCATCCGTTCCTTCTATCGCGACACGCACTATCTGGCCGACACCCATACGGCAGTCGCACTGGGCGTCTATGAGCGCTACCGGCAGGAGACCGCAGACGACACGCCAACGGTTGTGCTTTCGACCGCCTCCCCATACAAATTCCCCACCTCTGTCTGCAAAGCCGTCACAGGCAGGAACGTCCCCGAGGAATATGCCACGGAAGTGCTCCGTCACGTCACCGGGCTGCCCGTCCCGGCGTCGCTGGAGGACATCATGGAACGTCCTGTATTGCATAACAAGGTCATCGACCGAGACCAGATTGTTTCACATATAGCACAGCAAATCGGATGAAAGTAAAAGTAAGAGTTCCCGCAACGAGTGCCAACCTCGGCCCCGGCTTTGACGTGGCGGGTGTGGCTGTAACGATGTACAATACGTTCACGTTTGAACTGATGGACGAGGGGCTGGAGATAGTGGGTTGTCCCGAGCCGTTTGCGGGCAAGGACAACCTTGCCTACGAAGCCTTTTGCGAAGGCGCCAGGGAAGTGGGGCTTGCCTTCTCCGGCCTGCGCATCGAGAGCAAGAGCGAAATTCCCCATACGCGTGGCCTGGGCTCCTCTTCCTCGTGCATCGTGGCGGGGCTGGTGGGTGCCTTTGCCTTCAAGGGACGTTATGACGACCGCCAGGACATCCTCAACCTGGCTACCCGCATCGAGGGACACCCCGACAACGTCGCTCCGGCTATCTTCGGAGGCCTCACCGTGTCGGTCAATGCCGACACGGTCACCACGCTGGGCATACCGGTGAAGAACGACTACCGTTTTGTTGCCCTCATCCCCCCCTTCACCCTTTCCACGAAACTCTCCCGCTCGGTGCTGCCCGACGTGGTGTCGCGGAAAGATGCCATCGGCAACGTCTCTCATCTGAGCCTTCTTGTAGCCTCGCTCATCAACGGGCACGACGAAGGGCTGCGCATCGGCTTCCACGACCATCTGCATCAGCCCTACCGTGGCAGCCTCATCGAGGGGTACGATGAGATTATGCGACGTCTGGAGGCGGACGAGCAGGTGCTGGGCTCCTACCTGAGCGGTGCCGGGCCGACCATCATGGCGGTCATCCGGGCCGACGACCTCATGGGCGTGGTGCGACTGAAGGAGGAACTGCACGACTGCCTCGACGGATGGGACGTCGTGAAGCTTGAGATGGACATGCACGGGTATGTCTGCGACTACGAATAAAGATTGAAGATTGAATTTTCAATTTTCATTTAAAAATGTTTGGGCATACGGCAGAAAGGATGTATTTTTGCTGATGAAATGAAAAAGACGCTCTTTTTGTCAGCCCTTTCCGTCCTGTGCCTTTGGGCAGGGACGACGGCATCAGCCCAGACCTATGGTGAGCTGCTCGATAGCGCCTACGCCTGTGTAGAGCGCAATGACCTCGGCCCTGCGGCCGACTATGTGAAACGAGCCATCGAGGTTGACCCGGGCAACGAGCACAACGTGCTGCTCTTCGTCAACCTCGGCACCATCCAGCGTCAGCAGGGGCAGCTGAAGGAGGCTGCCGAGAGCTATTCGCTGGCGCTGAACTACAAGCCGACGGCCATCCCCATCCTGCTGGCACGCGCTGCCACCTGGCTGGAGCTGGGGCAGGAGAGCAAGGCCTACGTCGATTACTGCAACGTGCTCGACCAGGACATCGAGAATCGCGAGGCGCTGACGTTCCGCGCCTATGTGGCCGTTCATCAGCGCATGTACGACGTGGCGCGGGCCGACTACGGCCGTCTGCTCACCCTCGACCCCCGCGATGCCGGAGCCCGCTTCGGCCTGGCTATGCTCAATCAGAAGCAGGGCCGTCTGGTGGAAGCCACCGAACAGCTGTCGGCCCTCATCCAGGACTTCCCTAAGGAGCCGGACTACCTGACGGCGCGCGCCAATGTGCTGGCCGACCGCGAGCTCTACGACCTCGCCCTGCTCGACATGGAGGCCGTGCTGAAGCAGACGCCCCAGGACCCCTACGCCTTTGCCTCCCGTGCCGCCATCTACCTGCGCATGGGACGCCACAAGCGGCAGGCGCGCGCCGACCTCGACCGCGCCGTGCAGCTCGGACTCTCACGCGCCGACCTCGCCGACCTCTACAACAAATTATGATATGAAAAAGACATTTGGGTTAATTGCTATGACAATGATGATGCTTGCATCGTGTGGCGAGGGCGGACAGCCCGCCACAGCGTTTGAGTATGCCAACGAGAAGTTCGCCGACCTGCAGATGCTCCGCTACGAGGTGAAGGGCTGGGACGGACTCTCGCTGCAGCAGAAGAAGTTGGTCTATTTCCTCACCGAAGCCGCCCTCAGCGGACGTGACATCCTCTACGACCAGAACTGCCGGTACAACCTTGCCGTCCGCCGCATCCTGGAGACTATCTACACCAACGAAGCCTTCGACCACGAGACCGACGAGATGCGTGCCCTCGAGGTCTATCTGAAGCGCGTGTGGTTCTCCAACGGCATCCACCACCACTACGGCGAGCTCAAGTTCCTCCCCGGCTTCTCCGAGGGGTGGTTCCGTGCCGCCGTCATGGCCGAGCCCGAGCACTATCCCGCCCTGCACGAAGGGCAGAGCGTGGAGGAGTTTCTCGACGAAATCTGTCCCGTGATGTTCGACCCGGACGTGCTGACCAAGAAGGTCAACCAGGCCGACGGCGAAGACCTTATCCTCACCTCTGCCTGCAACTACTACGGCGAGGGCGTCACCCAGGCCGAGGCCGAAGCGTTCTACGATGCCCAGAAGGACACCCTCAACCCCTGTCCCGTCATGTACGGCATGAACAGCCGTCTCGTCAAGGAGGACGGCAAGCTCGTCGAGAAGGTGTGGAAGGCCGACGGCCTCTATGGCGAAGCCATCACGCGCATTATCTACTGGCTCAAGAAAGCGCAGGAGGTGGCCGAGAACGACACCCAGCGTGCCGTCATCGGCAAGCTCATCCAGTTCTACACCGACGGCGACCTGGGGACTTTCGACGACTACTGCATCGCCTGGGTGGGCGACACCGGCAGCCGCGTCGATTTCGTCAACGGCTTCACCGAGAGCTACGGCGACCCGCTGGGCATGAAGGCCAGCTGGGAGAGCATCGTCAACTTCAAGGACCTCGACGCCACCCGCCGCACCGAGACCATCAGCCAGAACGCCCAGTGGTTCGAGGACCATTCGCCCGTTGACCCCCGCTTCAAGAAAGAGGAGTGCAAGGGCATCACGGCCAAGGTCATCACCGCCGCCATTCTGGCCGGCGACCTCTACCCCTCCACCGCCATCGGCATCAACCTGCCCAACAGCGACTGGGTGCGTGCTGCCCACGGCTCCAAGTCCGTCACCATCGGCAACCTCACCGAGGCATACGCCAAGGCTGCCCACGGCAACGGCTTCAACGAGGAGTTCGTCTATAGCGACAAGGAGCGCGCCCTCATCGACAAGTACGACGCCATCACCGACGACCTCCACACCGACCTCCACGAGTGTCTCGGCCACGCCTCCGGCAAGCTGCTCCCCGGCACCAGCTCCGAAGCCCTCAAGGCCTACGGCAGCACCATCGAGGAGGCCCGTGCCGACCTCTTCGGCCTCTACTACGTGGGCGACAAGAAGATGCTCGACCTCGGACTGCTGCCTTCGAAGGACGCCTACAAGGCCCAGTACTACACCTACATGATGAATGGCCTGATGACGCAGCTCGTCCGCATCGAACCCGGCAACGACATCGAGGAAGCCCACATGCGCAACCGCTCGCTCGTCGCCCACTGGTGCTACGAGCACGGCAAGAAGGACAAGGTGGTGGAGATGGTGAAGAAAAACGTCAGCACAGAGCCCTACACCAAGACCTACGTCCGCATCAACGACTACCGCAAGCTGCGTGCCCTCTTCGGCGAACTGCTGGCTGAGATCCAGCGCATCAAGAGCGAGGGCGACTACGAAGCTGCCCGCGACCTGGTGGAGACCTACGCCGTGAAGGTTGACCCCACGCTCCATGCCGAGGTGCTTTACCGCTACAAGGCGCTCAACCTCGCCCCCTACAAGGGTTTCATCAATCCCGTCTATACCCCCGTCAAGGATGCCCAGGGCAACATCACCGACGTCACCATCGACTACACCGAGAGCTTCGCCGCCCAGAACCTCCGCTATAGCCGCGACTACCTGACGCTCGAACCCGACGCCAACATCCGGTAAGACAATCAGACTATCAGACTGACAGACTATCAGATAATAGCCCAGCAACAGCGCCGTCCACGAAACATTCATCTGATAGTCTGAAGTCTGAAGTCTGTCAGTCTAAAAAAGATAGTCTGAAAGTCTGTTAGTCTGATTGATCCAAGGTGTATAAATTTTTTTTGCCAAAAGAATATGACAGAGGAAACCAGGAAGAGCGTGCAGGACCTCAAGGCGCAGTTGCGCCTGTTCATGAACGGCGTGTTGGCGCAGAGTCTGCGTGAACGGGGACTGAAGTATCGCCTCATCTTCGGCGTGGAGCTGCCGCGCCTGAAGGAGATTGCAGCCCGTTACGAGCAGGACCACGACCTTGCGCAGGCGCTTTGGAAGGAGGACATCCGCGAGTGCCGCATCCTTGCCGCCTGCCTCCAGCCCGCCGACAGCTTCCTCCCCGAGCTGGCCGACATCTGGCTGGCCGACATGCACGACACCGAAATCATCGACTACACCTGCCTCAACCTCTTCCGCCGCCTGCCCTACGCTAAGGAAAAAGCCTTCCAATGGATAGCCTCCGATGCCGTCCTCACCCAGTATGCCGGCTACCGCTTGATGAGCCATCTGCTCCGCAACTCGGAGTCGTTCCCGCTCTCCCCGCGCGACAGGGACGAACTCATCGACCAAGCCGAGGCCGCAGCCTCCTCCACCAATCCCCTCGTCCAGCAAATCGCCCGCGAAATTATCGAGAATCATCTAAAAATCTCCTCCGCCAGCAAATCTGATTGACAATGAATGGTGCATGGTCTTGGCAGGATATTCGTAACAGGCGCGAATGTCCGTTCCTGTTCCAGTTGTTCCAATTAAAAAAGAGATAGGTAACACTCCTTTTTTAATACTTTTTTATTTAATATATATTTAATATTTAATTAGTTATATTATATAATATAAGGAAGTAAGGGAGGATTGGATAGTCAAAAAAACAATTGGAACAACTGGAACTGGAACGCTTTGCAGCCTAACTCTTTCTCTAATGTGCGGATTTACAATGAGCTGCGGTAACTCCAACCCCCTCTTTACCTTTGGCGGGAGGTTTGAATAGAGACAAATAGCTTCCATTTTTTCCTCTAAAGGGCCTCAGAAAAAGTGTGTTTATTTTCCTCGCGCCGGGTCTGCTGATAGATCTTTAACAGCATGCCGATAACGTTTGATTCTATTTCCATAGCGTTTGATTCTATTTCCGTAGCGTTTGATTCTATTTCCGTAGCGTTTGATTCTATTTCCGTAGCGTTTGATTCTATTTTCGTAGCGTTTAACTCTGCGCGCGTGAGAAAAAAGGCCGTCGAATCCATGTCTAAAGCCCTTCAAATTGGATAGAAGAAAAAAGAAGTTTGTTCAAATAGGTTCGGGGGTATCGGTAGAAAGACACAATGCGCTTTCATCCAGCTTGTTTGCCACCGACACCCCTCCGTAAGGGGGGTCCGGCACCCTAAAACACCGGCATCAGAAACACCTTCACCCCACCTAAACCCCAAGAAGGGAGTGTCGGTGGGTTTACGGTTGAAAATCTTCTTATTACAGGCTACTACCTAAACCCCCGATACCCCTTGGAAGAAACCACATTTAATGCCGAATTCAAGTATTAACGTCGCAGATTTTGCGTTACGTCACGAAAGCCGACGGGGGCGGCGTGATGCTGGGCGACGTCGCCATCCCCGTCTCGCGCAAATATAAGGAGGCGGTATTGCAGAGAGAAAAAACGTAAAAAGTTTTGAAAAATTTTGTGGGAGTGGATAAAAGGCTGTACCTTTGTGAGCGATAATGCGTTAAAACGTGCTATAAGCAAAGGGTAGCAATGGCAAGCGAACAAACCAGCCAGACAATGGAGCAGGTACACAGCCTATTGGAGGTGTATCTGCACGAGCGTGGGCTCAGGGTTACCCCCGAGCGCAGGGCCATCGTCGATGCCATCTACGGTATGGACGAGGTGCACTTCACCATCGAGCAGCTGAGCGCGCGGCTGGAGGCCATGCACTTCCACGTGGCTCAGGCGACGCTCTATAATAACATGGAGATGCTGATGGAGTCGGGCCTGCTCTGGCGCCACTACTTCGGGGCGGTGACGTGCTATGAGGCCAGCTACGGCGTGCCGCCGCACTACCATTGCATCTGCCGCCGCTGCGGGCTGGTGACGAACCTGACGAACGACCGTCTGACCTCGCGCCTGGCGGAAACGCGCATCAGGGGCTTCAAGGCTGACTATGCCTACATCTATCTCTATGGCCTCTGCACCAGGTGTGCTGCGGCACAGCGGAGGAAAGAGAGGAAGAGGATGGGTGGAAAAGGCACGAAAAAGCCGGGTGCTAAGCGTTAGGTGTTAGGAAAAATCGTAAACAAATATAGATACATAACAATAAATGAAAGTAGATGTGTTGCTTGGCCTCCAATGGGGCGATGAGGGAAAGGGAAAAGTGGTTGACGTGCTGACGCCGCGCTACGACGTGATAGCCCGCTTTCAGGGTGGGCCCAATGCGGGCCATACGCTGGAGTTCGGGGGGCAGAAGTATGTGCTCCGCTCCATCCCGTCGGGTATCTTCCAGGGCGACAAGCTGAATGTGATTGGCGGGGGCGTGGTGTTGGATCCGGCGCTGTTCAAGGCTGAGGCCGAGGCGCTGGAGGCCAGCGGACATCCCCTGCGCGAACGTCTCCACATCTCGCGCAAGGCGCACCTCATCCTGCCGACACACCGCCTGCTGGACGCAGCCAACGAGGCGGCGAAGGGCAAGTCGAAGGTGGGAACGACGGGCAAGGGCATCGGCCCGGCCTATACCGACAAGGTGAGCCGCAACGGACTGCGCGTGGGTGACCTCGAGGGGGACTTCGACACCCTCTACCGACAGGCCCGCGAACGCCATCTGGCCATGCTGCGCGGACTGATGGCGGAGGCTGACTACGCCGCCGCCCGCGAGAAGCTGGCGCAGACGGAGAAGGAGTGGTTCGAGGGAGCCGGTTACCTGCGCACGTTCACCTTCGTGGATGGCGAGCACGAAATCAACCGCCTCCTGAGAGAAGGCAAGTCTGTGCTCTGCGAGGGTGCCCAGGGCACGATGCTCGACGTCGATTATGGTTCCTACCCCTACGTCACGTCGTCCAACACCGTGTGTGCGGGTGCCTGCACGGGCTTGGGCGTGGCCCCCGGCAAGATTGGCCGCGTGTATGGCATCATCAAGGCCTACTGCACCCGTGTGGGCGGCGGTCCCTTCCCGACGGAGCTGATGGATGAGACGGGCGACAAGCTCTGCGCCATCGGGCATGAGTTCGGGGCCGTCACGGGGCGTCGCCGCCGTTGCGGGTGGATTGACCTTGTGGCGCTGCGCTATGCCATCATGGTGAACGGCGTCACCGACCTCATCATGATGAAGAGCGACGTGCTCGACACGTTCGAGACCATCAAAGCCTGTGTAGCCTACGAGATAGACGGCAAGGAGACCGAGCTGTTCCCCTACAGCATCAGCGAGGGGGTGAAGCCCGTCTATGCCGAGCTGCCCGGCTGGCAGACCTCCCTGAGCCGGATGACCAGCGAGGACGAGTTCCCCGAGGAGTTCAACAACTACCTCTCGTTCCTCGAAGAAGAGCTCGAGGTGCCCATCCGCATCGTCTCCGTCGGCCCCGACCGCGAACAGACCATCGAACGGTACAGCGCCTTCGGCGCAATGGATAATTGAAAATTGATAATTGATAATTAATAATTAATTGTCCATCGTACATCGTACATCATACATCGTCCATCGTACATCATACATCATACATCGTACATCATGTTCATATACATTATTTTCATTGCCATTACCATCCTGAGCTACATCGTTCAGGCATCGTTGCAGAGCAAGTTCAGGAAATACTCGAAGGAGACGCTCCCGAGCGGCTTGACGGGCCGCGACGTGGCCCTGAAGATGATGCGGGACAATGGGGTGACCCACGTGGACGTGAACCTCGTGAACGGCACCCTCACCGACCACTACGACCCGACGAAGGAGACGGTGAGCCTTAGCGAGGCCGTCTATGGCGAGTGCAACGTGGCGGCAGCAGCCGTGGCGGCCCACGAGTGCGGACACGTCCTGCAGCACGTGGGGGGCTATGCCCCGCTGAAGCTGCGCTCGGCGCTGGTGCCCGTGGTGTCGTTCTCGTCGCAGATTGTGACGTGGGTGTTGCTGGCCGGCATCCTGCTGGTGAACATCTTCCCCGCCATACTGGGCGTGGGCATCGTGCTGTTTGCCCTGACGACGCTGTTCAGCTTCATCACGCTGCCTGTGGAGATAGATGCCAGCCGCCGTGCCCTGGCCTGGCTGGAGCATGCCGGCATCACCAACCCCACCAACCACCGCATGGCCGAGGACGCCCTCCGCGCCGCTGCCTACACCTACGTGGTGGCTGCCCTCAGCTCGCTGGCTACGCTGGTCTATTACATCCTCGTCTTCACCGGACGAAGGAACTGAAATCCGTGATATTTTTATTAACCCAATGTATAACTCAAAAAACCAGAAAACATGAAAAGAATCTTTACTTCTGTAGCCATGTCGCTGTGCGTTGTGGCTATGTTTGCGTGGCAGAAGCCGGCCATCACCGCCGGCCAATGGCTGCAAATGGTTCCCGGCGACACGGTGTACTTCTACAACACCCAGTCGCAGCTCTTCCTCACCGAGGGCAACGAGTGGGGCACCCACGCCACCGTGGGCGAAGAGGGACTGCTCTTCACCGTCGAAAAGCTCGACACGCTCTCCGATGGCTCTGTGCCCGCAAAGCAGACCTACCTCATCAAGGACTACTCGCTGTCGAAAGCCAGCTGGAAGACCCTCTTCATCGACAACGACCAGGGCGACATCTACGTTGACCTCGGCTCGCAGACCAACTACTACTGGCAGTTCGAGACGGTGAACGACAAGATGTTCCGCTTCTACGGCGCCGACGTCAACCCCAACTGGAACTGGGCCAACGAGTTCTTCACGAATGCCTACGTGGGCCACGTGACCGAGTACATGAACACCCAGACCAACGAGACCACGGGCACGGGCGTCATCTTCGACGTCCCCACCAACTACGGCGATGGCCATGCCAAGAGCGGCGAGTTCTATTGCGACTGGACCACCATCTCGCAGGCCGACTACGACGTCTATGTCAAGAAGATGCGTGCCTACAAGGCTGCCGAGGCCCTTGGCGCCAAGATTGAGGAGGCCAAGGCTGCCGGCGTCTCCACCGCCGACGCCGAGGCCGTCTATAACAACGAGAACTCCACAGCCGAGGAGCTGACGGCTGCCCTCGAAGCCCTCGTCAAGACCATGATGGACGAGCTGGCCGGCAAGGCTACGCCCGAGAACCCCATCGACATGAGCGACCTCATCGTCAACCACGACTTCGCCGGCGGCGACTGCACCACGGGCTGGAGCGGCGACGCCTTCGGGCGCGGTGGCACCGTGGCCGACGGAGCCGAGCAGTACAGCAAGAACTTCGACAGCTATCAGGACATCAAGGGCCTCTACCCGGGCATCTACCGTGTGGGCGTGCAGGCCTTCTACCGTGCCGGTGCTGCCAGCGGCGACTACAGCAGCTTCGTCTCCAACGACCTCGGCACCCGCAACACCAAGCTCTATGCCGTCAACGGCGACAGCGCTGTGGTCAGCGTCGGCATCGTCCATCTGGCATCCGGCGCCGAAAGCGAGAACCTGAGCGGTGCCGACGAGGTCAGCTGCGCCGACGGACTCCTCGTCTGCAACACCATGGCGGCTGCCGACTACCACTTCAACACCCTCGACAAGTATCACAACTATCTCTTCTGCGAGGTCACCGAGAGCGGCACCCTTCGCATCGGCGTCAAGAAGAGCACCCTCATCGACACCGACTGGAGCATCTTCGACAACTTCTCCATCGAGTACTACGGCAGTTCCGTCGAGGCCTACAAACTGTGGATGGAAGGTGTCCTGGCCGATGCCCCGCAGTATGACTTCGACAACCTCATCTGCTCCAGCGCTCTGAAGGAGCAGTATCAGGCTGTGCTCGATGCGGCCCGGGGTGCCACCACGAAGGAGGAAATCATGGCCGTCCTGGCTCAAATCAACCCCGCTGCCGAGGCCATCGCTGCCAACGTGGCTGCCTACGAGGCCTACATGAAGCGTGTGGCTGAGCTCCGCGACGAGTTCGAGTCCGGCGTCGAGTATGTCTGCGACGAGGGCTACACCCTCATCGACTACGTCATGGACGGCAACGAGATGGAGCCCTACGACGAAATGCCCAATGGCTCCTACGACTACATCATCAACAACGGCCTGCTCGACACCGAGGGCATCCAGGCCGAGCTCACATGGCTCGAAGCCCTCTATCAGGCTGCGGTGGCCAACAGCCTCCACCCGGGCGACGACTGCACCAACCTGCTCGTCAACCCCGGCTTCACCTTCAGCGACGGCCGTGGCTGGCAGAACCCCAACGGCGTCACCATGACCGGCGGCCTCAGCAGCTATCCCTGCGCCGAGGCATACGAGAAGGCGTTCGACGTCTATCAGATTGTCGAGGGCCTGCCCAACGGCATCTACATGGTCACCGCCAACTGCTTCTATCGTCCTGGCTTCAACGGCGAGTTCGACGGTAGCGAGGAAGTGCCCGCTGAAATCTACTTCAACGAGTTTGCCACCCCCGTCCAGCACATCATGGCCGACCCGTCCGAGACCGAGCTCTACAACGACGGCTCGTGGATGGCCGACTACCAGACCGCCGAGGGCTACATCCCCAACTCCATGAATGGCGCTTCCACCTACTTCCTTGCCGGTAAATACCTGCAGAAGGTCTATGGCGTGGTCGAGAACGGCACCATGAGACTCGGCATCCGCTCGGCTGCCACCTCTCCCAACGGCCGCTGGTGCCTCTGGACCAACTTCAAGCTCATCTACGTCGGCAAGGACGCAGAGGCTCTCGCTGAAATCCTGCCCGTCTATATAGAGAAGGCTATGGTTGTCCTCGATGCCGAACAGCCCATGAGTGCCGAGGCTCACAAGGCTCTTCAGGATGCTGTGGATGCTGCCGATGCTGCCGAAGATGCCGATGCCATGTTCGACGCCCTCACGGGCCTGAACGCCGCCATTGCCAAGGCCAACGTCTCCGTCAGCGCCTATGCTAAGCTGAACGATGCCCTCTACGCCCTGCTCTCCGCTGTCGACCAATACAGCGCCACCGCCACCGAAGAGGCCAGCAAGGCTGCCGAGGCTCTCTACGACGAGCTCTCCGACGGTATGGTCAAGGGTGCCTATGCCGATGAAGAGGTAGCCGACAAGGTCGAGGCCATCAAGGCCGCCATCGCCGCCCTGCGCGTGCCCTCCGTGGATCCTACGGACGACGAGACTGCGGACTTCACCGACTGGATTGTCAATCCCGCCTTCGATCAGGAGAATGCCGACGGTTGGACCATCACCATCGACACCAAGACCAACTACGGCTACCAGAGCGCCAACTATGCCGGCACCGCCACCATCGACAAGTTCATCGAGGTATGGCGCAGCGGCAACGAGCCCCTTGGCAACGGCGATGTCTGTCAGACCATCAGCTATCTGCCCGAAGGCACCTATGTGCTGGGCGTTGACCTCATCGCCAACCACCAGGGCGGCAACGAGACCGTCGGCGTGCAGCTCTTTGCCGAGGAGGAAGGCCGCGCCTTTGATGCCATCGACGTAGCTACCGGCAACGGCGCTCCCGAGCACTTCGAGGTCGTCTTCAAGAAGAAGGCCGGCACGGACGTGACGATTGGCCTCCGCACCACCGAGACCACCGCCAACTGGATTGCTGCCGACAACTGGACGCTCAGCTATCATGGCAAGAACAGCAGCCTGGTGCCCAGCAAGCTCGATGTCGTCGAGAACGAGCCCGCCGAGGTCGTCATCTACAACCTCGCCGGCCAGCGCCTCACCACCCTCCAGAAGGGCATCAACATCGTGAATGGCAAAAAGATTCTGGTGAAATAAACGGTTGAATTTCATTCCTCGTTTTTTTCGCTATGCCAACGGACGGAACAGCGGGGGCCAACAATCTTGTTTGATTGGCCGAGTCGTGACGGACGAAGGCGAAGCCAAAGCTAAAGCAAGCTTTGCTTTGGTCATTTGGCTTAAAAAAAAACGTTCGTGGTTAGTGGTTCAGCGTCAGAAAGCCCAAAAGCTCAAAGAGTCCTCAGACCCTAACCTCTAACCCAAAACAAGGGGCGCAGCCATCCGGCTGCGCCCCTTTGTTTTTCCATTGCTCGGCAAAGCCCCGTCCAGACTTTTTCTGGAAACATAGCGTTATCAACTAATAAAAAATAGCCTGCAACTAATAAAATAGTTTAAAAACCGCCCTTTTCATCGAATTTCTTAAAGTTTTAGTTGCAAGGAACGGAAACTTCTGCTTCCTTTGCAGCGAAGATTAAAAACGTACACCAACAATGAAAGAAGAAACGAGAACGTTGACCAAAGGCGAGCTGCAGGTGATGAACATCCTGTGGGAGAAACACCATGCCACCGTGGCCGAGACGGTGGAGGCGTTTGCCGAGCCGCGTCCGGCGTACAACACTGTGCTGACCTTCCTCCGCATACTGGAGGAGAAGGGATTCGTGGGACATCGCAAAGAGTCGCGCCTCTACGTCTATCACCCCGCCGTACAGAAGGGCGAGTACACCCGCATGTACATGAAGGAGGTACGCGACAGCCTCTTCGGCGGCTCGGCCAAGTCGCTCATCAGCTTCTTTGCCGAAGAGGAAAACCTATCCGCAGGCGAGGTGCAGGAGCTGATAAACTTGCTCCGTAACATGAATAATTAATCGATTACGGGTTGCTCTGATTTCTCTCATTCCACCGCTGCAAAAATAAAATCGTGTAATTCGTATTCCAGAAAAAAACCGTGCCATGTATTATATCATTCTTTCTGCTGTCAGTCTTGCGCTGTTCTACCTTTTCTATAAGTGGTTGCTGAGCCGCGACACGTTGCACCGTTTCAATCGCGTGGTGCTGCTCGTGGTGCTGGTGCTGAGTGTGGCGCTGCCTGCTGTACACCTCGACTTGGGCACGCGGGCTGCCGACTTCGCCCAGATGCTGGAGGAGCTGGTTGTTACGCCGGATAAGGCGGACGGACTAACAGACCTCCAGACTTCAGATAATACCACAGCATCCGAATCTTTGGCAAAACATTCATCTGACAGCCTGAATAGTCTGAAAGTCTTTCAGACTATAATTGTTATCCTCTATTTTGCAGGCGTACTCTTTTTCCTTGTCCGTCTGGGTGTGGGCGTTGTGCGCAACACACGTCTTGGCCGGAAAGGCTGCACGCGGCTTGACGACGGCACGCACCTCGTCCTCCACGACGACCGCTATGCCCCCTTCAGTTGGATGCACACCATTGTCGTCTCGCGCAAGGACTATGTCGCCAACGGCCCCATGATTCTCGCCCACGAGCGCGAGCACATCCGGCTGGGCCATTCGTTGGACATCCTGCTCTGCCAGCTTTGCCTCGCCTTCCAGTGGTTCAACCCTGCGGCGTGGCTCCTCAAACGCGAGCTGCAAGCCGTACACGAGTTCGAGGCCGACGAGGCCATGCTGCGCAGCGGCACCGACGCCCGCCAATACCAAATGAAGCTCATCGAGACAGCCTTAGGCGCCCGGTTCAACTCGATAGCCAATAATTTCACCCATTGTTCCACAAAAAAACGTATTCTTATGATGATGAAAAAACAGACCAGCCCCTGGGCACGGCTCAAAGTGCTCTATGTGCTCCCTGTTGCAGCCGTTGTGCTCTTTGCCGCCAGCTGCGACAATCCCAAGGAAGAAGCGGACGCTCAGAAGACGTCCGAAGTAATGAGTGTGAAGGCTGAAGCTGTGCCGCTGTACGTGGTTGACGGCAACGTCGTTTCGGCCGAAGAGTTCAAGAATCTGAACCCGGACGACATCGAAAGCATGGAGGTTTTGAAAGGCGAAGCCGCCACCAGCCAATGGGGCTCACGAGGTGAAAACGGCGCCGTCGTGGCAACCACCAAGAAAGCTGCATCCAAAGCTGCGGACGAACCTGCGGATGCAGAGCCAGAGGTTTTCAACGTCGTGGAGAAGATGCCTGAATTCGAAGGCGGCGTACAGAACCTGTTGCAGTTCCTCAAGGCAAACATCACGTATCCTGAAGAGGCCAAGAAGAACGGCACACAGGGACGTGTCGTCGTGCAGTTCGTTGTTGACAAGGATGGCAGCATCACCGATGCAAATATTGTCAAGAGCGTCTCTCCTGAGCTGGATGCCGAAGCCCTGCGCGTAGTGAAGGCCATGCCGAAATGGACGCCCGGCGAACAGAAGGGCGAGAAGGTGCGCGTAAAGTTCACCCTTCCCGTGCAGTTCCAATTGCCCAAGTAAGCCGTCGCAGAAAGCAAGTAAACCGGTTTCATTAGCTTACTTTTTTTGAAGATGCATCCCCCCCTGCCGCTCGCGAGAGCCGCAGGGGGATTATCTTTTTGTAGGTTTGGGCAAATCTTTATCCTGCGATAAGACAAATCCTAATGCGCAGCCAACGGACAAATCACTTTCGACTGCTTTTCTTATCAGAGGCAGAGCAGCACCATCACTTCGGCTACGACCACGCGGAGGAACATGGTGAGGGGATAGACGGTGGAGTAGGCGACGGGCACCTGGTTGTTGTCCTGGCAGACGCTCTGGGCGTAGGCCATGGCAGGCGGGTCGGTCATGCCGCCGGTGATCATGCCGCAGATGGAGTAGTAGCTGAGGTGGAAGGCGTGGCGGGCCAGCAGTCCCACCACGAAGCAGGGCACGACGGTGATGAGGAAGCCGTAGAGCACCCACCAGTAGCCGCCGTTCGCGACAGTCTGGATGAAGCCGCCTCCGGCCGTGATGCCGACGGAGGCCAGGAAGAGGCTCAGGCCTATCATGCGCACCATGTGGTTGGCGGAGGTGCTCATATAGGTGACCATCTTCAGCTTGGGCCCGAAGGTGCTGATGAGTATGGCGACGATGAGGGGGCCGCCCGCGAGACCCAGCTTGACGGGGACAGGCATGCCGGGCACGATGATGGGCAAGGTGCCCAGCACGACGCCCAGCGCAATGCCGAGGAAGTAGGGGATGAGGTTGGGCTCGTTGAGCTGCTTGATGGAGTTGCCGAGCATGGACGAGAGCTTTTCGACACGGCGGGTGTCGCCTACGACGGTGACCGTGTCGCCCATCTGCAACAGCAGGCCGGGGGTGGCAATCAGTTCCACACCGGCGCGGCGGATGCGGGTGATGGTGACGTTGAAGGTCTGGCGCAGCTTCATGTCGCCCAGACGCTTGCCGTTGATGCTGGGGTTGGTGATGATGAACTTCTGCGAGACGAGGTGGTTGGTCTCCATGGCGTCCCAGGCATCCTGGTTCATCGTCTCGATGCGATGCCCGATAAGCAGTTCCATGGCACTGAGTTCTTCGGGGGTGGCCACCATGAAGAGCTTGTCGCCCAGTCCGAGGGTGGTGCCGGCACCAGCCAGCTCAATGTCGCCCGAGGCGCGGTGGAGGATGCGGGTGATGACGCATTGGCGGCCGAAGTGGCGCTGGATTTCGTCGAGTGTCTTGCCGCAGACGGCTTCGTTGGCCACCTCCAGCGTGGCGGCTTCGAGGGTCTCAGCCATGTCGTGATTGGCACGCTGAAGGGTTTCATCCTCTTTCCTGAAGTCGATGCGGAATATCTTCCGCAGGAACATCAGGCAAAGGATGACGCCGATGACGCCAAGAGGATAGGCCACGGCGTAGCCCTGTGCAATGGTGGGCTCTTGTGTGCCGGCGGTGTCGAGCAACGTCTGCTGTGCTGCACCCATGCCGGGGGTGTTGGTGACGGCGCCGCTCATGACGCCGATGAGGCTCAGCAGGTTTTCGCCCGTAACCCAGTGGATGATGAGGGTGGTGAGGCAGGCCATCAGTACCAGGATGACAGCCAGCAGGTTGAGCGTGACGCCTCCCTTGCGGAAGCTGGAGAAGAAGCCCGGGCCGAGCTCCATACCCAGCGAGAAGACGAAGAGGATAAGGCCGAACTCTTTGACGAACGAGGCGGTGGCGGGGTCGAGGATGCAGCCGAGCTGTCCGGCCAGTATGCCGACAAACAGTATCCAGGTGACGCCCAGCGACACGGTGCCGATGCGGAGGCGGCTTAGCATGAGGCCGCCAAAGATGACGAGGGCAAGCATGAAGATGGAGTGGGCTACGCCCGTTCCGACAAAGAGATCTGTTATCCAGTTCATAGTTCTATTTTTTAGTTATTTCTGGCCAGCCGTCAACCCAAGTGATGGGGTGAAGGAAGAGTTTGGAGGCTCCGTTCAGCGAACGGTCGTAGGCATGGGCAACCATGTACCAGCCATCGTCGAACAGATAGACGCCACAATGCCCGATGCCGCAATAGCGGTCGTCGGAGGAGGCGATGATGGTACCTCCGCCTTCGGTCATGGGGCGTCCTTCGCGGTCGAGATAGGGGCCTGTGACCTTGCGGCTGCGTCCGACGGCGGTCTTGTAGGTGCTGTTGAGACCTCGGCAGCAGAGGTCGAACGACACGAAGAGGTAGTACCAGCCGTCGCGATAGACGAGGAAGGGGGCTTCGATGGCGTTGTTGCCAGCCTCGATGCCCGGCTCGGTGTCGTTGTGGAGAATGCCCTTAGGTGCACGGCGTCGGGCCACGGTGCGGGGTTTCCCGACGGGGGTGTGCATGTCTTTCTTCAGGCGAACCAGCTGGATGCCGTCCCAGAACGAACCGAAGGCAAGCCAGGGACGTCTGCGACGGTCGAGGATGACGGCGGGGTCGATGGCGTTGTAGTCTGTGACATCGCGCTCAGAGCGGATGACCATGCCGAGGTCCTGCCAGCCATAGTCGGGCGACTGAGCATCGAGCGTCTTGGTGGTCATGACGCCGATGGCCGACGTGTTCTTGCCAAAGGTGGAGCAGGAATAATAGAGGTACCAACGACCGTGGGCGCGAACGATGTCAGGTGCCCAAGTGTGTCCACGGTAGCCGGGGACAGCCTCCTTAGCCCATTCGGGAATGGGGTTGAGGGGCGAGGGGGTGTGCTGCCAGCTGATACGGTCGTCGGACGTGAACTGCCCGATGCCAAAACCGGTGGTGAACATGTAGTACCGTCCGTTCTCGCAGGCCAGCACGGGGTCGTGGACGTCGGGGTAGGTGGGGTCGTAGGGAGGGCGTTCGCGTCCTCCCTGTTGGGCAAGGGCACACTGGCAGCATCCGATGACTGCGAGAAGGGTGACGAGGGTGTGGCGAGGACTGAACATTCTTCTAATCAGCAATTTGGTGTTATGAGTTATATTTCCGGCCAGGCATCGCAGAGGGCTTGCATGGAGGGGAAGAGCCATGTGGCGCCTTCGTCTGTCAGCACGTGGTCGGGCAGGGGGCCGGTGTTGACGGCAATGGTGGGGATGTGGGCGGCGACGGCGGCACGGACGCCCAGCGGGGCGTTTTCCACCACGATGCATTCGTCCGCCCGCAGCTCTCGCCCCAGCACGGCGCTGCCCTTGGCAAGGCCCATCAGGTAGGGTTCGGGGTCGGGCTTGCCTTTCTTGACGTCGAAGCCGGTGACCATGCGCTCGGGGCTGAAGACATCGGGGTAGTACTGGCCCAGCTGCGTGAGCAGCGTGGTGGTGCCGCTGCCCGTGACGAGCAGTATCATCACCCCCTCGGCCTGCATCTTGCGGATGAGGGGCAGGGCACCAGGCATCGGCTCGGGATCAGGGTACTGGTTGAAGTAGGCTGACTTGACGCGGTACATCTCGTCGGCCATCTCACGCGTGGCGTGTAGTCCCTGCCGCTCGGCAAGTATCTGGATGGTGCCGAAGCCCGTGCGGCCCTCGTGCATGTAGGCCTCCTCCTCGCTGAGGTCGTAGCCGAAGTCGGCCATAGCCAGATGCCATGCCCGCGCATGATAGGGCATGGAGTTGAAGAGGACTCCGTCCATGTCGAAGAGGACTGCCGTTGGGGAAACCATTAAGAATTAAGAATTAAGAATGAAGAATTATTTAGGGAGTTCAGGAGTTGCAGGGAGTTCAGACAATACTTCTGCATGCAGCCCCTCGTTAGCTGAACTATCGTCTGAACTCCTGAACTCCCCAAATCATTTTTCATTATAAACGTTAAACATTAAACGTTAATCGTTAAACGAAAATTCTTCATTAATGTGTTATCTTTTCGTAGCCGGGTTTGCCGAGGAGGGAGAACATGTTCTTCTTGTAGGCTTCGACGCCGGGCTGGTTGAAGGGGTTGACGCCGAGGACATAGCCGCTGACGCCGCAGGCTTTTTCGAAGAAGTAGAGCAGCTGGCCGAGGTTCCGTTCGTCGAGTTCGGGCATGACGATGCGGAGGTTGGGCACGCCGCCATCGACGTGGGCCATCTGGGTGCCGAGCTCGGCCATCTTGTTGACTTCGTCGATGTGCTTTCCGGCGAGGTAGTTCAGGCCGTCGAGGTTCTGTTCGTCGGCGGGGACGATGAGGCTGTGGCGGGTCTTCTCGACAGAGATGACGGTCTCGAAGATGGTGCGCTCGCCTTCCTGAATCCACTGCCCCATGCTGTGGAGGTCGGTGCTGAAATCGACGCTGGCGGGGAAGATGCCCTTGCCTTCCTTGCCTTCGCTTTCGCCGTAGAGCTGTTTCCACCATTCGCTGACGTAGTGGAGCTTGGGCTGGAAGTTGACAAGGATTTCAATCTTCTTGCCTGCGGCATAGAGGGCGTTGCGTGTGGCGGCGTATTGGGCAGCGATGTTGTCGGCAAAGGGGACGGTGGGGGCTGTGGCGTGCTCCATCTCGACGGCACCGGCCACGAGGGCGCGGATGTCATAGCCGGCAATGGCAATGGGCAGCAGGCCCACGGGGGTGAGGACGCTGAACCGTCCGCCCACGTTGTCGGGGATGACGTATGTCTTGTAGCCCTCCTGGGTGGCCAGCGTGCGGGCGGCGCCGCGGACGGCATCGGTGATGCAGACGATGACACGGCGGGCGACGTCGATGCCGCGCTGAACTTCGCACTGCTTCTTCAGCAGGCGGAAGGCGAGGGCAGTCTCGGTGGTGGTGCCGGACTTGCTGATGTTGATGATGCCGAAACGCTTGTCCTTCAGCAGTTCGGCGAGCTCGAAGAGGTAGTCTTCGGAGATGTTGTGCCCGGCATAGACGATGGCGGGGCCGGCATTCCGCTCATAAGCCTGGAAGTTGCTGTTCAGCGCTTCGATGACGGCACGTGCGCCGAGGTAGCTGCCGCCAATGCCGCAGACGACCACTACGTCGCACTCCTGGCGGAGCGTGCAGGCGGTCTGCTCGATGTCGGCGAGGAAGTCTGCCTTGATGCTGCTGGGCAGGTGCAGCCAGCCGATGAAATCATTGCCGGCACCTGTGCCCTCTTCAAGGGCACGCAGACCGGCTTCTACTTGAGGCTTCAGCGCCTCAATGGCTTCCTTGGAAACAAAGCCAAGGACTTTCTGGTTTGAAAGGGAAATCATGGGAATTTACTATTTTACGATTTACTATTTACGATTTGGCGCGGCACTTGCCGCATGGTCGTTAAACGAAAATTCTTATTTTTTAATTCTTAATTGCGCCGAAGGCGCCGCTATCTCATGGAGTCGGTGAGGAGTTTGATTTCGATGGTGGGCGAAATCTTCTCGTAGAGCATGTTATAGACGGCGTCGAGGATGGGCATGTTGACGTGCTGGGTGCGGTTGATTTCCTTCATGCACTTGGTGCCGTAGTAGCCTTCGGCCACCATCTCCATCTCCAGCTGGGCGGCCTTGACGCTGTAGCCCTTGCCCACCATGGTGCCGAAGATGCGGTTGCGGCTGAACTGCGAGTAGCCTGTCACCAGCAGGTCGCCCATATAGACGCTCTCGCTGATGTTGCGGGGACGGGGATTGACGTGGTTGATGAAGTTGGTCATCTCCACGGCGGCATTGGACATGAGCACGGCCTGGAAGTTGTCGCCATACTTCAGTCCGTTGCAGATGCCTGCGGCGATGGCATAGACGTTCTTCAGCACCGAGCTGTACTCGATGCCGACGACATCGTCGCTGACGGTGGTCTTGACGAAGGGCTGGGCGAGCTTGCTGCCGAAGCGCAGCGCTTTCTCCTTGTCGGCGCAGCCGATGGTGAGGTACGAGATGCGCTGCAGGGCAATCTCCTCGGCATGGCAGGGGCCGGCAATGACGGCCATGTCTTCTTCGGCGACGCCGAAGTGACGGCGGAAGTACTCGCTGATGAGGACGTTGTCGTCGGGGACGACGCCTTTGATGGCGCTGACCACGAACTTGTCCTTCAGCTTGCCGCGCAGCCGCTTGAGGTGGGGCTTGAGGTAGGGCGAGGGGATGGCGAAGATGAGGACGTCGGACGCCTCCACCACTTCGTTGATGTTCGACGAGAAGTTGATGCGGTTGATGTCGAAGTCCACCCCGGTCAGGTAGCCCGGGTTGTGTCCCAGGCGTTTGAAGTCGGCAATGCGGTCGTCACGGCGGATGAACCAGTTGATGGTGTCTTCATTGCCGAGGACAATCTTGGCGATGGCGGTAGCCCAGCTGCCGCCGCCCATGATGCCAACCTTGCCTGAGGGAAAATCCATGTTCGTTGTGGGTTATGAGATTTATAGTTTCTCCGGTTTCATCTGTGGGAAGAGCATGATTTCGCCGATGGCGAACTTGCCCGTCATGAGCATGGTGAGACGGTCGATGCCGATGCCGATGCCGCTCGTGGGGGGCATGCCGTACTGCAGGGCACGCAGGAAGTCGTGGTCGATGACCATGGCCTCGTCGTCGCCCTTGTCGGCCAGTCGCATCTGCTCGCGGAAGCGCTCCTCCTGGTCGATGGGGTCGTTGAGCTCGCTGTAGGCGTTGGCCAGTTCCTTGCCGTTCACCATCAGCTCGAAGCGCTCCGTCAGGCCGGGCTTCGAGCGGTGCATCTTCGTCAGGGGCGACATCTCCACGGGGTAGTCGATGATGAAGGTGGGCTGGATGAAGGTGCCTTCGCAGAACTCGCCGAACAGCTCGTCGATGAGCTTGCCTTTGCCCATGGTCTCGTCCACCTCCATGCCCTTCTGGCGGCAGAAGGCGCGGATCTCGTCCTCCGTCTTGCCGCCCGCGTCGAAGCCCGTCTTCTCCTCGATGGCGTCGAGGATGGGCAGACGGCGGTAGGGCGCCTTGAAGCTGATGACCTTGCCGTCGATCTCCACCTCGGGCTTGCCGTTGACAGCCACGCAGATTTCCTCCAGCATCCGTTCGGTGAACGACATCATCCAGTTGTAGTCCTTGTAGCTCACGTAGAGCTCCATGCAGGTGAACTCGGGGTTGTGGGTCTTGTCCATGCCCTCGTTGCGGAAGTTCTTGCCCATCTCATAGACGCCCTCGAAGCCGCCCACGACGAGGCGCTTCAGGTAGAGCTCGGTGGCAATGCGCATGTACATGTCCTGGTCGAGCGCATTGAAGTGGGTGATGAACGGCCGTGCCGAGGCGCCGCCCGCAATGGTCTGCAGGATGGGCGTCTCCACCTCGGTGTAGCCCGCCTCGTCGAGGATGCGGCGCATGGTGCGCACGATGGTGGCACGCTTCAGGAACGTCTCCTTCACGCCCTCGTTCACCACGAGGTCCACGTAGCGCTGGCGGTAGCGCAGCTCGGGGTCGTCGAACTTGTCGTAGGCCACGCCGTCCTTGTACTTCACGATGGGCAGCGGGCGCAGGCTCTTGCTGAGGAATGTCATCTGCTCGGCATGCACGCTGATTTCGCCCGTCTGGGTGCGGAACACATAACCCTTGATGCCCACGAAGTCGCCGATGTCCATCAGGCGCTTGAACACCGTGTTGTACATCGTCTTGTCCTCGCCGGGGCAGATGGCGTCGCGCATCACATACACCTGGATGCGCCCCTTCGAGTCCTGCAGCTCCATGAACGAAGCCTTGCCCATCACCCTGCGGCTCATCATGCGTCCGGCGATGCTCACCTGCCGGCGCTCGCGCTCCAGCTGGGCGGCCTTCTCCTCGTCCGTGGCTCCCTCGGGAAACACCGGGTCCACGAACGTCTCCTTTATCTCCGTGCTGAACGCATCGGTTACATACTCGGCGGCGGGGTAGGGGTTGATGCCCAGCCCGCGCAACTCTTCCAAACTATGGCGTCGGATAATCTCTTGTTCACTCAGTTCCATGCCCTATGTTGATTTGTCGTAATTGAAGATTGAAAATTATTTTTCCATTGTCCATTGTCCATTGTCCATTGTCAATTGTCAATTGTCCATTAACGAAGTTATCACGGTTGCAAAAGTACGTCAAAAATGGTAAAGAATCAAATTTTTTTCCTCCGCACGTTCCTATAATCGTATTTTTTCTCTATTTTTGCACCCAAATAACATTTTTTAAATTCTCATTTATGAAAAATCGTACGCTTATGTCCATCGCATTGTCAGGCATGATGCTGTTTGCCGGTTGCGGCAAGCAAACCCCCAAGGTGGCTCCGGCCATCCCCTCCGACCCTCAGATTGAGGCTCAAGTGAAGAAAATCGTCTCTGGCATGACGCTGGAGGAGAAGATTGGCCAGATGTGCCAGATTACCATCGGCGCCCTCGAGGACTACAAGGTCCGCGCCGAGTATAAAATCAACCCCGAGACCCTCGACAAGATGATTAAGGAGTACAAGGTGGGCTCGTTCCTCAACACGCCGCGCGACGTTGGGCAGAACCTCTCCAAGTGGCACGAGATTATCGACCAGATTACGACGGCATCCATCAACGAACTGCACGTCCCCACCCTCTATGGCGTTGACCAGATTCACGGCGGCACCTACACCCTCGGCGCCACCCTCTTCCCGCAGGGCATCAACATGGGTGCTTCGTTCAACCGTGCCCTTGTCCGCGAGGAGGCCGAAATCAGCGCCTACGAGACCCGCGCCGCCGCCATCCCCTGGACGTTCGCTCCCGTCCTCGACCTCGGACGCGACCCGCGCTGGAGCCGCCAGTGGGAGAACTTCGGCGAAGACCCCTACATCAATGCCCAGATGGGCATCGAGGCTATCCGTGGCTTCCAGGGCGACGACCCCAACCACGTCGATGGCCGTCATGTGGCTGCCTGTCTGAAGCACTACATGGGCTACGGCGTGCCCACCTCCGGTAAGGACCGCACCCCCTCGCACATCACCCCCAGCGAGATGCGTGAGAAGTACTTCGCCCCCTATCTGGCCACCATCCGCGCCGGAGCCCTCTCCGTCATGGTCAACAGCGCCAACAACAACGGCATCCCCTTCCACGCCAACTACGAGTACCTCACCCAGTGGCTCAAGGAGGACCTCAACTGGGACGGCCTCATCGTTACCGACTGGGCTGACATCCAGAACCTCTACACCCGCGACCACGTCGCAGCCAGCCGCAAGGAGGCCATCAAGATGGCCATCAACGCCGGCATCGACATGAGCATGGACCCCTACAACCCCGACTTCTGCACCCTGCTGAAGGAGCTGGTTGACGAGGGCGAGGTGCCTATGAGCCGCATCGACGATGCCGCCAGCCGCTGCATCCGCCTCAAGCTGCGCCTCGGCCTCTTCGAGAAGCCCATCGTCGATGGCGACGTCGATTATTCACGCTACGGCTGCGACGAGTTTGCCGCCAAGGCCCTGCTGGCTGCCGAGGAAGGCGAGGTGCTGCTGAAGAACACGGGCAGCCTGCTGCCCCTCGCCCAGGGCACCAAGGTGCTCGTCTGCGGCCCCAACGCCAACTCCATCCGTACCCTCAACGGCGGCTGGAGCTACACGTGGCAGGGCAAGCGCGGCGACGAGCTGGGCGCACAGTACAACACCATCCTCGAGGCCATGCAGAACGAGTTCGGCCAGTCCAACGTCACCTTCGCCCAAGGCGTCCGCTATATCGAGGAGGGCAACTGGTTCGACGAATATACCGATGACAAGATGCTCCAGGAGGCCGTCAGCGCCGCCCGCCGTGCCGATGTCGTCATGCTCTGCGTGGGCGAGAACTCCTACTGCGAGACCCCCGGAAACCTCAACGAGCTCGCCCTCTCGGCTAACCAGCAGGCCCTCGTGAAGGCCGTTGCTGCCGTCGGCAAACCCATCGTCCTCGTGCTCAACGAAGGCCGTCCCCGCATCATCCGCGAGATTGAGCCCCTCTGCCAGGCCGTCATCGACATCTTCCTCCCCGGCAACTACGGCGGCGACGCCCTCGCACGCCTCGTCAGCGGCAAGGCCAACTTCAGCGCCAAGATGCCCATCAGCTATCCCCGCTACGAGCAGAGCATCACCACCTACGACTACAAGCCCTGCGAGCAGACCGACGTCATGGAGGGAGCCTATAACTACGAAGCCGTCGTCAGCCAGCAATGGGCCTTCGGCTACGGCCTCAGCTACACCACCTTCCGCTACGACAAGCTCACCGTCGATAAACCCACGTTCGGCGCCTCGGACGTGCTTACTGTCACGGTCGATGTCACCAACACCGGCCGTGTGGCAGGCAAGGAGCCCGTGCTGCTCTTCGCCTCCGACCTCGTCGCTACCAGCACGCCCGACAACCGTCGCCTGCGTGCCTTCGACAAGGTGGAGCTGAAGCCCGGCGAGACCAAGACCGTCACCTTCCGCCTCCCCGCCTCCGACCTCGCCTTTGTCGGTGCCGACGGCCATTGGGTGCTCGAGGCCGGCGAATTCCGTCTGCAGGCAGGCAACCAGACCCTCATGCTCACCTGCAACGAGACCCACCGCTGGGACACCCCCAACATCTGATAAGGCTAAGCGGTTACGCGCCTTCGGCGCTATTGAAGATTGAAGATTGAAGAATTGTCCATTATCCATTTATCCATTTTCAATCTTCAATCTTCAATCTTCAATTTACCACTTCAGGCTTTATGAAAAAGATTGCAATCTGCATAAACAGTAAATCTTGGAACAGCGAGCGCAAAAGAGCTTGCTCATTTTGCCGAGTCGCGACAAGAGAAGACGAAGTCAAATCTTGGAACAGCGAGCGCAAAAGAGCTTGTTCATTTTGCCGAGTCGCGACAAGAGAAGACGAAGTCAATTCTTTAGAAAAGAAGTCCCTCGGCGTTGAACGAGGACACGTCTTTATCTCTGTCGGGTATTCTGAAGGCAATTCGGATGGCTCCATGTCAATTCATGGCTCTGTGCTTCCTTTTTTTGTAAGGGAAGATATCGAGCTGCAAACCGGCGACAGCATGTCCGTTTGTATCGAGCCTACGGATGAACTCATCTTCGAAGGTGTTTCTGCAAAAAAAGATTTCGGGCGGATTTTGGAGCAGTATAAGGATTTGGAAAAAATACTCATCGATAAAGGAGTAATTAACGATGAAGGGAATAGCTCTGACCATTAACGGAGTAACCACTACCGCAGCCATAGACGGAGCCGGAGTCGGGATTGTGATTGACGTCCTCCCGGAGTATGACTATATCACTTTAGGAGGCTATGACCCGAAGACGGATATGCACTTCACTTGGCTGGCAAAGGAAATAACGCCCGATGATACCATTGAGATTGCCATTGTCGATACTGATGAAGTCTCTCCCTATAACGAAATGCCCCACAAGGAGGTTCTCAAAAGGGTTAAGGACATCGCTTCGGATAAGGAGGCAGAAGAAAGGACAAAAGCCCATTTACTGGCTAAATACCTCTCGTTGAAAAAGTATCTCATTGATAATAAAATCATATAGAATCCGTTCAGGCGGATTTGCAATCCGGCTGCGATGAGAAGGGGATTTGCAATCCCCAGCAAAAAGGCAGAGCTAACGGTGAGGGATTGCAAATCCTTCCCAATAGAGAAAAACTACTACACCACTACACCAATCGTGCTTATGCGCAGAAAATAAAGTATATAAGTGGTGTAGAAACCAAAATCTCTACACCGTTCTACACCATTCTACACCGTTTTTCCTATTTTTTATAAGAAAACTCGATACTCGTTCAGGCGGATTTGCAATCCGGCTGCGATGAGAAGGGGATTTGCAATCCCCAGCCTGTGGACAGAGCGAATGATGAGCTAATTGTGATGGAATAGTGAGGGAATAGTGAGGGATTTTGGTGTAGAACGGTGTAGAACGGTGTAGGGATTTTAGCTTACTACACCACATAAATCGCTATGAATGTACGGGTAAGACAAGCTGGTGTAGTGGTGTAGTAAAAAAACAAATAAATAAGAAAGAGAAAGAACCACTACCCTCAATAAAGAAAGGAAAGATGTATGATGCAAGAAGGATGAGGGTTGAGGGAAGAATGATTCTTTTTTTCCAACGTAGGAGGCGGTTTATAAACACGGGCCGCGTTTATATAAACAGGGGCCGTGTTTATATAAACAGGGGCGCTGTTTATAAATATACTCAAACAATAAAAAAATGGTTGTGCGCTTGCGTTTAAAAGGCCTTCCTACGTCTGAAAGGGCCTTTCCTACGTTTCAAAAAGGCCTTCTCGCATGACGGTAGCTTATTCCTACAGAGGGACATTGCTGTAGCGTTAAACGCTGGCGCCGTAACGTTTAACGTCGTCGCCGCAACGTTTAACGTTGTGGGCGTAACGTTTAACGTTGGCGTCGTAAGGCCCTACGTTCACGTACTTGAAGAATACGCCGTGAGCAGAAATTCGGGGTGCGGAGCTCTATTTAACTGAACAGCAATGTAGTATTACGGACATTCACGTAGCGTCGCAGACAGAAATTTTATTTTAACGTAAATGTCCGCGAATGTCCGTGAATAACTCTTACTCGTTAAACATTAAACGTTAAACCATATATTATATTTGCATTTGTGCACGCTGTATAGTATCTTTGCGGCAAAAATCCACCCCGAGCTGTGAGAAGCGTGCGCCGATACACCCCCATCCTTGCCCTGCTGCTGGCAGGCTGTATGACATCGTGCCACCATGCGAGTATCAGCGACAGCCTGCAGCGTGCCGAGGAACTTATGGAGACCGACCCTCACACCGCCCGCGCCGTGCTGGACAGCCTAGCCAGGGCGATGTCGCCCTGGCAATTAGGAATTAGGAATGAGGAATTAGGAATTAACCCTGCGGACGAAAACCCTGCGGACGAAAGTCATGCGCAGCCCGTAATTCCTAATTCCTCATTCCTAATTCCTAATTTCCCCCGCAAGGGGGAGGCTGCCGATTACGCCTGGCTGCGGACTCAGATTGACTACAAATGTCTCGATACCCTCCGTTCCGACAGCCTCGCCCTCGTCGCCACAAGCTACTACGGCACACCCCGCCGCCCTGACTACCATGCCGCCATGGCTTGGTATACGCTGGGCTGCGTCTATACCGATATGCACCAGACAGAAGACGCCTTTGCTGCCTATTTGAAAGCCCAGAGGATATTCCCAACCGCGGCTAACCGCTACTATTCTCTATGCGAGCAGAACATCGGCAAGTGTTATCTTGACCGTAACATGAACGATGAAGCCATCCTCGCCTTCCGACGCTGCCGTGAGTCCGCCGTCAGCATTGGCGATAGTGCCGAGATAGCCTGGAGCGATTTCTTTTTAGGTCGCTGCTACTTATATGAAGAGGAATATGATAAGGCCGACAGCCTGTTTCGCCAGGCAAATGAAAACCCCCATGCCGCCACAGCAATCAGGAAAAGGGTCTTGTTCGAGCGGTCGAAAATCAGCCATTACCGCGACGGCGACTACGCAGAGGCCCTCCGCCTCCTGCGGAGCTTTGTCAGGCAGGTGAACAACCCCGCCTACCTCGGTGCCGCGTGGGCGCAAATGGCAAATTCAATTATTTAAACGTTCAAATATGATAAAACATTATCTGTCCTTAGCTTTTCGGAACATGCAGAAGTTCCGTTCACAAAGCATCTTTTTCGTCATCAGTCTTTCCGTAAGTTTCGCATTCGTGGTGTTCTCTACGCTGTGGATGCGGTACGAAAACACGTACGACACGTTCCACGCCGACGCGGAAAACCTGTATATGATGCGCCCGAACGATGTGCAGGTGCTGTATGAAATGCTGGGCTCTAAGATAGGCGTTTTCCCTTTGGCCACATTGGGCGGATTTGTACAGGAGAGCGAGTCCATGCCCGAGGTGGAAGCAAGTACATTGACCAGCTTCATGGATGCCACCGTGCTCATAAACGGGGTGAAGAAGAATGCCCGCTACCTGCAGACGGACACCTGCTTTCAGGGCATCTTCTCCCTCCGGCTGGTCCAGGGCAGCCCCTCCTTCCCGTCGCAGGCAGACAGGGATGCCATAGCCTTGTCTGAAACGACGGCACGCGAGTGGTTCGGCCAGACGAATCCCATAGGGCAGAAAGTCTCGTTCTTCAGTACGCGGAGTAATTCCGAGCGTACCGTCGTGGCCGTCTTTGCGGACATGCCGAAGCACTCTGTGCTGGCTGCGGATATGATAACCATCCAACAGCGTCCTCAGATGAACGTGGCGGGCAACTACGTCTTCAAGCTGGTGCCGGGGAAGGATGTTTTCGACTCCTTCACCTACAAGGCCGCCCACTATTCGGAGGAGGGCTTCGAGGATAACATGTCCATGACGCCTGTGCCGCTTTCGAAAGCCCACCGGCTCGGCTTCAACAGCAATTCCCCTCTCAGCTACAACCATATACGGGCGTTCTTCCTTGTCAGCCTGATGCTTTTCATAAGCGCGCTGGCCAACCTGATTTCCTTCTGTCTGAACCGCATCCGCTACCGCCGTCAGGAGATGACGCTGAGAAAGATGTGCGGGGCAAAGGGCAGGGATTTGACAGCCATGTTCTCTTGGGAAGTGTTCGTCCTGCTCCTGATAGCGGCGGGTGGAGGATTCCTGGGCGTACTGGCTGTTTACGAAAGGTTTGCGCTCTATGCAAACATCAATCCGAAAAGTTATCTTATTTCAAACGCCGTCTGGGTGCTGCTTGCCGTGCTGGCCGTGTCGTTCTTCTTCAGCGTAATCGCTGTCTCCATCATGAGGCGGAAGGCGCTGGCCCTCACCGCCAAGGGCACCTACACCTCCAACCGGAAGTACAATGCCGTCAACTCGGGCGTACTGATTTGCATCGGCATCTTCCTCATCTTCTGTACGGCAGTCAACCTGAAGCAGCTTCGCTATCTCAGGCAGACCGACTGGGGCGTTGCCTATAAGAACACGGCGCTGCTCACGGTGAGGGGGCTGGACCCACAGAGCGTGAAGATGGACTATTACTATCAGCTGACGGCTGCCATCCGCGACGCAGACTTGGCCCGTGAGCTGAAGGCCATTCCCGGCATCGAGGACGTGCAGACCGAAGGCGAGTTCTTCCTTCAGGGCTACCAGGCAAACCTTCCGCAGAAAATCCGGCGCACGGAGGCCGACGAATGGACGGACTGCGTGTGGGGATGGGTGCCCGACCCCAGCAGCAGCGTATGCGGGTTCACGACGCTGGAAGGGCAACTGCCCGACAGGGAAAACTGGACCCCCGGCCAGATAGTCATTACCGAAAGCGTGCGCGACCTGCTCGGGCTGAAGCAAGCGGTAGGGCAGACCATGAGAATACAGCTGAACGACGGCGAGCACACGGTCACCATTGCCAGCGTCATCAAGGACATACGGTGGGAAAATACGAACTTCGGCGGCAATAACCACTATGTGCTGACGCCCCGCCCCGCTTACATCCGTTCCGCCGTCACCAACGCCATAGCCTTCTCCTTTGCCGGCGCGCAGAGGGACGACGTCCGGGGCCAAATCGACGCCATGATGAAGCGCCATCCCGAGATGGTCTGGGAACTGGAGTTCGGCGAGGACCTGCTGGCGGAGATGCTGGCATCCGAGCGCAACCTGTCGCGTTTGCTGAGTGCCATCACGCTGGCCAGCATCCTCATAGCCGTGTTCAGCGTCTATAACATCGTTACCCTTGCCTGCCGCCAGAGACGCAGGGAGATTGCCGTCCGCAAGGTCTATGGCGCAAAGAGGAAGGACATACTCTACATGTTTGCCAAGGAGTACGGACTGATTTACGCCGCCAGCTCCGTGCTTGCCTTCGCCGTCGGCTATATCGTCATGCACCTGTGGCTCGAGCAGTATGTTAACCGTGCTCCCATTGGCTACGGGCTATACTTCCTCATCTTCGCGGGCCTGCTCCTGCTCATTGGCACCTCCATCTGCACCCGCGTCGTCAGGACGGCAAAAGAGCCTCCCGCCGATGTCATCAAAAGTGGAGCGTAAGGTACCATGTAAGGACAGGGCAATCTCGTTCAGGCAGATTTGCTGCCCACGAGAGCAAAAACGGGCGTTTTTCTTGCATTTTTGCCCGCCGTGCCGTATCTTTGTATGAAAATTCCGCCAATCAATGAAAAGCAAGTGCCGCCTTCTCCCCATCGTCGCCCTGCTGCTGGCTCTGGCAGGCAGTGTGTCGTCGTCTGCCCTGCCGCCGTCTCCCTCCGAAAAGGAGAATGTCCGCAAGGCGAAGGAACCGGCACCCGTTTTTGCTTCTACGCGCTCGCGGGTGGAAACGGCGTGGCCAGACAGCGTGTGGCTGTGGCCGCTGGCGGGATATCAGGCTGGTGAGGGCATTCTCTGCCAGCCCGGCGGGATGATAGGGAAATGGAAAAATCGGGCTGACCTGTTCCTCACGGCACCCGAAGGAACACCCGTTCTCTGTCCCGAGGACGCCACCGTGGAATTGATGGGTGTTATCTACGTATATCCTTGGTCAAGACCCATTACACAGACAATAGGAGTTCCGTTCAGGGGTCATACCTACGACGAAGCTGTCAGCGAGATGGAGACGACGGAAGACATCAACCCCAAGTACATCACCGTTTATACAGCGTTGAATATCGGTAGTCGCACGGTTCGTATCTTCGGTTTGATGCGTGAACGGGGCTTGCCCGAAGGTACGCGCCTCAATCGCGGCGATACGCTCGGTACGCTCCACTACGGCTACTGCGGCTTCGAGGAACCGAACCTGTGGATCAGCATTGTCCGGTTCAACAGCCCTGCCGACCCCATGACGCCCTTCGGCATCCCCACCACCTTCGTGGCTCCGAAACGGCTGACGGCCGAGCAGGCACTGTTTCGCAGGGCGCTCTGGGTGGCCGTGCCCGTGCTGGTCATCGGGCTGCTGCTCTATATGCTCTTCCGTCTTCGCGACCGCCGCCGTGTCGCTTACTTCAATCAGCTAAAGGAGGAGATGGCCAGTCGTTCAGCGGGCTCATTATCCACCGTCCCACCCGTCCCGGAACCCGTCTGCCCGGATAAACCCTGGGACGATGCCTACCGGCAGCGCATTGCGGCATGTGCCGACGCCGTCTGGGCCTTGCCGTCGGCAGAGTACCTGCAAGCGGCCATGAACAATGGAACCTACACGCTTACAGCCGAACAAATTGCCGACATTGTCAGAGACATCCGCACTACTTTCGGCGACGTTGCACACGATATCAAGAAATCATCTACAAAAGTCAACAACGACGAAGTGCTTTTTTGCCTGCTTTCCTGCCTTCGGCTGCCCACGTCCGTCATGGCTCGTTGCCTCTACGTCACCGAGTCCACCTTACGCGGACGCAAGACCCGCCTCAAGGCCAAGATGCCCGAGGAACTCTTCAACCTGATTTTTCAGTCTTAGTCTTCTTCCTTAACGATCTGAGGAAAATCTAATCAGACCTTCCTCTGAAAAACAGCCGTTTGTGAATTGCAGCGCTTTTGCAGCGCTGTTTTTTTGTGTGAGAAACAGCCTTCCCTTACCTTTGTGACAAAAGCATATCTGACAATGAAAAAGACTGGTAAAAACAAGTACAAAGTGGCTTTCATTTTTGCCTCCCTGGCGTTTTCTGTTTCCTCTGTCTGCCTGGCGCAGTATCCGGGAGGAATCGCCATTGAATCTTATTTTGCAAAGAAGCCTGTTGCTACGCTTGACAGTGCCGACTACCGTTTCACGTACCAACTCCGCTGCGTGGTGGATACAACTCGTCCGGACGACCCTTTGATTCAGAAACTCTCGCTTGTCGTTGGGAAAAAGTACTCTTTTTTCCACAACGGCGAGCTGAGGAGCCGCCCCATCACTAAGGGTTCATGGCCTCTCGTCCACTCGGAAGGGCTGGGCGGAACTTTTGTGTACAAGAACTATCAGTCGAAGAAGGCCGAGGTTATCACACAGGTTCCCGGAGACGATTACCTTTGGACGTATGAGGAGCCCATCCCATCCCAGCAATGGACGGTTTGCGAGGAGTTCCGCATTATTAAAGACTATTCGTGTCAGAAGGCTACGACCTCTTATATGGGGCGTGATTATACGGCATGGTTCACGCTGGGTATTCCTATTCCTGAGGGCCCGTGGAAGTTCTACGGCTTGCCCGGACTGATTATGGAGGTGAGCGACTCGCAGGGGCACTACGTGTTCACCTGCATAGAGATAATATCGCTGGACAAGAGGGAGCCAATCTGCCGTTATGACTGGAAATTGCAGAAAGCCAGACGGACTGATATATGGAAAACCTTGAAGCGTGTCCACAAAGATCTTGCGGAATATAATAGAAACCTCCATCCCAATATACCATATATCGTTGTTGGCCGTCCGGAACACTCCGAACTTCCCTATAATCCTATTGAACTGGAATAAAAGCATCAAAAAAATGGCACTTCAGATTTATACCCCCAAAAAACTACGGATGAGAAAGCTGCTGTTCCTGTTATTGGCCCTTCCCTTATACCATCATGTGTGGGCTCAGGGGCCAAATGGTGTGCCTCCACTTGGTGTACCTGGACTGCAGACGGACAGATTTTTTGTGCTTGACAGTGCTACTTACAAATTCGCGTACACCCTGACCTGCGTTGTCGATACAGATAGATTGGAGAAAGCTGAAAACAAGCTTGTGCTGTTGATAGGAAAGAATGTATCGAAGATGTTTAACATCTATCCGTCTCACCCGGAGATGAAGAAAGGCGTCGTCAGGCCTGACGAAAGCCGAGGACTTGGCGGGACAGAAGTATTCAAGGATTTCAGGAACCGGAAGATGGAGATAACCACACGGGTCTGCGTGCCCAGGGGGGATGTGTTCCTCTATGAGGAGGCTTTGCCCCTACAAGCATGGACACTGTTGGCAGACGTCAAGCAAATACACGGCTACAATTGTCAGAAGGCCACTACGAAGTACTTAGGTCGCGAATACGAAGCGTGGTACACTTTGGATATTCCCTTCTCTAACGGTCCTTGGAAGCTGGGCAGCCTGCCCGGCATGATTCTTGAAGCCTATGACGTGCAAAAGCACTATGTTTTTAATTGCGTAGGTATTGAAAAGCTGAATAAGAGAGAACCCATCGTGAAATACGACTGGCACTATGTGAGGACAACGCGCGAGGGTGTGAATGACTTAATCAAGCGAATGTGTGATGACATGGATGCCTACCTGAGCAGTATCATCCAACCCAAAGACCACAAGCCCGTCTATAGTCCCCGTCCCTATAATCCCCTCGAACGGGAATGACCCTTGACCTTGAATTAACCATGAAGCGGATACCTCTATTCGTCCAAATGCTGTTGATGGCTGCCTTGGCTGGTGCCGGGAGTGTAAGACTTTGGGACGACAGCCATGTGCCTGGCATTTTTGTAGAAGCGACAGTAGACGATTCTCTGAACGGAATCTTCATGCTGGACACGGGAGCAACAGCTTTTGGTCTTGTCCTTGACAGCGCTTCTTTTGCAAGGCTTGACACATCATCGTTTTCCCGTAAGCCTCAGCCCATGAAGCTGGCTTTCTACCGGGCCGAGTATATGGGTGATGTGCGCATAGCAATAGGCGAGAATGTTCCACAACCATACCAGGACATAAATGTATTGGTACTTGAGGAGTCCAGAATGCCCACAAGGAATCTGACGCGGGATTTCAACGTCATCGGTATAATCGGTTATCCGCTTTTCGCGGGGCGGATTACCTCCATTGACTTCGACAATAACACGCTGTGCTTCCTTGACAGCTTACCTATGACCGAAGGGTTCACCCCCATAAAACTGACGAAAACGGAGAGTGGCTTTCGTTTTATGGAAGTGGAAGGGCTTCCCATCATCCGGCGAAAAAAGCCGGCAAGCGTCGTTTTCGACACGGGTAATCTTTGGGGGATTATTTTGAAAAAAGGATTCATTCGCCAACCCCCTTCCAGCAGCGAGATACAGCGATATGGGATGAGTGAATACGTCCGTTGGCGTGCAGATTCGGTGACGATAGGAGGACTCACCCTGAACAATGTCCCTTTGCGTTACGACTGGAACGGCGTGGGCAAGGAGTATTCCGTCGAGCCTGGCGAAGGGCTGATGGGGATGGCCGTTATGAAACGTTTCAACATGATTATCGACTTCAAGCATGACATTCTCTTTCTCAAACCCAACCACTATTTCAACAAGAAGAACAAAACCAGTAAATAATCCTTTTGTAAAACAGGAATAATAAACCTTTTTTAGATGAAAAAGAACGAGTACATTTCCCCTGACTACGTGAAATATGCGTTGGCCAATACACCGCAGGTAACCTTTGAGGTTACCGATGCCTGTAACCTGCGTTTCAGGTATTGTGGTTATGGTGAGTTATATGGTGACTACGATGCACGGGAGAATCGACGTCTCTCCGACCAGAAGGCACTCCTCCTACCTGTTCAGCCGGATTTGCAATCCGGCTGCGTAGAAAAGGGGATTTGTAATCCCCAGCTAAAGGACAGAGCTAACGGTGAGGGATTGCAAATCCCTCTATTCAAAGCGGCCGGATTACAAATCCGCCCGAACGGGTTGTAACGCCTTATGAACCAGAACCATAATGCCAGTCTTGTATTCAAAAGCTTATCAAAAACTATGGCCAGATAAGAAGTCTTTTCGGCCCATACAGGTCTTTCTTGCTAAAAAGTAGGTTTATTATCTGGCTGTAGTTCTTTATCCATTTCAACTATTTTCTTTCATTCAAATGAAACGTGTTTTTTATTTTATTGTAACGTTGATAGTAACGTTGACCGTCCATGCCCAAGGCATAGGCGGGATTTTCCCCCTTGTCAGTGAGAAGTATGCCGTGCTCGATAGTGCGGAGTATAAGTTTTCCTACACGCTCCACTTCATCTCCGATGTGAAAACAGGAAAAGTGCGCGAAAACAATCTTCGTGTATTGATAGGCAGCAACTATTCGAAGATGGAGAATGTCTATAACATAGAGAAAGAACACGGTGGGTTCAAGAACATCGAAGGCCGTGGCTTAGGCGGCACGGAGGTATTCAAGAACCCGGGGGAGGGAACCATGGCTGTGGCTGTCCTTATAGGAACGCCTCGAGAACCCTTCCTCTACGAAGAAGAGCTTCCCAAACAGACGTGGACAGTCTGCAGCGAAACACAAGAAATACTGGGATATACTTGTCAGAAGGCCACCACATCATTTCTCGGACGTGACTATACGGCCTGGTTTACGACGGAGATTCCCATAGCGAACGGCCCTTGGAAGTTTGGCGGCCTGCCCGGGATGATTCTGAACGTGGCCGATGCCGAGCAGCACTACGTGTTCGAATGTACGGGCATCGAGCAACTGACAGAAAAAGTACCGATTGTCAAATACGAATTCAACTATATAAAGACAACCCGCACGGAATTGAATAAGGTCATCAAGCGGATGCACGACGACCTGATAGCTTACATTCAATCCTCTGACCCCAATGTCAGGGTACATATTCGTGAAGGCGCGACAGCCAAACAGCCTTACAACCCCATTGAACGAGAGTAGGAAATAATTAGGAATTAGGAATGAAAAACTAAAACTTGAGAATTCTTGGAGCAGCGAGCGTCAACAAACTTGTTTGATTGGCCGAGTCGCGACAAGAAAAGACGAAGTCAAATGTCCTGCATGTCGCACACCAAAGCTATTCAAAAGTTTTAGTTTTAGTTCAAAGTTTTAGTTCTAATTTCATTAGGAATTAAAGACAAGGAACAATGAAACGACACATTTTCTCTTTATTGACGGCGCTGGTAGCGTCTGCGTCAATCGTCTGTGCCCAAGGCACTCATAAAATAATACCGTTCTCCAGACAGAACTTTACTGTGCTCGATAGTGCGGAGTACAAGTTCACCTTTAAACTCCATTTCCTTCGCGATGTGAAGAAAGGAGAGAGGTTTGAAAACGACCTCATCGTATTGGCGAGCAAAGATTTTGTGAAGACAGAGAGCATCTGGCCAGAACCAGAGATGATAGATCCGACCCATAAGATATGGACGGAAGGTCGCGGGTTGGGCGGAACGGAAGTCTTCAAGAATTTGAAGGAGGGCAAGGAAATGGTAACCGTCAAGCTGACGACGCCCAGCCAACCGTTCATCTATGAGGAAGCTCTTTCCAAACAGACGTGGAAGGTCTCCCGCGAGAAAAGGAAGATATTGGGTTACACTTGTCAGAAAGCCACCACATCGTTCCTCGGCCGCAACTATACCGCTTGGTTCACGAAGGAAATACCCGTCCAGAACGGCCCTTGGAAGTTCGGCGGCCTGCCTGGGATGATTCTGAACGTTTCCGATGCCGAGCAGCACTATGTGTTCGAATGTACGGGCGTTGAACGACTGAAGAAGAAGGTGCCAATCGTCAAATACAATTACTATAAAAAATACGAAAAGACTACCCGCGAGGATCTGAACAAGCTCATCAAATGGATGCACGACGATGCATATACCTATGTGATATACTTTTCACCACAATTAGAAGGCCAAGTGGATAGCACGCGCAATAATAGGAAAACACCCTACAACCCTATTGAACGAGAATAAACAACTATGAAACGTACACTACCATTCATTGCCGTGCTGATGTTTACGGCGAGCAGCCTTGCACAAGGACCTGCTGGAGTTGCTCCGCTTGGGAGTCAGGGATATGAAATAGATAAATACGATGTCTTGGATGAGGCGGAATATAAGTTCTCGTATAAGCTGACATGCATCGTTGACACCATTACAAAAGAAAAGGTCGTCAATAACCTAATACTGCTAACGGGTCCTAAATACTCCAAATTCTTCAACAACTATCCTCCTCATCCCGAACTGAAAAAGGGACGTGCAAGCACGGATGAAAGCCGAGGATTAGGGGCGACAGAGGTTTATAAGAACATGGAGAAGAAGAAAATGATAATAACGACCCGTGTATGGATGCCGCGCGATGTATATATCTATGAAGAAGACTTACCCGTGCAGACGTGGACGTTTTCGTCGGACTTCAAACAGATACACGGGTATAAATGCCAGAAGGCCACCACGTCTTTTCTCGGTCGTGACTATACGGCCTGGTTTACGACGGAGATACCCATTTCCAATGGTCCGTGGAAGTTGGGAGGTCTGCCTGGGATGATACTCGAGGCTTACGATACACAGTTACACTACGTCTTTAATTGCGTGGGTATCGAGAAGTTGAAGAAGCCAGAGCCCATTGTCATGTACAATTGGCACTATGTAAAGACTTCCCATAGTAGGATACAGAAAATGATAAGGCTGATGCACGAAGACCTCTATCTTTTCGTCAACCAAGCCATGAACAGGAATACCGACCCGGACCACGTGCCCAAACCCCGTCCTTATAACCCCCTCGAACGGGAATAGATTCTTTGGGGTCAACCAGTCAACGAGTCAACAGGTCTACAAGTATAAATTAAAGATAAAGAACGATGAGACGGAAACCCTTTTTGTCCTTTCTGGTGTTGACAATGATAATAACCGACGCTGCGGCGCAGACAAAGTTGAGCGGCAGGGTGACCACCACGAAGGGCGAGGCGCTGGCGGACGTGTCGGTGGTGCTGATGCCGAAGGGGTCGGAGAATGTCATCGGCTTTACGTTCACTGACGACGACGGCCGCTTCGCCATTGAGACGGCAGCGGGCACGGACAGTCTGACGCTGAAGGTGTTCGGCCTGAACGTGGAGCAGGTGAGCCGCGACATCGCCAACCGTACGCAGACGGTGGATTTCGCCGTGGGCGAAAAGGTGACTGAGCTGCGTGAGGTGGTGGTGAACGAACAGAAAATGTGGGGAGGCAAGGACACCATCAACTACGCCGTCTCGGCCTTCGCCTCGGAGAAGGACCAGGTCATCGGCGACGTGCTGAAGAAGATGCCGGGCATCGACGTGAAGGAATCCGGCGAGATAACCTATCAGGGCAAGGGCATCAACAAGTTCTACATCGAGAACCTCGACTTGCTGCAAGGGCGCTACGGCATCGCCACGAACAACATCGCCGCGCGGGACGTGGCCACGGTGCAGGTGCTGGAGAACCACCAGCCCGTGCGGGCGCTGGAGGATGTGCAGTTCTCCGACCGCGCCGCCATCAACCTGAAGCTGAAGCCCGAGGCCAAGGGAACCTTCTCCATGACGGCGAGAGCGGGAGGAGGGCTTCAGCAGGACTCCGCTTTACTTTTACTTCGTGATGTGGAGCTGGCGGGGATGTTCTTCGGGAGGACTTTCCAAAATATAACTACGCTGAAGAGCAACAACGCCGGGCATGACCTGACGCGTGAGCTGACACAGTTCAACGCCTCGTCCATGCCTTCGGTAGAGAGTTACCTGTCGCTGCGCATGCCCACGCCGCCAGGCATCGGCAAGGAGCGCTGGCTGCGCAACGACTCGCACGCCGCCACAGTGAACAACCTCTTCAAGCTGGGGCCGTCGGCGCAGCTGAACGTAAACGTCATCGGCTATACCGACCGCGAGAACCGCGACAGCTATGCCGAGACAGCCTACCTGCTGCCGGGCGAGGGGATGCGCGTCGTCACCGAGCAGATGGCGTCGCTGAACCGCACGGACATGGTGGAGGGCGAGGCGCGCTACAACCTGAACGAGACACTGCGCTACGTGAACAACTACGTGCGCCTGGCGGGCCAGCGCCAGCGCAGCGAGGGTACCATCCTGACGCCCGGCCGCGTGGAGCAGCGGCTCAGCCGCCCCAGCGTGAGCGTGACGGACGTGCTCCACATCATCCACCGCACCGACGACGGCAAGGGATTCGAGACGCGCACGAACATCGGCTACGCCTCGTCGCCGAGCAGGCTGACGGTAGAAGACTATCATCAGACTGACAGTCTGAAATCTTCAGCCATGCAGGAGATGGCGACAAATACGCTGACGGTGAACAGCACGATGGCGCTGCTGTCGGCCTTCACGCTGGGCCACGTCAAGTTCACGCCCCGCGCCACGGTCTATTACCAGAATCGGCAGATGACGTCGGAGCTGGACTGGCAGACAAGCCATCAGCCATCGTACATCATACATCAGCCGTCAGATCCAAACCTGTACGCCAATAACAGCGTTTTTCAGCACTTCCGCGGGATGGTGTCGGCGGACTTGTCCTATCAGATGCGGCGGGTGAAGGCGATGTTGTCGCTGCCGCTGTCGTACAACTGGCTCTCCTACCACGACCGTCTGCACGAAGGAGCGGACAAGGGGCTGGTGCGCGTGTGGCTGCAGCCCTCGGCCTCGGTGCAGTACGAGCCGGCCACGGGCTGGACGCTCAACGCCAGTGCGGGGCAGACACATCAGACGGGCTCTCCCTCGATGCTCTACGGCGGCTACATCCTCCGCGACTACCGCGCGCTCTCGCGCTACGACACTCGCATAGCGTGCAGCACGTCGCAGACGGCCAGCCTGAACGCCTCGTACAAGGACATCTTCAGCATGTTCTTCGCCGGTGCGGGCGTACGCTACTCGCGTAGCCGGAACGAGGTGCTCTATGGCCAGAACTTCAGCGAGACGGGTACCTTCATGGCCACTACCACGGTGATAGAGATGCCCACCACATCGCAGCGCGTGTCGCTGACGGGCGACATCAGCAAGGGTTTCGACTGGAAGAAGCTGCTGCTGAAGGCGGGTGTGGAGTACGCCACAGGCACATCGCAGTACCTGCAGCAGGACGTGGTGGTGGACGCCGTCAGCCAGGGGCTGAACGTAACGGGGGCGCTCTCCATGCAGATTACGCGCCGCCTGCTGATAGACTGGAAGGGCTCCTACGGCACGAACCAGAGCCGCACGCGCGGCGGGGAGACGCTGACACCCGTACGCGCCAGCACCAACCGCTTTGCCTTGAACCTGCCCTTGTTTGCCGGCTTCGACATGACGCTGGCCCACGAGCTCTACTACAACAGCGCCACCGTGGGCGAACGGAAGACGTTCTCGCTCACCGACGCCGCCCTGGGCTACAAGTGGAAGCGCACCACGTGGACGCTCACCTGCGGCAACATCCGGGGCACCCGCAGTTACGTCACTGCCTACCACAGCGCCATCAACACCTACTACTCCGCCTACACCATCCGCCCCGCCAACCTGCTGCTGAAGGCATCGTTCAAGATGAAGTGAGATTACTTTTGGTAATTGATAATTGGTAATTGACAATTGATAATTATCAATTGCGCCGAAGGCGCCTGACTCGGCCAATTAAACGGGGGGTTATTGGCCCTCGCTGCTCCAAGGTTTGACTTCGTCTTACCTTGTCGCGACTCGGCCAATTAAACGGGGTTTATTGGCCCTCGCTGCTCCAAGGTTTGACTTCGTCTTACCTTGTCGCGACTCGGCCAATTAAACGGGGTTTATTGGCCCTCGCTGCTCCAAGGTTTGAGGTCGCGGGCGGCGTCGGCGGCGGTGATGCGACGGCAGCCGTTGTCGAGGTCGATGAGGACGTAGCGGTCATTGCCCATGCCGAGCTCCTTCATGTAGGAGAGCTGGCGCAGGCCGTGGCGTGTCTCGATGCGCTCTACGAGGTCGTGGTGCTCTTCGGCGGTCATGGCATAGACGATGTCGATGCAGGCTTGGTCGATGGCCAGGATGTCAGTGGAGGATAGGATGCCGACGTCGGGGGTGACGACGGGTTCGGCGGCAAGGCCTTCGCAGTCACACGAGACGGACATGTTGCGCATGACGTTGACGTAGGTGACGCGGCGTCCGAAGTGGTCGATGGTGGCCTTGGTGCTTTCGGTCATGCGCTCCATGAATTCCTCTTCGGCGATGTCCCATTGGTCGTCGCTGCCGGGGGTGGTGTGTATCCATGCCTTGCCGAGCCTGCCGTCGGCGCAGCCGATGCCGATGTTCTTGTTGCTGCCTCCGAAGCCGCCTTGGGTGTGGCCTTTGAAGTGGGTGAGGGCAACGAGGGCGTCGTAGCGGGTGAGGTGTCCGCCGACGGACATCTCCCCAAACCACTTGCCGCCGCGGACGGGCAGCAGGGCGGTGCCCTCTTCGTCGAGAATGTCAACGGGGCAGAACGTCCAGCCGTTGACCTCCAGCGTCTGGCGGTGCTGGGCGGTGGTGTAGCGGTCGCCCTCGTAGTAGGTGTTGGTCTCGACGATGGTGGCGTCGGGGAGGTCTTTCTTCAGCAGGGCCTTCACCCACTCGCGGGGGATGATGTTGGGGCCGTGCTGCTCGCCGGTGTGGAGCTTGACGCCTACGCGGCCGCCGATGGATGCGGCCACCTGCTCGTAGGCGCGGATGAGGCCTTCGGCGGAGAGGTTGCGGGTGAAATAGACTACGGACTCGTTGCCGGTGCGCTGTTCATAGGGGACGTACTTGTTGCCGTCTTTGGGGGAGGTGGGGTTTGGGGTCATGGTGCTTTGCTGTTTGGTGGTGCCGGCCGGTGCTCCTATGCACGAGGCAGCGGCGAGGGCGATGGTTAGTACAATCAGTTTTTTCATTATTCCTTATAATAGATTCGTTTGACGCGTGTGGAGACGGAGGTGAGGACTTCGTAGGGGATGGTGCCGAGCCACTCGGCGAGCCGGGTGACGGGGAGGTTGGGGCCGAAGATTTCGACGCTGTCGCCTTCGCGGCAGTCGGGGATGTCGGTGACATCGACGAGGGCGACGTCCATGCAGATGTTGCCGACGTAGGGGGCGGGCTGGCCGTGGACGAGGCAGTAGCCGCGGCGATTCCCGAGGCGGCGGCTGAGGCCGTCGGCATAGCCGATGGGTATGGCGGCGATGCGCGTGGGGCGGCCGAGGGTGCCGCGGCGGCCGTAGCCCACGGTCTCGGGCGGCGCGACGTGGCGTATCTGAAGGATGCGGCAGCGGAGGGTGCTGACGGAGGTCAGGGGTGAGGGGTTAGAATTAGGAATTAGGAATGAGGAATTAGGAATTAGGGGGTCGATGCCGTAGAGACCGATGCCGAGGCGCACCATCTCGTAGTGGTGGTGGGGGAAGCGGGGTATGGCGGCGCTGTTGCAGATGTGGCGCAGCAGGGCGTCGCCATAGACGGCGCGGAGGGCGTCGGCAGCATGGTCGAAACGCTCCATCTGCAGGCGCGAGAAGGCGTCGCCTTCGGGGGTGGGGACGTCGCTGCAGGCGAAGTGGCTGAAGATGCTGCGGGGCACGACGGCGCTCTGGCGCCCGAGGCGGGCGATGAGGCGCGGCATGTCGTCGGGGCTGAAGCCGAGGCGGTTCATGCCGGTGTCAACCTTGATGTGGACGGGATAGCTGGTGATGCCGCCCAACTCGCAGGCGTGGATCATCTCCTCCAGCAGGCTGAAGCTGTATATCTCGGGCTCGAGGTGGTAGCGGGTGATGACGTCGAGGGCGCTGCGCTCGGGGTTCATGACGAGGATGCCGGTGGTGATGCCGGCCTCGCGCAGCTGCCGTCCCTCGTCGGCCACGGCCACGGCCAGATAGGCCACGCCCTGGTCCTGCAGCGTCTTGGCTATCTCGTAGAACCCGGCGCCGTAGGCGAAGGCCTTCACCATGCACACCACGCGGGTGGCGGGGGCGAGGAAGTGGCGGTAGTAGTTGAGGTTATCGACGATGGCGCTCAGGTTGACCTCGAGGGTGGTCTCGTGCACGCGCAGGGCGAGGGCGTCGGCAATGCGGTCGAAGCCGAAGCGGCGGGCACCCTTGATGAGGACGACCTGGCTGTGGAGCTGCCCCAGTTCGTCGGACTCGAGGAAGGCCTCGGTGTCGGGATAGGTGGTGAGGTTAGGGGTTACCTTGGCACCAAAGTAGGTGCTGATATCGGGGCCTATGCCTATCAGGTGTTTGATGTCGCGGCTCTTCACGAGCTGCGCGACGCGCTTGTAGAGCTGCCGTGCGGGCTGCCCCGTCTGCTCTATGTCGGAGAGGATGAGCGTGCGCTGGCGTCCGGCGGCATCGGGGCGGCGGGCCATGAAGTCGAGGGCGATGTCGAGCGAGGCAAGGTCGCTGTTGTACGAGTCGTTGATGAGGGTGCAGTCGCGCAGTCCCTCCATCACCTGCAGCCGCATGGCGACGGGCTCGAGCTGCGCCATGCGCCGGGCGATGACGGCGGGATCGACCATCAGGTAGAGGCACACGGCGAGGCAGTGCAGCGAGTCCTCGATGCTGGCGTCGTCGATGAAGGGCAGGGTGTAGTGCCCCTCGTAGCCCAGATAGCGGTAGGTGACGAGGGTGTCGGCGGTGTGCTTCTCCACGGCCTGTATGAAGAGGGGGCGCTCGCTGTCCTTGCGCGACCAGGCTATCTCGCGCACCGCCAGCAGCCGCCGGCTCACGCAGTCGCTGATGAGCTCGTCGTCGCCGTTGTAGATGAGAATGTCGCAGTCCTTGAACAGGGCGAGCTTCTCCGTGCACTTCTCGTGCATGGAGGTGAAGTTCTCCTGATGGGCACCGCCTATGTTGGTCAGCACACCTATGGTGGGGCGCACGATGGGCTGCAGGCGCCGCATCTCGCCCGGCTGCGAGATGCCTGCTTCCAGGATGGCCAGCTCGGTCTGCTCGCCAATGAGCCAGGCCGACAGGGGAACGCCGATTTGCGAGTTGTAGCTGCGGGGCGAGCGGGTGACGATGCGGTCGGGGCTGAGCAGCTGGTAGAGCCACTCCTTCACCACCGTCTTGCCGTTGCTGCCCGTGATGCCGACGACGGGGCCGCCGAACGTCTGCCGGTGCTGCTCGGCCAGCTGTTGCAGAGCCGCCAGCGTGTCACCGACAAGCAGGTAGTTGGCATCGGCGTGCTGCACATCGGGCAGACGGCCGACGACGAACGAGCGCACGCCGCGCCGATAGAGCTCGTCCACGTAGGCATGGCCGTCGCCGTGCTGTCCGGCAAGGGCGAAGAACAGGGTCTCCTCGGGGAACCAGAGCGAACGGCTGTCGGTGAGCAGTCGCGAAACAACCGCCGGGGCATCGCCGATGCGGCGGGCACCTGTCAGGGCGGTCAGCTGTTCAATAGTGTATGACATTGGTCTATCAAATTTCCGGCTTCAAAGTAAGGAAAATCTTTTTGAATTCCGGCTATCTTTAACAAAATTTGACGCACGAAGCGCCGGTATTCGTCGCTCTCGGGGTGCAGGGGACGGTGGCGGAGGGCTCTCGTCACCTCGCCGATGCGGCGGGCAGCCTGCTGTGTGGAGGCATCGAAAAACGTGTCGGCAAAGCGCTCCCATACCCGTTCCACCGCCAGCGGAGCAGGGTGCGTCAGGTCGTCGGCATAGAAGCGGTAGTCCCTCAGCTCGTCCAGCACAATCTCGTAGGCGGGAAAGTACGTCGGGTGAGGGGTTAAGATGGAAGATTGAGGATTGTAGATGGAAGATTGAGGATTAATTCCTAATTCCTCATTCCTAATTCCTGATTTTATCAACCCCTCTACGGCCAGCAGCAGCGTTGCCTTGCTGAGCTGGTTGGCGTGTGCACCGTCGCGCAGATGCCGGATGGGGCTGACGGTGAAGAGGATGCGCAGGCAGGGCAGCTCGGAGGCGAAACGGCGGAGAAGCGGCTGCCAGAGGCGGACGATGTCATCGACCGTCAGCCTTTCCCGCACAAAACGGGAAGCGGGCTCGTGGTGGCAGTTCGCCACAACCCCTGACTCCTCACCTCTAACCTCCAGCCTATAAACCCACGCTGTGCCGAAGGTGACGATGAGGACGTCGGTCTGGCGAAGCCACTGCACCGCGTGCTCCACCCGTTCGTTCAGCACCTGCAGGGCCTCGTCTGGCGTAGGACGCGACAACAGGCTGTGGGCCTCCCACGACCCATAGCCCTCGGCACCGAAGTTCATGATTTCCCCAGGCTCAAGGGGACGTTTCGCAAGAAGGCGTTCCAGCAGCTGTGCCACGCTGGCGGGGTTGTAGAGCGTACCCAGCGGGTTCGCCAGCGTGCGGAACCCCGCCTCCGCCAGCCGCTCGCCGATGTCCGCTGCAAAGCACGAGCCCAGCAGCATCAGCCGCTCGCTGTGCGCGATGCCCCACGACGGCTTCGGAATCTCTACTTCAGTATAAAGCTTCATGGGTTGTTCTTGGTGAAGCGTCCCTGACTCCAGAGGTAGCTGTGGGTTTCGATGGAGGGGGTGAGGGTGGCCGCCTCGTCGCCCATCTCGTAGCCGTCCGTGCGCAGCTCGGCATGCAGGACGGGGGCATCGGGGGAGAGGCGGAGCAGCATTGTCTGCAGCGAGGCCCGTGCGGCGTCGGGCTGCGGAAGCGGCACCAACGAGGTGACGGCGAGTGGAGTCCACGCCGCGTCGAAGAAGCGGATGTGGGAGTCGGGCACAGGGGTTTGCACGGTGTGGACAAGGCAGATGACGCAGGTGGAGTCGTTCGTCGGCAGCAGCTTCATCTCCACGGTTGAGGCCGCGGTGTATTGCCAGAGAGCGTAGTCGTCGGCGAGGGCGACCAGCGCGGAGGTGCCGCCCAGGCGGTTGGTGACCTTGGCCTCCATGCTTGCCTCGCAGAAATCGACGCAGTCGGCGCGGTTGACATCCGTCAGCAGCGCCAGCACAGAGTCGGGCATGTGGACGATGACATCGCGCATCCGCGTCTGGGAATTTACGAATGAAAAATGAAGAACAAACAGAGCCGCGAGTAGCATTATTTTTTTGGAGTCTGCACTCCTACTATTGTCTGCACTCCTGTACTCCTGCACTCCTGCACTGCTATAATCACACATTTTTTTCTTAACTCTTAACTCTTAATTCTTAACTGAACTATTACCGTGTGCCGAAGTAGAGGAACACCAGTCCGATGAGCACCATGGCGAGGGCGACGAGCTTGCTCTTGATGTTCTTCTCGTGGAGGAAGAGGGCGCCGCAGAGGAAGGAGATGATGACGTTGCCGCGACGCACCATGGAAACGATGGAAATCATGGAACCCTCCTGGCTGAGCGCCTTGAAGTAGGCAAAGTCAGCCACCGTCAGGAACAGCGAGATGAGCAGGATGGTCCATCGCCAGTGGAAGGGCTGCTCCCGGCGCTTGGGATACCAGAGGATGAACATCACGCAGCACATGATGAGCATGATATAGACGTTGCACCACGCCTGGACGAGCATGTTGTCGAGCTGACGCATGAGCGCCTTGTCGTAGAGGGCACTGACGGCACCCAGCAGCGAGGCGGTGACGGCAAACCATATCCATTTGTTGTGCTTGAAGTCGATGCCCTCCTTCTTGCCGCCGAGGCTGAGCATGTAGAACGAGATGATGGCAAAGGCGACGCCCACCCACTGCCAGGCGTTGAGGCGCTCGCCGAAGATGAGCAGGGCACCCAGCAGCACCATCACGGGCCGCGTGGCGTTGATGGTGCCTACGATGGTGATGGGCAGGTTCTTCATGCCGAAGTAGCCGAATGTCCACGAGGCAGAAACGATGCAGGCTTTCAGAAGGATGTATTTATGTACATCCCACGAGGCGGTGGGGACGTGCACCAGCGTGCCGTCGAGCACGGGCGTATAGGCCGACAGTAGGATGAGCGGAAGGAAGATGCACGACGACACGAGGGTGCTGAAGAACAGCACCGGTATGACGGCATTGCCGCGCAACGACTGTTTCTTGAAAACATCGTAGAAACCCAGCAGAAAGGCTGACAGGAAGGCAAGGATTAACCACATGATGAATTGTTCTTTTGCTGTTTTACAATTTATTCCTAAGGGTTTAACGTTTAATGCCTGACGTCCATGTCGGGGGACGTGGCGCTCGTGAGCTCAAAGACATCGTCGGGATAGTCGATGCGGGTGAGGAAGAGCCCACGGCCGGGGACGGAGGTGCCAGCGCAGCATCGGTCTTTCTGCTCGATGACGTGGCAGAATTCCTCGACGGTCATTCGCCCGCGCCCCACCTCCAGCAGCGTGCCGACGATGGCCCGCACCATGTTGCGCAGGAAACGGTCGGCCTGGATGGTGAACACCCATTCGCCACCTTCCAGCGGTTCCCAGCGGGCCTGCATGATGCGGCAGTTGTTGGTCTTGACATCTGTGTGTAGCTTGCTGAACGAAGTGAAGTCGGTGTAGTCGGACAGACGTGCTGCGGCCTCGTTCATGGCACCGAAGTCGGGCAGGGTGAAGAGGCGCATGGCGTAGTCGCGGCCAAAGGGCGTCTTGGCCGTGTGGACATAATACATATAGATACGCGCGATGGCGTCGAACCGCGCGTGGGCATCGTTGCGCACCTGGCGGATGTGCTGGATGGCGATGTCGGGCGGCAGCAGGCGGTTGAGCTTCTCGCACAGCCAGCCTGTGAAGGGCTGGGGCTGTGCCGCCACGCAGTCGTCGGGCACATCCAGGTGAGCCACCATCATGCGGGCATGCACACCGGCGTCCGTCCTGCCGGCTCCTACCACCGGCGACGGCATACGCAACAAGGTAGTCAGTGCCTCCTCAAGGGTCTGTTGCACCGTCGGGGCATCGGGCTGCGTCTGCCAGCCGCTGTAGCGGGTGCCGTCGTAGGATAGGGTCAGGAAGAAACGCATTTCTTTAAAACGTTCTTAACCTCATTATGCGTGAGGTTCATCAGGTGGACGGCGACGAGGGCTGCCGTCTCGGTGCGCAGTCGCGAGGCGGATAGGCTGACGGACTGGAAGCCGAGGGAAAGGGCAAGCCGCACTTCTTCAACGCTGAAATCTCCTTCGGGACCGATGAGCACAAGGGCATCTTCGTCGGGGTTCAGGGCTTCGAGCAGCGAAAGGCGGAAGGAGGTCGTTCCATAGGCCGCTGCCTGATGTCCGCTGCCTGATATCTGATGTCCGCTGCTTGACGTCTGCCCTGCAATCTCCTCTTCGGCATAGCAGTGGGCAATGAACCGCTGCCCCGCGATAGGCTGTCGGACGAATTTTTCGAAGGGCATCATTCCATTCAGTATGGGCTTCGTGGCCTTGAGGCTCTGCTTCATCGCTGCCACCAGGATTTTGTCGAGCCGCTCGGTCTTGACGACGCGGCGTTCGGCGTGTTGGCACTCCAGCAGCGATAGCTCGTCGAAGCCTATCTCCGTTGCTTTCTCGGCCAGCCACTCCATGCGGTCCATGTTCTTCGTCGGGGCTACCGCCAGATGCAGATGTCCCCTCCAAAGCGGTGCGGGCGATGTCTGGCTAAGGATATCGACACGGCAACGCTTTCCCGTTACGTCCGTGATGACGGCCTCGTAGAAATGGCCCATGCCGTCCGTCATCTGCACGCCGTCGCCCACTCCGAGACGGAGCACGCGCAAGGCATGGGCAGCCTCCTCTTCGGGAAGTTCATGCCGTGTGGCGATGTCGGGGCAGTAGAATAGTGGCATCTATATAATGGATAATGGACAATGGGCAATGGACAATTATCTATTTTCCCTCTCGTGCTTGTACTTGAAGATAATGGCGAAGAGGATGGCTACCACCAGGGCATAGGCGGCAAAGACGTACCACGTGGTGGACCACCCCTGCATCTGCGGCATGCCGGCAGGCTTGGAATAGACCAGCGCGTTGACGACGGCCTGCGCCGACAGCGTGCCCACCGTGGCGCCGAAGCCGTTTGTCATCATCATGAAGACACCCTGTGCACTGCTGCGGATGCTCTCGGTGGTGTTCTGCTCAACGAAGAGCGAGCCGCTGATGTTGAAGAAGTCGAACGCCACGCCATAGACAATCATGGAGAGGATGAACAGCCACACGCCGCCGCCCGGGTTGCCGACGGCGAAGAAGCCGAAGCGGAACACCCACGCCAGCATGGCAATGAGCATCACCTTCTTGATGCCCAGGCGTTTCAGGAAGTAGGGGATGAGCAGTATGCAGAGCGTCTCGCTAATCTGGCTGAGCGAGATGAGGATGTTGGCATGCTTCACGGCAAACGTGTCGGCAAACTCCTCGATGCCTGCAAAGGCCGAGATGAACGTGTTGGCATAGCCGTTGGTGATTTGCAGCGACACACCCAGCAGCATGGAGAAGATGAAGAACACACACATCTTCCTGTCCTTGAACAGCGAAAAAGCCCTCAGCCCGAGCATGTCCACCAACGACTGCTTCTCGCCGCGCTTCTCCTTATCCACGGGGCAGTTGGGCAGCGTCAGGGCATAGAAGCCGAGGACGACACTCCATGCTGCACAGACGAGGAACTGGCGATGGTCGTGCTGGAAGCCCAGCAAGTCCACCAGCCACATGGAGCAGATGAAGCCGATGGTGCCGAAGACGCGGATGGGCGGAAAGTCCTTGACCGTGTCGAGCCCGGCCTTTGTCAGCGCATTGTATGAGACGGAGTTGTCGAGCGCGATGGTGGGCATGAAGAAGGCCACACTCAGCGCATACCACGGGAAGAGCTGCGCAAAGGTGACATCGCTGCCGTAGCGCAGGCCCTGCCACCCCACTATGCCCATGAAGATGGCGGCCAGGAAGTGACAGATGCTGAGCATCTTCTGTGCTGGGATGAATTTGTCGGCCAGAATGCCGATGAGGGCAGGCATGAAAAGCGACACAAAGCCCTGCACGCTGTAGAACCAGCCAATCTGCGGCCCCATGCCTACTTCGGCCAGGTAAGAACCCATGCTGGTCAGATACGAACCCCACACGGCAAACACCAGGAAGTTCATGATGATAAGACGAATCTTTGTTTGCATAATGCTGAAATTATTTACAATTTGACATTTTTCGGTTTCTCATCTCTTCTCTACAGGCTTTAGCCCTATCTCGGCAGCTTTGGTGAGCAGGTAGTCGTATGCGGCATCGTGGTCGTTGGGGATGACGCCGTCGAGGATGGCATCCTTGATGGACGCCTTCAGCGTGCCCACCTCGGCACAGGGTTCGAGGCCGAACACCGCCATAATCTCCATGCCATCGACGGGCGGCTGGAAGTTGCGGATGCGGTCGCGCTCCTCAAGGTCTTTCAGTTTCTGGCGCACCAGGCGGAAGTTGTCGCGGAAGCGCTGCTTCTTCTCCGCGTTCTTCGACGTGATGTCTGCGTCGCACAGCAGCATCAGGTCGTCGATGTCGTCGCCCGCCTCGAACAGCAGGCGTCTGACGGCGCTGTCCGTCACCACCTCGTCGGCAATGGCGATGGGGCGCATGTGCAGCCCGACGAGCTTTTGCACATACTTCATCTTCTCGTTCAAGGGCAGCTTCATGGTGCGGAAGATGCCCGGCACCATCCGTTCGCCCACATAGTCGTGGTTGTGGAATGTCCACCCCAGCTTGGCATCCCAGCGCTTGGTGCGCGGTTTGCCGATGTCGTGCAGCAGCGCCGCCCAGCGCAGCCACAGGTTGTCCGAGGTGCGGGCCACATTGTCCAGCACCTCCAGCGTGTGGTAGAAGTTATCCTTGTGCCCCCGGCCGTTCACCTGCTCCACGCCGCCCAGCGCAGCCAGTTCGGGGAACACCAGCGGCAGCAACCCGCAGCGGTCGAGCTCCACAAAGCCCTTCGACGGCACAGGCGAGGCGATTATTTTGTTCAGTTCCTCGCTGATGCGCTCCTTCGAGATGATGCCGATGCGCTCTTTGTTGCGTTCCAGCGCATCGAACGTCTCGTCGTCGATATAGAAATTCAGCTGTGTGGCAAACCGTATGCAGCGCATCATGCGCAGGGGGTCGTCGCTGAAGGTGATGTCGGGGTCGAGAGGTGTGCGGATGATGCGGTCCTCAAGGTCGTAGAGTCCGTCGAAGGGATCGATGAGCTCGCCGAAGCGGTTGCTGTTCAGGCAGATGGCCATGGCGTTGATGGTGAAGTCGCGCCGGTTCTGGTCGTCCTCCAGCGTGCCGTCCTCCACGACGGGCTTGCGGCTGTCGTGGCTGTACGACTCCTTGCGAGCCCCCACGAACTCCACTTCCATCCCATGCCATTTCAACTGGGCCGTGCCGAAGTTGCGGAACACGCTCACGTGCGCCCCGCGTCGGCATCGTTTCCGGAGCGCCTCGGCCAGCGCGATGCCGCTTCCTACTACCACCACGTCGATGTCCGTCGAAGGGCGTTCGAGGAACAGGTCGCGCACCCATCCCCCCACAACATAGCAGGGCATGCCCAGCTCGTCGGCCGTCTCTCCAATCATGTGAAACACACGCTCGTCCAGCGCCCTCACCAAATCCTCTTGTGTCAGCTTTAGCATCCGGCCATTTCGTTTGAACGTGCAAAGATAGGGTTCACCTCAGAAAAATGCAAATAAATTTGCTTTTTCGTTCGGTTTAATTTCGTTTTAGATAAGCTGCGCCTCGGGAACGGACGGAGCAGCGAGAGCCATCAAGCTTGCTTGGATGGCCGAGTCGCGACGGACAAAGCGACGGACGAAGAAATTCAAAAGCAAAAAAAAGGTGTTTTTCTTGCTTTTTCGTTCGGTTCACCCTATCTTTGCCCGTTATTACGGAAATAATTGACATAAATGCATCATAACATACGATTTCTGAGTTGTGCTATAGCGCTGTGGCTGACGGGCGTGGGTGGCGGTAGGGCGGTGGCGCAGGATGCACAGCCCACTGCCGTGGAGCCCGACATCCCCATGACCATCGTGGAGGCTTTCGACATCTCGGCATACAATTTCAGCGGCCCCATGCCGCTGTCCGACAATCCGGCTCACGAACTCTATCACGACATCTGGAACACGGGTTCGGCTTTCAGCTATCCGAGCCTGGTGGTTCCCGACACGTTCAAAATAGACTTGCGTGGCTATTGCATGCCCACCCCCTCTACGCGTGTCAACGACATCTTCGGTTTCCGTCCCCGTCGTCGCCGCATGCACTATGGCCTTGACCTGAAGGTGGAGCATGGCGACACCATCCGCGCTGCCTTCGACGGCAAGGTGCGCACGCGTACTTTCAACCGGCGCGGGTGGGGCAACTACGTCATCATCCGCCACGAGAACGGGCTGGAAACACTCTATGGCCATCTGTCGGCCGCATTGGTACACGAGAACCAGCTGGTTAGGGCAGGAGAGCCCATCGGCCTGGGTGGTCGGACGGGCAGGGCTACGGGCTATCACCTGCACTTCGAAACCCGACTCTTAGGGCTGGCGCTCGACCCCGCCCTGATGTTCGACTTCCCAGGCGGGCGGACAACCGGCGAGAGCTATGTGTTGCGCAAAAAGGCTGCCACCAAGGCTGCCCAAAGCAGCGCCTCGTATGTGAAAGTGCGGCAGGGCGACACGCTGTCGGCCATCGCCCGACGCAACGGCACTACGGTGAAGAACATCTGCAAGCTGAACAAAATAACCCAGAACTCCATCATCCGCCCAGGACAGACGCTCAGGATTAGGTGAAAAAAGTATTTTTCTTAGATTCCGTTGCACCACACCTTGCATTACCAAATAGTTCAATTGCAAATATAAAACAGCAAATAACCAAATCGTAAATTAATGGTGGATTGTGAAATTATAAACGAATGGATAATCATACGAACGAACAATTTGAGACCGTCATCGGGCGCTGTCGCGACCTTTTTGCCAAGAAGCTGAAGGACTACGGTGCCGCGTGGCGCATCCTCCGCATCCCCTCGGTGACGGATCAGATATACATCAAGGCACGTCGCATCCGTACGCTCGAGACAACGGGCGTGGCGCTGGTGGATGAGGGCATACGGCCCGAGTTCATCGGCATTGTCAACTATGGCATCATCGGCCTTATCCAGCTGGCGCACGGCGTCAGCGACCAGTGCGACATGACGCCCGACGAGGCACTGTCCGAGTACGACCGCTTTGCCCATCAGGCGCTGGAGCTGATGAAGGCCAAAAACCACGACTATGGCGAGGCATGGCGTGAAATGCGCATCAGTTCCTACACCGACCTCATCCTCATGAAGATCAACCGCACCAAGGAGATAGAGGAGAACGGCGGACGGACGCTCGTCTCCGAAGGCATAGATGCCAACTACATGGACATGATCAATTACTCTGTCTTCGGACTTATCAAGATTGATTTCGAAGGAATTAGGAATAGTGAAGAGCTTTTGGCATAGCACGATCAGCGTCTTGGTGAACGTGATGCGGTTCATCGTGGCCGGTGTCTTCGTCTTCTCGGGCTTCGTCAAGGCAGTGGATCCGTTGGGCACGGTCTATAAGCTGGGCGACTATGCCGAAGCCTTCGGGCAGCAGGATCTTTTGCATCCGGGTTGGCTGCTGACGGCCGCTGAGCTGCTCTGTCTGCTGGAGTTTGTGGTGGGCATTTGGCTGCTGTTCGCCATCCATCGCCGGACGGCCCTCACGGCAGCCCTCGTCTTTGTGATGCTGATGACGCCGCTGACACTCTATCTGGCACTTGTAAACCCCGTGAGCGACTGCGGCTGCTTCGGCGATGCCATCCGACTCACCAACTGGCAGACATTCTGGAAAAATGTCGTTCTGTTGGCCCTTATCATCCCCGTGCTCATCAACCAGGAACAGCTTGTGCGCTTGGTACATCCTAATATCCAGTGGATTGTCGGTGCCTTTGCCATCGTCAGCCTGCTGCTCTTCATGCGGTCGAACTTGCGTCACCTGCCCCTCTTCGACTTCCGCCCCTACCACGTGGGCGCCGACATCGAAGCCTCTACCACCGTGCCCGACGATGCTCCGCAACCCCGTTTCGAGACCACCTTCATCCTTTCGAAAGACGGCGTGCAGCGCGAGTTCACCCTCGACGACTACCCCGACAGCACGTGGACGTTCGTCACCTCACGTACCGTGATGGTGGAGAAGGGTTACGAAGCCCCCATGCACGACTTCGCCCTCGTCACGGACGATGGCGACGACATCACCTCCAACCTCTACGAACCCGGATGGACATTCCTGTTGGTGATGAACAAGCTGCGCGGTGAGGATATGCTGGACGTCATCAACGACCTGAGCGACTATGCCGTCATGGGCGGCTACGGCTTCTATGCACTCACCTCGGCCACGGCTGACGACATCGACCAGTGGGTTGACCACACAGGAGCCAGCTACCCCTTCTTCCGCCTGGACGATATTACCCTGAAGACCATCGTCCGCTCCAACCCCGGACTGCTGGTGGTCAAGGACGGCGTCATCACCGCCAAGTGGAGCCGTAGTGACCTCCCTCGCGAGATAGCCTTCGACATACCGATGGAGTTGCAGCCCTGGGCTGTGCAGACTCCCTCGATGCTGCAGCACCGCCGCATCCGTGTCCTGGTGCTGATGTTCTTCCCCTATCTATTCATCGCCGTGCTCGATGCCCTCGTCAGGCGGAGGAGGTAGGCGCTTCGCGCAATTAAGAATTGAGAATTTGTGTACAGCTAATTGTGAATTGAAAGATATTTTGTTTAACCATTATAAAAAACAGCAAAAGAAATGAGAAAAAACATTGTTGCAGGAAACTGGAAAATGAACAAGACCCTCCAGGAGGGCATTGAGTTGGCAAAAGAGCTGAACACGGTGTTGGCCGCCGACAAACCCAAGTGCGATGTCGTCATCTGCACTCCGTTCATCCATCTGGCATGTGTGGTGCCCGCCATCGATAAGGCTCTCATCGGTGTGGGTGCTGAGAACTGCGCCGACAAGGAGTTTGGCGCCTACACGGGCGAGGTCAGTGCCGCCATGGTTGCCTCCACCGGTGCCCAGTACGTCATCCTCGGCCACAGCGAGCGCCGTGCCTATTACCACGAGACGCCCGAAATCCTGAAGGAGAAGGTCAAGCTGGCCCTTGCCAACGGCCTCACCCCCATCTTCTGCATCGGCGAGGTGAAGGAAGAACGTGTTGACAACCGCCAGAACGAAGTGGTGCGTGCCCAGCTCGAAGGCTCGCTCTTCGACCTCACGGCCGAGGAGTTCTCGAAGATTGTCCTCGCCTACGAACCCGTCTGGGCCATTGGCACCGGCCTCACCGCCACTCCCGCACAGGCACAGGAGATGCATGCCTTCATCCGCAGCGTGGTCGCCGGCAAGTGGGGCAAGGAAGTGGCTGACAACACCTCCATCCTCTATGGCGGCAGCTGCAAGCCCTCCAACGCCAAGGAACTCTTTGCCAATCCCGACGTCGATGGCGGACTCATCGGTGGAGCTTCGCTCAAGGCTGCCGACTTCAAGGGCATCATCGATGCTTTTGCGTAATGTTCAGTCAGACATGAGACAAATCGCATTATCACTGCTTCTCCTCGCTGCCACGCTCCCCGTGGCAGCGCAGGAGAAGATTACCGACCGCCTGCAGCGCACCGAGGCGGGGAAGGGCACCGTCGTCATCCATCAGGACGAGGCCCTCTACCGCCTCCTTGGCACCATTTCCACCCTCTATCCTGCCGGTACGCGCTTGCAGGCCAAGGGCTATCGGGTGCAGGTGTATGCCGGCGGCAACACCCGTGCTGCCCGTGAGGCTGCCCTTCGGGCAGCATCCTCCATCCGCGCCTCCTTCCCCGAACTCTCCATCTACACCGAGTTCGTCTCACCCCGCTGGGTGTGCCGTGTCGGCGACTGCCGCACCTACGAGGAGGCCGACCGCCTGCTGCGCGACATCCGCGCCCTCGGCAAATTTCCCGAACTCACAATTCTCCCCAATCAGGTCATCAACATCCAGTACTAACAGCAGACTATTTACTTTTTTTCATTTTACGATTTATAGAGAATGGAATATTTGATTATTTGGAGCGACGCAACAGAAATGGTTAGATTATTAAATTGAAAGAAATCGTAAATCGTCAAATGTAAATAGATTAGGACCTTGAATTATGAACGATGATTTTTTTGACGACCAGGTTACTGAGCAGTTGAAGGGCAGCACGTACAACGTGCTGCATCTTATTGGCGAAGACCCCACCCGCGAAGGCCTCCTCAAGACCCCCGAGCGTGTGGCCAAGGCTTTGCAAGTGCTCACCCGTGGCTATCGCGAGGATCCTGCCGCCGTGCTCCGTTCTGCCATGTTCCGCGAGGATTACAGCCAGATGGTCATCGTGCGCGACATCGCCTTCTACAGCCTCTGCGAACACCACATGTTGCCCTTCTTCGGCAAGGTGCACGTGGCTTACATCCCGGACGGCTACATCACCGGCCTCAGCAAGATAGCCCGTGTGGTCGATATCTTCAGCCACCGCCTGCAGGTGCAGGAGCGTATGACCCTACAGATTAAGCAGTGCATCCAGGACACCCTCAGCCCCCTCGGCGTGATGGTGGTGGTGGAGGCCGAGCACATGTGCATGCAGATGCGCGGTGTGGAGAAGCCCCATGCCATCACCACTACCTCCGACTTCACCGGTGCTTTCCGGCAAGCCAAAACCCGTCAGGAATTCATGAATCTGATAAAAGGGTGAAAAGGCAGAACGCCTGAATTCCGGAACATCAATTGTTAATTGTATTTTACCATGAGAAAACCCCTTCTTCTTATTCTTATTGCCTTGCTGCTTCCGCTGGCAGCTGTGGGCCGCGTTGTGTTGCCTACGTTCTATTCCGACAACATGATACTCCAACAAAACTCCACCGTTACCGTCAAGGGCGAAGCCACTGCCGGTGCCGCCGTCGTGGTCACACCCTCTTGGGCATCCTCGTCCATCCAGGCCAAAGCCGATGCCGCCGGAACCTTCACCGCCACCTTTGCCACTCCCGCTGCCGGTGGACCCTACACGCTCACCTTCGACGACGGTGACCCCGTCACCTTCCAGAATGTTCTCATCGGCGAGGTGTGGCTCTGCTCCGGACAGTCTAACATGGAGATGCCCATTGCCGGCTGGGGACGGGTGAAAGACTATGAGAAGGAGATTGCCGCTGCCGACTATCCCTGCATCCGGCTCTTCCAGGTAGAGCGTCGCCAAGCCTTCCAACCCACCGACGGCGTCACCGCCATGGGTGGCGGATGGCTTGTTTGCGCACCGGAGAATGTGCCAGAGTTCTCAGCCACTGCCTACTTCTTTGCCCGCCGTCTGTGGCGGGAGCTGAAGGTGCCCGTCGGTGTCATCAACAGCTCGTGGGGCGGCACCCCTGCCGAGTCGTGGACCGCTGCCGAATGGCTTGCCGACGTCCCTGGCTATGAGCAGCAGATGGCTGACCTGGCAGCCGTGGGCTACACCGACAAGGGCGTCCGCGCCCTCTACGACCGCGACCGTGCCGTGTGGGAGACCGCCGTAGCCTCAGCCGATAAAGGCAGGGAGATGATGGCAGCCACCTCCGACGCCCCCACCTACGTTCAGCTTCCAAAGATGTTCGAAGCCTACCTCGGTAACTTCGACGGCGTTGTCTGGTTTACCCGTACCATCGACGTCCCTGCCGACTGGGCCGGGCACGACCTTACCCTCACCCTCGGCGCCATCGACGACGAGGACATCACCTACTTCAACGACGTCAAGGTGGGCAGCACGGCCAACTGGTCCGTCAAACGCTCCTACGTTATTCCGGGCAAGCTCGTCCGTGCAGGCGCCAACACCATCACCGTGCGTGCCTGCGACAACAGTGGCGATGGCGGCTTTTCCGGCCAGCCCGCCGATATGTGCCTTGCCCTCGATGCCCAGCATACCCTGTCCCTCGCCGGGCAGTGGCGCTATGCCGTCAGCATGAAAAACGCCGACCTGCCCCCCGTGCCTGTCACCCCCGGCAGCTCGGCCTACCCCTCAAACCTCTACAACGCCATGATATGGCCCTTCCGCGACTTCCCCATCCAAGGCGTCATCTGGTATCAGGGCTGTGCCAACGTAGGCCGCTCGGGACAATACGAGCCGCTCTTCCAGGCCCTCATCCGCAATTGGCGTGCGCTCTTCCGCCGTCCCGACATGCCCTTCTATTTCGTGCAGATAGCCAACTACCTGCCCCACCTCGACCTGCAGCCCGAGTCGGAATGGGCCTCCATCCGCGAGGCACAGGCCCGAGTCCAGCGTCTGCCCAACGTCGGCATGGCTTGCATCATCGACATTGGTGAAGCTGCCGACATCCACCCCAAGAACAAGCAGGAGGTAGGCAGCCGTCTGGCCGCCCTGGCCCTCCACCGCACCTACGGCCGTGTCAAGACCCCGTGCAGTGCCCCTGTCTATGAAGGCTACACGATTGAAGGCCCCTCTGTCCGCATCCGCTTCGCCATGCCCTCGGGCAGCGAACCTTTCCTGCCCGGTAAGGACTTGCCGGGATTCAGCATTCAGGGCTCCGACGGCACGTGGCATGTGGCCCGTGCCTACACCGACGGCCAGACGGTCGTTGTCAGCAGTCCTGCCGTCGCTGCTCCAGTGGCCGTCCGCTACGGCTGGGCCGACAATCCCACCTGCACCCTCCACACCCGCAGCGGGTTCCCCGTTGCCCCCTTCCGCACCGACTGGGTGCCTGTGCTGGACTGAAATCGTAAATAAATCAGCTGCGCAGATTCATTGTATCAGTTTCTGCGTCCTTCCGGCGGTCTCGACGATGTACAGTCCGTGCGGGAGGGCGTCGGCGGGCGGTAGCTGCTGCCCCTGCAGATTGTAGTAGCGTAGGGGAGCAGAGGCGTCGTGGACGTCGTCTGCTGTCCTGGCGTGTGGCAAGGCAGTGTCGTCGTTCTGCTTGGGCGTGACGATGAAGTTGTCGAATTGCATGTTGGTGTCGTGCACCCGCAGACCGGCGCGCCCCGTGATGAACGGCTTGGAGTCGGTGTAGGTGATGAGCGGCGACTCCATGTCGTCCAGATAGCATCGGATGGTAGCCCCCTCCACCTCCACCTTCATGTGGTGGGGCACGCCAGGGTCGATGGCCTTGGGTGCCGAGGCCAGCGACTGCCAGCCGAAATTGTGCTTGCCCAGTGCCACCGACGAGGTGCTGGCCAGGAAGTAGTAGCCCTGCAGGAAGTCGGTGCCCAGCACGGGGTTGTCGTCGGCACCGCCCGTCGAGGCATTGGTGGTGCGCACAAGCAGGCCGCCGTTCATGGCGCCGGTGGGGTAATAGACGTCGCACTCGACGGTGTAGTCCGTCAGATGGATGTCGTCGAATCCGCCCATCAGCATCTTACCGTAGCGGCCCGTCGATTCCAGCCGTCCGTCGGCGGTAGTGGTCCAGTTGCCTTCGCGGTAGCCCCATTCCTCGCCGAAGCCGCTGTCGAAGTTGTCGGCCATGACGTGCGGATGCATCACTCCGCGCTTGAAGAGGTATTCATATATCCAGGGCGAGCCCTCGACGACCTCCACCGTCAGCGTGTGGCGACCGCCGGGCAGCGTGACGTCCTTCAGCGTCTGCACCACGACGGACGAACGCGAAGGCGGCAGTTCCACACGGTCGGCCACCACTGTGCCGTCGCACAGCAGCCGTACCACTGCCGCAGTCGCGCAGCGGTAGCGCAGCCCTATGTTGTAGCGGTTGTCCCGTTGCACGTTCAGGTTGTACGTCAGCCGTGCGCCGGCCTCGCATTTCATGTACGACGAGGCACCTGTGCCCATGCTGTAGTTCGTGGCCTTCGCCTCGTCCGACAGCTCTGCGCAGAGATTCGCCGCCACCATGCCCGGCACGGGCAGGCTCACGCCCAGCATGCCGCTGCCGTCCACCGACGGGCTCACGGCGATGTATCCGAAGTCGGCGGCGCAGCCCTGTGTCCTGTAGCCGCAGCAGCCCTCCACGGGCTGCATGTTCAGCTGGCACTTGCGCATGCCGTCGATATAGACCCTCAGTCGCTTGCTGCTCTGCTCTATGCGGATGGCGTGCCAGCAAGCCGGGTTGAAGTCGTCGGGCAGCGTGTACGACTTGGAGGTCTTCAGTGCCCCGTCGGCCACGATGTTCACCACCAGCTTCCGTTCCGCCCCGTCAATCATAGCCTCCGAGAAGTTCTCCCCGTCGCGGTAGGCAAAGACAGCTCCGAACAGTCCCTCTGTCCCCTCGGCTGCCCTCAGCGTGAACTCGGCCGTACATTCGCCGTAGGCGCAGGGTGTGAAGAGCGCCGTGTGCATTCCATCCGCCCTCTGCTGATTCAGGTGATCCTTATCCACGATGCTCCACGAGCCGCCGTCGTCCACCCTCCAGTCGTCCGTCAACTCCGTGCGCTCGAAGTAGTCGTTCGTGGCCACCAGCGGGCGGTCCTGCTCCCAGTCCGTGGGCCCTGTCATCATCAGTTTGTCGCCGTTCCACGCAATGCGCTCGAAGTTCAGCAGCCGGCGCGACTTGTTGTCCTGCAGGTTGTGGTAGCAGAAAAAGTAGGTGTCCAGGTCGGGTCCGACGAAGGCCGTGCCGTGGCCCAGCGCCTTGTGCGTCGGCGTCTCCGTATCGACGAGGATGGGGTTCTGCTCGCTCTGCGGACGGAAACCCGACAGCGGGCCGTTGCTGCTGATGGCATAGTCGATGCGGTAGCCGTTTGTCCAGACGTGGTTGCCGGTGTAGAGCAGGTAGTAGAGTCCGTTGCGCTTAAACACACATGGCCCCTCAGTCCATTGGCCCGACATGCAGCAGCCCAGATCGACATCGTCGCCGAACGACAGGTGTGTGGGCATGGTGCAGCCGCGGATGCCCTGGTTGTTGGCGTGGTAGAAATACCATTTACCGTTGTCATCGACGAACATAGAGCCGTCGATGTCGCGTCCCATGTTGCCCGTCTTGTGCTCGAAGGGCCCCAGCGGGCTTTCGCTCGTGAGCAGGTAGTGTCCGCCGCCACGTGGCGAGGTGCACATGTAGAACAGGCCGTTCCAGTAGATGACCTCGGGGGCATAGGCCACGGCCGTGGTGGGGTCGGTGCAGCAGACGACGGCCTCCGACCACTCCATCAGGTCCTTCGTTCGCCAGCAGTAGATGTTCCTGTCGTCGGCGCTGACGTAGAGGTAGTAGTAGCCGCGATACTTCATGATGTACGGGTCGCCGAGGCTTCTGCTTCCCAGGCCCGGCAGCACCATGGGGTTCGTCCACCCCTGGGCACACAATCCCGCCGGCACACACAGCGCCGCAAGCAGGGCAAGTACTATAGTCAGTCTCTTCATATTATATGAAAATACGAAATCGGTGCAAAGATACAAAAAAACGGACATTGTTCATGTTCACATCCTTTTTTTGTATGTCAAAGGCATATCATGGTTCGCGGTTTATGGTTCATGGTTAGTACGCCCTCTAACCCCTAACCCTTAACTTTGAGCGTTTGCATCGGGAGTTTGCGCCACTTCCTGTTGGTGCCTTTTGCGGGGCGGCTTGCTGACTATGCAGGATGAAGAAGGCGCATGAGGTAGCAGCCCCATGCGCCTTCTGGTGAGTTGTTCTTTTACAGCCCGAAGGGATTGCTAAAGGGATTCCCGCCAAAGGGATTGCTGAAGGGATTCCTCATGCCGTTGGCATCGCCTCCGCCTTCGCCGAAACCGATTTCGGACGTCTCAAGCATCATGGGCTGGGCTTCTAACCCAAACACCGTCGTTTCCGGCTTCTCATACACTTTCATTGTTTCTTTTGTTTTCATTGTACAGAAGTTTTATATTATTGAACAAACACTTTCTTTCCACCCACGATGTAGATTCCTCTCTCGGGCTTCTCCACGGGACGTCCCTGCAAGTCGAAATAAGGAGAGTCCTCACTCCCCGATTGTGAATCGTCAAGTATGAATGGAGCATCGACCTCCGTCACCTCACCGTCCTCGCCATAGACCGTCATGCGGATGACGGGTGCCTTGAAGGGCTTGAAGTCGCGCGACTCGATTTTAAGGTAGAAGCGCATGGGTTTCATCGTGCCGCCTTCACGCACGGGATTCCATGTTCCGCCGCCAAGCAGGTAGCAGCCGCCGATATCCTCGTAGCCGAGCGTCTGATAGCCTCCCGTAAAGGTGAACTTCAGCGCCGTAGTGGAGCAGTCGATGCTGTTCTCAGCCGTAGCATATAGCGTAGCGTCGTTGACGGTGATGGTCTTGGTGCCCGTTTCCTTCGCCCGAATCAGATACGGCATGTTCGCTAAGAGCGTTCCGCTCTTCATCTTGAAGACTTCAACCTTTGCATCATCCGGCGTACCGTCATCATCGTAATCATACAGCTTTGCTCCATTGATATACGCAAATTCAAAATCATTAAGCAAAGCATCCGTTATGGTAATCTCAAACGGCACATAGAGCGACTGCCAGCTGGTGTTGTTATAAGTGCGAGTGTAAGTTATCTCCTTCAAGTTGTAAATGTTGTTTAGAACAGATAGAGTCTTGTAAGCTCCGTCAGCCAAAGCAATCGAATTGTTTGTTCCATAGCTACTCAGTTGAATCTTGAAAACATTGTCCTCTTCATCAATTGCATAGAAATTATACGCAGCCCCAGACACCTTAAAACCACTCCAAACATTGGCGGCTTTATAAGTGTTAATCATAGAAGATGGAACAAACAAAGAGACATTCTCTACTGCAACCCCATCAAAAACTTTTGCATTAACGTCAATCGGTTTTTCCCATTCTACGCTAATGGATTTAAGACTAGCACAGTCACGGAACGAATAATCTAAAATAGAGTTTAGAGAAACAGGAAATTCAATTGTCTTTAAGTTACTACATCCATCGAAGGCATAGGAGCCGATACTTGTGATAGGTAAAGGAATAACGACAGAAGTGATGCCCGTTGCACCCACAAAAGCGTAATCCTTTATTTCTGGAACGGTATTAGGAATAACCAGCGAAGTGGTTTCTGTTCCTCCAATCCACAAGTGGTGAGCTAAAGATAGTGGATTTGAATTAATGTCAGCAAACTGAATCCTACACCAACTTTCAAGATTATTTGCATCCACTTTTTTCAAAGCAGTACATCCGCTAAAAGCATTCTTTCCTAAAGACACTAAATTCTCCGAAGCGGAAAAAGATTGAAGAGAAGAGCATCCACTAAAAGCATCTTCACCTATAACCTCAACATTTGGCAAAAAGACACCTGACAGCTTTGTGCAGTTCTTAAATGCGCTAATGGCTATGTTCTTAATCCCATTGGGGATATTATAATAACTATAGTTGAGCTCTGGCGGCAGATAAAAGAATGTGCTTGAATTATAAATAGGAGATTTGATGTTAATGCATCCATAAAAAGCATCTTTTCCAATGAGATTGACATTGTCATGAACATTAACAGAGGTTAATCCTTCACAATTGAAAAAAGCGAAATCCTTAATCTCTGTTATAGAAGAAGGAATCTCAAGCGATGTTATTTCTTCTCCATTAAGATACAAATGTTTACCTGAATAAAGGGGATTCGCGTCTGCTGCACCAAAAGATATTCTACACCACTTTTCTAAGTCGTCAATATAAACTTTGCTTAGTCTGGCACAATTCCTAAAACATTCCCAACCAATCGTTATTATGGAACTTGGTATTTTAATGGACGTGATGTCTGCTCCATTAAAAACAGATTCTGCAACGACAGTAGTTCCCTCTTGTATCTCAAAATCGCCAGAAGGTGACTTACCGTATTTCCAATCTAACAGATACGTCCCAATATACATGGCTCCTTCTTCATGGTTATTTTTCCAAGCTGTATTATAGAATGGACGACAACCAATACTTGTTATATTGCTTGGCAAATTAATCTCTTCAAGATTAGTACAATCCTCAAAGACCCATTGACCTAAAACGGTTACGGATTCTGGAATTGTAATAGAAGTTAAAGACTTACAGCCATAGAATGCTTCATTACCAATGGACTCGACTGAGTTTGGTATGGTTACCTTTGTTAACCCTGAACATCCGTAGAATGCATTACTCTCTATGGATTGTACGGAATTGGGTATTACAATTGATGATAACTTGCTACAATAATAAAACTCACCCCCTATGGTCTTTAGCGATGGGTTCTCACCAAAACTAACGGAGTTCAATTCTGTGCAATGATAAAATGCATTATATCCAATTTTTTCCACTCTGTCTCCAATATGAATTCCTGATAATTTGCATTCATAAAAAGAATTACGACTTATTTCTTGTACATTGTCTCCTATGATATAATACGTGACTTGTTTGCCGAATATTTTTTCCATTGTAGATTGATATGTTGCCCATTTCGTATTTGAGAAGAACAATTGGCTATCAATGGTTACCGTTTTCAGATTTGTGCAACCAGAAAAGGCGGATTCAGAAACGAAGGAGACATTCTGAGAAACATATATGGAAGCTAAAGCCGTACAACCACTAAAAGCTCCAGCTCCAATTGATGTAATTGAAAACGGTATTTCTATCGACTTTAGACTTGTACACCCGTTAAAAATATTCCATGCAAGTTCTTTCAAATTTTTAGGAAGCTCCACATCTACAAGAGAAGTGCAGCCGGAGAAAACATTGCGTCCCCACACAGAGACATTGTCAGGTATTGCAATTCCTTTTAAAGATGTACAATCCGAAAAAACATAGTCTCCAAGTTCTAATACTGACGTGGAAATAGACACACTACTCATACTACTACATCCGCTAAAGGCATAATTACCTATTTTAGTAACTTCATCACCTATGAATACCTCTTTGACATACGTCTTATAAGTGTACCAAGGGGTGGCACTTGCGCTATTGTAATTTGTCATTTCGCCCGTGCCTGTGATACTCAATTTATTTGTAGACGTGTTTAATGTCCAAATCAAGTCATTACCACAACTGCCCGAATAAACCGCTGCACTCGCTCCCATGCCTATCATACCGAACAGGCAGAGCAGAAAAAAATTCTTTGTTTTCATTGTTGATATTATTAAAGGGTTAAAAATCTTCTCGAATTTGGTTTATTGTAAGGATATTGATTTTATTCACTTTCCCAACGAGACTGGCCACAAGGTCAACTATGGAAGACCTATCTTTTTTATCCTTAACAAAAATGTATTTTATTTCATCATATGAAAACTTTAAAGGATAGGCTTCAAGCGGTTTGCTTTCTTTCATTCTGATTCTGTTGAAAGCAACGACATCATTAACTTCCTTGTACCGTTCTTCTCCCTTTTTTAATATAGGAACATACCTCCATTCTCTTTCGTTATATAATACCTTGTGAATGTATTTTCTTTTTTTTAATGACCATGTCTCACCATAGTATCTTTTTAGTAGAGAAAACCATTGCATTTTTTGTTCTGTAGTGATAGTAGGAGAGATGTTATCATATAGTTTTTTACTGAGTGTACTTTTCTCTTTATAATAGGTGATAGGGGCTATTTTATCCTTTGCCCAACCCTTATACATTCCTATTCCATATTTTCCATAATCTTTTGTATGGTCCTGAATATTTGATAATGGAATGTCACAAAAGCATACCATTGGAATAGCATAATAACAATCATTCTCTATAATACCCTTATCATATTCAACACAGTATCTGGGCAAGAAGTATCTACTCCGTAGAATTTTTTCTAAAGTGTCAATTGTACTTGTGAAATGAAACAAGGCGTTTGAACTTACTGCCATAGTGCATACTCCTTTCTCCGGCCATTCACCCTATGGCTGGAAATCGGTTTTGGTTTTTAAGTTTTTAAAAAGAAAAGAGCGTGGGTGAAGTCCGCTGCTTACCCGGTTTGCAGGTTCTGGTAATTACCTCTATAAATAGTAAGCACTCAGCTAGCCCACGCAGGTATATACCAAACCTAAACACGCCCCAGATGGGGCGAGGGTTCAATATACCCAACGTGCCCGCTTCGTACCATTACCTAATTTATAGGTTTGAAATTTACCAGATTCGCAAACCATAGATAACGTCGAATACGTCTTTTCTATAGGCCGGGGTCTTCGCGAGACCCTTCGCCGCATTGTTCACTATGTCGTTGACCCCAAACCCACTTGGGCTAGCGTCGGTGCAAAGGAACAAAGAAAAAATGAAACTTGCAAGGAATCGGGGAATTATTCACGGATAATTCGCGGTAATTCACGGATATTTACGGTCATTATACGTAGCGTCGCAGACTGTTTTTTACGCGAATGTCCGTGAATTCCCGTGAATAGTTTTTGTCCTTTTTCTGGAATGCAGTCTAAATCGTTCGAAAACGTAGTCAAAACGAATTGAAAACGTAGTCATTTTTTTTGAAAAAGTAGTGCATTTGTGGCAAAAAGCACTACTTTTTAAACAAAAAGTAATGCTTTTCTGGAGCGGTGCGGGGCGTATGAACTGGGGACAGTTGGGAGGTTGTGACGGGTTGCGAAGTGCCCTTTCCTATAACAAAGTGCCCTTTGCTGAGCGGTTTTCTTTTTGACCCGTCACAAAAGATGTATGATGGAAGATGGAAGAAGGAAGAGGGAAGATGTCTGATGAAAGAGGGGAGGCACTTCGCGAGGGATGGCTTGTGCTACTTTTGTCACGCAGAAAGCGCGGATATTCGCAGAAAAATCTCCTTATCAACGGCAGGGCGTATAGCGTTTGATTCTGTGTTGCCAGCGTTTGATTTTATTTTGCCAGCGTTTGATTCTATTATCGTAGCGTTTGATTCTGTGGACACGACGTTTGATGCTACGTGCCGATGGGGTTTGCGATGAGGCTATGGGGATGAAAAACTGTAAGCCGTTGGTGCGGACACGGCGTATTCTTGTGACGGGTTAAAAAGAAAACCGCTCAGCAGAGGGGAGTTTGTTAGTGGAATGGGCACTTCGCAACCCGTCACTAAAAAATCCCGCTCACCGCAGGCGAGTCAAATGGAGGAAGATAATCTTCATGGCTGTATCCCAAGATATCCCATCCAACGAAACGTTTCATCGTTCCCATCAGAACGTTTCGCGCTGTATTTCGAAACGTTTGACGTTTTGACAGAAGGCCCTTTTCGCGCCTTCGGCGCAGTTAAAAATTGAAAATTGAAGATGGGTGCGCAGCTAATTGTGAATTATATGCTTATTTGCTCAAATTGTTTTGAGTTTTATTTATTAGTTGTTACCTTTGCGTTCCGATAAGGAAAACGGTATGGAAAGAGAGCCGAACTACATTTGCATCGAGGGCCGCGAACAGGCGGTGGCGTTGCTGGACAGCACGCAGGAGAACATCGTACACCACGCCTTCCTGGGCGTGAACTTCGAGAAGATTGAGCATCTGGAGCGCCTGCTGGGCAACAGCTTGTTTGAGGACTGTCTGTTCCTGGGCTGTGTGCTGACCGTGGGGCTGATGCACCGCATGGACGGGGAGTGCCTGGTGTTTCCCCGCATCCCCGACCTGGACTACAACGTCTTCCCCCGCCGGCTCTACACGCCGGAGAAGCTCTACCAGGGCTACGTCGCGGGGCAGCCCGAGACGTACGCCACGTGCTACGACTCGATGGTCTATGACCGCTACCGCTACTGCGGGGTGATGAGCTCGAACGTGAAGGTGACGCTGGCCCGCTCGCTGCACGACCACTTCATCACCAAGGCGATGCACAGCTTTCTGGAGGCGTGGGACGAGCGCTGCGTGGTGGGCGTGATGGGCGGACACAGCCTGCTGCGCACCGACCCTATGTACCGCCGGATAGCGCACATCAGCAAGCGCCTCACCGAGGAGGGCACGCTGATGGTGTCGGGCGGCGGGCCCGGGGCCATGGAGGCCACGCACCTCGGCGCATGGATGGCCGGCCGCTGGATGGAACAGCTCGACGAAGCCATCGACACCCTGGCCGTCGCACCCTGCTACCGCGACGAGGGGTGGCTCGACACGGCCTTTGCCGTGCGCGAACGCTATCCGCAGGAGCGCTACGTCAGCCTCGGCGTTCCCACCTGGCTCTATGGGCACGAGCCCTCGACACCCTTTGCCACCCACATCGCCAAGTATTTCACCAATGCCATACGCGAGGACGAAATCCTGACCATCCCCATGGGTGGCATCATCTACACCCCCGGCAGCGCGGGCACCATGCAGGAGATTTTTCAGGATGCCGTGCAGAACCACTACCTCAGCCTCGGCTACGGCAGCCCCATGGTCTTCCTCGGCCGTCGTTTCTGGACGGAGGAGATGCCGGTCTTCCCGCTCTTCACCCATCTGATGGAGACAGGGCGCTATAAAAATCTGCGCCTCACGCTCACCGACTCGTCCGACGAGGTGCTCCGCGTCCTCCGCGCCTTCCGCAAAGAACCGTTGGCTTAAAGAATGAAAGTTTGGTTTAACGTTTAATGTTTAACGTTTAACGACCATGCGGCAGGAGCTGAAAAATAGCTCTCGTGGCACGGGGAATGCCACAGAGAGCTACCAAAAAAAGAAGGCCGTCATCGCGACGACCAATCTTTCAACTTTAAAAAATCTAATACCATGAAAAACACGATGCAAAGGTAGGGGTATTTTTGCATCCTGCAAACAAATTCGAAGAAAATCGTTGGTTTTTAATACAAATTAACGTTTTTACAGCGGAAATAACAGAAAAGATTAGCGTTTAATGTTTAACGTTTATAATGAAGAATGAAGAATGAAAAATAAAATGTCCTGTCATACCCTTTCCTCTGCAGGCTTCCTCGCTGGCAAGGCTATTTATTCTTCATTCTTCATTTTTCATTAACTCTTTTCATAGGACGTGTTCGTTAAACACTAAACGTTGATCGTTAAACGAAAAATCTTAATCTTCTAAAAGTTTCCTTCGCGCCAGAAGGTGGGGGTGAGGACGAGAAGGACGGAGTAGAGTTCGAGGCGGCCGACAAGCATCAGGAAGCAGCAGACCCACTTGACAGCTAAGGGAAGGCCGACGCAGGAGATGCCTGGGACGATGATGCCCACGTTGCCCAGGCAGCAGAGCGACATGCCGTACGCGTTGGAGAAGTCCATCCCGCAGATGATGAACAGCAGCCAGCCGAAGAGCACCAGCAGCACATACAGGCAGACGAAGGTGAGCACCGTGGTGCGGGTGCTGGAGGGGATGACCATGCCGTCCATGCGCACGGGCAGTACGGCGTTGGGGTGGAGGATGCGGCGAAACTCGGCGGCAATGCTCTTGGCGAAGATGGCGATGCGGCTGCTCTTCATGGCTCCGCTGGACGAGCCGCCCATGGCGCCGAAGTACATGGAGAAGCCGAGTATCATCCACACCCACGACGGCCATGTGCTGTAGTCGGTGCAGGCAAAGCCAGTGGTGGTCTGCGTGGAGACGACCATGAAGATGGCGTCGCTGACGGCGGCGATGAAGTCGCGGTTCTCGCGATGAATGAGTCCGCCGGTGATGATGGCCGTGAAGATGAAGACGATGAAGAGATACCAGTGGAACTCGCTGCTGCGCAGCAGGTCGCGCACCTTCCCCTTCACCACGGCCAGATAGATGAGCGTGTAGTTGATGCCCCCCACGAACATAAAGAACACCAGCACCCACTCCATGGGTATGGAGTGGAAGGAGGCGATGCTTTCGTTGCGGGTGGAGAAGCCTCCGGTGGAGATGGTGGTGAGGCCGTGGCAGATGGCCTCGAAGGGCTGCATGCCGCAGAGCCACAGGGCAAGGGTGCAGAGGAGGGTGAGGCTGACATAGACGGTGAGAATCCAGCGTGCCGAGACGGCCACACGGGGGTTGGCCTTCTTCTTGGCGTAGCCGGTGGCCTCGGCGGCAAAGAGCTGCACGCCGCTGAAGCCGAACATGGGCAGCACGGCCACGGTGAAGAAGACGATGCCCAGTCCGCCCAGCCACTGGCTCATGCAACGCCAGAGCAGCGTGGCGCGGGGGATGGCCTCGGTGTCGCCGATGACGGTACATCCTGTGGTGGTGAAGCCGGACATGCTCTCGAAGAAGGCGTCCGTGAAGTTGGTGATGAGGCCGCTGAGCAGGAACGGCAGCGTGCCGACAAGGGCGAACAGCAGCCACGAGAGGGTGATGGTGAGGTAGCTGTCGCGCCGCGAATACTGTTTCTCGCCGCCTTTGCCGAAATAGAGCAGCCACAGCCCCGCCAGCACGGTGATGAGGGCCGAGGCGAGGAAGGCAAAGAAGTCCGTCCCCCCGAAAAAGAGCGCCACGGCTGCGCACCCTGCCATGATGATGGCAAGGAGCATGAGCAGCGAGCCCAGAATGCGGAGGATGGTCTTGATGTGCACTTCTTTATGAATTAAGAATTAAAAATTAAGAATTAAGAATTAAAAAAAGCTTTTAATTGTATTAAAAATACTTCTCCAGCTTCTTAATCATGGAGCCGAGGCAGAAGACGACGACGTGGTCGCCGGGCTGTATCTGTGTGTTGCCGCCCACCAGCATGCCCTCCTTGCCGCGTACCAGCCCGCCTATGGTGGCGCCCTTCGGCAGGTCGAGGTCCTTGACGAGGCTCTTGGTGACGCGGGCCTTCTCGCCGACGGTGAACTCGGCCACGTCGGCATCGGCAAAGGTGAGGCTCTTGACGTTGTTGACGTCGGCGTCGAGCAGCATCTGGTAGATGGTGGAGGCCGCCAGCTTCTTCTTGTTGATGACGCCGGCGATGTCGAAGTTCTCGGCCATGCTGATGAAGTCGATGTTCTCCACCTCGGCCACGGTCTTGATGTTGCCGAACTGCTTGGATGCCACGCAGGTGAGGATGTTCGTCTCGGCATTGTCGGTGAGGGCCACGAAGGCCTGGGCGCTGTCGATGCCCTCGGAGAGGAGCAGCTCGCGGTCGCGTCCGTCGCCGTGGATGACCATGACGTCGGAGGGCAGCATCTCGGTGAGCCACTCGCAGCGGGCGCGGTCGCTCTCGATGATTTTCACCGTCATCTCCTCGTGCATCAGGCGGGCGGCGTTGACGGCGATGCGGCTGCCGCCCATGATGAGGACATTCTTTATCTTCTGGTAGCTGCCCTTGCCGGTGATGCGGCGGATGTATTCGATGGAGCTGCGCGCTGCCATGAAGAAGACCAGGTCGTTCTCCATGACGCAGTCGCTGCCCTTGGGGATGATGGTCTCGCTGCCGCGCTTGATGGCCACGATGTGGTAGGGCTCGTCCTTCTTCAGTTCCATGAAGGGGATGCCCAGCATCTGGCTGCCGGCACGCACCTTGACGCCCATCATCACCAGCGCCCCGCCGGCGAACTCCCACCACTGACGGATCCAGCTCTTGCGCAGGCAGTCGGCAATCTCCTTGGCGGCCAGCATCTCGGGGTAGATGAGGGCATCGACGCCGAGGCCGCGGAAGAACTCGAGGTTGCGGGGCTGCATGTACTCATAGTTGTCGATGCGGGCCACGGTCTTGCGGGCACCGAGGCTGTGGGCCAGGATGCAGGCCGTGACGTTGCGGCTCTCGTCGGGCGTGACGGCCACGAACAGGTCGGCACCGTTCACCCCGGCTCCCTTGAGGTCGGCCGGCGATGTCGGCTTGGCCTCCACCGTCAGCAGGTCGAAGTTCGACTCCAGCTTGCTCAGCTTGTCTGCACTCTCGTCGAGGAGGACGATGTCCTGCTGCTCGCCTGCCAACAGCTTGGCAAGGTGCGTCCCGACGGCTCCTGCTCCGGCAATGATGATTTTCATTTTTCTTTAGAACACTTCGTTGTTTGTAGAACACTTCGTTTGTAGGCTGCTACGCTGTAGGGCGGGGTTGGGCACCGGCAGAGAGCTGCGCTGTGGGACGCTCAGCCCGCAGGACCTCCATGATGGATTTCACGTCGAGGTGGCAGGATGCCAGCAGCTGCGGCACCGAGCCGTGGGTGACGAACTCATCGGGCAGCCCGAGGCGGACGACGTGGGGTGTATAGCCGTGGTCGGCGAAGAACTCGAGCACGGCCGAGCCCAGTCCGCCGCTGACGACGCCGTTCTCGAGTGTGATGACTCTGGTAAACCGCCGGCCCACGGTGTGCAGGATTTCCTCGTCGATGGGCTTGAGGAAGCGCATGTCGTAGTGCGCCACGCTGATGCCCTCTTTCTCCACCTCGCAGGCGGCCTCTGCGCCCAGGTTGCCGATGGCGCCCAGGCTCAGCAGGGCCATGTCGGTGCCCTCGTGCAGCAGACGTCCCTTGCCGACGGGCACGGTCTCCAGCGGGCAGTGCCAGTCCATGCGCCGGCCCCGTCCGCGCGGATAGCGGATGACGAAGGGCCCCATGCCGGGCTGCTGGGCGGTGTACATCAGCCGGCGCAGCTCCAGCTCGTCGAAGGGGGCGCTGATGGTCAGGTGGGGTATGGGGCGCAGGAAGGCCAGGTCGAAAGCCCCGTGGTGGGTGGGGCCGTCCTCGCCCACCAGTCCGGCGCGGTCGATGCAGAGCACTACGTTCAGGCGCTGGATGGCTACGTCGTGGATGACGTTGTCGTAGGCCCGCTGCAGGAACGACGAGTAGATGTTGCAGAACGGCACCATGCCCTCCTTGGCCATGCCGCCCGAGAAGGTGACGGCGTGCCCTTCGGCAATGCCTACGTCGAAGCAGCGGCAGGGGAACTTCTGCGTCATGATGTCCATGCCGCAGCCGGTGGGCATGGCGGGGGTGACGGCCACGATGCGCTTGTTCTGCTCGGCCAGCTCCACCAGCGTCTGCCCGAACACCTCCTGGAAGAGCGGGGGCAGCGTGTCGCCCTGGGCGGGCGCCATGCGCTCGCCCGTGTCCTTGTCGAACAGCCCCGGCGCGTGCCACTCCGTCACCGCCTCCTCGGCGGGGGCATAGCCTTTGCCCTTCACGGTGTGGATGTGCAGCAGCTTCGGGCCCGACATGTCCTTGATGGCACGCAGGGCACGCACCAGCTCTGCCACGTTGTTGCCATCGACGGGGCCGAAGTAGCGGATGTTCATGCCCTCGAAGATGTTCTGCTGCCGTGCCAGCAGCGACTTGAGGCTGTTGCCGAAACGGATGTACTGCTCGCGCCGGGCATCGGACAGCAGCCCCAGCTTGCGCATCACCTTGGCCACGCGGTAGCGGAAGGTGTTGTAGCTGACGCTGGTGCTCAGCTGCAGCAGGTAGCGTTTCATGCCGCCCACGCTGCTCGATATGGAGTAGTGGTTGTCGTTGAGGATGATGAGCAGGTTGTTGTCGCTCTCGCTGACGTTGTTGAGCCCTTCGTAGGCCAGTCCGCCGCTCATGGCGCCGTCGCCGATGACGGCCACCACGTGGCGTTTCACGTCGCCGCACTTCTTGGCTGCGATGGCCATGCCCAGCGCGGCGGAGATGGAGTTGGAGGCATGTCCCGCGGTGAAGGCGTCGTAGTCGCTCTCTGCCGGCGAGGGGAAGGGGGCCATGCCGCCGAACTTGCGCAGCGTGTGGAACGCTTCGCGACGTCCTGTCAGAATCTTGTGGGCATACGCCTGATGCCCTACGTCCCACACCAGACGGTCGTGGGGCGTGTTATATACATAGTGGAGCGCTACGGCCAGCTCGACGGTGCCGAGGTTCGAGCCCAGGTGACCCGGGTTGTGCGACAGCTCGTCGATGATGTATGCCCTCAGCTCGTCGCACAGCTCCGGCAAGCGGTTCTGCTTCAGGCGGCGCAAGTCCTCGGGACTGTCGATGTGGGCAAGGAGCGACTCCTTCTGGTTCTCTTTCTTCACGTCTGTTTCTTCGTTATTTCCGATATGGTTCGGAATATATCGGGCAAAAATACGGATATTTCAGCAAAAAGCGATGCTTTTTTACACTTTTTTCTTCTCCGGCTCTGTTTTTTGCAAAAAGAGGCGGTGCGGAGTGTCAAGAAATGTGCATACCCGCTAAGAGGTGGCGGCGGCGCGCTGCATGAGGCGGCGGATTTGTGCATCCTCGCCGACAACCCATACGATGTCGCCCTCCTGGAAGACCAGTTCGGGCGTAGGCTCGAGGAGGTCGTCGTCGCCGCGGTCGATGCCGACCACCATGCAGCGGTCGTTCTTCCGTATGCCGCTGTAGAGCACGCTGGCTCCCAAGAGCGGCGACTGGGGCGAGATGGCTATCTGGCGCAGCACCATCTCTTTGTCCGTCGAGGGCGGCAGGGCCTGGATGCGGGCACGCTCGTTGTTGAGGGCTGCGGAGAAACGGCCCAGCTGCTTGTCGGTGCCGATGAGTGTCACCTTGTCGCCCGGGAAGAGCGGCATGTCGGCAGGCGGGATGTTGATGCGGCTCGTGCCGCGCTGCACGGAGGCGACGTTGACCTCGTAGCGCTTCCGCCATTCGAGCTGGCGCAGGGTCTTGCCGCCCCAGTCGGAACGCTCGGGGATGATGACCTCGGCCAGATGGAGGTCGCGGCTCAGCAGGGCACCGGCGTACTTGGGACGCTCGGCCTCGGCAGCGGCGCTCTTCGAGTTGAGGTTGTCGCGGAAGGTCGATTCCAGCGCATGCTGGCTGTCTTTCAACTGGCGCGAGAAGAGCAGGAAGATGAGGATGGCGGCGATGATGCCGATGAGGACGGCAATGGAGGCGTGGTAGTGCTGGTTGACGGCAGCGACGATGAGGATGATGACGGCTGTCAGGCGGAACAGCACAAAGGCGGCCAGCGGGGCGCGGTTGAACTGGCGGTCGTTCCACAGTTGCCAGAAGTCGGGCGTGAAGCAGTTCTTGAGCAGCAGCGGACGCAGGAAGGGGGTCATCACCACCAGCGTGGCGGCCAGCGTCGTCAGGTGGGCCCACTGGGCAGGCAACACGTTCTCGACGAGGGGATAGAGAACCCTCGACGAGAGGATGAGTATGGCGATGCACAGCACGCCGTGGATGAGCATGGGGGTGAGCATGCCCGAGAACATCTTCTTCCACTTGTTCTCGTCGCGGGCGGTGGTGCTGCCCGCGTCGTAGCGCGCCAGGGCGGTCTTCAGCTTCTCGGGGATGCGCGGCTCTATCCAGTCGGCCACGGGGTGCGCGAGGCGAATCATGTAAGGGGTGGTGAAGGTGGTGATGACGGATACGGAGACGATGATGGGATAGATGAAGTCGCTGATGGCACCCAGGCTGATGCCGAGGGTGGCGATGATGAAGGAGAACTCGCCCACCTGCGCCAGGCTGCATCCGCATTGCAGCGACATGCGGACGTTTACTCCGCCCAACATGAAAGCAAACGTCTCAATGATGCTGCGCAGCACCAGCACCACCAGCGTGATGACGACGATGGGCAGCCAGTACTTGGCCAGCATGGCGGGGTTAATCATCATGCCGACGGAGACGAAGAAGACGGCGCCGAAGAGGTCCTTGATGGGCGAGACGAGGTGCTCGATGTGTTCGCTCTCGACGGTCTCGGCCAGGATGCTGCCCATGACGAAGGCACCGAAGGCGGGCGAGAACCCGGCCAGCGACGCCAGCACCACCATCAGGAAACACAGGCTAAGGGATACGATGAGCAACGTCTCGTCAGACAGCAGGTTCTTGCATTTCTTTAGCAGCAGCGGGATGAGGTATATGCCCAGCACGAACCAGAGTACCAGGTAGAAGACCATGAACCCTATGCTCTTCACCATCTCCATGGCATCAACACCACCGCCCTTGCCCAACGTGCCGAACAGCAGCATCATGACGATGGCGATGATGTCCTCGAGGATGAGGACGCTGAAGACCAGCGAGGCGAACTTCTGCTGGCGCAGCCCCAGGTCGTCGAAAGCCTTGATGATGATGCTGGTGGAGGACATGGCCATCATGCCGCCCAGGTAAAGGCCGTTCATGAACGACCATCCGAAAGCTTTTGCCACCAAAATGCCGATAATAATCATGCTCGTCAGGCTGGTGACCACGGCAATGACGGGTGCGCTGCCTATCTTGAGCAGTTTCTTGAAGCTGAAATCGAGACCCAGCGAGAAGAGGAGGAAGATGACGCCGATGTCGGCCCAGGTGCTCACCTCGGCGCTGTCGGCTACCGAGGGGGTGTAGGGCATGTAGGGACTGGCAAGGAAACCGGCCACGATGTAGCCCAGCACGACGGGCTGCTTCAGCTTCTTGAAGAGAAGGGTCATGACACCTGCGCAGAGCAGGATGAGGGCGAGGTCGGAGATGAGTTGGGGAAGATGTTCCACGGGTTAAGGGTTAGGAGGCTTTATTAATGGAAAATGGATAATGGAAAAAATAATATTCAGTTTTCAATTTTCAATTGCGCGACAGCGCGAGAGGGGGTTGGGCGACGAGCCCGGCGATGTGTACGATGGTCATCATGGCCTTCTGCATGGTCTGTATGGGGACGTACTCGTAGCGGCTGTGGAAGTTCATGCCTCCGGCGAAGATGTTGGGGCAGGGCAGTCCCATGAAGGAGAGCTGTGCGCCGTCGGTACCGCCGCGGATGGCCCGTATGCGGGGCTCCACGCCGGCCCGGCGCATGGCCTCGCAGGCGATGTCGATGACGTACATGACGGGCTCGATGACCTCGCGCATGTTGGCATACTGGTCGGTAATCTCTGCCGTTGCCACGCGTTCGCCATAGCGCTCGTTGAGGTTGTCGGTCATGCGCTGGATGAACGCCTTGCGCTGTTCGAAGGTGTCGTGGTCGTGGTCGCGGATGATGAGGCTGATGGTGGCGCTATCGACGGTGCCGCTGACCGCTGTCGGGTGGTAGAAGCCCTCGTAGCCCTCGGTCTGCTCGGGCGACTCCTGCGTGGGCAGCGAGCGGACGAACTCCGCCGCTATGCGCAGGGCGTTGAGCATCTTGTCCTTGGCATAGCCCGGGTGGACGTTGCGGCCTTGGATGACGATGCGTGCCGAGGCGGCGTTGAAGTTCTCATACTCCAGCTCGCCCACCTCGCTGCCGTCCATGGTGTAGGCCCAGTCGCAGCCGAAGGCGCTCACGTCGAACTTGTGGGCGCCGAGGCCTATCTCCTCGTCGGGGTTGAAGCCGATGCGGATGCGGCCGTGCTCTATCTCGGGGTGTTGCTGCAGGTATTCGACGGCGGCGATGATTTCGGCGATGCCCGCCTTGTCGTCGGCGCCGAGCAGGGTGTGGCCGTCGGTGACGATGAGGTCCTCGCCGACGTGGCTGCTCAGCTCGGGAAACTGCAGGGGGCTGAGGACGATGTCGTCCTCGGCGCTGAGGATGATGTCGCCTCCGCCGTAGCTGCGCACGATGCGGGGGTTGACGCCCGCGCCGCTCATGTCGGGACTGGTGTCCATGTGGGCGATGAAGCCGACGGTGGGCACCTGGCGCGTGGTGTTGGCGGGCAGCGTGGCGAAGAGGTAGCCGTTGGCGTCGAGGCTGACGTCCTCGAGCCCCATGCCGCGCAGCTCCTCCTCCAGCGCACGGGCAAACACCATCTGCCCGGGGGTGCTGGGCGTGGTGGCGGCGTCCTCAGCAGAGGTCGTCTCGAAGCGGACGTACCGCAGGAATCTGTCTATCATACTTCTATCTTCTTATACTTCGGGACCAGCGACTTCATGATGCTCCAGGCGATGAGATAGGCCACGCCGCAGAAGCAGAACATGACGAAGTAGCCCGCCGGCTTGCCCGTGAAGCCGAGGAAGCGGAAGGCGTCGCCCGCGTTCTCGGCGTAGGTGAAGAGGTTGCCCGCGATGCGCTGGATGAACATGGAGCCCACGCCGCCCGCCATGGCGCCGATGCCCGTGATGGTGGCGATGGCCGCCTTGGGGAACATGTCGCCTACGGTGGAGAAGAGGTTGGCGCTCCACGCCTGATGGCCCGCAGCAGCCAGGCCGATGAGCACGGCGGGCCACCAGGGCGAACCCGAGTGTACGCCCAGCGGCTGCGCAAACAGCGCGGCAATGGGGAAGAAGGCGAAGATGAGCATCGCCAGCATGCGGCCCGCGTAGGGGTTCATGCCCTTCTTATCGACAAAGATGCGGGGCAGATAGCCGCCGCCGATGGACACCACCGTCACAATCAGGTAGAGCGTGAAGATGAGCGCCTGGCCCAGCGCCGACGTGGCAGGGGCCTTGAACTGGTTGCTGAAGTAGCTCGGCGCCCAGAACAGGAAGAACCACCACACACCGTCCGTGAAGAACTTGCCGAAGAAGAACGACCACGTCTGGCGATACTTGTAGCACCTGACGAAGGGGATGTTCAGGATGACGATGGCCACGATGAAGCTGAGTACGTTCCACACCACCGGCTTGATGAGGAAGAACGAGGCCAGCAGCACGACCACGCCCACCACGATATAGACCCACGAGTGGGGCAGCATGGCAAAGGCCTTTTGGGTCTGGGCAGCAGCGTCGGTTGCTTCGTCAGCCTTGGCCCTGGCCTCCTCGGCCGCATCGTCCTGGTTGATATACGCCAGCTCGGCGGCGTTGACGTGCTTCGACTTCTCGGGCTTGTCGTACATGAAGGCCCAGAAGAACATCCAGATGAATCCCAGTCCGCCGATGATGATGAAGGCCCACTCCCAGCCCAGCTTCAGGGCCAGGGGCGGTATGCAGAGGGGGGCAGCCAGGGCACCCACGCTGGCGCCGGCGTTGAAGATGCTGGTGGCGAAGGCACGGTCTTTCTTCGGGAAGTACTCGGCCGTCACCTTGATGGCGGCGGGGAAGTTGCCCGCCTCGCCCAGCGCCAGCACGCCGCGGCACAGCAGGAACAGATAGACCGACGTGGTGGAGATGGCCAGCGCCACCTTGCTGCCTGCCTCGACGGCCTTCAGCGCAGCCGCGCTGCTGACGCCATCGACAAGCAGCGCCGTGCCCCAGCCGCACGCAGCATGCAGGCACGCACCCACGCTCCATACGCCGATGGCGATGAGGTAGCCGCGCTTCGTGCCCATCCAATCGACGAACTTGCCCGCAAACAGGCAGCATATCGCGTAGAAGATGCTGAAGAAGCTGGTGATGATGCCATAGTTGGCGTCCGTCCAGTGGAACTCCGGTTTGATGAACTCTTCGTAGGTGAGGCTAAGCACCTGGCGGTCCAGATAGTTGACGGTGGTGGCCACAAACAGCAGCGAGCAGAGCCACCAGCGCCAGTTGGACATCAGTTTTTTCTGTGTACTCATAGGGTTTATGTTTAGATTCCTTTTTTATTGGCCGCGAAGATAAGGCTTTTTTTCGACATTCCGTTCCTTTTCCCCCACCTTTTTCACTTTTCGCATCGTTTTCTGGTCCATTATCCATTGTCTATTATCCATTGTCCATTATCCATTATCCATTGAAACGTTTCGTCGGACGCGACGGAACGTTTCATGGTCTCTTCCGGAACGTTCCGTCCTGCGGCGGAAGGCCTTAGCGCCTTCGGCGCAATTGATAATTGATAATTGACAATTGAAAATTGGTGCGCTGCCAACTATGAATTATGAACTATGAACTATGAACTACATATTTTCTCCGGCGGAGGGGCAGAAAAATAGGCAAAGTGTGGAGGTGTGGAGGCAGTGGAGGCTATTTTTTTAAAATGTAATGAAAAAATAAAAAAATACTATTCCTTTATCCACAGGTAAAATTCAGTATTTTTTATTTTTTTTCGCTTTATGTTCCAAAAATAGCCTCCACTGCCTCCACCCCTCCACACTTTTCGGCTGCGGCCGATGAATGTTTTCAGCTATTCTGAAAGCCTCGTCGGGAGAAGGAGGAGACGAAAGCGACAGACAACCAATCCTTTGCGTTTTCGCAAAGCGGAAAAAGTGTGTCCGAAAACACGCGGAACGCCGCCCCGCGCCATGCGCTCCCGTTTTTACGGAATATCGGATTTTTTCCGGAAAAAAATCTTTTTTTCCACATCTGTTTTTTGCACAAAAAAATAGGGGAAAAAGCGAAAAAATAAAAAATGTTAAATCTCTCTTTTCGGCATTTTTCTGTGCATTCCACGTTCCCCGGTTTATTCCCCGTCGGCGGGGCGTCGGAGCGCGACGATGCCCGAGCGGGCAGCGACGGGGATGAGGGTGACGCCGTCGGTGGCGTTATCGACGACGAGCACGGTGGTCTCGTCGGCCAGACGGCCGTGGACGATGGTGTCGCCGGCCTGGGCGTGACGGGCGATGAGGCTGTCGTTCAGATAGACGGAGACGTCCTGTCCGCGGAAGTCGTCCGTGACGACAAGCTGATAGACGTCCCGCCGACGGCGCTCCTCCTTGCTCTCCGCCAGGCCGAAGCCCCAGTAGAGAAAGAGAATCACGACGGCAAACACGGCCACGAACATCACGGCCGTGCCCGTAAGGAACGATTTGTTGGCATTCTTGGCTTTTCGCATGGCAAAGGGCGTTGTTTTTCCCTGCAAAGATAGTGCAATCCGGGAAAAAACAGAAATTTCTGGCAAAAAGTTTTGTCCTTATATAAATAAGTAGTACTTTTGCAACCGATTTAGGTGATTGTCGTGTGTGGCTCCTTTTTCGGGGGCCATTTTATATAGAATATGATAGAGAAAAAAAAGGTAACAGACATTGTGAACGAGTGGCTCGAAGGCAAGGAATACTTTCTGGTAGATGTTGCCATAAGCCCTGATGACGAGATTGTCGTCGAGATAGACCACGCCGACGGCGTGTGGATAGAGGACTGCGTGGAGCTGAGCCGCTACATAGAGTCGAAGCTCAACCGCGACGAGGAGGACTTCGGCCTCGAAGTGGGGTCGGCCGGCATAGGACAGCCCTTCAAGGTGCACCAGCAGTACGTCAACCACATCGGCAAGGAGGTGGAGGTGCTGGCCGGCGACGGACGCAAATACCGCGGCGAGCTCGCCGACGTCACCGACGACACGTTCACCGTCGCCGTGGACGAGAAAGTGCTGGCCGAAGGCGCCAAGCGCCCCAGGACGATGCCCGTGCCGCACACCTGGCGCTTCGGCGAGGTGAAGTACACAAAGGCCATCATCGCCTTCTGAAACGAAATAAAAACAAACAACATACAACAAGAAAATGGCAACATCAACGAAGAAAAAAGACACCATCAATCTGGTGGACATGTTCCAGGAGTTCAAGGAGTCGAAGAACATCGACCGCACCACCCTCATCAGCGTGCTGGAGGAAAGCTTCCGCAGCGTCATCGCCAAGATGTACGGCAGCGACGCCAACTACGACGTCATCGTCAACCCCGACAAGGGCGACTTTGAAATCTACCGCAACCGCGAGGTGGTGGAGGACGGGGAGTTCAAGAACCCCAACACGCAGATATCCCTCTCCGAGGCCCAGAAAATCGACGAGGACTACGAGGCGGGCGAGGAGGTGACCGAGGAGGTTCAGTTTGCCGACTTCGGCCGCCGCGCCATCCTCACCCTGCGCCAGACGCTGGCCGCCAAGATTCTGGAGCTCGAGAAGGACAGCCTCTACAACAAGTACAAGGAGCGCATCGGCACCATCATCGCTGCCGAGGTCTATCAGATATGGAAAAAAGAGCTGCTGCTGCTCGACGACGAGGGCAACGAGCTCATCCTGCCCAAGACCGAGCAGATACCCAGCGACTTCTTCCGCAAGGGCGAGACCGTCCGCGCCGTCGTCCACCGCGTCGATAACGAGAACAACAACCCCAAGATTATCCTCAGCCGCACGTCCAACATCTTCCTGCAGCGCCTGCTCGAACAGGAGGTGCCCGAGATTAACGACGGCCTCATCACCGTGCGCCGCATCGCCCGCATCCCCGGCGAACGCGCCAAGATTGCCGTTGAGAGCTACGACGACCGCATCGACCCCGTCGGCGCCTGCGTCGGCGTCAAGGGCAGCCGCATTCACGGCATCGTGCGCGAACTGCGCAACGAGAACATCGACGTCGTCAACTACTCCTCCAACATCGAAATCTTCATCAAGCGTGCCCTCCGTCCCGCCGAAGTCTCTACCCTCGTCATGGACACCGAGAACCGCAAGGTCGAGGTCTATCTGAAGCCCGAGGAGGTCTCCCTCGCCATCGGCAAGGGCGGCGCCAACATCAAGCTCGCCAGCATGCTCACCGAATACACCATCGACGTCTTCCGCGAAATCGACGACAGGCAGGAGGAAGAAGACGTCTATCTCGAGGAGTTCGCCAACGAGATTGACCAGTGGATTATCGACCAGTTCATCGGCGTCGGCCTCGACTCCGCCAAGAGCGTGCTGGCCGTACCCCGCGACGAACTGCTCAAAAAGACCGACCTCGAGGAAGAGACCATCGACAATGTGCTCGAAATCCTCCAGGCCGAATTCGAAGAGGACTAATCAACACTTTCATCACCTCAAAAAAACCGTAGATGGCAAGATTAAGTAAGGTAATCAAAGATTTGAACATCGGCAAGTACACCGCCATCGAGTTCCTTGAGAAAAAGGGACTCCCCACCAGCGATGACTTGAATGCCAAACTAACTGATGAGCAGGTGGAACTGCTGACCGCTCAGTTTGCCCAAGACAAGAGCATCCGCAAGGAGACCGACAAGCGGCAGGCTGCCCGTCAGGAAATAAAAGAGCGCTACCAGGCCGAACGGGAGAAGGAGCGCGAGAAGAAAACGGCCTCTCCCAAGGAGCCGGAGATGGTGGAGACCATCATCCCCGACGAGGTGAAGCCGCGCTTCACGCCGGTTGGCAAGATAGACCTCGACGCCCTCAGCGGCAAGAAGAAACCCGCCGCTCCCGCCAAACCCGCCGCCAAGCCTGCCGAGCCCAAGCCCGCAGCCAAGCCCGCCGAGCCCAAGCCTGCCGCCCCCGAAGCGGAGAAACCGGCTCCCCAGCCGGAGGCCAAGGCCGAGGAGAAACCCGCCGTGGCGGAAACCGTCGCCCCCGTGGCACCGGAGCCGGCTGAACCGAAGGCTGCCGAAGCAAAACCGGCCGAGGCAGAGGCGTCCGAGCCGCAGGCCGCCAAGGCAGAGGTGCCGGCAGCGGCCCAGCCTGCGCCCGAGGCGACGACACCTCAGGCCCGGCCCGAGGCGCAGAGAGAAGAGCCGGCCCGGCCTTCCGGGCCCGCGGCCGATGCTGCCAAGGAAGCTGAGCAGCCCCAGGCCAAGGCAACGGCCCCCGAGGAGAAACCAGCGGAGAAGAAAAAAGAAGAGATTTTCGAATTCGACCACTCCGACCTCCAGATGAAACCCCTCACCGTCCTCGGCAAGGTCGATCTTAGCGCCATCAACCAATCGACCCGCCCGAAGAAAAAATCGAAGGAGGAGAAGAAAAAAGAACGCGAAGAAAAGGAGAAAGCCCGTCAGGAACAGCGTAAGCAACTGCGCGAGAGCATCCTCAAGGATATCCGCAAGGACGGCGCGAAGTCGTCCTCCGGCGGCGACTCGCAGAAGAAGAAACGCAACCGCATCGGCGGCAGCGAGCGCGTCGATATCAACAAGGCCGGCGCTGCGGTGGCCAGCCAGCAGTCCGCCTCCAACAACGGAGGCGGCCGGCGCGACGACCGTCGCGGACGGGGTGCCGACCGCGACCGCGACCGCGCACGGCGCATACTGGAGAAGAACGAACTCAGCGAGGGCGATGTCTCCAAGCAGGTGAAGGACACGCTGGCACGCCTCACCAACAAGCAGAAGTCCGCTTCTGCCAAGTACCGTAAGGAGAAACGCGAACAGGCCTTCAACCGGCAGATGGAACAGATGGCCGAGGCACAGGCAGGCAGCAAGGTGCTGAAGCTGACGGAGTTCGTCACCGCAAACGAGCTGGCCAGCATGATGAACGTAGGCGTAGCCCAGGTCATCGGCACCTGCATGAGCGTCGGCATCATGGTCTCCATCAACCAGCGCCTCGACGCCGAGACCATCAACCTCGTTGCCTCTGAGTTCGGCTTCACCACCGAATTCGTCAGCGCCGAGGTGGCCAAGGCCGTCACCGAGGAGGCCGACGACGAGGCCGACCTGCAGCCCCGCGCACCCATCGTCACCGTCATGGGACACGTTGACCACGGCAAGACATCGTTGCTCGACTATATCCGCAAGTCCAACGTCATCGCCGGCGAGGCGGGCGGCATCACCCAGCACATCGGCGCCTACAACGTCACGCTGGAGGACGGCCGGCGCATCACCTTCCTCGACACGCCGGGCCACGAGGCGTTCACCGCCATGCGTGCCCGCGGCGCCCAGGTGACGGACATCGCCATCATCATCGTGGCTGCCGACGACAGCGTCATGCCGCAGACACGCGAGGCCATCAGCCATGCGCAGGCCGCCGGCGTGCCCATGGTGTTTGCCATCAATAAGATTGACAAGCCCCATGCCGACCCCGAGAAAATCAAGGGCGAGCTGGCGCAGATGAACCTCCTCGTGGAGGACTGGGGCGGCAAGTACCAGTCGCAGGACATCTCCGCCAAGCAGGGCATCGGCGTGGAGGAACTGATGGAGAAGGTGCTGCTCGAGGCCGAGATGCTGGAGCTGAAGGCCAACCCCAACCGCAAGGCTACGGGCTCGGTCATCGAATCGACGCTCGACAAGGGACGTGGCTACGTGGCTACGGTGCTCGTCTCCAACGGCACGCTCAACATGGGCGACATCGTGCTGGCCGGCACGCACTATGGCCGCATCAAGGCCATGTTCAACGAGCGCGGCCAGCGCGTCAAGAAGGCCGGGCCGTCGGAGCCTGTGCTGATACTGGGCCTCAACGGCGCACCGCAGGCAGGCGACAGCTTCCATGTGTTCGACACCGAGCAGGAGGCGCGTGCCATCGCCACCGACCGCGAACAGCTGCAGCGCGAGCAGGGACTGCGCACGCAGAAGCGCAAGACCCTCGAGGACATCGGCCGCGACATCGCCAAGGGCGGCGTGCAGGAGCTCAACATCATCGTCAAGGGCGACGTCGATGGCTCCATCGAGGCTCTCTCCGATTCGCTCATCAAGCTTAGCACGGACAAGATTCAGGTCAACGTCATCTACAAGGCCGTCGGCCAGATTTCCGAGAGCGACGTTCAGCTGGCTGCGGCCTCGCAGGCCATCATCGTCGGCTTCCAGGTGCGTCCCTCGCAGGGCGCCCGCAAGGTGGCCGAGAACGAGGGCGTCGATATCCGCCTCTACAGCATCATCTACGACGCCATCGAGGAGGTGAAGGCCGCCATGGAAGGTATGCTGGCGCCCGTCGTCAAGGAGGAGGTCACCTCCACCATCGAGGTGCGCGAGGTGTTCCACATCAGCAAGGTGGGCTTCGTGGCTGGCGCCATGGTGAAGGAAGGCAAGGTGAAGCGCAGCGACAAGGCTCGCCTCATCCGCGACGGCATCGTCATCTTCACCGGCGACATCAATGCCCTCAAGCGCTTTAAGGACGACGTCAAGGAGGTGGGCACCAACTTCGAGTGCGGCATCAGCCTCGTCGGCTGCAACGACATTCAGGTGGGCGACCTCATCGAGACGTTCCAGCAGGTGGAGGTCAAGCAGACGCTCTGATGGAAATCATCGACATCATCGTCCTCGTCCTGCTGGTCGCCGGCCTCGTCGCCGGCATCAAGGATGGCTTGGTCAAACGCGTGCTGGGCCTTGTGGGGCTCATTGCCGGCCTGATAATCGGCAAGAGAATCTATCTGTCCGTAGCGGCTAAGCTGACACCCTTCCTGGGCACGTCGGAGAAGACGACGCAGATTATTGCCTTCGTGCTGATACTGATTGCCGTGCCCCTCATCTTCTCGCTGATAGCCTGGCTCATTGCCGGCCTGCTGAAGACGGCGGGGCTTGGCTGGGTGAACCGCCTGCTGGGCGGCATCATCGGCGTCATCACCAATGCGCTGGTCGTCGGGCTGCTGTTCATCGGCATCGAAACGTTCGACACCCACGAGAGCCTGCTCAGCCACGAGAAGAAGGACGCATCGTTGTTCTTCTATCCGCTCTACCGCTCTACCGGCCTTTTCATCAAGGACGTCCGCGAGCAGATAGACCATTGGAAGGAAACGCATCCCGAAGACGCTGAAGATTCCGATAGCTCCGGAAATTCCGGCAACTCCGGAAATTCCGGAAATTCCGAAAAGAAACCGTTACAATCATTCGAAGAGGTTGTGTAAATGAAATCCAACGAATCAAACATAGAGCTCCGCCGGTTCACCGAGGAGAAATACAAGTACGGCTTCACCACCGACGTCCCCACCGACATCATCGGGCCGGGACTGAGCGAGGATGTCGTGCGCCTCATCTCCTCCAAGAAGGGCGAGCCGGAGTGGCTGCTCGACTTCCGTCTGACAGCCTACCGCCATTGGCTGACGATGACGTGCCCCACGTGGGCACACCTCATCATACCGCCCATCGACTTCCAGGCTATCTCCTACTATGCCGACCCGCGGCGGAAAACCGACGGCCCCCGTTCGCTCGACGACATAGACCCTGCCGTCATGAAGACGTTCGACAAGCTCGGCATCCCCCTCGAGGAGCGTCTGGCGCTCAGCGGAGGCATGGCCGTCGATGCCGTCATGGACTCCGTGTCGGTGAAGACGACTTTCAAGGAGAAACTGATGGAGAAGGGCATCATCTTCTGCTCCATCAGCGAGGCCGTCCGCGAATACCCCGACCTCGTGCGCCAGTACCTCGGCTCTGTCGTCAGCTATCGCGACAATTTCTACGCCGCCCTCAACTCGGCGGTGTTCTCCGACGGCTCGTTCGTCTATATCCCCAAGGGCATCCGCTGCCCCATGGAGCTCTCGACGTACTTCCGCATCAATGCTGCCGGCACGGGACAGTTCGAGCGCACCCTCATCGTGGCCGACGACGATGCGTACGTCTCCTACCTCGAGGGCTGCACCGCCCCCATGCGCGACGAGAACCAGCTGCATGCCGCCATCGTCGAAATCGTTGCCCTCGACCGTGCCGAGGTCAAGTACAGCACCGTCCAGAACTGGTATCCCGGCGATGCCGAGGGGCGCGGCGGCGTCTATAACTTCGTCACCAAGCGCGGCCATTGCCGCGGCGTGAGCAGCAAGATTTCGTGGACGCAGGTCGAGACGGGCTCGGCCATCACGTGGAAATATCCCAGCTGCGTGCTCTCCGGCGACAACTCCGTCGGCGAGTTCTACTCCGTGGCCGTCACCAACCACCATCAGCAGGCCGACACCGGCACCAAGATGATTCACCTCGGGCGCAACACCCGCAGCACCATCATCTCCAAGGGCATCTCGGCCGGCCACAGTTCCAATGCCTATCGTGGCCTCGTCCGTGTGGGCGAGAAGGCCGACGGAGCACGCAACTACAGCCAGTGCGACTCGCTGCTGCTGGGCGACCAGTGCGGCGCTCACACCTTCCCCTACATGGACATCCACAACGAGACGGCCACCATCGAGCACGAGGCCACCACCTCCAAAATCAGCGAGGATCAGCTCTTCTACTGCAACCAGCGCGGCATCCCCACCGAGGATGCCATCGGGCTCATCGTCAACGGCTATGCCAAGGAAGTGCTCAACAAACTGCCTATGGAGTTCGCCGTCGAAGCCCAGAAGCTGCTCAGCGTCTCCCTCGAAGGCTCAGTCGGATAATAAGGCCGCTGTGTAGAGTTTTGAGAGTAGTGATTCTGCTGCATAGAAACAGTAAATCGTAAATAGTCAAATAGTAAATCTCCTGATGTTAAAGATAGAAAACCTCCATGCCTCCATTGCAGGCAAAGAAATACTGAAGGGCATCAACCTCACCGTCGGCGAGGGCGAGGTGCACGCCATCATGGGCCCTAACGGCTCGGGTAAGAGCACGCTCAGCAACGTCCTCGTCGGCCACCCCGACTACACCGTCACCGAGGGCACGGTCACCTTCCGCGGCAAGAACCTCCTCGACATGGCGCCCGAGGACCGCAGCCACGAAGGGCTGTTCCTCTCCTTCCAGTACCCCGTCGAGATTCCCGGCGTCAGCATGACCACCTTCATGCGCACCGCCGTGAGCGAGCAGCGCAAATACCGCGGCCTGCCTCCCCTCGAGGCTGCCGACTTCCTGAAACTGATGCGCGAGAAGCGTGCCCTTGTCGGCCTCGACAGCAAGCTCGTCAACCGTTCCGTCAACGAGGGCTTCAGCGGCGGCGAGAAGAAGCGCAACGAAATCTACCAGATGGCCATGCTCGAGCCCCTGCTCAGCATCCTCGACGAGACGGACTCCGGCCTCGACATCGATGCCCTCCGCATCGTTGCCGAAGGAGTCAACAAACTCCACACGCCGCAGAACTCCACCATCGTCATCACCCACTACCAGCGGTTGCTGGGCTACATCCACCCCGATTTCGTCCACGTACTCTTTGGCGGCCGCATCGTCCGTACCGGCGGGCCCGAGCTGGCGCAGGAACTCGAAGAGCGCGGCTACGACTGGATTAAGGACTAAAGACGTACGCCATATGGAGAAAGTGCTGAAAGACCTTGGGAATGGCGCCGTTATCTCCGACATTGGAGGCGGCGGCATCCAGATTGAAGTTCCGGCGGGCGTAAAGCTCGGGAAGCCAATCTACTTGACCCAGCTACTGGATAAGAAGGATAAGCTGAAGGATAAACAGGGCATTTCTATCTACCTAAGTGAAGGCAGCGAGGCCGATGTGGTCATCACCGACCGCACCGTCGGCGGCCGTCCGTTCAAGGTCAGGCGTGACATCTGCGTCGATGTCCGCAGGGATGCCCGTCTGCACCTCTATCTGCTCCAGGAGCAGGGGGCGAAGTCGGTCTGGGCGAACGACGTGAGCATTTTCAACTGGGGCCATCTGTCGTTCGGGATATTCTGCTTTGGTGAAGCCGACATCACCAATCGCGTGCTGTCGGACTTGTGTGCCGAGGGCGCCACGTCCGACGTTTTCGGCATGACCATTGCCTCGGGCACCCAGCAGATGATGAACAGCGTCACCGTCACCCACCGTGCCCCCCGCTGCACCGACCGCGAGCTGTTCAAGCAGATACTCGACGGCGAGGCCGTGGGCCGATTCGAAGGACTTGTGCAGGTCACGCCCCACCAGCCGGGCGCCGACTCGCAGCAGACCAGCCGCAACATCTGCCTCAGCCGCGCCGCCCGTGCCTATGCCCAGCCCCAGCTCATCATCGACACCGACGACGTCCGCTGCTCGCACGGCGCCACCGTCGGCCAGCTCGACGAAGAAGCCCTCTTCTACATGCAGCAGCGCGGCATACCCCGTCACGAGGCTCGTCTGCTGCTGCTCTCTGCCTTCCTGGGCGAGGCCATCGGCAAAGTCGCCATCCCCTCCGTCCGCGACCGCCTGCAGCTGCTTGCCGATGCCCGTCTGCGCGGCGACCTCAACCACTGCGTAGCCTGCGGCGGCTGCAAAAATGAAGAGTGAAAAATGAAGAATGATTTGGGGAGTTCAGGAGTTGCAGCGCCTTTGGCGTAATTGATAATTGATAAGTAATTTTCCATTATCCATTGTCCATTGTCCATTAACGAAGTTGTAAGCCATGTATGATGTTGCAGAAATAAGAGCCGACTTTCCCCTCCTCGCCCGCGAGGTGTATGGCCGCCCGTTGGTCTATCTCGACAATGCCGCCACCACGCAGAAGCCGCGCTGCGTCATCGATGCCATCACCGACGCTTACACCACCGTCAACGCCAACGTCCACCGCGGCGTCCACCGTCTCTCGCAAGAGGCCACCGACCGCCACGAAGCCGCCCGCGAGACCGTCCGCCGCTTCCTCGGCGCCGCCTCCACCGCCGAAATCCTCTTCACCCGCGGCACCACCGAGAGCATCAACCTCCTCGCCACCTCGTTCGGCGAAGCCTTCTGCCACGAGGGCGACGAAATCATTGTCAGCGAGATGGAGCACCACAGCAACATCGTCCCTTGGCAGCTCCTCTGCCAGCGCCGCGGCACGGTGCTCCGCGTCATCCCCGTCACCGACGACGGCCGTCTCGACATGGAGGCCTTCCAGCACCTCCTCACCCCCCGCACCCGCCTCGTCAGCGTCACCCACATCAGCAACGTCCTCGGCACCGTCAACCCCGTCGAGGACGTCATCCGTCTTGCCCATGCCCACGGCGTCCCCGTTGCCATCGACGGCGCCCAGAGTGCCCCCCATATCCCCGTCGATGTGCAGGCCCTCGGCTGCGACTTCTACGCTTTCAGCGCCCACAAGGTCTATGGCCCTACGGGTGTCGGCGTCCTCTACGGCCGCGAACGCTGGCTTGAGCAGATGCCCCCCTACCAGGGCGGCGGCGAGATGATAGGGCACGTCCGCTTCAGCGGCACCACGTGGAACGAGCTCCCCTACAAGTTCGAAGCCGGCACCCCCGACTATATAGGCACCGTCGCTTCCGCCCGCGCCCTCGACTACGTCAGTGCCCTCGGCCTCCCCACCATTGCCGCCCACGAGCAGTCGCTCGTCCGCCGCGCCCTCGACGGCCTCAGCACCCTCCCCGATGTCCATATCTACGGCCAGCCTTCGTCGCTCATCTCCTTCAACCTCGGCGACGCCCACCCCGCCGATGTCGGCATCCTGCTCGACCATCAGGGCATCGCCGTCCGCACCGGCCACCATTGTGCCCAGCCCCTCATGGAGCGCCTCGGCATCCCCGGCACCGTCCGCGTCTCCTTCGCCCTCTACAACACCGAGGCCGACGTCGATGCCTTCCTCGCCGCCCTCCGCCGCACCGCCCAGATGCTCTGAACACGCCCCTTCCTCCGTAGTCTTCCGGGAGGATAAGCCGAAGCGTAAAAAGCGGATAATACCAGGCAGGGAGAGAGGTGAATATTTTAGAAGGATGAAATCCAACCACCCTAAAGTGTTAAAAAGGGAAAAAAGTCCCGTGCCGCGTGCAGTATTTCGTCTCCACCTGCGTTTAGGGAGTAGAAGAATTTGATTCAACGAAACCTTAAAACCGTATAGAAAATGAAAAAGTCATGGATTAGAATCGCACTGGCTGCGGCCTGCGTGGCCGGGCTGACAGCGTGCTCGGAGGGATTTGGTAACTATTTCAACGCAGATAGGTATGGCGAGCTGGCAATATGTCCCGTAGAGCCTGCGCCGGGCGAAGAGGGCGACCAATTTGAGGCGTTCACGGACAATCCGTTCGTCAAGACTACCGTGGAGCCCGTCTCGACCTTCTCCGTCGATGCCGACGGCGCCTCGTATGCCGTCATGCGCAACTACCTGACAAAGGGGTTTGAAATCAACAGGCAGAGCGTTCGCATCGAGGAGTTCCTCAACTACTTCACCTTCGACTATCCCGAGCCGACGGACGGGAACGCCATTGCCATCAACGCCGAGGCTGGTCCCTGCCCGTGGAACGCCGCACACTGCCTGCTGCGCCTCGGCATCAAGGGCAAGAGCATGGACAAGGGGGCTATGCCGCAGGCGAACTTCGTGTTTCTGGTCGATGTGTCGGGTTCGATGGAGGGCGAGGACCGTCTGGACTTGCTGAAGTCGGGCCTGACGCGCCTGCTCACCGAGCTTAATCCCGACGACCGCATATCGCTCATCACCTATTCGGGCGAGGTCAGGAAGGTGTTGGAGAGCACGCCCGTCCGCCAGGCCACCAAGATAACGAAAGCTATCAAGGGGCTGAAAGCCAGCGGGTCCACGGCAGGAGGCAAGGCGCTGGAGATGGCCTATCAGGAGGCTCTTGCAAACTATAATCCCGCCCTCAACAACCGCATCATCATGGGCACGGACGGCGACTTCAACGTGGGCGTCACCAACACCGACTCGCTCGTAGCCATGGTGGAAAGCTATGCCCGCAAGGGCATCTACATGACGTGTCTCGGCTTCGGCATGGGTAACTTCAACGACGCCATGATGGAGCACATCAGCAATGCGGGCAACGGCACCTACAGCTACATCGACTGCGAGAACGAGATGATGAAGGTGTTCGTGCACGAGCGGGAGCGCTTCCACTCCGTAGCCAGCGATACGAAGTGTCAGGTGACGTTCGACAGTACGCTGGTGAGCGCCTACCGCCTCATCGGGTATGAAAACCGCGTGATGGCAAACGAGGACTTCGAGGACGACACGAAGGATGCGGGCGAAATCGGCACCGGGCAGACCATCACGGCGCTCTATGAGATTGTCCCCGCAGCAGCGTTCCCGCAGTACGACCCCCGCAGCAACCGCCGCGTGTTTGCTACGTTCGACTGCCGCTACAAGTCGTCGCTCGGCGCCTCCAGCCAGCCTCTGAAGGTGGACGTTGCCGTCGAGGATATGTATGAAGTGGATGCGTGGAACAACGATATTGTGCTGAAGCCTGCGTCAGAAAACCTGCGCTTTGCTGCGGGTGTAGCGGCCTACGGCATGATGCTCCGCCAGTCGCCCTATAAGGGAGAGGCCTCCTACAGCATGGCCAGGAAACTCGTATCCGACGCCCTCTCCTTCGACCCCCACGGCTATCGCGCCGAACTGCTCAGCCTGATGGAGAAAGCGGAAGCGCAGAACAATTGATATCCTGGGTTTCGCCAGCAGAAATCCACCCGAACGGATAATATCCGCAATCGCCTGGCAGACGGCCTGAAAGGCCAACAGCTTATAGCCCAGGGCAACGCCCTGGGCTATGTGCTCATGGCCCCTTCGGGGCGCGCCATAGGGGTTAGGGGGATTCTTGCGCCAGATTTTTTTAAGGGACGTTAAGTTAAGAGGTGCATAGAGATAAGAAATAACGTTAAGAATGAAGTAGCGTTGATAGGGCTTTCGTGGAGAATGTGTATTTTTGCCGGCGTGAAAAGTTGTTTAACGTAAAAGAATGGGAAAAAGCATGGATGGTAAAAATAGGGCGTTGCTTCTGGCGGCTGCCTTGCTGGTGGCCTGTGGCGGTTGGGCTTCGCCCTTCGTCCGTCACGACTCGGCAAAGCCGATGCAAGCATCGCTCTGCTCTCGCTGCTCCGTCCGTTGGGCACAGACAGTTGTTGAAGGCGACGTCGTGAACGGGCGTGGAGAAACCATTGCGTATGTCAGCATCGGCCTTGAGGCTGACAGCGTGGGAACCATCTCGGACGAGAAAGGGCACTTCGTGCTGACGATTCCTTCGGACAGGCAAACGGATTTGCTGTTCAGCCACGTGTCGTACTTGCCGGAGCGGATTTCCTATGACGTCTATCGGGGAGGATGCGACAGCCTTGTGGTTGTGCTGAAGGAGAAGGTGGTGGGGCTGACAGAGGTGGTCGTCGGCCGTGGCAGCCGCCTGAAGACGATTGTTGGCAAGGGGATTACCGTGCCCGGCGTGGTGGGAATGTCGGGGAAGGGACGCCCGGACAGCAGCGAATGGGGCATCGCTTTCCAGCCCATGCGCGACCATGTGGTCAGCGATATTCAGGTTGATGTCGCAGGCTGCGATTACCGGAAGTGTACGCTCAGCATGAACCTATACGAACTGGTCGGCGGGGAGTTTGTGAATGTCCTGAGCAAGCCGCTATATCAGAACATCTATCAGTCCGACGGCCGCCAGATGCTGGACTTCGTGCCCGAGGAAAACATTGTGCTGAAAAGGAAAAGGAAGTACTTCGCCAGCATCTCCTGCGTCGATACCTATGGTCAGACGGGCGTCGTCTATTTCCAGGCGCAGGTTCGCACCAGCTACTTCCGCCATCTTCCCCAGGGAACCAAGAGGAAACTGGCGGGAGGCCCCGTCATTGTGGTGAAGGGGTACGAGGTTATCTGACAGTCTTAACTGAACTAAAAGCCGTCTGCAGGGGGGATGTCTTATTTGTCAATGTTTTATTTTCTTAGCTCGTACTGTTTGTCAATGTAGCGTGCCACGGCGTCGCAGCTCTCATGAACGGCAAGGGCGAAGAGCAGGGCAATGAGTAGCAGGGCAATGAGGTTCGAGGAGGACGGCAGCGCCCAGCTGCCGAGAGTGTGCAGAACGTCCTTCGCTGCTGAAACGAGCAGACTGCGGAAGTGAAAGATCAGCGCGAAGAAGGCACCCCAGATGAACATGAAGAAGAGCACAAGCCGCAGGCGCAAGCGGGCATAGCCATGGGGAAGACGGCGCAGAGTGTCGCGGACAAAGGTGTCGTCGGAAGCGGGTGCGTAAAGTTCCCCTAAACGTTGGCGGAGGCGAAGGTCGTCGTTAGTCATAGTCAAGGAAGGATTTCAAGTGGTTTCGGCCTCGGGAGAGGTGAGATTTGACAGTGCCTACGGGCCAGCCCGTGACGCGATGAATCTCGCGGAGGCTGAGTTCCTGCAGGTAGAAGAGGGCGATGCACGTGCGTTCGGCCTCGGGCAGGCGGGCGACGGCAGCGCGGAGCGGGTCGGTTTCAAGGGTATTGGCATCAGGATGGACATGCTGCGCCGGGAGTGTTTCCGCCTCGGCGCGCACGGCGGGGTCGTCGAGCGAGAGTGTGTCGTGATGGCGGGCGAGCCAGTTGAGCCACGTGTTGTGCGCAATGCGGTAGAGCCATGTGCCGAAACCGCTGAGGCCGTGAAACGAACCGATGTTCTGCCAGGCGTGGATGAATGTCTCCTGCGCCAAGTCGTCGGCCAGCGTTTCGTTGCCGTTCGTCTCCACGAGGAAGTAGCGGCGCACAGGCCGCTGGTACTTCCGCATCAGGCGGGCGAAGGCACGCTGGTCGTCCAGCAGTACCACGCGGGAAATCAGCGCGAGGTCATTGTCCATAGCCAGTATCAGGGAATAAAACGTAGATAGACGGACAATTGTCTTTTTTTAGAAAGCACGCAGAGGCATATTGCCCGCCTGTCCACGCAGTTGATTTCAGCCTTCAACCTTTTTCTTTTCCTGCCTCCGTTGGATGTCGTTGAGGGCGGCTCGGGCGACGAGGCTCAGCCCCCCGTATCCCGCCAGGATGCAACCGGCGAGAGGCACGAACTCCACTGTGCTTGGCTCGATTAGGTGGAAGACAATCAGTCCGATTCCCAGACCCAGTATAGAGGCGCTGAAGATAACACGGTCTTTGTCCGATTTCTTCGACGTCAGCGTTCTGATTATCTCGGCTGTGTCGGCGTTGGCGGAGGTGAAGACGCCGCTGTCAATCATCTTGTTGATAATCGCGCTTCGTGTTTCCTCGCGCCTGCGGGAGTCCTTCAGGAAAAGAATGACACCTACCAGCGCAAATACACCTACCAGTAACATGGAAATGATGGGGGCGAAATTCTCCATCCATTCCTCAAGGTGTTGTTTCTTGGGGTCGTAGCGCTCCGCTTCGACCTGCAGTGCCTGCATGAAGGCATCATACCGCATCGAGTCGGGCAACTCCTCGATGGCGGTGCGCATGGTGTACGACAGTTCGATTTGGGCGTGCAGGCTTGCCGTAGGCATCAGCAGCAACGCTGTTAAGAGAAGGATTTGATGGATTTTTTTCATTTGTTCTATGCATTTAATGAGTTAATGGTTCCGTTTTCAGAGCGCGCTCTGTCATTTAGACAAGGCGAAAACGGAAAAGGTTGCAGAACCTGAGTAAAAAAGAAAGATGAAGAACAAATTGCTCTGTGTACCATTCCCCGGCGGGCAGGACAATTTGTTCTTCAATCTAAGGCTTCGTTACCTATTGCAGGTTATTCAGCCGATGGGGGAGCGGCTTCGGCGGCGGCGCCCCACGTTTTGTTGGGACGGGAACCCATCTCAAGGACGAGGGTGGCGCCGTCGCGGATGTCGTCGTGCGAGAACCATGGCTTGTCCCACGGTTGGCCGTTGAGCGTGGCGCGCTGGATGTACTTGTTCGCGTCGGAGCAGTTCTTGGCGATGATGTGGAACGTGCCGCCGGAGGGGAGACTGATGCGGATGTCGGAGAAGAGGGGGCTGCCGATGTTGTAGGCAGGGAAACCGGGGGTGACGGGGTAGAAGCCGAGCGAGCTGAAGACGGCGAATGAGGTGAGTCCGCCGCCGTCCTCGTCACCGGGAATGCCCATGACGTCGTTGCGGAACCACGTGCCGAGGCACTGGCGGATGCGCTTCTGCGTCTTCCACGGGGCGCCGGCGTAGTTATATATATAAGGTATATGCAGCGAGGGTTCGTTGGCCATGGTGAACTGGCCGATGTTGCCTGTCTGGTCGGGCAGCTGCTCGTAGAACTCGCGTTTGCCGCGTCCCATGGGCTCGGCGAAGGTGCGGTCGAGGTTGCGGACGAGGGCTTCGCGGCCACCCATCAGGCGGGCGAGGTCGGCGAAGTTGTGCTGCACGTCCCAGCGGTAGGTCCAGCCGTTGTTTTCGTCGTAGGCGTCGCGGGCGCCCAGACCGCCGCCGAAGCGGTAGTCGAAGTCAGGCAGGAAGGTGCCCGTGCTGTCTTTGGGGTGGAAGAAGTGGGTGTCGGGGTTCCAGACGTTGCGGTAGTTGTAGCTGAGGCGTAGGTACTTGTCGGCGTTCTCCTTGTCGCCGCGGAAGGTGGCGATGCGGGAGAGGCACCACTCGTCGTATGCTGTGCCGAGGGTGACGGCGATGGGCTGTCGGCGTTCGAAGCCGTGGACGCCCGGGTCGTGCTCCTCCTCACCCTCGCGCAGGGCGGGGATGTAGCCGTGGCGGCGGTAGAAGTCGTTGAGCCATCCGGCAGGACGGCCCATCCACGGCGCCAGCGTCTTCTCCTCGATGCCGCGGCGGCAGTAGTCGAAGGCGCGGTCGGCATCGACGTTGAGGCCTTTCCATAGGGCGTCGGCCACCATGGCCACGCCGTGGTTGCTGTTCATGCGGCGCGTGTCGCCCGTCATCTCGGGGAAGGTGGGCATCCACTTCGTGCCCATCTGCTCGGCCATGCGCAGGTACGACTCGATGATGTCCTCCTCCTCGGCTGGGCGCAGCAGGGCGCGCAGCGGGTGGGCGGCGCGGTAGGTGTCCCAAATCCAGTCGTCGGTGTAGAAGGGGTGGCCGTCGTCGTTGTGCACCTGTCCGTCGAAGGCGCTGAAGTAGCGGCCGTCCTCGCTGAGGCAGACGGGGCGCTCCATGGTGCGGTAGAACGAGGTGTAGAGCACGGTCTTCTGGTCGTCGGTGCCGCCCTCGACGCGGATGGCCGAGAGCTTATCGTTCCATGCCTTGCGTCCGGCCTTGGCCACAGTGGCGACGCTGAAGCCCTGCTGCTCGCGGTGGAGGTTGGCGGCAGCCTGCTCGGTGCTGATGAGCGAGATGCCATAGCGCAGCGAAACTTTCTTTGTGCCTGTGGGGAAGCGGACGGCCATGCTGGCGCTGCGGCCCTCGGCACGGCGGTCGGACGACATCTGCCCGTCGCGCAGGGCGCCGCATGCCTCGGGCGCCGTGTCGAACTCGCCTGCGAAGTAGATGCTCATGTTGCGGCTCAGCCGCTGGCTGCCGGTGAGGGTGAAGTGTTCCTTGTCGCCTGTTTCCACAAGGCCGCGCTCGGAGTAGAACACCAGCGTGGCGGGCTTCGACGGGTCGAAGAACTCCAGCTCATACACCGCACTCTGCGGGGCTACGGCCAGGCTGACGCCGATGGTGTTGTCGGCCACCTCCACATGGTAGTCGTAGGGCGTGATGCGCTCCTGATCCCACGTCATGGGGATGATGGGGCGCAGCTCCGTGCCCTGCGTCACGCTCAGGCAGAAGGCCGAGCGCTCGCGGTGGTTCGTCACCACCACGGGCAGGCCGTCGAGCATCTCCGTGGTGTAGTCGCCGCGCGTGGGGTAGATACGCATTAGCGAGTTGGGCAGCTGGATGGTGGCAAACGTCGGCACCAGCAGGTGGCTGATGTTGCCGATGTAGGGGTTCACATAATCGACGGGCTCTTTCTCTGCCGTGGTGGAGCAGGAGACGGCCAGGAGGCAGCACACGCCCAGCGTGAAGGTGGAAAGGAGGTTTTTCATATGCTCTCTTTTTATTTTTTCATGAGGTTTCCGATGGCGTCGGCAAGGGCTTTCTCGTCCTCGATGCGTAGGACGACTTCGTTCTCTCTGTTGATGAGGAAGTAGGTGGGGAGGGTCTTGACGCCGTAGTGCGAGGCGGGCACGGAGCGGAAGGCCAGGATGCCCTCGCGCGTGGCGTACCACTGGCAGTCGGCATCGTGCACGCACACCCACGGCAGGTTATCGACAGCCATGCGCCAGTAGTGGTCGTTGTCGTCGAGACCCACCTGATAGATTTCGAACCCCTGCGGGGCATACTGGTTGTAGAGCTCGCGCAGGGCGAGGATGCTCATGGCCGACGTCTCGGAGGCGTAGGCACAGAAGCTGAGCAGCACCACCTTGCCCTTGAGGTCGGTGAGGCGTCGCACGGCGCCGTCAGCATCGGGCAGGGCGATGTCGATGAGCGAGGCCTCCACCATCTTGTCGGCCAGCAGGGCGGCGATGCTGTCGTTCGCCTCGGCGGGGCGCACGGGGCGTGTGGCGGCCATGCCCTTGATGGCGATGTTGTGGAGGTTCTTGGTGCGCACGGCATCGGGGTAGTAGAGGTCGAGGTTGGTGGCGACGGCGGCAAAGGCGCGGACGTCGTCGCGTGTGCCGACGGGGTCGAAGATGAGGCTGCCGCCCAGACGCTGGAACAGCGCAAAGTAGGCGTAGGGCTTCGACGGGTCGGCATAGATGTAATGTAGGCGCACGCTGTCCTTGTACTGCTGCACCAGGTCGGCAATCTTCCGGCGTGTGACGCCCACCTCGGGGCCGCCGGCGCGGACAAGGGCTCGCACGGCATTCTGCAGCTCAACCTGCTTCATCACCAGCTCTTTCAGCTTCAGGTTGTCCTCCGAACCCTCCACCTGATAGGCGATGGACATGGTGGGAAGGGCGGCGTTGATGCGGATGGTCTCCGTGGAGTCGATGCTGACATTGATGAGCTCGCGGCCGATGCGCAGGCGGTAGAAGTCGTAGCACTCGGGCCGCGGCACGCGGAAGGTGAATGTGCCGTTCTCCTTCAGGCGCACGGAGTCGATGATGACGGTACGGTCCACACCCAGCGCGTCGAGGTAGAGCGTCTTGCCGGTAGCCTCGGTGATGGCGCCTTCGATGGTGGCCTGCGGACTATGGTTGGTGCAGCTGATGGTCAGCAATAGGGCTATAAAAGTCGGAAATAGGGCAGTTTTTTTCATTTCTTTTGCTTTTTCGGCGGCGAAATTACATAAAATTTCTGAAAACGGTGCGATTATTCGGAGTAAATGTGTAATTTTGCACGATTTTTCAGAGAGTTATAATTTTTTAAACAGTAAAGATGAACATTATTACAAGGAAAATCGCCCTGCCCGACGGTAGGGAGATTACGTTGGAAACCGGGAAACTGGCCAAGCAGGCTGACGGTGCCGTGATGGTTACGCTGGGCAAGACCATGCTGCTTGCCACGGTCTGCGCCGCCAAAGACGCCGTTCCCGGAACAGATTTCATGCCTCTTCAGGTAGAGTACAGAGAAAAGTATGCCGCTTTCGGACGCTATCCGGGTGGCTTCACCAAGCGCGAAGGCAAGCCTTCGGACTACGAGATCCTCACTTGCCGCCTGGTGGACCGCGCCCTGCGCCCCCTCTTTCCCGATAACTATCATGCCGAGGTGTTCGTGAACATCATCATGTTCAGCGCCGACGGCGTCGATATGCCTGACGCCCTGGCCGGCCTTGCCGCCAGCGCCGCATTGGCAGTCAGCGACATTCCCTTTGGCGGCCCCATCAGCGAAGTGCGTGTGGCACGCGTGGATGGCGAGTACGTCATCGACCCCACCTTCGAGCAGCTCGAGCGTGCCGACATGGACATCATGGTCGGCGCCACCTACGACAACATCATGATGGTCGAGGGCGAGATGAAGGAGGTCAGCGAGGCCGACCTGCTCGGCGCCATGAAGGCCGCCCACGAAGCCATCAAGCCCATGTGCCTTGTCCAGAAAGAGATGGCCGAGGCTGCCGGCAAGACGGTGAAGCGCGAATACTGCCACGAGGTCAACGACGAAGACCTCCGTGCCGAAGTCAAGGCTGCCTGCTACGACAAGGCCTACGCCATTTCGCAGGAGGGCAACCGCGACAAGCACGCCCGCGAGGATGCCTTCACGCAGATTTGCGAGGACTTCAAGGCTACCTATGCCGAAGCCCACACCGACCTCACCGAGGACGAGCTGGCCGAGAAGAACGCCCTCATCGACCGCTACTACCACGACGTGGAGCGCGACGCCATGCGCCGCTGCGTCCTCGACGAAGGTAAGCGCCTCGACGGTCGTAAGACCACCGACATCCGTCCCATCTGGTGCGAAGTCGGCTACCTCCCCGGCCCCCACGGCTCGGCCATCTTCACCCGCGGCGAGACGCAGTCGCTAACCAGCGTCACCCTCGGCACGAAGGATGACGAGAAGATTATCGACGACGTCCTCGACCAGAGCAAGGCCCGCTTCCTGCTCCACTACAACTTCCCGCCCTTCAGCACCGGCGAGGCCCGCCCGCAGCGCAGCGTCGGCCGTCGCGAGATTGGCCACGGCCACCTCGCCTGGCGCGCCCTGAAGGAGATGCTGCCCCACGACTACGCCTACTGCGTGCGCGTCGTCAGCGACATCCTCGAGAGCAACGGCTCCAGCTCCATGGCTACCGTCTGTGCCGGAACGCTGGCTCTGATGGACGCCGGTGTGCCCATCGCACGCCCCGTCAGCGGCATCGCTATGGGTCTCATCAAAAACCCCGGCGAAGAGAAATACGCCGTGCTGAGCGACATCCTCGGCGACGAAGACCACCTCGGCGACATGGACTTCAAGACCACCGGCACCGTCAAGGGCCTCACCGCCACCCAGATGGACATCAAGTGCGACGGACTGAGCTACGAAATCCTCGAGAAAGCCCTCAACCAGGCAAAGGAAGGCCGCATGCACATCCTCAACTGCATGTTGGAGACGCTGCCCGAGCCGCGTCCCGAACTGAAGCCCCACGCTCCGCGCATCGAGGTCATCACCATCCCCAAGGAGTTCATCGGAGCCGTCATTGGCCCGGGCGGAAAAATCATCCAGGGTATGCAGGAAGAGACCGGCGCCATCATCAACATCGACGAAATCGACGGCATCGGCCGTGTGGAGATTGCTGCCACCAACAAGGCCAGCATCGACGCCGCCATGTCGAAGATTCGTGCCATCGTGGCCATCCCCGAGGTGGGCGAGGTCTATGAGAGCAAGGTGCGCAGCATCATGCCCTACGGTGCCTTCGTCGAGTTCATGCCCGGCAAGGAGGGTCTGCTCCACATCAGCGAGATTGACTGGAAGCGCTTCGAGACGATGGAAGAGACTGGCCTCAACGAGGGAGACACCATCACGGTGAAGCTGCTCGACATCGATCCCAAGACCGGCAAGTTCAAACTCAGCCACCGCGCCCTGTTGGAGAAGCCCGAAGGCTACGAAGAGCGTCCCGCCCGCCGCGAACGTCCCGAGCGTGGCGACCGTCCTGAACGTGGCGAGCGCCGCGACCGCAACAACGACCGCCGCAACCGCTAACAGCGCAGCCGCTACGACCGCGGAAACAACCTGTTGAAAAGAGAGTCCTTGAAGATAGAACTTCGGGGACTCCTTTTTATTATTGTTGTCTTAGAGTTTTTTTGATTCATTCGATTGAAAAAATGTAAGAATGCTTGCATTTGCTTTTGTTAACCCGTATCTTTGTGCCAAATAAAATGATTACGATATGAAAAAGTACGGTTTTATCACGGCGTTTATGGTCGCCATGCTGTTTTGCTCGGCGGCTGCGAATCCTATGAATGTGAGCAAGGCTGCAAGGGGCGGTTCGCTCGAAGTTTCGTTCCGCTACCAGCGGCAGGACGGGCCAGGCTCCAACCAGTATGCCGTCTGGATAGAGAACGACAAAGGCGAGGTTGTCAAGACGCTCTTTGTCACCTCGTTCACGGCAAAGGGGCGTACAAGAGGCAACGAACAGCCCGTGCGGGGATACGTCAAACGACCGGCTTGTGTGCCCACCTGGGTAAAGGCCGTGAAGGCAGACGAGCTGACAGACCAGCAGCTCGATGCCGTTAGCGGCGCCACGCCCCGTGAAAGCGGTGTGCAGACATTCACTTGGGACTTCACCGACCAGACGGGAAAAGCCGTCAAGCGGGGAACCTACCGCGTGCGCGTCGAAGCTACACTCTTCAATGCGAGTGCCGTCACCTATACAGGCACCTTCTCCACGAAGGACAGGGCCGGGAATGTCGCTCTCACCTCCGTGCTCACCGAGCCTGACGAAAACCATCAGAATATGGTGACGGACGTGAAGGCCGTGCTGAGGAATAAGTAAACGTGCGGACGTTTGTCGTCGCAGCCTGCGGCAGGAGGATACAGTAGGGGAAGAGATTCCTGTCTGGAAGTGGCTTTCCCAAGTAAAGCAAGTTAGTAGAGCTGGTCGTCTGCTCCAAGACAGACAAGAACCGCTAATCAACAAAGAGCCCCGGAAGTCACAACGCTTCTGAGGCTTGTTTTATGTAAAAAATGCTTAGAATCCAACATTTTTCTTCGTTTTTTGCAGTTGGTTGACGATTAATCCGTATCTTTGCAAAAAATATTTCACTGTATAGGTTTAAATAATTTTGAAAAAGCATACTTCAAATGTTTAAATAATTATCCGAGATATGGACAAGCAAGTTATCAAGAATATCATTGTTGAACGTCAGCGCGAAGTGTCCGACAGACAACTTGTGAAGCGCCCACAGTTGTTTGAGTCCAGGATGAACTATGTGTTGGTAGGCATACGCAGGGCGGGCAAATCGTGCCTGATGATTCAGGATATGCAGCAACACATCGCTGCAGGAGAAATTGCTTTGGAGGACTGCCTTTACATTAACTTCGAAGACGAACGCATCCGCTATATCCCCGCTTCGGAACTGGGAATAATCCTCGACTGCTATGCAGAGATGTTTGGCGACCACAAACCACTGGTCTATCTTGACGAGATACAAGTCATCGAAGGGTGGGAGTCGTTCGTACGTCGTCTTGCTGACCAGCAATATCGTGTCATGGTGACGGGAAGCAACGCCAAGATGCTTAGCAGCGAGGTAGCAACCACTCTTGGCGGACGTTTCGTCATTCGCGAGATTTGGCCATTCTCCTTTCAGGAATATCTGGCCTACAAAGGTGTGTCATTAAAAAAGAATTGGCAGCACGATGCCCCTGTACTGCATGAAATAGCCCGACGTATGGACGACTATTTCTCCTATGGAGGCTTTGCCGAGTCATTCAACCTCATCGACAAGCGTGAATGGACAAACAGCCTTTATCAGAAGATTCTTTTGGGTGACATAGTGGCTCGTCATGGCATTCGTAATACCCGCTCCATCCGTCTGATGGCAAAGAAAATAGCCGAGAGTGTCATGCAGCCCACAGCCCTGTCTCGTCTTCAGCATGTAGTCCGCTCAACAGGGGAGAAGATAGGTCTGACCACAGTCAAGGATTATTTGGAGTACTTTGAAGAAAGCTATCTGACATTTAACCTTTCCAACTATGTTTCGCCAATCACCGAACAGGAAACCATCAAGAAGCGATACTTCGCCGACAATGGCCTGCTGAATATTTTCCTGTCAAGCGGTGAAACAAAACTTCTGGAGAATCTTTGCGCCATCCATCTGATGAAAAAGTACGGCAATACCGACGAGCCGCATCTGTTCTACTATAGCCGCAATATCGAAGTTGACTTCTATGTGCCGGAGTCAGGTCTTGCCGTGCAGTCATCCTTTGACATCAACGACGAGGAGACCCGCCGTCGCGAAGTCTCTGCTCTTATATCCCTTCACAAGGCCTTTTCTCTTCAACGAGCCGTCATCGTTACCCGCGACCATGAAGAGCAAATAACAGAGGGTGGGATAACCATAGAGGTGATTCCTGTCTGGAAATGGCTGCTTGAGTAAGGCAGGTCATTAGAGCTGGTCGATTTTGCCTTCCAACGCAAGGAAGATGGTGAGTTCGTCGTGCCTATTAGTTGCCTGAGGAAATAAAACAAGAGTGCTATTTCTTTTATTGCTGCAAAAGATAGGGTGAGCTGAACGAAAAAGCAAATTTTTTTGTTTTTTTCTAAAAATAAAAAGATATAAGTCATAAGAAACTGTTTTACATGCAACATTATATAATGAAGTGAACAGCGAACAATGTTGTATAGACGCGGCATGCTGCGTCTCATATAAAACTTTTTCTTGAAAAAATGCTACATTGCTACATGATTTTGTCTTATGAATTGATATAAAGTTGATTTGGCTATGTAGATAGACGGAATTGCTACATAATGCTACATAATGCTACATGGTTTTGCGCCGTTTTGCAGGTTTTTTCTTGAAAAAAGGCGTGGTTCTGGAGGACGGTGGCGTTTGAGTGTGTGGGGAGGGCAGAAGGAGGTGTTTTTTTAACAGTGTGGAATGTACTTGATGGTTTGAATGAGGCTGTTGTTTGTTATACAGGAAGATGTGTTTGTTTTGTGCTGTGTGGCTTTCTTGTATTTTCTTGTTGGAGAGAATTATATGTGGAATGTATAATGAAATAATTGACTTATGATGTCAATTGTTGTGCGGCATGAGTGTTTGATAATGTAGCATCATGTAGTAATATGTAGGGATTTTGGCTCCCTACATGGGTTAATTGACTTTTAATCTGTATATAAAGTCAAATCATGTAGGCATGTAGTAAATTTTTAAGGTTCAGTTATATGTAGATTTGTTTTACGCCTTGCTTTTTTGTGGAAATCAAACGTGGTTGGTAAACACGGGCCGTGTTTAAATAAACAGGGGCGGCGTTTAAATAAACAGGGGCCGTGTTTACCGACGGAGTCAAACGTTGGGAAAAGGATGTCTGTTTTAGCGGAAGAGGTGTGGGGCTATTGGCCTTTTCTCCATACATTCTTCCAGCGGGTGTTGTTTCTTAGAATCTCTGCCTCTTCGCCGAAAAAGGCTTTGCCTGCCGTGTCATCGTCTTTCAGGAAATGGCAGAACCAGGCAGTCATATAGGGGTCTCCTTCGGCGCCCATATCCTCATGGTCTTTGCTTGTGTGGCGTGCTGCAAGAACGGGAATAGTGTCGTTGGCTTCGTTGAAGTTCGCCTGGAATGCCTCCTCTGGGCTGATGATGTTGGAGTCCCAGTTGCCTGTTCCTGCAAACATCAGCAGGGGTGCTGATATCTTGCTGAAATCCGATTCTCCCCACTTGAAGTTGATGCCAACCTGCTTCTGTGGGCAACTGCAAAGATAGACGGCCTTATAGAGGTGGCTGTTGGGATAGCTGGTGGCTGCCATGACGGCGCCAAAAGCGCCCTGTGAATAGCCGGCAATGGCGATTCTATGGGTGTCGATTTTGCCATAGAACGGGTTGTCCTGCTGGGAGGCAAGGGCGAGGAACTCATCGAGCGTATGGGAGATGGAGGCGCCTGTGCCCGTCTGCTTGTCCATATTCCCAATCACCACAAAGCCCCAGGAGGCCAGATGTTCCATCGCTTCAATCATGTCGTAAGCCGTGGTGTTTGAGGCGTTGCCCATGTTGACAAGCGGTAGGGCCTGTTCGGTGTGCCCGAGCGATTGGGGATAAACGGCGATGATTTTAGAGGTGGCGGCGTCGGTGCTGTTGAATTCCGTCCTGGTGACGTGTTCGGGCCCCATTTCCTGGTACTTGCTTTCAAGGGGCATTGGGGTGCTGATGCCTCCTTTGTAGAACCCTTTGTTGCTGGTGCCTTGGCAGCTGACAAGGGAAGAGAGTGCCATCAGGAGAAGGCCAAGGTGGAGGGTGGCTGGTTTTGACGTTCGTTTCATCTGTTCGGTCTTTAGACGTTTTTCCTGAAGCGGATAATAGGTGTGCTAACCTTTTTTATTTAAACAAATGGGGCAGAAACTCCTTGAGGCAGCGGCGCCAGGTGAGGAATTCGTGTGCGGTGCCAGGGGATTCGTAGGCGTGGAAGCGGATGCCGCTGTTCTCCAGCGCTTTGACATCGCCTGGCCCGAAGTCGCCAGCACCGCCGTAGCCGATGAAGAAGTAGTGGATCTTCCGGTTAAATTCGTCGGGGCGCGACAGGATGCCGCCGAAGTCTTCCTTCAGGTTCTGCAGCAGCAACGCTCCGCTGAAGTCGCCGATGTATGAGAATTTGTCCATGTTGCTGGTGACAATTTCCATGGCCTGCCTTCCTCCCCACGACAGTCCGGCCATGGCGCGATGGTCGCGGTCTTTCTTTGTGCGGAAGGTTTTGTCGATCATCGGTATGAGGTCGCCCCTCATGACGTCATAGAAAGATTTGCCGAAAGTAAGGAAGCCGGCAAAGGGATTCTCGTCGCCGGGTCTAAGCACAGGGCGGTTGATGTCGCCGCTCTCCATGACAACGATCATGGGCACACATTCCTTTGCTGCAATCAGGTTGTCCATGATGTTGTGCATGAGGCCGGCTTTCGTCCAGCTGGTCTCGTCCTCGCTCATGCCGTGCTGCAGATAGAGCACGGGATAGCGCTTGTGCCTCTTTGTCTCGTACTCGGCAGGCGTATAGACCAATGCCCTGCGCCATTCGTTGGTTGACTCGGCAAAGTATTGCACACTTCTGACCTGTCCTTTGGCGACGCCTGGCTGGGGCCGGTAGTAGTTGCCCTCCACGCCTTCGTCTATTTCGATGGCGCTGACGGGGTGGTTGGTGAAATAGGTGTAGGTGGCAGGGTCGGCGACAGAGGCCCCGTCAATCAATAGAGAGTAATAATGAAAGCCAAGGGGCAGCGGGGCGCTTTTGCCCGTCCACACGCCGAGCGAGTCTTTCTGCAACTCCAACGGTTCGATGCCTGCCACGGCTACCTGTACCTTGTGGGCATCGGGGGCTGTTACCCTGAAGTAGGCGCAGCGTTGGTCGTCGTAACGCGGAAAGTCGCTTTCGGGGACGCACGTAACAGAGCGCTTGGTGGTTGCCATCAGATTGTCGGTTTGTGCCGGGAGGGCGAGGGGCATTGACGCTAATGCCAACAGAGTCATAAGGGTCTTTTTGTTCATATCTCGTTTATGTAGAAAGGTTTTCCATTCCAGAAGGGGAGTGTGGAGGCGAGGTTGCGGCATCGACACATCGGCAATTAGACGAAAAGGGCTGGCTTTTCGTTGCAGGGGATAAGGGAAGTTAACATTTTTTATGTGCCCACCCCCTTGTGGCTACTTTTTCTCCGGCTGCAGGATGGTGCGGTAGCGGGCGGGGTCGGCGAGGACGGAGCGGGCGGAGCGGAGGTCGGGGTCGTCCTTGAGCGCCTGGATGATGGCGCCGCGCTGGAAGTAGTAGCGGGTGACGATTTCGGTGGCGAGGAGCAGGCGGATGTCCTTCTGGAAATTGTCGAAGTCCTTGTCGAGGTTGTGCTGTAGCTTGGCTTCGAGGGCGCTGAACTCGTCGCGGGCGTCGTCCATGTAGCCTTCGAACTCGGCCCATTCCTTGAGGCTCTTGAGGGCTTTTTCGCTGCTGCGGTCGTAGGTGAAGCCGGAGGCGCGGACGCTGTCGCGGAAGGCGGCGTACATGTCGTCGCTCACCTGGAACTGCTCGGCGGGGGCGATGGTGTCGTGTGTGAGCCACCAGCGTGTGGCGAAGTCGAAGAGGCAGTCGTCGCCCGCGAGGTAGTAGAGGAGGTTGGGCACGCGCTCGGGCTTGACCTCGATGTCGGGGCTGATGCCGCAGCCGTCGCGCACCTCGCGTCCGGCGGCGGTGTGGAAGACGGTGGTGAGGCTGTCGGGGATGCGCTCGACGTTGCCGTCCTCGTCGCGGCGGGCGTAGTCGATGGCCTGTATGCAGCGGCCTGAGGGGATGTAGTACTTGGAGGTGGTGACCTTGAGGTTGGCGCCGTAGGGTAGGTCGCGGGGCACCTGGACGAGGCCCTTGCCGTAGGTGCGTGTGCCGACGATGACGGCGCGGTCGAGGTCCTGGAGGGCGCCGGCCACAATCTCGGCGGCTGAGGCTGTCTGGCCGTTGACCAGCACGGCGAGGGGCATGGTGGGCTGCGTGGCGGCATGGCGCGTCTTGTAGGTGCCCGAGGCCTGCGGCAGACGGCCCTTCGTCTCCACCACCGTCTCGCCCTTGGGGACGAAGAGGTTGACGATTTCGACGGCCTCGGCCAGGGAGCCGCCTCCGTTGCTGCGCAGGTCGAGGACGAGGCGCGTGGCACCCCGTTCTGCAAGGTCCACAAGGGCCAGGCGGACGTCGCGCGAGCAGTTATCGACGAAGCGCTCGAAGAGGATGTAGCCTGTGCTGTCGTCGAGCATGTCGTAGTAGGGGAGAACGGGCAGCTGGATGTTGGCGCGGGTGATGCGGTAGGTCTTGGGCTGGCTGCCGTCGGGGCGCTGGGCGGTGACGGTGACGGTGGTGCCTGCCTCGCCGCGCAGCAGGTTGCTGACGGCCTGTGTGTCCATGCCGCGGACATCGACGCTATCGACGCGGAGCAGGATGTCGCCCGCCCGAAGTCCGGCGTTGAAGGCCGGCATGTCTGCGTAGGGCTCGGAGACAACCACGCGGCCGTGCTTCTTCTGATAGCGGATGATGGCGCCCACGCCGGCGTACTTGCCGGTAATCATCATCTCCAGCTCCTCGGTGTCGTCGGCAGGGTAATAGACGGTGTAGGGGTCGAGGTCCTCGAGCATGGCGTCGATGGCGGTGTTGACGGACTTCTCGTAGTCGAAGTCATCGACGTAGAGCATCTTCAGCTCGCGGACGACGGAGTTGAAGACGTTGAGGCTCTTGGCAATGGTGAACGCCTTTTTGTCGCCTTTTGTCTTGCCGTCCTTGACATTCTCGGCATGGACGGACAGGGACATCATCCCTGCCAACAAAAGAATTAATATGGAGTACTTCTTCATTTATACCTAATTAAACAGATTCCTGACTGCGAATGAGACGGATGCTAATTATTGTGTTCAAAAAAATCGTCTGATTCGCGTAATGCGTGGTTTCAATACCTGTGCCGTGTCCTATTTGATGGTTGCCCTTATCTCCTGCCAGGCACGTTCGGGCAGGGTGGTGCCGATGACTTGGATGACGTGTCCGGCGAGCAGGGTGCCGAGGTTGGCGCAGCGTGCCATGTCCCAGCCGTTCAGGATGCCGTACATGACGCCTGCGGCGTAGAAGTCGCCTGCGCCGGTGGTGTCGATGACGTTCTCGACGGGCATGCTTCCGACGAAGGTGCGCTCGCCCTGGCAGAGGATGGCCGAGCCCCGCTTGCCCATCTTCACGACGGCTACCTCGCACAGGTGTCCGAGCTCGACGAGGGCTTCCCCGGCCTCCTTGCCGGTGAAGGCGCGGGCCTCCTCTTCGTTGGCAAACACCACATCGACGGCCTCCGTCACCAGCTCGGTGAAGAAGGCGTGGTCGGCAGCCACGATGTTGTAGCTGGCGAGGTCGAGGCAGACCTTGGCGCCCTTTGCCTTCGCCAGCTCGATGGCGCGGCGGATGAGGGCGTGGTTCTGCACCAGGTAGCCCTCGATGTAGAGGTAGTCGCAGCCGGCAAACATCGTCCCGTCGAGGTCGTCGGGCTGCATGTCGCCGGCGGCGCCGAGATAGGTGGCAAACGTCCGCTCGCCGTCGGGGGTGATGAACGTGTGGGCGATGCCGGAGGGTAATGGGCTCTGGATGAGAATCGGGCGGATGCCCTTGCTGACGGCGTTGTCGGCATAGAAGCGTCCCGTCTCGTCGCCCCCCACCTTGCCGATGAAGGCGGGTGCGGCGCCGAGGTTGGCGAGGGCCAGCATGGTGTTGCCGGCCGAGCCGCCCGTGGCGCGGGAGACCGTCATCTGCTGCATGGCGCAGCGGATAGCCGGCAGGCGGCTGTCGTCAATAAGCTGCATGCTGCCCTTCGGCAGAGCCAGCGTGCGCAGCACATCATCATCACTCACTTGGGCAAGCACGTCGGTAAGTGCATTCCCTATTCCTATTATATGTTTCATATATCTGATTAATTACCGGGCAAAGGTAGTGACTTTCCCCCTAAAAAATCGCATAATATCGAAAAAAAGTACATTTATATTTGTTTTTTTGTCCAAGTTGCCGTACCTTTGCCGCGCATTTGAGAGAAATGCTGCTTCTTTAGCTCAGTTGGTTAGAGCATCTGACTGTTAATCAGGGGGTCCAAGGTTCAAGTCCTTGAAGAAGCGCGAAGGAAAAGAAAAGAGATTTTGCTTCTTTAGCTCAGTTGGTTAGAGCATCTGACTGTTAATCAGGGGGTCCAAGGTTCAAGTCCTTGAAGAAGCGCAGGCAAAGCCTCGTCGTGACGACGGGGCTTGTTTGCTTTTGGGGAAATCCGAAGGGATGTAAAATCATCAGTCAGGGGTGAAGCGAAGCTTCACCCCTGACTAAAACTGTTGCGCCCCGTCGGGGCTTTTAGCGGATAATCATATAAAAGAATTACAGCAGGCTGTGGCCGGTCATCTCAGCAGGCTGTGGGAGGCCCATAATCTTGAGGATGCTGGGGGCGACGTCGGCGAGGATGCCGTTCTGCACGATGGTGTCGTGCTTTTCCGTGACGTAGATGAAGGGCACGGGGTTGAGCGAGTGGGCCGTGTTGGGCGTTCCGTCGGGGTTGATGGCGTTGTCGGCGTTGCCGTGGTCGGCGATGATGATGGCTTCGTAGCCGGTGGCGCGGGCAGCCTCGATGACGCTGTGGACGCAGGCATCGACAGCCGTTACGGCCTTGGCGATGGCCTCATAGACGCCCGTGTGGCCCACCATGTCGCCGTTGGCGAAGTTGACGACGATGAAGTCGTACTGGTTGCTGCGGATGGCTTCGACCAGCTTGGCGCAGACGGTGAAGGCGCTCATCTCGGGCTGCAGGTCGTAGGTGGCCACCTTGGGCGAGGGGACGAGGATGCGGTCTTCGTCCTTGTAGGGCTCCTCGCGTCCGCCGTTGAGGAAGAAGGTGACGTGGGCGTACTTCTCCGTCTCGGCGATGTGGAGCTGGCGCAGCCCCTGGTTGCTGATGTACTCGCCGAGGGTGTTCTCGACGTTCTCCTTGTCGAAGAGGATGTGCACGCCGGTGAACGAGGCGTCGTAGGGTGTCATGCAGTAGTACTGGAGGTTGGGGATGGTGGTCATGCCGTGCTCGGGCATGTCCTTCTGCGTCAGGGCGATGGTGATTTCCTTGGCGCGGTCGTTGCGGTAGTTGAAGAAGATGACGACGTCGCCCTCTTTGATGGTGGCGTCGTAGCGGGTGTTGACGATGGGTTTGATGAACTCGTCGGTGACGCCCTCGTCGTAGCTCTCCAGCATGGCGGCAACCATGTCGTCGCTCTTCTTGCCCTCGCCGTGGACGAGCTGGTCGTAGCCCACCTTGACGCGCTCCCAGCGCTTGTCGCGGTCCATGGTGTAGAAGCGTCCGATGATGCTGGCAACCTTGATGTCCTTGTCGAGGAGTGTGCGTATGAAGCCGACGCCGCTCTTGGGGTCGGTGTCGCGTCCGTCCATCAGGCAATGGACGTAGGTGTTGTCGATGCCGTATTCCTTGGCGATGTCGCAGAGGGTGATGAGGTGCTCGAGGCTGCTGTGTACGCCGCCGTCGCTGGTGAGGCCCATCAGGTGGACGTTCTTGCCCGTCTCTTTGGCGTAGGAGAAGGCGCTGACGACCTCCTTGTTCTGGCGGATGCTGCCGTCGGCACAGGCGCGGTTGATTTTCACGAGGTCCTGATAGACGACACGTCCGGCGCCGATGTTGAGGTGCCCGACTTCGCTGTTGCCCATCTGTCCGTCGGGGAGGCCGACGTTCTCGCCGCTGGCCTGCAGCTGGCTGTGGGGGTAGGTGGCGTTGAGGTAATCAAGATAGGGGGTGTAGGTGTTGAAGATGACATCACCTTTGCCGTGGGCACCGATGCCCCAGCCGTCGAGAATCATTAATAATGCTTTCATAAATAAGAATTGGTTTATGGGTTTATTTTGACGTTGTCAAGGTTTAATTCGGCCTTTGGCCGAGGTTTAGGGATTATTCAGTTTTCAATCTTTTCCGAAGCTGAGCGAGAGCTGTCCGTCGCCCAGCAGGTTGTAGGTCATGCGGTGGTAGGGTGTGGTGCCGTACTGCCGGATGGCGTCGCGGTGTGCGCGGGCAGGGTAGCCTTTGTTGTGGTTCCAGCCATAGGCGGGGTACTCCTCGTGCAGGCGGTCCATGTAGTCGTCGCGGTAGGTTTTGGCGAGGACGCTGGCTGCGGCGATGTTCATGTACTTGCCGTCGCCCTTCACCACGGTTTTCCACGGTGTGTCGCCGTAGGGGGTGAAGCGGTTGCCATCGACGATGATGAAGCCCGGGCGCACCTTCAGCCCGTCGAGGGCACGGTGCATGGCGAGGATGGAGGCGCGGAGGATGTTGATTTCGTCAATCTCCTGCGGCGTGACGATGCCGACAGCCCAGCTGACGGCGGCCTCCTCGATGACAGGCCGCAGGGCATAGCGCTGACGGGCGGTGAGTTGCTTGCTGTCGTTGAGAAGCTCGTTGTGGAAATCATCGGGCAGGATGACGGCGGCGGCATACACGGCACCTGCCAGGCAGCCGCGTCCGGCTTCGTCGCAGCCCGCCTCATGCATCCCTCTGTTCAGACAGCACTCCAACATGGTTTTCTCTGTTCTTTTCGTTTCAACCTGCAAAGATAGGGTGAGCTGAGCGAAAAACCAAATATATTTGGGTTTTTCCGAGGCGACCCCTATCTAAAAGCCTCTGAAGTAGGATTAAAGATAGTGCAAGGCGATCGAAAACCCAAATAAATACCGGCTTCGACTTTGAAAAAAGAGAAAAATGTGCTTATTTTGCAATGAAAAAAACAGCTTAAATGATGAATAAGATGAAAAACAGGGTGCTTGCCGCCACCCTTGTCTGCGGCACATGTGCATTACTGTCCTGTAAGAAAGCGCAAACCGATGAGGCGGTTGCGGCGCAGGTGAAGGCTGTGGAGCTGATTCGCACCAGCCAAAGCTGGGATGGTGTGGAATTGCCCGACTATGCAGAGGGACGGCCCGAGCTGGTGGCTGTACGCTATGAGTTTCCGCCGGGGCAGAAGCTGGGGTGGCATCATCATGTGGTGATGAACTACGGCGTGTTGGTGCAGGGCGAGCTGACCATCATCGGGCAGGACGGGAAGGAGAAGGTGGTGCACGAGGGTGAGGCCGTTGTAGAGATGGTCGGAACGGTGCATCATGGCGAGAACCGCGGCACGAAACCCGTCATACTCTATATGTTCTACCTTTCGCAGAAAGACCTGCCGCTGGCTGTGCAGCATCCTGAGATACCGATGGAGTGAAGCACTCCATCGGTATCTCTTTGTCCAGACGGCGCCGGCTGGGCACTTGTGTCAGTCTTTCTGCTTCAAAAGACGCAGCGAAAAGATGAACAGGTAGATGCCTAACGCCGCCATGACGGGATGGACGAGCAGCTGAACGGGGCTGAACTCCATGAACAGCTCGCAGGCGTGGAAGAGGTTGAACAGCATCATCACCGCAGCCAACACGAGATTGGCGACGCGCATGGCCTTGATGTGGCGGTAGTTCATGCAGAGCAAGGCGAGTACCGGGATGAGGAAGGCTATCCCAATCATAAACATCAGCATGCCCGTTGGTGCCTTGCCCGGGGCATCGGGCATGGCAATGTCGGCCCCCCAGAAAGCGGGGAGGATGTCGGCCAGCATGTGCATCGCAAAGCCGACCATGATAGTTACCCATAGCAGGGATACTTTAGAGACTTTTGTTTCCATAGTGGAAGGGCTAAAAAGGTTAGTACTTTGTTTATTTAAGCTTTCGAAGCTGTTGCAAAGGTACTTGCTTTCTGATGACTGCACAATACCCAAAGGTGATGATTTTGTGTGTGAGAGAGCCATCGCTACCTCTACGCCCAAGTGTCCCCTCTAATAAGCGCCCTTTCTGAATGGTGTAAAGACAGAATGGGCCCCAAAAGCTTTCCGACTTTTGGGGCCCGTCTCACGTCCTCTCTTGGGGACGGATGTGTTGCCGGCTCGGGCTTACTTGCCTTCCTCGAGCTGCTGCTTCAGGGCAGCGAGGGCGTCGATGTCACCCAGGGTGGTGGCAGCGGCCTTGTTCTCGATGACGGGTTCGTCGTCGCGGGCGGTGGCGGCGCGCTCAGCACGCTTGGCGGCGGCAGCGGCCTTCTTCTCGGCACGCTCGGCAGCACGCTCGGCATCCTCGAAGATGCGGCTGTGGCTGAGGATGATGCGCTTGGCGTCCTTGTTGAACTCGATGACCTTGAACTGGAGCTTCTCGCCCAGCTGGGCCTGCGTGCCGTCTTCCTTGACGAGGTGCTTGGGAGTGGCAAAGCCCTCGACGCCCTCGGCGAGGCTGATGACGGCGCCCTTGTCGATGACTTCGGTGATGGTGCCTTCGTGGATGGAATCGACGGCGAAGCTGCCTTCGAGAGCCTCCCAGGGGTTCTCCTCAAGCTGCTTGTGGCCGAGGCTGAGGCGGCGGTTGTCCTTGTCTATCTCCAGCACGACGACGTCGAGGTTGGCGCCGATCTGCGTGAACTCCGAGGGGTGCTTGACCTTCTTGGTCCAGCTGAGGTCGCTGACGTGGATGAGTCCATCGACGCCTTCCTCCACCTCGACGAAGATGCCGAAGTTGGTGAAGTTGCGTACGCGAGCGGTGTGCTTGCTGCCGACGGGGTAGCGCTCTTCGATGTTGGTCCAGGGGTCTTCCTTGAGCTGCTTGATGCCGAGGGACATCTTGCGCTCGTCGCGGTCGAGGGTGAGGATGACAGCCTCCACTTCGTCGCCGACGGACATGAAGTCCTGGGCGCTGCGCAGGTGCTGGCTCCAGCTCATTTCGCTGACGTGGATGAGGCCTTCTACGCCCGGAGCAATCTCGACGAATGCGCCGTAGTCGGCCATGACGACCACCTTGCCCTTGACTTTGTCGCCCACCTTGAGGTCGGGGTCGAGCGCATCCCAGGGATGCGGGGTGAGCTGCTTCAGGCCGAGGGCGATGCGCTTCTTCTCGTCGTCGAAGTCGAGGATGACCACGTTGATTTTCTGGTCGAGCTCGACAATCTCCTTCGGGTCGCTGACGCGTCCCCAGCTGAGGTCGGTGATGTGGATGAGGCCATCGACGCCGCCGAGGTCGATGAACACGCCGTAGGAGGTGATGTTCTTGACGGTGCCCTCGAGGATCTGGCCCTTCTCCAGGTGGCTGATGATTTCCTTCTTCTGTGCCTCCAGCTCGGCCTCGATGAGGGCCTTGTGGGAGACGACGACGTTGCGGTAGTCCTGATTGATTTTGACAATCTTGAACTCCATGGTCTTATCGACGAAGACGTCGTAGTCGCGGATGGGCTTGACGTCGATCTGCGAGCCGGGAAGGAAGGCCTCGATGCCGAACACATCGACAATCATACCGCCCTTCGTGCGGCACTTGACGTAACCCTTGACAATCTCGTTGTTCTCGAGAGCCTGGTTGACACGCTCCCATGATTTAGATGCACGTGCTTTCTTGTGTGAGAGGATGAGCTGACCCTTCTTGTCTTCCTGGTTTTCGATATAGACTTCCACCTTGTCGCCGACTTTCAGGTCAGGGTTGTAACGGAACTCATTCAGGGGAATGATGCCGTCGGATTTGTAACCGATGTTGACGATTACCTCGCGCTTGTTGATGGCGATGACGGTGCCTTCGACGACCTCGTTCTCGGCCACCTTGCCCAGCGTGTTGTCATACGCCTTCTCTTGTTCTTCTTTGGCGACCGTGGTCTGTGCGTCGCCGTTCTCGTAGGCTTCCCAGTCGAAGTCGGCCAGGGGAGCTACATTCTTGATTTCTTCTTCCATGTTGTTAATAAAGTTTTTTGTTAATTACGTTAGACATTATGTTGCCACATCTAATCTTCTGCCGCAAAAGGCCGGAGAACATCAAGCCTCCGGCCTTACGCTTATTTCGTCATACAGATTTGACGAAGTCAAAGCTTGGCGATGTGTGCGCACAGTTTCGACTTCAGGTTGGAAGCCTTGTTCTTGTGGATGATGCGCTTCTTGGCCAGTTTGTCCAGCATCTTCTGTACGGTGGGGTACATGGCCTGTGCCTCGGCCTTGTCGGTCGTGGCGCGGAGTTTACGGACGGCGTTGCGCATGGTCTTGCCATAGTAGCGGTTGCGCAGCCGGCGCGTCTCGGTCTGACGGATTCTCTTCAGTGACGATTTGTGATTTGCCATTTTGTTCTTTTCCTTATTATATTGTTTCCTTGTAGCGCCACGGGGAGTCGAACCCCGCTTTAGAGAATGAAAATCTCTCGTCCTAACCGATAGACGATAGCGCCTCCACGGCCTTCAACCCACAGCCTCGTCGGGGGCTGTCCGGTCAAAAGCGGGTGCAAAGGTAAGGGTATTTTTTCTTTCCTGCAAAAATTTTTTAAATAATTTCCATAAAATCTTCGCCGAACCGTTCTTCGAAGAGTTTTTGGCCCTTCGATTTCATCAGTTCGTCGGCTGGCGGGTCGAGAGGCGACTTGTATTTGTCGTCCAGCGCGAGGTAGGCATATTTGCGTCCGATGCCGATGCGGTTGTTCTCGTACCGCTCGACCGACGTGTAGGTCAGGGTCAGGTCGCGGAACTCGGGGCTGTGTATGATGTCGTCCTGCACCTTCACGGCCCAGTTGCGGAAGTGCCGTGCGGCGCGGGTGCACTTCAGCCCGTAGTCGAGGTTGTTCAGGGCCACGGCCACCTCGCGGAAGTCCCTGGGGCCGACGACGGGTCCTGTGCACGTGGGGCTGATGAACTCGCTGCGGTCCTTCTGGGTGAAGTCCTTCACGCAGTTGTCGTGCATGGTCTGGTATATCAGGCTGAGGCCCTCGCTCTCGGGCAGGGTCCTGCCGGTGTGCGACATGGCGGAGAGGTAGGCCGCGGCGCTCAGCCGCTCCTTGTCGATGCAGAACGACGGATCCTCCCCCAGCCGGCGGCAGAGCAGGTAGTAGCTCCATGTGCCGGTGAAGGAGTCCATGTTCTCCTTCACGTACTCCAGCGGCGAGTAGCGGATGACGATGCTTGCGCAGGCCGGTTCGTGGTGACTCTCCCACAGCTGCCTGACCAGCGGTTCGAGCGAGTTGTCCCACCAGTCTGCCAGGCGGTGGTAGGCCCACTTCCTGTCCAGGGAGCTGGAGCTGAGGAAGAGTTTCATCACCTGCAGCTGGTCCTCGCCGTCCAGGCCGCCGAAGCGTCGCCTGATTTCCTTACGTGACTTTCCCACCCGGCCGCTGTCCTTGTTGTCGTAGTCCGACACCAGCCGGCTGATGGGTGCATTGGGTTGATAAGCACAGAATGTCATAGGTGTAGAACATTTAAAAAGGTTACTTGCGGCAAATATACACACTCCCGCAGGAATAACCATGCCTTTTACCTTTTTTAACACCCGCCCTCCCCGTCAGAAGCCGATGCGTGGCTTCTGACGGGGCACCTCCATGGGCACGATGTCCGCCTTGGTGAGCGAGAGGAGCCCCCGGATGTCGTCGGTGTCCTGTCTGACGCATCGCACGGCGTGGCGGACGTAGATGCGCTCGAGCAGGTTGGCGACGTAGCGGGCGTTGCCCCACGTGTCGGGGTCGTGCACCCTGTATGCCTCTGCCAGCACCTGCTTGTACCTCTCCCATCCCACGCGGGTGAAGTGGTAGCTGTGCTCGGCGATGCGGCGGCGCGTAATCTCCAGCAGCTCGTCATAGGTGAAGTCCTCGAACTCGAACCGGTTGGGGAAGCGCGACTCCAGCCCCGGGTTCTGCTCCAGCAGGCGTGTCATGGGCTGCCTGTATCCACAGAGCACCACGGCGATGTCGCGCTGCCGCTCGTCGGCCAGCATGTCCATCAGCATGGGCAGCACCAGCCGGCCGGGGTCCTTCTCACCCCCGATGCTCAGCAGGTAAGCCTCGTCAATCATCAGCACGCCGCCCTGTGCCTTCTCCACCACCTGCCGGACGGCGCGTTCCTCGTCGCCGTAGAGTGTGCCGATGAACGTCGCCCGCGTACACACCACCACGTGGCCTTTGCTCAGGGCGCCCGCCTCGTGGAGCAGCGAGCCGAAAATCTTGCATACGGTGGTCTTGCCCGTACCGGGCTGTCCGAAGAAGATGCTGTGGAGCGAAATCTCGTGTGCCTTGCCGGAGGCAATCTCGCGCATCTTCCGGTTATAGACCGAGAGGGCCACGAGTTCGTCGATGCGTGTCTTGATGTCCTTGCAGCCGACCAGCCTGTCCAGCTCCTCGCGCGGGTTTCGGATGGGAGGGATAATCTCTACCTTCACGGAGACGGCGGCGTTCTGCTCAATGGTGCCGTCGGGGATGTCGGCAAGGAGGGAGCTGAAGTCATCCGTGCCGTCGTCGTCGGGGTCGTTGTCATCGTCGTTGCCCGCCATGTCGTCGTCCCCGGCAGTCTCCTCATGGACATCGGGGTCGTCGTCGTTGTTGTCTAATTGTTTGAAAAACTCTTCTAAATACGAATCCAGCAGTTCGTCAATGTTCTTTTCTGATAATACATTGTCATCTTGAAACTTGTCGTTGTTCATAATCTGGTAATGGAGTGTGATAAATAGTTTTTGAAAAGGAATGGAAATGATGTACAGCCCTTTCGGAAAAGGGCGCATGAGAGAATGGGCAAACTCCGCATCGGGGCGGGTAGCCTGTAGGTGGTGGGGGCAGCGGGGCTGTCCTCTCCGTGTGTCAAGTCAGCTGTTGGGGTGTGCCAGACGAAGTCAAAGGTAGCAATATGTCAAAGAGCGCACAGCAGAAGGCGGTCGGCCTCCACGCGTAGTGTTGTTTCATCCACTGGCAGGGCGCTAAGCCGCCGCAGTGGAGGAGCCGTACGTGTGGGGCATACAAGCCTTTTGGTGCTTTCTTTCATTGCTTTACCTTGAATCCGAGGGGAATGACAATCTTTTTACGCCACAAAGGTAAAACATTTCCCCCATATCCTCCAAACAAAACGGAAGATTTTTTTGAGGTGCTTTGTGTGGGATTTGGTGTGTGGGATTAGGTGTGTTTTATGTCTGGCTTTAGCGAATCCTATACTTTTATTCTCCCTTGTACGAAAAAAATCCCTTTTTTTCTTGCAGCTTTATGGTGAAAATGTCTATCTTTGTACCGAATTTCGGATGAAGTTCACTTCTTATTTGCTCACACTGTCCCTGAACGAACTACCACCTCGAAAAGGAGATTTTACGAGCAAATCTATATCTTAGGTAAGATGCGCTTTTTGCGCAGACTTATCCATTAAGATATAGAGGCTGTGGTAGGCCTGTTCAGGGAAATGGAAGGCCTGCGCTTTTTGTATGCCCTTTGTGATGCGCACCTTCTACTTGAGATTGGTATATAGAGTGTTTAACATGAATAGTAACTAAAAAAGTAGAAAGAGATGAAAAGAACAAGTCTTTTGTGGGTGCTCATGATTTCCATGACCGCCCTTGCGCAAAACAGCGGGTTGGGATTCAACTACCAGGCTGTAGTGAGAAATGCAGACGGCGTGCTGCTGGCAGATGCAGACGTTGGCCTGCGCGTGTCCCTCTACCCAGGGAAACAGGCCAGCACGCCGACGTGGACAGAGATTCACACCGTGCATACGGACGTGTCCGGAAGCTTCGGCATAACCGTAGGACAGGGCACGAGAGACAACAACAGCGTCGTCGGCAGCTATGCTGACATCAACTTCGCTGCGGTTTACTATTGGATGAAGATAGAGGTTCTGGAAGGAAGCGTCTATCGCGAAGTCAGCTATGCCCAACTGCCCAGTTCGCCTTATTCGGAAGTGGCGCACAATGCCACGTTATTCCCCGCAGGCATGATAGTGCCCTTTGCCGGTCCAGCGGAAAACATTCCAGCGGGATGGCTGCTCTGCGACGGTGCTGCTGTCAGCCGTTCCGACTACAGCAACCTCTACAGTGCCATTGGTGTCAGTTGGGGAACTGGCGACAATTCCACTACGTTTAACGTACCCGATTTGCGGGGAATGTTCCTGAGAGGAGTCTCCGGTGATTCGGGCAACGACCCCGATGCCGACAGTCGCGTTGTCCTAACGGACAATGGTGGAAACACAGGAAATAACGTAGGAAGCTATCAAGGGGATGCGATTAGGAATATAACGGGATGGATAAATGGTTCTGGCATTTCTTGGCCAGATCTATCGGGGGGAGGAGCTTTTGAAGTTTTTGCTAATGGAGCTGGCCATTCTAGTAGCGATGGCCGAGATGGGCGTGGTTTTAACTTTGATGCTTCCCGTGTTGTCCCTGTTGGCAGTGACAATCGCCCAAAGAACGTTTACGTGACTTACATTATTAAATACTGACGTCTATGAAAAGGCATCTTTCTTTCACATTACTGGTTGTGATAGGCTTGACGGCCTTTTCACAATCGCCCAGCAGGAGCATCAGTCTTCGCCCTGCTTACCCGTTGGCAATAGGGGAAACAACGCTTGACGGCCTGACTTATGCACACAACGGCCTTTATCTCTACGACATTCTTCAGGACTCGCTTCCCCATTACGAGATAGGACATATCTTTTCGCAGACCGTCCGATATACTGAAGATGGCATGGGCTTCTACGTCAAAGCTGACTCTTTACATTCCAACCAAGTGTTCTATAGTTACGAGGTGGATTCCCCGCCAATGGGGGCCATAGAGTTCAATACTGAGACGGGCCGGTTCAAATACTATCCTGCAGCGGAGGACTACAAGCCCTTCACGGTGACGTTCTATGCCACAAGTGGGGGAAAAAGTGTCTTCGAGGAGGTGAAGTTCAGCCTGATGCCGCAGACGGTGTCGGAGGTCTATGCGTTTCAGACTCAGGGCGTCATGCCGTCGGCAACGGATTACACGCTTGTCGCAGAGACATCGGACACCAAGCACTTGAACAATGAGGCGCGGACGGCCTATAGCTTCAGCATATCCGGGAAAGACATCGTCTTTGACGATGGCTTGCAGAACAAGGTGCTTGGGCTGAATGGACGCAACGACGTCTATGAACTGAACATCTTTGCTGAACGGCTGACCATTCGCTCTGCGCTGGCTTTCCCCCAGACAAACGTCACCATCTACGCTAAAGAGCTGGTATTTGAAGACCACGACACGGTGATGGCCTCCATCAACACGACACCCGTTCCCATCGGCATATTGGGTGACGAAGGGATTGGTGCAGACGGAGCCGACGCGGGAAACATCACGCTGTACGTGGGAGACATCAGGGGCAACATGGCAAAACGCTTTATCCTGAACGGAGCAAGGGGGCAAAACGTCAACCGAAACGGCACGCCCGGGAATGGCGGCAACGGCGGCACGATAACCTCGACGATAGACATCCGCGACTACTGCGACTTTGTGCGCGGAAGTTGTGGCGTCAGGTACGATGTGGCGCCTGGCGGCTCCACCGAGAAAGGCCCCGTGATAAGTTCAGGACGTGCGGGTAGGGATGGCTGTTTCGAGCTGGTTCGTGCCCCGTATGCCTATCTGCATCCTTATTATATTGCTGCCGTCATCCGCCACGCCAACGATGCGTTCATCAACAACTACGCTGACTATGCCCAGCAGGTCTGCACGGAGTATCGGAATCTGGTAGAAGCATACATGACAACGGAGGAATGGGAGGCCTGCGACGAAGAAGAGGCAATGGCCCTGCAGAGTACCCTGTCGGAAATGAACGACATGCTCTACCGGCTTGAACAAGGGTTAGACTACTTTGGCAATCCTGTGGGCTGGGTGCCGTTGCTGTCATTCGAGGTGATGCTGGAGAACTACAACAATGAGATAGACCGCGCTGTCCCGACGCTGTATATGTACTACTGGCTAAATCACATAGACGAGACGCTACAACATAAGATAGCAGCCAGCGAGTTCGCAGCCAACATGACTGAAAAGGAAATAAAGGAGAATGAGGAAAACATCAATTCGCTGACACTGGAAATTCCTGTTATCGAAGATCAGATAGCAGAGGTTGTCGCTATGAAAAAAGACATCGAACAGCAGATCAACGCTCTTCAAGAAAAACTTTTGGCTAAAGCAAAGCACAATGTGAAAAAGAAAAACAGGATTAAGAAGGCAGTCAGCATTTGCACCAGTGTGATGAACTGCGTCCCTGTTTACGGGTCTGCCATGAACACCTTTTCAAACATTGCCTTCGCTTCGGATATAATAGGCGAATATGTCGGGCTGGGCGAATATACTTCCGTTTTCGACAACCTCGGTTCTGTTGATTATGACGCACTGTTGAAAAAAATCAAGGAGGTAAAGGACACTATTTCCTGGAACAAACTTGGAAAAGACGATAAATATCTGAAAAACTCATGGGAAAGCGTCTATAAGAAATCCATCGCACCATTGGAGTCGAGCATCCGGAACATAAGCAAGCAAGTATCCACCAGCTCAACCCCGATAGGGGAAGTGGAAAAGGAACTGAACCGTTTGGAAGCCGAATCGGCAGAATGGCAAGCGCTGAATGCGGAATTAAAAAGACTGATTCAGAAAGAGGCAGACTTGAATCTGAAATTGACTCAGATAAGCAGTAACATATTAAAAGCGGCTTCGGAGTTGGGTGAAAACATAGTCAGATTAGATGGCCTCAGACGTGATGTCTTTGAAGGGAACAGCAAAAGAGACCTCAACGCGATGCAATATCTGGAAAAGATGGAGCAGCAGGCTAAGTACAGACTGCAAAAATACCACTATTATCTGCGGAAAGCCTACGAATACAGGCTGCTGAAACCGTATGTGGGAGAGTTCAACCTGGTTGGAATGTATGAAAGGTTTGAGGAGTTTGTGAAAAAAGGGTCTGATGTAGAGCTTACCAAGGAGCAATACACTTCTCTCTCTGCAACGTTCAAGGAAGTTCTTTCTAAGGTGTCTGACGATGTGATAAGTGGATACACCGCTAATCACAAGGAACATTCGGCACCCATCACGATTGTGATTCCCAAAGAGCAAATCGACATGATAAATATGGAAGAAGGCGTTACGCTGAATTTCTACGAGATGGGAGTCTTCTCTCCCGACGAAGAGAATATCCGCATTGTTGATTTAGGCATCCAGCACATAGAGACGCATATCGTCGGCGAGGTGGGCTATTCCGGCTACATGGATTTGAACATGACCCACAGCGGCATCTCCAAGTTCAGAAAGGACGGACAGATATACTGGTTCGACCACATGTCGCGAACGTCAACAAGTCCGCATAACTGGGGACTACGATACGATGCTGTATCCAGGGATAGCAAGCCCATACAACCTTCTGCGGCAAGCGCGTCGTTGCTTTCTGCTATTCTTGAGGAAGGCAAAGAGGGAAACATCATGATGTTCTCCAGACCTTCGGCATGGAGCGACTTGACGTTGTCAAAAAAAGTTCATACCTCCGGAGGTGCGGACATCGTCGTGGATTCTCTGGTGCTGCGGCTACAGTATGACTTCACCCTTCGTCCGAGCGGCATCCGCAACATCGACATCACGGCAAATGAGGGCTTGTTGTCTTATATAGCCAGTACAGACAAGGACCTGAACGGCAGGAGCGGCGGCAACGGAACCTTGAGCAGGTCGTATGGCGAGAGCAGCCAGTCATTGTCGTTTACTGCCACCCAGCAATACGGGAGATACCACTTTGTCAATTGGACAGACAGGGCCGGCAGGGTCGTGTCGGATAAGATGGAACTAACGGTGAACAGGTCAAAGGACCAGTTCTACAGGGCCAACTACGAGCGGCGTGTGCCCATACTGAGCGTGCCTGATACGATAATGGTAAGCCATAAGGGTGGAACCTACAGCGTCAACGTGAAAAACATCGGCTCCGGCGACCTCGAAATGGACTGGTATGTGTCGGATTCACTAAGCTCATGGGTACATCTGACAGATGCCGCAGAAGGTATAGATGAGGGTGTGTTCTCCTTTGCTTTTGATGCCAATGAGAGCAAGGAAAACAGAATGGATTCGCTCGAAATCTTTGCCCCGGAAACCGATGTGATGTCAAAGGTTATCTATATAGCACAAGTTGACGACTCTCTTTTGGGTATCGAGTCAGCGGCTTCTCAAAGTGCGATACGGGTATTCCCGAATCCGGCAAAAGACTTTGTCAATGTTGAGGGAGAAGGCCTTACGTCCGTTCGGGTTTGTACCTTAACGGGCAAGGAGGTCTCCGTCCATTATGCAAATGAAAGTGACATGATTACTGTCGATTTGAATGGTATTCCCACGGGTGTCTATCTGCTGGCTGTTAAAGATGGCAGCGGGCTGACATTCAAGAAAATATTGAAGACAAGATAGGGCTTTAGCTTTTGAAGCACCTTTTGTGTCGTTCCAACAGATGATGAAAGAACGGTGAACGCTCAGAAGACGTTGTTCACCGTTCCTTTTTTTATCCTGAAATGTGGGCAAAAGCTTAAAGAACTATAGCCTGAATACCTTTGAAACGCCATTCCCAAAACTACTTTTCAAAATGGGTTGACATTATTATGATGGAAGATGTGCTGCCGCAGCGTTAAACGTCGTCGCCGTAGCGTTAAACGTCGTCGCCGCAGCGTTTAACGTTGTGGCAATAGCCCATTATGGGAATAAGATGCTGCCACGCAGGAAAGGCCTAATCAAACGCAGGAAAGGCTTTTAGGAATGTAAACAGGCCATTTTAATGGACAGACATGTTTCTACATTCCCATATTATGTCAACCCATTTTGAAAAGTAGTTTGGCTGACGGCTGTCAACTCATTTCGAAAAGTCTGTTTTGACTTCGTCTTATCTTCTCGCGACTCGGCAAATCAAACAAGTTTGTTTGCGCTCGCTGCTCCAAGATGTCCTATAACAAAGTGCCCTCTGCTGCTTACAGCCTTTTACGCCAAGCTTACAGCTTTTAACCCTCGTTTTTTTTAAATGCTCACGCCCGACAAAAGGAAAAAGTGTGAAAAAGAGATGAAGTGTAATCGCTACACCTCATCCCCAAGATGAAAAATAAAATTACTATTTGGGAGTTGTTATCCCCACGTTAAAAGAGAACCTGGACGTTATATGCTCTGGTTGGAGGGTAGGTTCTACATGAAAATAGGAACGCCGATTTTTTCCATTCGGGGCGATTTTTTGTGGAAGAGAAAGGAACGTTTATTTTTGCAGCGAATATGTATGTTATAGCATGACAACGAGGAGGGAAAAATGGCTTATTCCTGCGAAAATGTGTGTATGATTATATATTAATAAGGTGTAAGAACAACGCAGAAAAAGAACAGGAAGGTCTAATTGGAAGACATTTTCTGTTTCACGGAGCGGAAAGGTGGTATTTTGGCGGAGAATAAACGTTCCTTTTTTCTCTTCCAAATTATTTTTGGGAAAAATGATATTTTTTTACTTTTTCCCGCCAAACAATGCCTTTTTTGTGTGGAAAAGGCCGTCTTGGCCCATGTGTTTGTTACGAAAACGGAGGACAAATGAAACTGGAAAAGACGCAAATTTGGCAAAGTGGGGCAATGCCGTTTGGTGATTGCCGGAAATGGCCTTATTTTTGGCGGACTAATTCTAAAATATTAATATCATGATTTACGGCTATATTCGAGTCAGCAGTGACAAGCAAACAGTGGAAAACCAGCGTTATGAAATCCAGAACTTCTGTTCAAACGAAGGCCTGGACATAGACGGCTGGATTGAGGAGACCATCAGCGGTACGAAAAGCTACACAAAGCGTCAGCTGGGGCGGCTGCTGAAGAGGGTGGAGAAGGATGATGTCATCATCTGCAGCGAGATTTCGCGGCTTGGCAGGAACCTCTTTATGATTATGGAGATACTGAACGTGTGTATGACGAAGGAGTGCCGCGTGTGGACCATCAAGGAAAACTATCGCCTTGGCGACGACATACAGAGCAAGGTGCTGGCGTTTGCGTTCGGCTTGTCAGCCGAGATAGAGCGAACCTTGATAAGCCAGCGGACGAAGGAGGCTCTTGCCCGCAGGAGGGCCGATGGGGTGGTGCTGGGACGTCCGAAGGGGAGGAAAACTTCGGCGGATGTGAGCAAGCTGGCAGGTAAGGAGCGTCGCATCGTGAGGCTGCTGCAGCAGGGGCAGTCGTTGAGGAAAATAGCCATGTTGTGCAAGGTGGACCGAAAGACGCTCACGGAGTATGTGAAAGAGAACAGGCTGTGGAAGGGGCTGACGACGCCGATGCACGGGAGATTCATCGCACCCGAAGAAGATAATTGAGGGATGATGGAAGATAGAGCGAATGGGGCGACGGGACAAAACTACTTTTCAAAATGGGTTGACATAATGTTGATGGATGATGGAAGATGTGTTGGCAGAGTTAAACGTTGTCGCCGTAGAGTTAAACGTTGTCGCCGTAGAGTTAAACGTTGTCGCCGTAGCGTTAAACGTCGTTGCTGCAGCGTTAAACGCTGTTGATGCAGCGTTTAGCGTTGTGGCAAATAGGCCCATTGTAGGAATAAGCTTCTCAGTATTATGTCAACCCATTTTGAAAAGTAGTTTTGGCTGACGGCTGTCAACTCATTTCGAAAAGTTTGTTTGGCTTCGTCTTATCTTGTCGCGACTGACCTTCGGTCTTCCTTGCGCTCGCTGCTCCAAGATTTGGAATGGCTGTTGCTGTCTGGGTGGGTTATTGAAACAGCTCTTCGAGGACGTGGAGTGAGGCGGGCTGGGGGAAGGCGGGGAGGTGGATTTGGAAATAGCGGCTCAGACAGGTGAGGAGGCGCGCGCGGTCGGTGCGGGCCATGCGTATGGTGGCCATGGAGGGATAGTCCGTCCGGATGATCCGCCAGAGGAGGGCGGCGTCGGGTGGCGTCAGCACGAGGGGGGAGGGGGCGGCCCACGGCACGAAGAGGGCGGACTGGAGGTCGAAGCAGCTGCCGTCGGCATACGTCGCGGCATCGGGCGCGATGCCGAGGTGGCGGGCTACGTCCAGCAGGAACACGAGGTGGAAGTTGGCATAGCCTTCGTCGGCATCGTCGAGCCAGCGGAGGGAGCGGGTGATGTAGTCGAAGAGGGGAGCGGTCTCGCCTTCCTCGCGCAGCATGGCGGCCAGGAACTCGCCCAGCATCAGGGCGACGGCGCGCTTGACGGGGTGGTAGGGGATGGTGCGCCAGACGATGGCGGGGTGCACGTCGCGCATGCGGTGTAGGGCGGCGGTGGGCTTGCGCTCCCACTGGAACGAGAGGATGTTCAGCGGGGCCAGCAGGGCGGCGGCGGGGGCGCCGGACGACGGGCGGCTCTTCGGGCGGGTGACCATGAAGGACTCTGTGCCGTGGGTGCGCGTGAAGATGTGCGCTACGGACGAGGCATCGTCGTAGCGCACTGTCCTCAGCACTATGCCTGTGTCGTCGAGAAACATGTCTTCCGATGTACGATGTACGATGTACGATGGAAAATTATCAATTATCAATTGTCAATTGTCCATTGCTCCTCATTCCCTGCAGGTTCTTGAGGTCTTGGGCGTTGCGGGTGTAGGTGGGGGAGTTGGCTACGGCGGCGATGAGGATGTCGTTGTCGAGGTCGTCTTCCTCGAAGATGAAGGTGCGGAAGGCTTCGCCGTAGGTGTCGATGATGAGACGGTCCTCGTCGGCCCCGGTCGGCCCCGGTTGCACCTGCACAGCTGCTGCCTGCGTCTCTGCCGTCTGTGGCCTTGCTTCTCCTTTGGATGCATTGCTCAGGGTGGCGGCGGGGCTTCCTGCAAGGCCCTTCTCCATGCCGGGGATGTTGCTGATGCCGAAGCCCGTGGCGAGGATGGTAATCTTGACGTCCTGGTCGAGGTTCTCGTCGTCGGCAATGCCCCAGATGACCTCGATGTCCTTGTTGCGGAACTCGTCCATGAACTGGTCGAGCTCTTCCATCTCCGACATCAGGAGGGGGTGGGTCTTGCTCTGATAGATGTTGAAGAGGATTTTCCTGGAGTTATAGACGTCGTTGTCGTTGAGCAGGGGGGAGTGGAGCGCCTCGTTGATGGCGGCTGTCAGGCGGTGCTGGCCGGTGCCGAAGCCGTAGCTCATGACGGCGACGCCGCCGTTCTTGAGCACCTTCTCCACATCGCGGAAGTCGAGGTTGATGGTTCCGCGCACGGTGATGAGCTCGGCGATGCTCTTGACGGCGACGGTGAGGATTTCGTTGGCCTTGGCGAAACCGGTGTTGACGTCCATGTCGGGATAGACCTTGAAGAGGCGCTCGTTGTTGATGACGAGCAGGGCATCGACGTGAGCCGAGATGGCATCGACGCCCTTCAGTGCCTGCAGGATCTTGGGCTTCTGCTCGAAGCGGAAGGGGATGGTGACGACGCCGACGGTGAGCATGCCTGCGGCCTGTGCCTCGCGTGCGATGACGGGCGAGGCGCCGGTGCCTGTGCCGCCGCCCATGCCGGCGGTGATGAACACCATCTTGGTGTCGTCGTTGAAGAGGGCCTTGATGGACTCGATGCTCTCCTCAGCCTCCTCGGTGGCCTTGGGCGGGTTGTTGCCGGCGCCAAGTCCCGTGCGCCCCAGCTGCACCTTGGTGGGGATTTCGGACTCGGCCAGCGCCTGGGCATCGGTGTTGCACAGGGCGAACGCCACGTCGTGGATGCCCTCGCGGAACATGTTCTTGACTGCGTTGCCGCCACCGCCGCCTACGCCGATGACCTTGATGATTTGTTTCTTTGTCGCCTTCTCGAAGTCGAAGGGCATGATATCTTTCTCTGTCATAGTGGTTGTTCTGACTTATTCGTTGTCGTTGATGAGGTCCGTCAGGTTGTCCCTCATCTCCTTGATGCGGGTGATGAGGCTTTTCCGTTTGGGACGGGCGGCTTTCTGCGCCTCCTTCTGGCGGCGCTTCTCTTCTTCGGCTTCAGCACGTTTCTTCGCTTGTTCTGCCTTCCGTTCGGCCTCCCTGCGGTCGCGGTCGGTCTGTGCGTCCTCTCCTTCGTCGTTGAACAAGGTGCCGACGGAGAGGTTCGGGTCGGTGTAGTCTATCTCCCTTGGTGTCTCGCGGATGACGGTGACGCAGTTTCCCTCTCCGGCGGCAATCAGTGCCGCCAGCGCTATCTGCTTGGCTGTGGTGGGGCGTCCGGGAGCTTTCCAGTTAATGTCCCCTCCTGCTTCGGCGAAGCGGACGCGGGCAAAGTCGGACTGTCCGCTTACGTATGTCTTTGCTCCGGGAATTTCGAGTGCTCCGCCGGTGAAGATGTAGCCCGAGCTGAGCTTGTCGTCGGTGTATCCGCTCTGCTTGGCCTGGTTGGCGACGTTGGCGAGAATTTCCTGCATGCGTGCGCGGACGACGAGGCCGATATCCTTGAGGGCTACCTTGCTGCCGCTCTCGGTGCTGTAGGCGGGTGCGGCGGCGTCGGGGGGTGTCAGCCCGATGGTGCGCTTGATGTGCTCGGCCTCGTCCTCGCCTATGCCGAGGGTGACGAGGTCTGTGGTGATGAGGCTGTCGCCCAGGGGGATGACGGAGAGGAAGCGGAGCTGCCCGCCCTTATAGACGGAGACGGTGGTGGAGCCTGCGCCGATGTCCACCAGCGTGCAGCCCAGGCTGCGCTCGGTGGGGGTGAGGATGGCGTCGGCCAGACGGACGGGGGTGACGAGGGTGTCGGTCTTTTCGAGCTTGGCCATGTCGAGTGCGGCAACAAGGTTGTCCATCGTGGAGAACCGTGCCATGAGGTTGAGGTACTCGCCGACGATGTGGCGGCAGTTGTAGCCGACGGGCTCGCCGGTGACGAGGCTATCGACGTGGTACTCCTGCGGGATGACGTCGATGACCGTCTTGTCGCTGACGATGCGCTCCTCGTTGTCGCTGAACATGCTCTCGACCATCTCGGCGGTGATGCGCGTCTCTTCGTCGAAGCCCCGCTCGACCTTGCTGTGGATGGAGTGGAGGGTGTAGCCGCCGAGGCCGACATAGACCTTGTCGATGGTGACGTTCTTCATCGCCCCCTCCAGCATGTTGATGATGTTGGTCAGACACTGGGCCGTGCGGTCGATGTTGCGGACGACCCCGTTCTTGATGAACTCTCCGGACGGCTCGCTGGCGTATGCCACCACCTCGAGGGTGCCGTCGGGGTGCTTGTACCCTGCGGCACCACTCACCGACGAAGAGCCTGTCTCAATAACTACAATCATTTCCTGTTCTGATGCCATATGGTGTGTGATTTACTGATTATATGTTCCTAAGGCAATGTGCTGTTTCATGATTTCACTTTATGCCTATCACCTGGTCGCCGTACCGGATGTCGATGACGGAATAGCGGTTCCACCCTACCTGGCTGAGGCCTTTCTCGTAGAAGGTCTGCAGCTTGTCGAACTTGCTCTTCACCCGCTCGACCTTGCCGAAGCGGATGATGTGGTTGCCGACACGCGGCACCAGCTCGAGTTCGCGGGCGGGGGTGACGTGGATCTGTTCTATCTGTGCATTCCAGAAGCGGCTCTTCTGGAGGTAGCAGGCCAGCTCGTAGAGCTCCTTTTCGGCGAAGGCGGTGTCGATGTCCCCCGTTGCGACGGGCAGATAGACGGGCTTGGGCAGGCGGTCGAAGAGCACGCCCTCGCGGTCGATGTAGGCGCTCTTGCCCCTGTCGGGGATGATGCGCATGATGGGTGTGCGGCAGGTGATGGCGATGCCCACTTTGGTGCCGACGCTCTTGTAGCAGTCGCAGCTGAGCACCAGCGCCAGGGTGCGCAGGCTGTCCTCCATGGCCCGGCAGGAGATTTCGTTCATGGGCTTGCCTATGGGGCTCAGGCCGAAGCGGCTGAGCAGCTGGGAGACCTCCTCCTGCGTCTCGAACTGCGAGGTGCTGCGGCCCGTCAGCTCAATGCCGTCGCACACAAGGTCTTCGGGCTTGGGACAAAAGGCCGCGAAGGCGATGCCGATGTAGGCAAGCAGCAGCACAAGTACAACTATGGATAATATCCTTTTCACTGTTTACAACATGTGGATTACGTATTCAGGATTTCGGTGATGCGTGGGACGAAGTCTTCGATGTCGCCGGCTCCCAGTGAGATGAGCACATCAAGGTCGTCCTTCTTCTCTGTTATGACGGGGAGAATCTGTTCCTTGCTTATCATCATCTTCTTTACACCGGGGGCAAGGAGGTCGTAGATGAGTTTGGTCGTCACACCGGGGATGGGCTGTTCGCGGGCGGGATAGATATCGACGAGAATCACCTCGTCCATCAGCGAAAGGCTTTCGGCGAAGTCGCGGTAGAAATCGCGGGTGCGGGAATAGAGGTGTGGCTGGAAGAGGGCCGTGATGTGACGGTCGCGATAGAGTTCGCGGATGGAGAGGGCGCTCTGGCGTATCTCGGCCGGGTGGTGGGCATAGTCGCTGAGGAAGACATGATGCTCGTCCTTGACCTTGAAGTCGAAACGCCTGTCCACACCGCGGAAGGAGGCCATGCCCCGCCGGATTTCGTCGTCGGTGGCACCGCCCAGCTGAGCCAATGCCATGGCTGCTACGCTGTTGTCGATGTTGATGGGGATGGGGACGCCCAGCTGGATGTCGCGGATGATGCCGCGGGGCGACACAAAGTCGATGCGGATTTCTCCGTCGGCCATGCGGATGTTCCCGGCGTGGAAGTCTCCGTGGTCGCGGCTGTAGGTATAGACGGCTACCCCATCGGGTATGACGGGATGAATCTGCAGCCCTTCGTGGAGGATAAGTGCGCCCCCTTTGCGAATGAGCGAGACGTAGTGCTCGAAGCTCTCCCAGTAGGCTTCGGGCGTGCCGTAGATGTCCAGATGGTCGGGGTCGGTGGACGTGATGACGGTCATGTACGGCTCCAGCCAATGGAACGAGCGGTCGAACTCGTCGGCCTCGATGACCACCAGGTCGCTCTTGTCGGTGGTGAGCAGATTGGTGCCGTAGTTTTTCGAGATGCCTCCGAGGAAGGCTGCGGTGCCGACGTGCGACTGGTGGAGCAGATGTGCGGCTATGGTGCTGGTGGTCGTTTTGCCGTGTGTGCCGGCTACGCAAAGGGCGCGGCGGCTGCGGGTGATGGTGCCAAGCACCTGGGCACGCTTTTGGATTTCGAAGCCTTGCTGGCGGAACCACGTCCACTCTGCGTGGTCGTGGGGGACAGCGGGGGTGAAGACAACCAAGGTGGTGGCGGCATCGCGGAAAGCATCGGGGATGAGGCTGACGCTGTCCTCGTAGTGGATGGCAGCGCCCTCGTCGTTCAGACGTGTCGTCAGTTCGGTGGGTACACGGTCGTAGCCGGCCACCGCTTTCCCCAGCGAGAGGAAATAGCGCACCAATGCACTCATGCCGATGCCTCCGGCACCGATGAAATAAACCGATTTGATGTCTTCTATCAGCATGTGGTAATGGAATTTGTAGGGCTAATGGGGTTAATGGGTGTTGCGGGAGCGGTACTCCTCGGCGAGGCGGATTACCTCGTCGGCGATGATGGAGGCCGAGTCGGGAAGGGCCAGCGTGAGGATGCTGCGTCGGAGTTCGGCCAGACGGTCATTGTCGTGGGCGAGACTGAGCGCCGTCGGGACGAGCTTCCCGGCTGCCTCTACGTCCTTCACAAGGACGGCGGCGCCTCTGTTCACGAGCGCCATGGCGTTCTTGGTCTGATGGTCCTCGGCCACATTGGGCGACGGCACGAGGATGACGGCCTTGCCCAGCAGGCAGAATTCGGAGATGGAGCCTGCGCCTGCGCGGCTGACGACGAGGTCGGCGGCGGCATAGGCAACGTCCATGTTGGCGATGAAGTCGGTGACGATGAGGTTCTGCGGCTTGTCGTCGCCGAGGCGCCGTGTCATCTCCTCGAAGTAGAACTTCCCTGTCTGCCAGATGAACTGGACGTCGCTCTTCCGGATGTCGTCGAGATGGGCCAGGATGCTCTCGTTGACGCTGCGTGCTCCGAGGCTTCCTCCGACAATCAGCACGACGGGCTTTTGGGGGTCGAAACCGTATGAGAGGGCGGCCTCGTCGTGTCCCACAGCTGCCTGCAGCAGGTTTTGGCGGACGGGATTGCCCGTCAGGCGTATCTTCTCAGCGGGGAAGAAGCGCTCCAGCCCTTCGTACGCCACGCAGATGACGGCGGCATCCTTGGCCAGCAGCTTGTTGGTGACGCCGGCGTAGGAGTTCTGCTCTTGCAGCAGGGTGGGGATGCCCCTTTTGCCTGCCATCTTCAGCGTCGGCCCGCTGGCGTAGCCGCCCACGCCCACCGCAACGTCGGGACGGAAACTCCTGATGATTTGCCTGGCCATACGTTGGCTTTTCGCCAGACGGACGAGAACGGCGATGTTCTTCAGCAGATGGCGGCGGTCGAAACCGCTGACGGGGAGACCCTTGATGGGATAGCCTGCGGCTGGGACGCGCTGCATCTCCATGCGGTTCTCGGCCCCGACGAACAGGATGTCGGCATCGGGACGCTTTGCCTTGACGGCATCGGCTATGGAGAGGGCAGGGAAGATGTGGCCGCCCGTTCCGCCTCCGCTAATGATGACTCTCAATGGTTCCATATTCATATTTTTTTATGCGAGTTCTGTTTGTTCTTCCGTATGGAGGAATGGTTCTTCTTCGGCAATCTCCAGCTGGCCAATCTGAATGTTCTCGTCCTGCGGTTGGTCGCCGCCGACGAGATGGCTGACGTTGAGGATGATGCCGATGTACATGCAGCTGATGATGACGCTGGTGCCGCCTCGGCTGATGAGCGGGAGCGGTTGTCCTGTGACGGGGAACATGTTCACCGAGATGAGCATGTGGGTGAACGCCTGCGTCACCAACATCAGGGCACACCCCATCACCAACAGCGCCGAGAAACGGCTGGTGCACCGGCGTGCTATCTTCCCCACACGCACCAGCAGGGCGATGTAGAGCATCAGCACGAAGATGCCTCCCACCAGCCCGAGCTCCTCGAGGATGATGGCAAAGATGAAGTCGCAGTCGGCGTGTGAGAGGAAGTCGCGCTGTACGGAGTTGCCGGGGCCCGTGCCGATGATGCCGCTGGAGGCTACGGCGATGAGGGCATGGGAAATCTGGCGGTTCTCGTCGGTAATCCTATAGTCGGCAGGGTTGTCGGGAAGCCGGACGATAAAGCCTTTCACGCGGTTCTGCCAGGTGACAGCGCGGTGCAGCGGCGTTTTCTCGGCGACCCACTTCATCGTCTTGGGCGGCGTCAGCACAAAGAAGGCCAGCACCAGCGCCACCCCGAGGACGCCCGCCCCATAGAGTGGCAGCGTGATTTTCCTGGGCACTCCGCCGATGAGCGTCATGATGACGACAACCAGCAGCAGCAGCACCGCCGTAGAGAGGTTCTCGAGGGCGATGAAGAGGCATGCAACGCCGGTGATGCCCATGATCCAACAGAATGTCTTGCGCGACGAGCGCAGGTTGTCGGTGTCCATGCGCGACAGCAGCAGGGCTACGGTCATGATGACGGACAGCTTGGCAATCTCGGAAGGCTGAAGGGTGAATCCGAAGAGGCGTATCCAGCGTGCGCCGCCGTTGACGGACTTTCCGGCTACCACCAGATAGATGAGCAGCAGGATGGAGACCGCCAGCAACGTCGGCCCCAGCACCTTCCACCATTTGTAGGGCAACAGATGGACGAGGATGACCATCGCCACACCGATGAGCATGTGGATGCAGTGTGAGCTGATGGGACTCCAGAAGTTGCCGCTGCCGTAGGTCATCTGGCTGGTGGCGCTGAAGACCTCGATGACGGAAATCATGCAGAGGAACATGAAGATGAACCATATCCCCTTGTCGCCGCGGAAGATTCTGTTAATAAAATCGCCTTTCATACGTTCTCCTTATTATATAATATATGTGTCAGCGTGCCGGCATGTGTTCTCTCAGAGTGCCATCACACAATCCTTGAACTGCTGTCCGCGGTCCTCGTAGCTCTTGAAGAGGTCGAAGCTTGCGCAGCAGGGGCTGAGGAGGACGGTCTGCCCGGGGCGGGCCATAGCGTAGGCCGCCCCGACGGCATCCTTCATGCTCTGCACATCGCGGACGGGTAGGCCGAAGCCGTCGAAAAAGTCGTGGAGCTTCTCGTTGTGGAGCCCCATGTAGATGAGGCCGACGCACTTCTCGCGCACCAGGTCGGCAATCTCGCTGTAGTCGTTGCCTTTGTCCTTGCCGCCGAGGATGAGGACGGTCTTGGCCTTCATGCTTTGCAGGGCATACCAGCAGCTGTTGACGTTGGTGGCCTTGGAGTCGTTGATGTAATCGACGCCGCGTACGCGGGTGACGTACTCGAGCCTGTGCTCGACGCCCTTGAAGTCGGACAGCGCTTCGCGGATGACGTCGTTCCTGATGCCCGAGATGTTGGCCGTGATGCCCGCCGCCATTGAGTTGTAGAGGTTGTGCTTGCCTGTGAGGGCAAGGGCCTCCTGCTCCATGTTGAAGGCGTAGGGCTCTGTGAAGTAGATGCGGCCCTCCTTGGTGAAGGCGGAGACTCCGGCGGCCTCCAGCTCGGCAAAGGGATAGAGCTTGCCGTGGATGCCATACTTGCCCAGCTCGCGGCGAATGACGGGGTCGTCGTTCCAGAAGACGAAGGCATCGTCGCCGGTCTGGTTCTGCAGGATGCGGAACTTGGCATCGACGTACTCCTGCATGTTGTGGTGATAGCGGTCGAGGTGGTCGGGGGTGATGTTCATCAGCACGGCGATGTTGGCACGGAAGTCGTACATGTTGTCGAGCTGGAAGGAGCTGAGCTCGATGACGTAGTAGTCGTAGTCCTTCGTTGCCACCTGCAGGGCGAGGCTGCGTCCGATGTTGCCCGCGAGGCCTACGTTGAAGCCTGCGCGCTTGAAGATGTGGTAGATGAGCGAGGTGGTGGTGGTCTTGCCGTTCGAGCCGGTGATGCAAATCATCTTGGCATGGGTGTAGCGTCCCGCGAACTCAATCTCGGAGATGACGGGCGTGCCCTGCTCCTTGAGCTTCAGCGGCAGGGGGGCGTCGCAGGGGATGCCGGGACTCTTGACAACCTCGTCGGCGTCCAGGATGAGCGCTTCCGTGTGGCGGCCCTCCTCCCAGGCGATGCCGTAGTCGTCGAGCATCTGCTTGTAGTAGTCCTTGATGGTGCCCATGTCGCTGACGAAGACGTCGAAACCTTTTGTCTTGGCGAGGATGGCGGCTCCCACGCCGCTCTCGCCTGCTCCTAATACCACAATTCTCATGTTTCGTATCTTGTTTTATATGTTTCAGAATCTTTTTTTCGTAACTTCGGAAAAGTTGTATCGTTTGTTGATTATCTTATCTTGAGTGTCAAAATGGTGAAGGCGGCCAGCCCGATGCTGATAATCCAGAAGCGCAGCGTGATTTTCGTCTCGAACTGCAGCCGCGAGTCGTCGCCGCGGAAGCGCACGGTGCTGGTGGGGTCGGCCTTGAGCACCTGCGCCATCGAGGTGCGATAGTGGTCGTGGATGGGTGTGCGTTTCCAGATGCGGCTGTGGCGCCCCTTGCGCTTTCCCAGCTTGTAGTAGAAGCGCTGGCAGATGACCGAGATGCTCTCCACGAAGAAGATGCCGCACAGGATGGGCAGCAGCAGCTCTTTGTGGATGCAGAGCGCCAGCACGGCGATGATGCCGCCGATGGTGAGGCTGCCCGTGTCGCCCATGAAGATTTCGGCGGGGTAGCTGTTGAACCAGAGGAAGCCGATGAGTGCTCCCACGAAGGCCATCGTGAACACCACCAGCTCTTGGCTGCCGGGGATGTACATGAGGTCGAAGTATTCCGTCAGCACGACGTTGCTGGAGACGTAGGCCAGTATGCCGAGCGCTGTGCCGATGATGGCCGAGTTGCCCGCCGCCATGCCGTCCATGCCGTCGTTGAGGTTTGAACCGTTGCTGACGGCGGTGACGACGAACACCGTCAGGATGACGAAGAAAATCCACCCCGCCTTGTACTTCAGCGGGTCGCCCAGCCAGCTGAAGAGGTCGGCATAGTTGAGGTTGTGGTTCTTCAGGAAGGGGATGGTGGTGCGGGTCGATTTCACGTCGGGCGTCTTGACCACCACCTCGGTGTTGTTCTCGATGCGCGTCTCCACCTTTTCGTTGATGACCACCTGCGGGCTGTAGCGGAGGGTGAGGCCGACGATGAGCCCCAGCACCACCTGGCCGAAAATCTTCACCCAGCCGTTGAGGCCGTCCTTGCGTTTCCTGAAGGTCTTGATGTAGTCGTCGGCAAAGCCGAGGATGCCGAGGATGACGGTGGTGATTATCATCAGGCCGAGGTAGATGTTGCGGAGGTTGCCGATGAGGAGACAGGGGATGAGTATGGCCGCAATGATGATGACGCCGCCCATGGTGGGCACGCCTGTCTTGCTCACGCCGAAGGGGTCGGTCTTCTCGTCGCGCTGCGTCTCGGAGATGTGGCGCTTCTTGAGCTGACGGATGAAAATCTTGCCGAACCAGATGGATATGACGATGGAGGCCACCAGGGCGAAAATGGCCCTGAAGGTGACGTAGCCGAACAATCCCGCACCGGGGAAGTGAATCTTCTGAAGATAGTCGAACAAGTAAACCAGCATCTTGTATTTTGAAGATTAATGATTGAACATGGAGGATTCGTGCTGTTCGCCTTGCAGGGCGTCGCCGTTGATGCCGAACACCTCGCGCAGCACCTCGCGGTCGTCGAAGTGGTGCTTGACGCCGCGTATCTCCTGATAGTCCTCGTGCCCTTTTCCGGCGACGAGGATGATGTCGCCCTTCTGCGCCATCATGCAGGCGGTGCGGATGGCCTCGCGCCGGTCGGTGATGGCGATGACGTTGCGCCGCTGCTCGTCGTCGAGTCCGGCCAGCATGTCGTTGATGATGTCCTGCGGCTCCTCGAAGCGTGGATTGTCGCTGGTGATGATGACGCGTGTGCTGCGCTTGACAGCCTCCTGTGCCATCAGGGGGCGTTTGCCTTTGTCGCGGTTGCCTCCGGCGCCGACGACGGTGATGACGTTGCCCTTGCCCGCGACAATCTCGCCTATGGCGCGGAGCACGTTGCTGATGGCGTCGGGCGTGTGGGCATAATCGACGACGGCGGTGATGCCCTTGGGCGAGCGGACGGCCTCGAGGCGCCCCGCCACAGGGTGCAGCGTGCTGAGGATGGTGAGCACCTCCATCGGCTCCTTGCCCAGCAGGCAGGCGGCGCCATAGACGGCCAGCAGGTTGCTGGCGTTGAACTTGCCGATGAATTGCACGAAGACCTCCACGCGGTTGACCTCGAGCAGCATGCCCTCGAAGTGATGCTCGAGGATGCGCCCCTTGTAGTCGGCGACGGTGCGCAGGGAGTAGGTGTGGACGGCTGCCCGCGTGTTCTGCGCCATCACCAGGCCGTTCTTGTCGTCGAGGTTGGTGAGCATGAAGGCCTCCTTCGGCAGGTCGTCGAAAAACGCCTTCTTGGCGCGCAGATAGGCATCGACGGTCTTGTGATAGTCGAGATGGTCGCGGGTGAGGTTGGTGAAGATGCCTCCGGCGAAGGTGAGCCCGCCGATGCGGTGCTGCACGATGGCGTGCGACGAGCACTCCATGAAGGCATACTCGCAGCCCTCGTCCGCCATGCGTGCCAGCAGCTTGTTCAGCGTGACGGCATCGGGGGTGGTGTGGTCGGTGGGGATGGCCTCGTCGTTGACGTAGTTGCAGACGGTGCTGAGCAGCCCTGCCTTGTGGCCGAAGGCGCGGAACATCTTGTACAGCAGCGTGGCGATGGTGGTCTTGCCGTTGGTGCCAGTGACGCCGACGAGCTTCAGCCGCTGTGTGGGGTAGCCGCAGAAGGCGTGTGCGACGGGGCCGATGGCGGCCTCGCTGTCTGCCACCTGGACGTAGGTGACGCCGTCGGCGAGTGCGTCGGGCAGCTCCTCGCAGAGGATGGCGGTTGCGCCGGCGGCGATGGCCTTGGCGATGTAGGCGTGCCCGTCAACCTGCGTGCCCCGCAGGGCGGCAAAGAGCGCTCCGGCGGAGGCGCGCCGCGAGTCGATGACGACGTCCGTCACCTCTATGTCCGTCCGCCCGACGATGCGGGTGGGAGCGAGTGTCTCAGTCAGTGTGGATAGTATCATAGTCTTTAACCTTATTTTAAAAAGAGTTCCACCGTCATGCCCTTCTTCCTCTCGGCGCCGGGTGCGATGCCTTGTCGGTGCACCTTGCCGACGCCGTTCAGGCGGGCCTTGATGCCGCACGACTCCAGGGCGTAGATGGCGTCCTTGGCGCCCATGCCCACCACGTTGGGCACCTTGCCCTCTTCGGCTGTCCAGTCTGTGCCCCGCAGCGAGTCGCCCTTGATTTTCAGTCCGTCGAGCACTTCGTCGGCCGCTTGGGCGTTGCCCATTTTGATGTCGGGGACGAAGATGGCCAGCGAGTCGCGCAGGTCCTCCACCTGGGTGGTTTTCTGATAGGCCATCACGCGTTCGGCAATCTCGCGCAGCACGGGCGCCGACATGGTGCCTCCGCCGTTGGCCGCTCCCACGTGTCCCGCCTTGCGATAGACGAAGACGCCGCAGGTGTATTCGGGCTTGTCGGCGGGGAAGAAGCCGCAGAAGTTGAGCCATCGTCCGGCATACTGTCCGCCCTCGTTGATTTTGGCGGTACCCGTCTTGCCGGCGACGAGGAAGCGGTCGGAGTGGGCGCGCACGCCTGTGCCGCCCTCGCTGTTGACGACGCCGATGAGGCACTGGGTGATGTCGTCGATTGCCTCCTTGCGGGCGATGGCTTCGACGGCCACCTGGGTGTCGAAGCGTTCGATGGTGTGTCCGTCGCGCTGAATCTCCTTGATGAGCCGCGGGCGCATCATCTTGCCGCCGTTGGCGATGGCGTTGTAGAAGGCCACCATGTTGACGGGGGTCACGTGGATGCCGTAGCCGACAGCCATCCACAGGGCCTCGCCCTTCCAGTTCTTCAGCTGCTCGGGGGTCTTGAGCTTCGATTTAGCTGCGCCGGGGATGACCTGGTGGTCGGCGGCGATGCCGAAGCTGAGCAGCTTGTTGAGGAACGCCTCGCCCTTGCCCTTCTTCACGTAGTGGTCGTCGATGACGGTCATCGTGCCCACGTTGGACGAGTACTTGAGTATTTTGCGGATGTCCTTCCAGGGTATCCTCTTCGTGTCGTCGGCCATGTTGAAGCCGTAGAACGTGCGGGCGTAGGGGGCGGTGTTGACGGAGTCGTCGAGGACTACCTCGCCGTCGTCGAGGGCGGCCAGCATGGAGGCGGTCTTGAAGATGGAGCCGGTCTCGATGCCCTGGTTGAGGGCTATGTTGTTGTCGATGACGAACTGTCCGTCCTGGCGGGTGAGATTGACGATGGCCTTGATGTCGCCGGTGGCGGTCTCCATGACGATGGCGGTGCCGAGGTCGCCGTTCTGCTCCTCCATCTGGTCGCGCAGGGCCTTGTTGGCGATGTCCTGTATGCGCACGTCGAGGGTGGTGACGATGTCGCACCCGTTCTGCGGGGCGAGGTCGATGTACTCGGCGTAGGTGTCCATCACCTTGCGCCGGTGGCTGAAGCCGGGTGTGCCGCGCAGCACGCTGTCGTAGGCCAGTTCGATGCCGTTGCGGGCGCGTCCGTTCTGTTCGTCCCACATGCCGAGGGTGCGTGTGGCGAGCAGGCCGTAGGCGTTCTTGCGCACCATCACCTCGTCGAAGGTGAAGCCTCGCGGAGCGGCTGTCTGGCGGGCAATGAGTCCGGCCTTGCGTCCGCGGCCCAGCACGGGCAGCTGGCTGATTTGCTGCATCTGCCGTTCGCTGACGGTGATGCTGCAGAGGCGCATCTGCTTGCCCGGGTGCTCGATGGCGCGGGTGATGGAGTCGCGGAAGCTGAGGGCGCTGAAGGAGGGCACGATGCGGTGGAGCCCCTCGGTGATGGCGTCGAGGCTGTCGCGCCACTGGGCGGCCAGCAGGCGGCGGTTGGCGCGGTTGCCGACGCCGAGGTTGGCGTAGAGGGTGTATTCGATGTCGCACGAGTCGAGGAAGGCCTTCACCTCCTTGTAGCGGTTGTAGGTGAGGCGTCGGCTGCCCCTGGTGTAGAGGTTGGTGTAGTAGCCCCTCGACCTCGTGCCGGTCTCGGCGGCGGCGTTGCCTTTGCGCAGGGCGCCGTCGATGAGCGTGCGGAACTCGGCCGCGCTCTGCTCGGGCATCAGGCGGTGGAGTCCTTCGGCATAGTCGCCGATGTGGCGTCGCACCACCTCGTCGCGGTATTTCTGTTCGTCGCGCCCCTTGGTGAAGTCGCGGTATTTGAAGACGAGCTGATACTCGGGTGTGCTGCTGACGAGCACGCGTCCCTCGTCGCTGAGTATGCTGCCTCGCTGGGGCTGCACCACCACGCTGTCGGCCTCGAAGCGGCGGGCTACGGTCTGCCATCCGCGGCGGCCGAAGGTCATGAAGCCCAGCGCGCGCAGGATAACCAGTACGGCAAGCAGCACCACGATGACGATGATGGAGGTGTAGCGTTTGGCCATGGTGTCGGTGTCGGGTTTCATACTGCTGATTCCAGATAAGTTTTTAGTTTTAGTTCTTAATTTTCAATCTTCAATTTTCAATCTTCAATCTTCAATCTTCAATCCTCGATGATGATGGGTGCTGCGGTGGCGGGCTTCAGCGGGTTGTCGTTGCCGAGGCGCTGCTCGATGTTCGACTGCAAGCTCTTCTGCATCAGCTCGTTGCGCAGGGCTACGGACTCGTTGCGCAGGTCGATGATTTCCTTGCGCAGGCGCTGAATCTTGACGGTCTCGGACTGGCAGGCATAGCGGTTGCCCTCGTAGAGGACGATGAGGCAGACCACCAGCACCATCAGGCCCATCTGCCGCTTGACGAAGGGATGCATCAGCACGTCGCCGGTGAGCATCTTCAGTACGGAAAACTTCTTTTTCTTCTTCATTTTCAATCTTCAATCTTCAATCTTCAACCCTCCATCCTCTCCGCTATGCGCAGTTTGGCGCTGCGGCTGCGCGGGTTGCGCTCCTGCTCCCCGGCGTCGGGGACGACGACCTTGCCCACGGGGCGGTAGGGGCTGCTGATGCGGCCGTAGAAGTCCTGCTCCTGCTGTCCCTCGATGTTGCCCGCCCTCATCATGTTCTTCACCAGTCGGTCTTCCAGCGAGTGGTAGGTCAGCACCACCAGTCGTCCGCCGGGTCGCAGCAGCCCGGTGGCGGCGGCCAGCATCTCGCGGAGGGCCTCCATCTCGTGGTTGACCTCGATGCGCAGGGCCTGGAAGAGGCGGGTGACCTCCTTTTTCTCCCTGTCGCGGAGGAAGAGGTGTCGTGTGGCCTCCACGAGGTCGCCCGTGGTGCGGATGGGCTGTGCCGAGCGGGCCTTCACGATGGCCTGTGCCGTGCGTCGGCTGTCGCGCAGCTCGCCGTAGAGGCGCAGGATGTCGGCCAGCTGCTCCTCGGTGTAGCCGTTCACGACGTCGGCGGCCGTCAGTCCCTCGCGGGCGTTCATGCGCATGTCCAGCGGCGCGTCGAAGCGGAACGAGAAGCCCCGCTCCTCGGTGTCGAAGTGATGGCTGGAGACGCCCAGGTCGGCCAGCACGCCGTCCAGCCGGCTGACGCCGTAGTAGCGCATGAAGTTCCACAGGTAGCGGAAGTTGCTGCGGACGAAGGTGAAGTTGGGGCTTGGGTGAGGGGTTAGGGGTGAGAGGTCGGGGTTGTGCAGGAGGTTCTGTTCGGCATCGGCGTCCTGGTCGAAACTGTAGAGGTGACCCTTGCCGCCGAGGCGGCTGAGGATTTCGCGCGAATGGCCTCCGCCGCCGAACGTGACGTCGGCATACACCCCCTCCGGCCTGATGTTCAGGCCGTCGATGCTCTCCTTCAGGAGGACGGGGATATGATAGGCGGGGGTCATACTTTTTTTAGTTAAGAGTTTTTTTTAGTTGAGAGTTAAGAATTAAGAGTTAAGAAAAATAGTCCTGCAAGCGGTTTCGCCTGCGGACGGAAGAGGGGAAGGGAAAAACAGCATACAAGACATTTTTTCTTAATTCTTAACTCTTAATTCTTAAATAGTAAAAATTCTCAATTCCTAATTCCTAATTTTTAAGGGTTTCCCATCAGCGCTTCGAGGTTTTCGCCGAGGGTGGCGGGGTTGTCGAGGAGGGCGTCGGCGGTCTCCTTCGTCCAGAGCTCGATGGTGTCGTCCATGCCGATGAATCGGACGCTGCCCTGCAGGCCAATCATCTGCTGCAGGCGCTTGGGGATGAGGATGCGGCCGTTGCCGTCGATGGGCAGCTCGTCCACCCCCGCCACAAACTGGCGGAACACCATCTGCTGCTGCGCGTTCCAGCGGTTGAGGCGGCTGCGCAGCTCGTCGAGTTGTTGGTTCCACACGCTCTTCGGGTAGAGCACGAGGCAGTTCTGGTGAACGTCCCTGCGAATCATCAGCGCCTCGTCGCCTTCCTTCTGCAGCGCACGGCGGAAAACGGCGGGGAAGAACACGCGTCCTTTCTCGTCCATCCGAGCATCTATGTTGCCTATAAACCGTACCATCTGAGGGCTTTATTTGAAATTCGCTTCAAAATTACTACTTTTCCCCACAATTCCCCACAAAAAACCACAAAAAGTTTTCCACAAATTGAAAAAAGTTTTCCACATCGCAGTTTATATGTCATGTTAAGCAAAGATTTACAGCCATTTATAATCTATCCATAAAAACCACGAAAAATGCAAAAATTGGTGGGAGAAGGATTTTTCTTTGTCCTTTATCCATTATTCATCATCCATTGCGCCATAAGCGCATCGAGTGACGGGTTCTTAACCCCCGATTCCACGTTAGAAGTCGTGTTTGCAGCGCGGTTTCCTTTTCGACCCGTCACAAACCGGGGATGCTTGGACTTGCCAAGTTACAATTTGTAATGTCCTTGCGAATATGGACAGCCATTCCCGGCCTAATCAAAAGGGGCCCATCCCAACCTCCCCAAAGGCCCTTCTGAATTTGCAAAAGGCCCTTCTGCTCTTTCAGAAGGCCCTTCTATAAATCCAGAAGGCCCTTCTGTGCTTTCAGAGGGCCATTCTGTTATCGTAGCCCAGTGGGCTACCGATTTAGCGTTTAACGCTAAATTCTCAACGTTAAACGCTGCGGAAATAACGTTAAACTCTACGAGCGGGACGTTAAAGTTTAGGGCTTAGGAGTGTCACAAACTGTAAGCCGCATCGTCAATGACATCCATGCGAGTGACAGGTCAAAAAGCAAACCGCGCAGCAGAGGGCATTTTGTTATAGGAAATAAGCATTTCCCGACCCGTCACAAAAGCTACGTTTCCCTTCCGGATGGCAAACGCATGTCCGCGTGCTTGCTTCAACTTTCAATTTTCAATCTCCAATCTCCTTCATGCCCGTGTGCAGGATAGTTTTCCGACGCGTGAGTATCCCGTACAGGGGTGTTATGATGTGTCTATTTCATTACTTTTTTCGTTACCTTTTGCTTGCCGTCGCCACCAGTGGTCACCACGATGGTGACGCCGTTGGTGGGTGCATCCATTTCCTTGCCCGACAGATTGAAGTAACGGGTGAAAGACTCATCCGAAGGATTGTTCCGAATCCCGGTGATTTCTTCTTCCGTCAGCGCCACAATGTTCCTGAATCTGCTCCAAGGGGATGTCTGCCTGTATTGTTCCACCGAACCTTCAGGCACATGCAGTATGGCGTATTCCATGATGGAATTTCCGAAAGCGTCTGCGTATGCTACAGGTACATTTTCTGCGTAACAGTAAACATCGGCCAGTTCTGGACAAATGACAAAAACGCAGTAGCCTATAGTTCGAACATTTTTTCCTATAACAGCGGAGGTCAGGCTGCTGCAATTATAAAAGGCATATTCGCCAATGCTCGTGACCGACTCGGGGATGGTGACGGAGGTCAGGCTGCTGCAATAATAAAAAGCTTCGCCACCAATACTCGTGACCGACTCGGGGATGATGACGGAGGTTAGGTTGCTGCAATAATAAAAGCATTCGTAGGGAATTCTCGTGACCGACTCGGGGATGGTGACGGAGGTTAGGCTGCTGCAACCTGCAAAGGCTCCGTCGCCAATGCTCGTGACCGACTCGGGGATGGTGACGGAGGTTAGGCTGCTGCAACCTGCAAAGGCTCTGTCGCAAATTCTCGTGACGGACTCGGGGATGGTGATGGAGGTCAGACTGCTGCAACCAGAAAAGGCCCGTTTGCCAATACTCGTGACCGACTCTGGGATGGTGACGGAGGTCAGACTGCTGCATCCCGAAAAGGTTTCGTCGTCGATGCTCGTGACCGACTCGGGGATGTTGACGGAGGTCAGGCTGCTGCAACCATAAAAGGCTTGGCCGCCAATGCTGGTGACCGACTCGGGGATGGTGACGGAGGTCAGGCTGCTGCAATCACGAAAGGCTCCGCCGCCAATGCTCGTGACCGACCCGGGGATGGTGACGGAGGTCAGGCTGCTGCAACCATAAAAGGCTCCGCCGCCAATGCTCGTGACCGATCCGGGAATAGTGACTGAGGTCAGGCTGCTGCAACCTAAAAAGGCTTCGCCGCCAATGCTCGTGACTGACTCGGGGATGGTGACGGAGGTCAGGCTACTGCAAAAAGAGTATTTGCAAGTTGTTTTATATCAACTACTTGTGTGTTAAACGGTAGAAAAGTGATGACGCAGATTCTGTAAAGGGTGCAGATGATGAAGTTTTAACGTATTTAACTTTTATAAACCACAAAAGGCGGATGTATGTGCATTTTTTGGGTGGCACACCAATATCAATACCACAGAAATTTACGGCGATGTGATGATTGAAATGAATTTGATGGTATTATCTATTTGGATGGCGCGGATGTAATATGTTGCGTAAAAAGCCAAAATACTACATTGATTTCATGAAAAAGACGACAAACAATGATTTTCTAGTCTCATTAATTCAAAATATTGGCAAAATATTTGGTTATTGCCGAAATTTTGCGTATCTTTGTCCCCACAAATGACATTTATAATGAAGAATTACAGTCAAGACATAATGGACTATGCTCTCTCGCATCCCCAATTCGGGTTGCATGAGCTATACTCATATCTTGACAAGGAAGGTAACAAGGATATATCCCACAAAACGGTTTCTTGGTATCTCACAAAATTAATAGAATCAGGAAAACTCCAAAGGGTGGCACATGGGAAGTATGATATAGGGGCAAAACAGCAATTCTTGATAACCCCTACAGATGAACAGTTTAGCCTGAATGAAGAGCTTAAACAGAAATGGCCGTTTGCCAACTTCTGTATATATAATGGTAGTGTCATCAGCCCTCTGCAGCATCATCTTTCAGCCAATAATATCACATACATAGAAACCGAGCGTGATGCCGTAACAGCTGTATTTAACCATTTGAGGGATGAGGGGAAAACCGCATATTTGCGCCCAACGCGCGAACTTATATATAATTATATAGACTTGTCACAGCCTTCCATATTCGTCAAGCCGCTTATTACAGAGTCACCCGTCCAAGAATGTAGTGGAATACTGGTTCCTACATTAGAAAAGCTTTTGGTGGATTTGCAGAAAGACAAAGATTTTTTCTACCTGCAAGAAGCTGAAGGCGTGAACATATTCCAAAACGCGCTATCACTCTACTCTATCAATGAAAGTCGCCTTTTGCGATATGCAAGTCGTCGTGGTATAAGAAAAGAAATAAAAACAATTATCCAAACCATCAACTCACATGATTAACAAAGAATGCTTCACCACTGAATGGATTGCCCAGAAATCCACAGAACTGCAATACAATGACAAGAACCTCATTGAAAAGGTCATCCGTGCTTTTTCTTTGCTCGAAATGCTGTCTGCATCCGGTTGCCCATTCCATTTCAAGGGTGGTACAAGTTTGATGCTTATTCTTGGCGGCGGTTCTCATCGTTTGTCTATCGATATCGACATCATGTGTCCACCTGGTACAAACATTGAAGACTATCTGAAGGACTATGCACAAAGCGGCTTCTTGGAGTATCAACTCGTGGAACGCCGTCAAGCAGGGAAGGATGTACCGAAAAGTCATTCCAAGTTCTTTTATCAAGTGGCATTCAAGGGACAATCTGATGTAACATCCTTCATCCTTCTGGATGTACTGTATGAGGATTGCCACTACCATAAAACAAATACCATAGACATCGTTAGCCCATTCATTAAACTGGATGGAGAGCCGCTGAAGGTTGTTGTGCCTTCTGTTGAGGACATCCTCGGTGATAAGCTGACTGCATTTGCGCCAGAGACAACGGGCATTCCGTATTATAAGAACGATAAACTCACCACTCTAGAGATTATCAAACAGCTATATGATGTGGGGCGACTCTTCGACAGAATGCAGGACATTGGCACTGTATCACAATCATTCAAGGCTATTGCAGATGTAGAACTAGGCTATCGAAACTTGGGACATGACTTGTCACAAATCTATGACGACATTCGACAAACGGCACTAAACATCAGTACAAGGGGCTTTGTTGACAAAGATAAGTTTGCTTTGCTACAAAAGGGTATCATCAACATCAAGCCTTTCATGTACAAGGGTGCTTACCGCATCGAAGAAGCCATTATTGATGCAGCAAAAGCCGCATACCTTGCCACACTGATAGAAACAGGTGGTGAAAACATTGAGCGATTCACTGATGCACAATTATCTGGGGATTTGCTGATAAAACATGTTTTAACAAGCAAATTGAACAAGTTGCGTATTGGTTTACCAGAAGCATATTTCTATTGGGCAAAGACAAGCCAGTTGATGAAATAAAATAAAATGGCGTTAGGCAATCAGGAAATATAGAAACGTGGATAATGACCACGGAGAAAAAAAATGAGAACCTCTGCCACAGTTTGGCGCACCCTTGTCTTACTTTTGCAGAAAAATCATAGAAATATGGACAACGATAGAGGACAAAGTTTGATAACTAAATACGTCTGGGTGATAGAGACCATCTATCGCAGGCGTAAGATCTCGTTCAAAGAACTGAACGAGCTATGGCTTCGCGATGACATTAGCAGAGGTGTGGATATCCCCAAACGTACCTTCGACAACTGGCGTTATGTTATCTGGGATATGTTTGGCATCAACATCGCCAATGAAGGCCGTGGCGAGTACCGTTACTACATCGAGAATGAAGAGGATATTAGCAAGAACGGACTCCGTTCCTGGCTTTACAACACTTTCTGTGTGAGCAATGCCTTGGCAAACAGCCAGAGCATTAAAGAACGTATTATTTTGGAATACGTACCGTCTGGTCAGGACTACCTTCAGCCCATCATTGAGTCCATGAAGGAAAACCGTGTGCTAAACATGACTTATCACAGTTATTGGAAGGATGAGGAGAATAACTTCGATGTTCAGCCGTATTGTGTAAAACTGTTCCGGCAGCATTGGTACATGGTGGCTCGTAGCACTTATTCCTATTATTATGAGAAAGGGCCACGCATCTATTCCCTTGATCGTATCAAATATCTTCATGCAACAGATGAGAAATTTGAAATGCCGAAGGACTGGACGGCCAATGACTTCTTTGATGGCTGTTTTGGCATCATTGCAGAACAATCTGTCAAAATTCAGCCTGTAAAGCTGAAAGTCTCAGCAGGACAGGCTAACTACATCCGTGACTTGAAGATACACGAGTCGCAGGAAGAGATAGAGCGCAACGAAGAGTACAGCGTCTTTACCTTCAATCTCCGTCCTGAATTCGACTTCCAGCAGGAACTGCTTTGGAATGGCGAGGACATGGAGGTACTAGAACCCTACTGGCTCCGCAAGGAGATTGCCGGTAAGATAAAGAGAATGTGGAACAAATACAAAGATGACCCGAAATGAAGGATTTTGCAGCTATAGATTTTGAAACGGCTAACAATGAGCGTAGCTCTGTTTGTTCTGTTGGTATCGTCATTGTACGAAATGGTGAGATTGTAGATACGTTCTATTCTCTCATCCAGCCAGAGCCGAACTATTATAACTACTGGTGTTCTCAGGTGCATGGTCTCTGTCATGAAGATACTGACGATGCACCTGTATTCCCGAAAGTATGGGCGCATATTGAACCTCTGATAGAGGGTTTACCACTCGTTGCTCATAACAAACCTTTTGATGAAGGTTGTCTGAAAGCCGTATTCCGTGTCTATCAGATGGACTACCCTGACTATGAGTTCTACGACACCCTATGCGTCTCACGACGTGTGCTCCCAGATTTAGAAAATCACCAGCTTCAGACAGTAGCAGCAGCATGTGGATATGAGTTGGAAGATCATCACCACGCACTTGCCGATGCAGAAGCATGTGCGTGGATTGCAAGAGAAATATTGTGAACATTAGAAGTAAGCAAACTGTAATACTATATGGAACAAAGAACACAGTTCAAACGATTAAGTAGTTATATTTATGACGAACATCCTTTGTTTGTCATACCCAATTATCAAAGAGGATATAAGTGGTCAGTTAAACCAAAAGATAAAGATTCCTCTTTGGAACATCTACTACATAACCTTGTAGACGAATTCCGAGTTAATCCTAACAATGACTATTTTCTACAAGGAGTGACCGTTACTGAAAAGATGGTTAATGGGAGAAAGAATGTCATTTTGATAGATGGTCAACAGCGAACAACAAGCATTTATCTTATCCTATGGTATCTATCAAATAGTAACCTTCAGGACACTGTTGAGCATAATTCTTTTGATTTGTCCTATGACGTAAGGGAGTGTTCACAACTTATTCTTTCCGAATTGAAAAGTATTTCGCCAGATAGCGTAGAGACTCTTAAAGAAGATTTGTGTTCGGCGCAATCTTTGGAATCCTATTATGAGACTATAAAAAAGGACAATAACCAAGATGCCTATTATTTTATTCAGGCAACCCATCAGATTCACAGCATCCTAAAAGATGTCGAAAAATTAGATTTCCAAAAATTCTTGTTGAATAAAGTGAGCCTATTGTATATTGTCGTTAGTGAGGACAAAGCCATTAAAACATTCACAATGATGAATGGCAATAAGGCAACGATGTATCAAGAAGAGTTGATAAAAGCAGAAATGCTCCATGCTGTCTCTAGCAAGCAAACCACTCTTACACAATATATGTCACCCGAAAAGCAGTTAATGCAAATTTGGGCACAATCTTGGGAAGGAAATTCATTACGAAGTAAATATGCAAGAGAATGGGACAAATGGCTGTATTGGTGGAATAGAAAAGACGTTAAAGATTATTTCAACACTTCTAAACCAATGGGTCTGCTTTTGGAGTTTTATGCACTCAGAAAGAAGTCATTAAAAACACTGGACTATAAAGAATTCAAACAACTATTGGGTAGTAGTACAGCAGAATATCAAGCAAAACAGATATTTAAGGACTTGCGAGATTTGCAAAAATCCTTCGAGGATTTATATTCTACCCCCCAAATTTATAACTACCTAAAGATGTCGCTGCTATGTAACACTGGTAGGGAGGATATGATGGATATTTTACTTTTCTTCATATCTAACAAACATAATATCACAATTCTAAAGGATTATGCCAACTGGAGATTGGTTGGAGCTACTCATCGAGAATTCTGCCATCCTGAAACTTTAAAAGAAGAGGAAAAGACAAAAGAAACGAAAGCAGAAAACGTACTTGAATCTTTATCCAAGAATCGAGTGTATGGAGAATCAGACGATTTGGCTTTTAAGCAGTTACTTAGACTAAACGTAGAGGAATACAACAAGCTTCAAGGTGGTCGAGGCCAAATATTTGATTTTTCAATCTGGAAAAATAAATCTTTGGAACACATCTATCCAAAATCCAGAGTTTATCATATTGCTCTAGATAAAGATAAAAATCCCTTGTTTGAAGATGGTCAACAAATTTACAAAAGAGGGGATGGTTCAACTATATCAGAGCGTGAATTGAAAAGGCTAATTGATGAAAAACCAGGAACGATGCTTGACAGACAATCCTTTAATAGTGATGGGAGTGAGCATTGTATAGGTAATTTAGTCCTTTTGTACGGGAGAGACAATTCCAAATTTGGGGCTAAATCATTTGAAGAGAAAAAAGAATTGTATTTCAACCCTGACGCAGAAAAAGAAGGACTTAGTTTCAAAAGTAGGAGCCTTTTGCATTCTATGTATGCATTTGCAAAGTCAACGTGGGGCGTATCTGAAATACAACAACAGAAAGAGAACTTTATCGAAGATTTCAAGAAAACATATAAAATCAGTTAATGATATATGAGTACGTTAAGAAACGGTGAAGAATTCACTCTAAGAGAATTGTTCTCACATGACAACAAAATAGTTATACCTGACTTACAACGTGATTATTGCTGGGGAGATAGTGCATTCATTGAGCATGAAAAAAGCCAGAAAGAACTTGTATCGGGATTTGTTGGGGACTATTTACTGTCTTCATATAAAGAGAAGTCGGCGAATAGTAAAGATCTCATGTTAGGGCTTGTTTATGGATATGAAGAACCATTGAATTGTTACAATATATGTGATGGTCAACAGCGTATAACTACGTTGTTTCTGCTCTTGGGCATGGTAAATAGATATTCAGACGGCGAATTCAGTGACTTCATAATATCTACAAATGAGATGCAAGATGATTATGAACCACATCTTCTTTATTCCATTAGAGAGAGTACGCTTTATTTCCTTAGTGACCTTTCTTTGCATTTCTTTATTGAAAACTCTTTATCTAAAGTGTCATTCATAAAAGAATCTGACTGGTATTTTGATGAATATGAACGTGATGCGTCAGTTCAAAGCATGTTAGCAGCTTTGGAAACGATAGAGAAACTATTAAATAGCGAGAAGGAACTTGATTATAAATTGTTTGGTCATTTCCTTCTTCAAAACTTAAAAATGATTTACTATGATATGGAAAACCGTGCAAGAGGTGAAGAAACATACATAGTAATAAATACGACTGGTGAGCCATTGTCATCAACAGAAAACATTAAGCCCATATTATTAGGAAGCATTAAAGAAAACAATATTTATAATGAGCAATGGGAAGAACGTGAAGATTGGTTTTGGCAGAACAGAGGCAAAGACCTATGCGCTGATGATGGGATGAAACAGTTCTTTGTTTGGTTTTGGCAGTCACGGCTATTGCAGGAGTTTTCTTATAAAGACGATAAACCTTATCCAATAGATCCCAAAAAGGAGTTTTTGAATTTGGATCGAAATAAGTATTCGATAATTCTTGATGAAGTACATGAATATTATTTGTCTTTGAAGTATCTTATTGAAACGCTGGATAATGATGACAAAATTAGGGAGCAACTATCTTTTATTCAATCGCCAAAGAAAAGTGGGATTGGTTCATTCTCATGGTTAAGAGAGCAAGACAATAACATCGTACTCCCATTATTAGCATTTATCCAAAAGTACCCCGAATCAAAACAGCTATATGCCTTCACTAGAAGAATTAGACGTAACTGGTATGATTTGAAGAGAGAACGTCATATGAGAAGTGAAGAAGGGCAAGCTGCTTACAACTACTATTTTGTCGATTGGAGATACTTATTACAAATTATCAAGAATTCAGAATCAGACGAAAGCATATTATACTATAATACGGAATTGAATTCCGAACATATTAGGCCTATTGCTAATGTTCGATTAAATCAGTGGTTTAATGAGGATGAGATAAATAAAGTCGCATTATGTACCAATTCTGTAGAAAAAGAACAAAAGCTATGGGAATGGGAGGACAATAAGGACATTATGGGGGATTTATCTATTATCTGGAAAGTTCTTGACCAGAATGTTAATTGGACTGATGCAGAGAAGGTCTATACAAACTATAATATTCTTCTAAATTGCTTCTGCGATGAAGAATATGTTAGAAAAGAAAACAACCCAATATTAACTAATCTTGCGAATTATTATCGCCTTTTCCGTGTTCTAAGAGGCTATTATGCCCCTGGTCATATTGATTATACCAAAAACATGAATGGAGCTTGGTTCTCATGGAGAGAAGAGCATCCTGCGTATTTCCACTATATGTTAGATCCCGCACTAGTTCGTGTCTTAGGGGCAAGCAATATAGAAGAAATGTTATTACGCATTAAAAATGAGGTAAGAAAGTCTGTTTTAAAATCTGGGATTGTAGAAAACTATGTTCCATGCATTAATGATGACAACTTCAAGTCAATATCATATCTAAAATTATGGCTTACTTCAAAAGTGTTATGGGCTGAAAAATATGATTTGCTGTTAAGTTACTATGATGGAGCAGGAATCGCTGCTTGGGATGATTGTCAGAGGAACAAAATCGATGTCGATTTACCATTTAGTGTTGCAAATTCCCATTGTGGATATGCAATCTGCAGACCCGCAAATCGTATCGCTTATGTCGCAAACGACAAAAAAGACAAAGAAGAGTACTTTGACACCATGATATCTGTAAATAAAACTATTGATGAAGTCAATAGCGAGATTAACGACTTGTTCCTAAACTTTTTATCCTCAGAGGAAGTGTAAATGATTTATTTCTTTCCCTCTGATTAAAAACAGATTAATAGTATGCTCACCTACATCTCCAACATCGTCCACTATAAAGAAGTGCTTTCACGTGTACAATCCGTGAAGCAAATGCTTTGGATTGGTACTGCCGACATCAAAGATCTCTATGTAGAGTTGGGCAAAGAGAAGAAGCCATTTCTGGCACTCATTGCCCAACTTATACGACGTGGTGTGGAGATAAGACTTATTCATGCCAAAGAACCTGGCCCAAACTTTCGGGAGGACTTTGACCACTACCCCGTTCTATACGACCGCTTGGAGCGAGTTCTCTGTCCTCGTGTTCATTTCAAGATGATTGTCTTTGACGGAAAAGAAGTATATATCGGTAGCGCAAACCTTACAGGTGCCGGCATCGGTATGAAGACGGATAATAAAAGAAACTTTGAAGCTGGCATCCTTACTGATGACACAGAAATTGTCGAACAAGCAATGAACCAGTTCGATGAAGTATGGATGGGTAAATTCTGTAAGACCTGCAAGCGTCGAGACTTTTGTATAGACCCAATTGTATAATTGGGGGAAATAATAACATCTTTCTTAGACCTCTGCCACCAGTTGGCGTAAGTTCAGATTTACTTTGCGCAAAAATAATAATAGTGATAAAACATGAAAGCTTATCGATTCGTACATTTGAATGTCCATTCCCATTACTCAATAATGGATGGATGTGCCAGTATTAGGGAATTGGTGGATGCAGCCATCAAAGACAGAATGCCCGGCATTGCTATTACTGATAATGGCAATATGTTTGGTATCATGGAATTATACGACTATGTTAGTCGAATTAACATCGCAAGGCAAGAGACAAACAAGAAGCCTTTCAAGCCTATCATCGGGTGTGAGCTGTATGTGGCCAGGCGTGGTTCCAAAGAACAAAAAGAAAACATCGAAGACATTAAAGGCTATCGTCTGACAGTTCTTGCCAAGAACATGATGGGCTATAAGAACCTCATTAAGATTGTAAGTAATGCATGGACTGATGGCTTCTATGGTTACCCCCGAACAGACCGTGCGGATCTGGAGAAATATCATGAGGGGTTGATTGTCCTCTCAGGTAGTGCTGGTAGCGAGGTCTTTACAAGGATTTCCAAAGATGATGCTGCAGGTTTGGATGCAACCATCAAATGGTACAAACAGACATTTGCAGATGATTACTATCTGGAACTCCAACGCAGTGCAGATTATGATTTAAATAGCAATACGCCAAGTGATTTCATGCTTGAACAGCAAAAGGCTAATGCCGTTCTTATGCAAAAAGCAAAAGAATATGGCGTGAAAGTGGTTGCCACGAATGATGTTCATTATGCGGATCCTGAAGATTTAGCAGCTTACAATATCCAACGATGTGTCGCTACTAAAAAGAATATGGAAGAATTTGCCAAAACAAATATACTTCAGTTCCGCTGGTTGAGAAGTCGAAAAGAAATGTGTGAATTGTTCTCAGATGTCCCTGAAGCTATAGCCAATACGATGGAGATATTTGATAATGTTGAGTTCTATGACATACGTCATACTCCCATTATCCCCACGATTGATATTCCTGATAGCTTCGGGGATGAAAAAACAAGCAAGGAAGATGCCTACTTAGAATTTCTGTCTTTTTCCAAAGCCAAACGGATATATGGAGATATGCTTCCTGAAGATGTGATTGACAGGCTGAATTTTGAACTGCAAATTATCAAGCAAAGAGGAGCTTCAGGCTATTTCCTCTTTCTACAAGATGTAATCTGCACCGCGCAATCTGAACTTGGTGTTTGGATTAGTCCTGGACGAGGTTCTGCTGCCGGAAGCCTTGTATGTTATTGCTTGGGTATTACTAAGATTGACCCGTTAAAACATGACCTGCTTTTCGAACGGTTCCTTAGTATAGATGGCACGATGTTCCCAGACATAGACATTGACTTCGATGATGAAGGTCGAGAACGCGTAATTGAATGGCTTCAGGAGAAATTTGGCAAGGATTGTTGTGCTCATATTGTGTCGTTTAGCACATTCTCCACAGCAAATGCTTTCAGTGCCATAGCACGAGTTAACCAATTGCATACACCAGAGACAATGGCTATTAATGAAGTGCTTTCGTCTCATTATGGTTATTCTTGGCGTTCCATAAAAGACGTTATAAAATATGAGCCAAAGCTGAAAAAGGTTATTCGTAAAGTAGGATTACCTTTGAATAATGCAATTGATAATACAGCCGTATTGGAGCGAAAAATTCGTGGTCTGGGTATTCATGCCTGTGGCTTTATTGTCGCTAATGATCCAATAACAGACTGGGCACCCATTTCTACAGTAAGTATAGAGGATTCCAATGGCAATGATGAGATATTGAGATGTGTCCAGTATGAGGGAATGCGAGTGGAATCTTCAGGTCTCATAAAGTTTGATTTCCTTGGGCTAAAGACATTATCCCAAATGAGAGATATTTGTCGGCTTATTAAGACCCAGAAAGACGAGAATTTCAATATTGATGTGATTCCAATTGATGATGAGAAAACCATTAAGCTGTTTCAGACTGGTCAAACCGATGATGTTTTTCAATTCAATTACCAGGGGATGCAGAAGTTTTTAAGAGAACTTCATCCCACATGCTTTGAGGATTTGGTAATCTTGAATTGTATGTATCGACCAGGGCCAATGGAAGATATATCAACGCTCATCAAGCACAAAAAATCAAAGAAAGGAATAAAGTACATCATTCCTTGTATGGAAAAGTACCTTCAGAACACATATGGCATCATTGTTTATCAAGAACAGATGATGATGCTATCGCGCTTGATTGCTGATTTTAACAGAGGTGAGAGTGACTTGCTGAGGAAAGCCCTCGGAAGAAGAAAAACAGATGTACTATCTGTTCTAAAACCAAAATTCATAGAGGGTGGAATGAAGAATGGCCATAAAAAGAATGCTCTTGAAAAGGTATGGAATGAGATGGAGCATAAAGGAATGTATGCTTTTAATAAATCTCATGCTGTTTGCTACACTTGGCTGGCCTATCAAATGGCTTATTTGAAAGCCAATTATCCAGAAGAGTTCAAACAAGTCATCGAGAAGTATAATTCAGACTAATTCCATTATTATTTGTCGTTCAGCATGTAGATATTTCGCAAAAAATCTATTGATAATGAATTTTTCTTAGACCTCTGCCACCAGTTGGCGGAGGTCTTTGTTTTCTTTGCACCATAATTCTTTTGATTATGGTAAAAGTAGAGAAATATGAAAAATTGAACAAACCTGGATTATGGTTTGTATGTTCGGAACAACCAGCTACCGAACTTAAACAGTACGTATATGACTTTGCTGTAGAATCAGGGTTGCCTATTGTGGTCTATTCTGATATTCCCAAAAAGGAAATACAGAATGCAGTCATTAATCGGGTAAAGACGAAATACTTAGAAAATGCCACCGACGAAAAAGAAAGAGATTGGCTGGAGCAGGAAATGATGGAATACAATAATCATGGTTTCTTTTGGTATCCTGAAGAATTGAACGATTTTATTCCAAATGGTTCCTTTTGGCACAACTATGTTTACTTTGATGAATTCGAGATTCTTTCATTCACAAACTGCTTTTCCAACCTGTACCTTATAAATAACTTATCTGATTTGTACTCAGGCGACGGACATGATATGTCACATACTCTGCTTTCTATAGAGCAAGAGGCCGTGGAGTATAAGAAAACCATCATAGTTTTTGTTTCACCTAACGATTCCTATTATGACAGTACAAGAGATTTTTAACACGACAGCAGTGCGGAGCATTGAGATACAGATTCTTTCTCTCTACCATGAGACAGAAAGGAAACATTGGTATAATGAAGAGAACAAAAAGGCTATCAGAGCCTTGTTGGAAGTAAGAAAGCAAATACTTAATAGTATATTTGTTTTGGACGAACAAAACAAGCAGTTGTTGATAGATTTCAATGAGGCATTGAAACAGCAGCTGGCAGAAATGCGTGAACGAGCTATTAACTTATACAATGAAGTGTATAAGCCTGATATGATTGGACGCATCGATGTGGTTGGCAAATGTTTTATGGGTTATGAATACTCCAAGATTCATCCTGTTCAGTCTATGCGAGCTAAAAAGATGTGGGCAGTACTCAATGGCTCCCTCGATGACTATATCTTTTTATATCATGAAGATGGGGTTAATAGTTTCAACATAAGTAGTGACGATCCTGATGTGGATTCAGAGAATGGATTCCTATACATGAACGAGGAACCAGATAATTGGAATGAGGGACTTAATCGCGAATTGACATCAGATATGCACCTTACTTATGCTTTCCATAATCTATTCAGTCATCTGGACTTCTCAATTTATGATTTGCTATGGGTTAGAGATTTCAATATAGAAATTCATGTGGAGCATGACTACAATACTTATGAAAACGAAGAGTATGGAGATGATTTGGATTGGAGTAAGTGTGACTATTTTGATTGAATGATATGACTTTTAAAGAATTAATTGATAGCGTGAACTTCGAAAATGTTGCACCGCACATTGTTCGTATGTACCCAGACATGGAAGGTTGTTTGGGTTGGTTTAATCTACACTTTGACCTTTTGCGTATGACGGAACCTCAATACCATAAAGGGGCAAATGCTGACGTGTGCCATATTACCATGAAAGACTGGGAAGACGGCACAGGACTTCACCTAGACGCTCATCCTATGGAGGGAGATTATTGGGAACATTCGCTGACTAAAGAAATCATTCTTGCTCCAGATGTAAAGGCGACTAATGAGGAACTTGCCGCATGCTGCATGTGGCATACCACTTTCTATGGTTTCATAGAATTGGAAGTTGAAGATAGATTTCATATCGGAGAAGAATGTAATCAGTTGGTTTCTATTCCTGATATTAAATATTTCAGACATGAAGCAGAAAAGGCTTTCTACGAGATACGTAAGAATGGCGGGAATATTCCTACATTACGGGAATTGCCTAAGCCCAAGAAGAAAGAACTAATGAAGAAATCCAAAGCGATAATTTGGTATAAATGGGGACGCAAAGACAGAAGTAATAGGGCAAAACGAAAAGGACTTCTGCGTAAAGCTTTTCTTGAGAAGTATTATGAGCGTATGAGAAATATTTCTCGGAACATCATTAGCTTTATCCCAGATCTATCACGAAAGGGAAACTATATCACCGTGGAGAATCTCTGTCGGCTCTTCTATTCTGACCTGTTTGCTACCGTTCACATTCAGTCATATGCCGAAGAGAAAACAGATGGTGCGACCTATCTAAAGAATCTCTTTACTAAATATGATATGCTCCCAGCAATGGACCATGTATTGGTCTATATCCAACGAGGATGTGAGAATAATGATATTCAAGATGACAGTACAGCATCTGATATTCTAAGACCAGAAGAGAAAGAACTGTTTGAGACGATAAGGAAGAGGGTCTGCTGCAAAGGTAACCATGCAACTTCTGACTACATTATCGGTGTAAATCCTAAGCTTGGTCATCAAACTTTCGTCAATATCATAGGATATAATGCAGATAAGCCAATAACATTCGACACATATGACTAAGAGAAAAAAGAAACAGCCCTCAGAGGGCAGGAGTTATAAGCATGACTATCCAATTGAGGAAGTCTGGAATACCGACAATACGTTGGCACAGTTGATTGTGCCACGCATACAGGCATTCAAGGCTCTCGATAAGCACGGCGGCCCTTCTGACTTCATGGATATGCGTGAGTGGAACAACGCTATTCAAAAGATGATAGATGCTTTTGAACTGATGAAATACGCAGGTGCTACTCACACAGAGGATGAGGAACAAATCATTGAGCAAGGTCTCGACCTGTTCCGAAAGTATTTCCGTTCTTTATGGGATTGAGATATGGCATTTGATTATAAAAATAGGCTTTATCGTATAACTAATAGCAGACTGATACATATGAAAGAGCAGAATTGTATAGAGGCTGAAAAACTGAAACCAGTTTTCGACCTCATTGACGAAAAGGTTACGTTTCATGCAGAACGTGAAAAGGTAAAACGTAACATTATGGATGTTCTCAATGCGCCCAAAAGTCTTGTAAGTATCGATATTAACGATGTGAGAGACTTGTTTCAGGAAGGAGGGAAAATCCATGCCTTTGATATTTCTGTTGATGCATCAAAGGAAAACAGGATGGCATTGTTGATGGCTCAGATAATGAGAAACGCCAAGTATATTGAACCATACATTCATGCTCTGGTGTTCTTCTTCTTTCCTGAAGGCCGACCTTTACTGATGGAGGAACTGAAGCCGTTTAGTGACTGGATTGAGTCAGTGCCTGGTGAATTTATGGTTAAGTGGGGAATGGCAACCCAATTCACACAAGATCTTCGGGCAATCGTGATATTACAATAAAAAGGATTATAGATATGCAAGAAAGAAAAACAAAGACAATATCTATGGATATCGTACTTTCAAAATACTGGCTCCAAATAAAACTTCTGATGAAATGATATTTTCTAAGCCTCCGCCACAGATTGGCGTAGGCCTCATTTAACTTTGCATCGTGAAATAAAAATAAAGTTTAATCAAAATTCATAGATTATGATAAAATCACTGAATGATGAGTTCATGCAGCACATAGCTACAGAACAGATGTGGAAAGAGTTGTCAGAAAATTTCCAATGGACAGAAGCTCTTCTGGAAAAGTATGCTGACAAAGTTGATTGGAAAGAGATTTCTTGTAACCACCGTATTCAATGGACGATACCGATGCTTCAGAAATTTGCAAAGAAACTGGACTGGAGTTCGTTGTCAGCAAGTGCCGATGAAGATTGGTTTACAGAGGTTCATCTTGAAACATTCAAAGATAAGTGGGATTGGGAAAAAATTTCACGTTACGTTAAGTTTACTACGGAGCTGATTGATAAGTATATAGACCACATCAAGTGGTCGGATCTGATTGGCTGTAGTGGTTATCCTGAAACATTTCGTAATAGCGATATTGATTGTATTGCCTTCTTCGAGAAATACAAGCAATACATTCCAATGACCCAACTTCAGGATTCAAGCCTTTGGAAGAGCATCATCGAGCAGATGTCAAAGCAAATGGAAACAGAACTTTTATCTTAAACCCTTTAAACGATATATATAATGGCACTTTGGAGAATTGTAGTAAAGAACAGCGGCAACGCTGCATGTAAGGACAAAAGACAACGCCTTGAAAAAGGTATGTTCATCGAGACAAGTACTGTTTCACCTATACCTCCAATCGGGGTTGCGCGAGAACGACCAATGCTGGCACAGTTGTTCCTGAACAAGTACGGGATAGAGGTAAATGTACAAAACATGAACAGTGGATATTTCAATTGCGAAAAGATTGGGTGATGACTTTAAGTAAAGGACAATCTATTTGACTCTGTTCAAATTCACGAGCAATGGTTGCTGCTCAAAATTACAAGCAGTGACCATTACTTATTTGGTGTGCAAAGTATGGCGTTCCGTTTTTACTGAAACCTTTCATGTGACGTTTCCAACGATAATATTGAAGGCTTGCCAAGTGATGGCTGGCGCCAATCAAGCGAAGCGATGATAGGTCTATGCTGCTCCTCCCTGCATTGGGGTGGCAAACAGAGTGAGCTCTGGTGTATCTGAATCCACTCTCAGGCGGCTTGCGGTGAAGGAACTTTTTCAAAAGTTCTAAGCCTAATTAGAGTTAACGGAAATTAACTCGGTTAGCACTGGTACTTTCTGCTGCGCGGAGCAAGCTCGTCAGGAGTATGGAAAAGTGTCTGTGGTAATGGCTGCGTGCCACCAGTTCCAATTCGCACAGATGACAGTCGCTCGATGAGATTTCAAAGTCACTATAAACTCCATTGCTTGCAATTTTATCTGGTCAACCTCCCGAGCCTCGAATGGAGGCAGGGGAATTAGGCTTCCCCGGACTTTGAAAAAGTGGCATCGGCAAGCCGATTAGACTGACTGGATAAAATTGCCAAAGATTCATGGCTGCCATTCATGGCCGACCATGTGTGGGAACATCTTCATGCCAGATTCTATGACCCCTGCTTGCAGATTTATGTGGTCAATTCACCGTCCGATGAAAATCGGAACGGGTAGTGAGCTTCCCGATACTGTAAAAATGTGGCACATGGGCAAGCCCAGTGCCCCGTAGGTCTGAAAAAAGACTATACAGGTGGGAACGGATAGTCTTGCCAGCACATAAGCCTCTCGTTGAAGCTCAGAAATGATTTCAGGGCGCTTCAAAAACCTTTCGTGGGTAATCACACCTCTGGGATGGCGAAACCGCGAATTTGAGCATTTCTGAGGCTCCTGCGGCTTCGTTGCTTGAATGACAAGACATCGCATCGGTTTTAGGGCGAGGACATTGTCGACTATCTAAAGTCGCAAATCTTTGAAAGAAGGGAAAATGAAAATGAGCAATTGGGATGGTTGATTGTCTGGAAATCTGCCGTGCATCCCAAGCCCATTGCCATTGCACGATTTGCTGCGCATTTACCACATCCGCAAAACGCAACATGAAGCCATCCTTTGGAGTAGGATTGTATATCACCTATAGGGCTATACTCAATATAGGGTTATACAACTGGCTACTACAAAAGGGATTGTTGAAACTCCGTTTTTGTATAACTGTATATCTTATATAGGGATATACATTACCATACCATTGCGCCAGGTGTAAAGCAATACAGCTATGTCCTTATACATTCATACATGCTATACCCCTATACCGATATACTAGGTATAACCGTATATGCCAATATGCCCTATAGGTGTGTACAAACTATACACTGATACTCTGTATATCCTTATACACGCTATAACACTATACGGATAATTAGCTATACTTGGTATATGCTAATACTGGATATACCCCTATACGTTGTGGATGTGCATATGCCTATAGGCTTATACTCTTCCATAGTGTATAGGTATGCCATCGTTATATGGCTATAAAAAAAAGCAGACACGGAACCAACATTCAGTTCGGTGTCTGCACAAAAGGATAAACGGTGTTACAGTCAGAAGAGTTCTTCAGACTGCTGATGGGGTTCAATCTGGATAGGGCCACGTTTCTTCTCGTACTTGGCGATGCACTTGGTGAACATACTTTCCACAACTGCCCTGACGGTCAAGTGCTCCTGCCAGGCGATAGCCCTGACCTTTGCTATGAGGTCTTTGTCACAGATGCAAGAGAAGTGTCCGGCCTTATCGGCGGTCGAGCCATCGGTACTGTCATAACCCTTCCTCCTGCGCCCACGCTTGTGAACAGTCTTCTCCGCTGCATTTGATTCATGATCTTCTTTTATGGTCTTTTGTCCAGAGTCTTCAGTGGGGGCTGTTATTGTTTGCTCTATGATGACAGGTGTATCTTCCTGCTTTGCCAGAGCCTCTGGCTTCTGTGGTGTTGAAAGCTTATTGCCGAAGATGCCACTGAAAGTATTGTCTGCTTCCATCATACATCACCTCCTTCCTGCAATTCATTGATAATGGGTTCAAAGGCATACTTGACTGCATTCCTTTGATAGATAGTCAGTGGAAGCAGCGTATTGTAGTCGCTAATGACCACGCTTCGCTTTATCCTCGGTGTTATCGTGCCATAGGCTTTCAATTGCTCAATGGCCTTGTCTCTTTCCTGCTGGAGGTGTTCACGCCTTTCCTCGACCGACACAATGCCATTGGGGACGAAGAATATCTTCGCTCCGAAGTGAGCTTTGAATACCTCGCAGAACATCTGGGTGGCATCAAGCGTATCGCTGTCATAATGGATAGGTACTACAGCAATGTCAGCACATGAGTAGATGACTTTGAGGTTCGGGTCAACGAGGTTACCCGGACAGTCAATGATGATGTCGTAGGGCAGTTGCTTCAGTTTCGACATGATTTGCGTCACCTCTTCTGTAGTCCTGCCCCAGAACGTTTCAATCTCCCAGGGCAGACTGGCATCGGGATTATGCTGAAGGTCACGCTTACGATGACGGAACAGGGACTGCTGAAGGTCGGCATCGACTACGGCGACGTTTCTGCCGATATTGGCAAGGTTGGTGGCAAAGATACCACAAAGGGTTGTCTTGCCTACGCCTCCTTTTACGTTAGTGTATAATACAATCTTTCCCATAGTTATTCAGATGATTAGTTGATAAACAAGTTCGTTGTCACTCGAAAGGTTCGGTATAACCTCGTTTCCGTGCTGCCATCCAAGCAGGCACTTGATGTCTGTCACGGACGATACATTGCCCGTGCTTACCTTGACGAGTCCATCGGCCTCCAGTTCCTTCAGGAAACGGGTGACTGTACTGCGGTTGCAGTTCCATTCCTTGCCAAGCTCGGAATGCGAAGCACCTACCTGTCCCGTCTGAATGCTGTAACCGATACCGCGCTTTGTCTGCGTGCCATCGGTTTCTGCTGCATGACGGAGTAATGAGAAAAAGCGGAACATCCTCTGTCTTGGCTTCAGGTCTTTGGCAAGATTGTCAATGTCCTGTAGCGACAGGGACAGGATGAGCCGTGTTTCAGAATGAGAGTTCTCCATAAGCATACATAATTTATATGGTTATACATGGGTTCTCTCAGAACGGGGAACGCTGAGACTAGAGAGGTGCAAGGCAGCTTCCTCCCTTATCTCGTCCTCGGACTTCACCTTCACGTTGCGCACCCAGTCAAGCAAGGCACTCTTCTCAAAAAAGATCAGTTTGCCTGCTGGCTTATAGTAAGGAATCTGTGAGAAGTGCGTCATCTTGTACTTCTTGCTGCGTAGATACTTCATCTGTTCCTCGGACAGAATGAAGCAGTAATGATTTTTATGCTCGTTCATAATTGCTTGATTTTAGATTTTATCCCCGTCAAATGGTTTTGCAATAGGTTGACGTCGTCGAGCTGAAGCTTCATCGTTCCAACTGGACTTGTTCGGCTTGCGTTTGTGCGATGCAAGGATGGCAGCGTTCTGCTCCTCATCCGTCAAAGGAATGGGATTCTTGCGGTTCGCCTCCAGCCACTTGTCAATCTCGTCAAGGTAGATGACCCATCGCTTGCCTGGCTTGGAGCCAGGGATTTCCCTGTTCGCGAGTTTCTGATAGATGGTCGCAAGGGGAATGTTGGTGTACTCGGCAACCTGCTCTGGCGTGACAGGGTGGTGTCTGTTCTCTCTCTGCTGAGTTGGCTTGTTCTGAAGGTTCAGCAGTAACGCCTTCATGCCCGATACTTCATCCCGAAGTTCGGCAACGACCTGCGGAAGGTCATTGAACGTAATTTGATCTTTTATCATTTGACAACACGTCCCTTTTGTGGAATCGTGCTGCAAAGGAACCCCGTTACGGATCGGAGGGCAAGCCACTTTTTGATAACAGGTGCATCACGAAACAATCACGCAGTTGAGCCTTGTTTTTGGCTGTTATTCGTGGATAAAACAAAAATTTGAAGCGGATTTTGACAATATCAAACATGTAAGTATAATGAATGACAATTGGGATTACGGCTGTTTTTGGGGGCAAGATTTCAGCGCAAAAGGGTATAGGCACATCAGGTCCACACCAATGTTTGGTTTCTGATGTGGCTCCAATATGTGATGTCTAAGTATTGATATAGGAGAGGTGAGAAAGTTTATCTTCTGTCTTTCTCTACGCCCAGTTGTGAAGGGATATGGAATAACAATCCGTCTTCTCCCTGGATGTCACAATGTATCTGGTCGCTGTTGGATGTGACTGTCAGATTCCTGAGTGTGCTATGCGACAATGGCTCTCCACTGGCTGTTACACACAAAGAAGCAAAACGACGCTCAATATAACAGGCGCAATCATCGTTGCTGTAAACCTTGCCTTTGCCAAGTCCCAACCTTATGGCAATGCTCCATACCAGATGACGTACATCGAAGCTGCTCAGTTTGGTCTTGTATCTCTTCCACTCAACTTCAGGGCGGTAGTTGTGATCCATCGCGAATCTCAACAGGTCTGTACAGAACTCGTCCATGTCCTCCTCATAGACAAAAGGAGACATGATGTATAAAAGGTATTCGTGAATGGTATCCAGTTTTTTCTTCTGGATTTCTGCCTGACTCTGATAGAAGTCATCAATACCCTGCTGGTAGGTTGAACTAGGAGAAGCAGCCGAAACAGCGGATGGCTCATTGTC
>Ga0208297_1000136_pt1 | contig 188556 bp, 158 predicted proteins | sample LMS_cellobiose_e_FD_187367 | JGI IMG/M metagenome (GOLD analysis project Ga0208297, IMG submission 187367) | Rumen-fistulated moose microbial communities from Alaska, USA - LMS_cellobiose_enrichment (SPAdes) (version 2) | ecosystem: Host-associated > Mammals > Digestive system > Stomach >... | reverse complement strand
CCACGAAAAAAGAGAAGACCGATTGGGCGGAGTTCCTGAAGGGGCTTCCCGGTGTGACGGTCGATGAGGACGGAAAGATTACCGTCAATGGCCGTGCGGTCACGACAATCACGATAAACGGACGAGCGTATTCGATAGATACGAAATAAAATAATCCCCTTAAAATAAGACTGTTATGATGATGAGAAGATTCTTGTCAGCCCTCACTATGTCCTTGTGCGTCGGATTTACAGCACATGCACAGGTGTACATTTTTAACGAAAACATGCTCAAAGAGCGTATGAGTGAAATCAAGACCACGGTTCTGGATTCACTGACCAATGAGCCTGTGTCGTATGCTTCGGTCTATGTCATTCCTGCCAAAGACACCACAATCACGAATTTCACCCTCACGGACGCCAATGGTGAAGCCAAGCTGGACGAAGTACCCTTCGGCAGCTATGCTTTCCACGTGGAGATGATGGGATACAAGCCGGTTGTGCTGGAGCGCTTCTTCCGGGAGGAGAAGGTGGATCTGGGTACCATCCGGCTGCAGGTGGACGAGCAGTTCCTGCAGGCTGCGGTGGTCACCGATGTTGGCAATCCGATTGTTGTCAAGAAAGACACGGTCGAATTCAATGCTTCTTCCTTCCGGGTCGGGGCCAATGCGATGCTGAAGGATCTGCTCCAGCGAATGCCTGGTATGGAAATCACTGACGACGGGAAGGTGAAGTTCAATGGCGAGGAAATCGACAAACTCACCGTGGGCGGACGCACCTTCTTTTTCGGTGACCAGAGCACGGCGCTGAATAACCTGCCTGCCGCAGTGGTGGACAAGATCCGTGTTATCGACCGGGAAAGCGAGCAGACCCGCGCTTCGGGCATCCAGGACGGAAGCCGGGAGAAGGTGCTGGACGTCGGCCTCAAAAAGGAATACGAGAAAGGATGGTTCGGTAATGTGGGCGTCAAGGGTGGCACCACGATTGGCGGGCAGGACGGTGACAATCCTCTCCAGGATGACCGTGGACTGCTCTGGGGCGGGAATGCTCTTGTGTCGGCTTATACGGAGAAGGATCAGGTGACAGTGATTGCCAATGGGCAGAATGTGGATGATTCGAATGTCGTCGTAATCATCTCCGACGATGAGGGGCAACGTTCATCCCTGGACCAGGGACTCTCAACGGCCGCTCAGTTGGGTGTGAATTACAACACGTCCCGCATCAAGGATGTCGAGACAACAGTTAGTGCGAACTACAAATACACCGACACGGATTCCGGCTCGCAGACGGAAAGGACTACTTTCCAGGATGATGGCAATCTGAACTCATCTACAGAGAACAGCGGCAAGCAGTTTGCCAACGCCCTCAATACCAACGTAGAATTCAAGAAGGAGAAAGGGAAGGTGTGGTTCCATTTCACCCCCTCCTTCCGCTTTAACAAGATTGACGAGACGGGAACCGGATCCTCGGAGACCTACAGGACTGGAACGTTCGTGAACAGTTCGGATAATACTTCCCACAGATTGTCCTCAAGCAATAATACAGGGCTTAGAGCCGATGTTACTTTCCGGGAGTTGGGTGGAAAGAAGAACAGGAATCTGCGCTTTGATTTCGATGGCAATTATGGCGGGATCAACGAAGAGAGCGAAGAATCGTCCATCTTGAAAACGGCAGGAGGAGTGAACTCGTACGCTATGCGTTATCTTTTGGACAGCCAGTCGTATGGTTTTGGCGGATCTGCGCAATATACGGAGCCCATCGGCGATAAATGGACACTTTCAGCCTCGGCTGAGCTGGATTGGGCGAAGTATAATAAAAACCGTGATGCTTTTGATGCTGACGGTAAGAACGATTACTACAGTTCCGTGAGCAATAACCATTACTTGACTCAGCTGTATGGCGTGACTGCTCAGTACAAGTTTGGCGAGGATAGTTGGTTTACACTCGGCGGCAGGGTCTCGGGTATCCTGAACGAGACATACTCCAAGAGTTTCGGCATAGAGGATTATACCGGAAAGGGCCAATGGGATTGGTTTGTCACGCCGAACATACGATTCCAATACAGCAAAGGCAACGACCGTATTTCGCTCTATGCCTCTGGATATGGACGACGCCCCAATTCTTCCCGGATGCTGCCGGTACTGGACATCAGCGATCCTTCACGGCTTAGCCTTGGCAACGTGTACCTGAAGCCGTATACGACGACAAATTTCGGAGGCAACTGGAAGCGGGACAATAAGAAGAGGTTTTCCACGCTGATGGTCTATGTGGATGGTACGCTGAATACCTCTCCCATCAGTTTCGCCCGCTGGTACGATACGGATGGAATCCTTTATTCCATCCCGGTCAATTCCCAAAAGCCGAGTGTGACAGCCAGCCTTACGGCGAATTATACCACGCCACTGGATGCAAAGAAGAATTGGTCCCTCACTTTGAACGGTGTTATGGCGTACACTTCTTCCGTCAGCTACCAGGCCAAAACGACGCTGCCGGGGCTGGACAAGGGTGCCTTTGATTATTCGGCATTCATGGCCGACTTCTGGGGGAATGCGGATGGAGACCGCTTCTATGGCGGGCTCAGCGGCTTCGGAGAGAGCAGGACTCGTTCCTTCAATCCCTATGCTGGATTCACCTTGAAGTACAATCAGGACCATTATTTCATCAGCCTGGAGGCCAACACCCAGGGACGCATCGCCCGGTACTCGCTCGATCCAAGCATCAATATGAATACCTTGGATACAAAGATTACGGCCCGTGGCTCATATACCACCAAGCATGAGTTTGAGTTCAATACCGACATCAGTTATGTTTTCTACAAGGGGTATGCAGCCGGATACGGAAATCCTGAATGGAGGTGGTATGCCTCGGTTTCAAAGAATATCGGCGCGTTCAACCTAAGTGTCAAGGTTTACGACATCCTGAACCAGACACGGAGACTGACGCACACGGTTACTGCCAACTATGAGGAAGATTCCTATCGACTGTGTATGGGCAGGTATATTCTCTTTGGGGTGAAGTGGAACTTCGGAAAGATGAATGCTGTCCATAGTGCAAGGGCGCAGCAGGCAGCGTGGAATATGCTGTTCTGACAGAGGCTTTCATAAGTACGGTTAAACATATATAGTGACAAGAACTGCCGTCACCGAGAGGGGTGGTGGCGGTTCTTAATTATGTAATTATGGAGAGTCGGATTGAAAATCTTGGGAATTATTTGTTGAAAATCTTGGGAATTTCTATCTTTGCATAGCATTTAACAAGATTGAGCTATGTACTACAGCAGACTTATCGAAAAGGAGATTGAACTGAAACTGAGGACATCAGGGGCTATTGTAGTTGCAGGACCGAAGTTCTGCGGCAAGACTACCACTTGTATGCTCTATCAGAAGAGTTTCATCAAACTCAATACGAAGCAGGCCATTGCGATGGCACGGATGAACCCGAGGGCCGTCCTTCCAGGCGAGAATCCCCGCCTTATCGACGAATGGCAGAAGGTTCCGGACATCTGGAACCAGGTGAAGGACGATCTTGACGTGAAGTATGAGTTCGGCAAGTACATCCTTACGGGCAGTTCCACACCTGCCGACAAGACAGAGGTGCATCACAGCGGTGCTGGCAGGATTGCTCCTGTGAAGATGCGTCCGATGAGTCTGTGGGAATCGAAGGAGTCCAAGGGAACTGTTTCCCTGAAGGATTTGTTCGACGGTGGGGCTTCTTTCCCCTGGGATTTGAATCAGGATTTCCAGCTGGAGGATGCAGCTCATCTTACGTGCCGCGGAGGCTGGCCGATAGCCGTGCTGGCTCCGAAGGACATCGCCATCGAGATTACGAAGAACTATTGGAACGGGCTCTTTGTGTTCGACGATTCGGAGAATGAGCGTTTCCGGAACAAGAAGCCGGAGGTGCTGCGAATGATTGTGCGTAGCTATGCCCGCCATATTTCCACGGAAGCCGCCCTGTCCACCATCATAGCAGACGTTCGCCAGAGCAATGAGCGGACAATGGACCCTAAGACATTTGACGAATATCTTGAGGCTCTGAACGACCTCTACATTCTTGAAGACATGGAGGCCTGGAATCCGAACATCCGTTCCAAAACGTCCATCCGGTCAACGCCCACCAGGCACTTCGTGGACACGTCCATAGCCTGCCGGGCATTGAACATCATGCCGGAAGATCTGATGCGGGATCTGGAGAGTTTCGGCCTTTTCTTCGAGGACCTGGCCGTTAGGGACCTGCGCATCTATGCCGGCACCCTGGGCGGCGAGGTCCGCCACTATCGCGACAATGCCGGGCTGGAGTGCGACGCCGTGGTGCATCTGGAAGATGGACGCTGGGGCGCCATTGAAATCAAGCTGGGCGGAGACGATTTGATTGAAGAAGGTGCCACATCACTGAAAACGCTCAAGTCGAAGATCGAGGAGAAGAGTGACGAGAATTCACCGTCGTTCCTGCTGGTCCTTACCGCCGTTGGCGGCGCTTACAAGCGAGAGGACGGTGTCTATGTGGCACCAATCAATCTGCTGAAGCCGTAAGCAATTCCCGTTCAATCAAGGGAAGGAGTTGGTCATCGGCCGGGAGCCAGTTCACACTGCGGAGTTCATCGGCACGGAGCCAGCGGGCGGCTTCGTGCTCGTTCAGATGCAGGGCGTCATTCAGCAGAGAGCACATATAACAGTGCATCGTGAGGTGGAACTTGGGATAGTCCCATTCAATGGTCGTAAGGAATTTATCGACACTGATTTCCGTGTCCAGCTCCTCTCGTATCTCGCGCCGGAGCGCTTGGGTAGGGCTTTCGCCCGGCTCGACCTTGCCGCCTGGTGCCTCCCAATAGTCCTTCCATTCGCCATAGCCCCGCTGGGTGGCGAAGATAGCATCACCTTTGCGGATGATGGCGGCGACGACTTCTATGGCTTTCCGGTCGGTCACGGTTCGAGGGTTATGGGCGTTTCGATGCTACCGCCCTGGACGTAGCCTTCGATGTTTTCACGGACTTCACGATAGTCACGTTCGCCATCTGGGGTGTTCTTCTCGAAGGCCAGGATGATTTCTTTGGAGTCGGGGTTGGCTTTGTAGGCCTTTCCTTCCAGGAGGAGACGGAAGTATTGCAGGAACGGGATGCTGCCGACCAGGCCGTTCTGTGAATATAGTGGGACATCCATCGGCTCTATGATGAAGAACTTGTAGGTGTCGTTCAGTAGCTTGACCATATCTTTGCGGATGGTCTCGCGAAGGGTGCCAGTCCAGCAGTCTTCGTAGGCGCCGTATGCTGCGATGAGGAAGATCATATTGATGCTATACTCCCGCAGCAAGAGCGTATCGCGGTCGAATAGCCGGTCTTTGAAGTGCCGGTTGGGCTTGGGACGCCAGTCCGTAGGGGCGAAGGAAGGCACGGTGAAATCGAGGGTGTCTCCATCGACCTTGGGAATGACAAAGAAGTTCGGCGTGATGTTGTAGCCTTCGGTATCTTTGTCACGATAGCGGATGTCGTTGGGATTCTGGCTATTCTTGAGGTAGAATTGGTCGATGTTGTACTGGATGGCGTTCTTGGCATAAGTGAACTGCTTGTACAGGGCAACGCCTTCCGGGTGCGTGCCATCCGGGTAATACTTACTATCGCCGATGTAATAGATGCTGTGTTTCTTGCCGATGAGGGACTTATCCAGGTAGATGTGGTCCACCAGCTTGCCGTCCTTCTGGTTCTTGAGTGCCGCCAGTTTGTCTGAATCGCCGATGAGGAAGTCCACCATCCGCTCGAACACCTTGTTGAAGTCTTTGGTGGTGAGGGATTCCTTTATGGGGTCTTTGTCGTCACGGCTAATGTTCAGGTCGAAGAATGCGTCCAGCAGCGACCAGAGGTGAAGAAGGTCGTCACGGAAGTATTTGCCCTTCATATCCCGCATCCTGCGTTTACCGACGCCGGTGTCCAAGTAGTTCTGGATCTCGGACTTGGATTTGAGGATGTAGGGAACCTCGCCAATGGTGATGGGGAAATGAAATTTCTCCTTGAGGTACCGGAGGACGGAATAGTAGAGAACGATGAGTTCCTCGTCGATGTTCACGGCCTTGTCCTTGATGCGCAGATCCAGGTAATACGGCTTGCCATCCTTGATTAAAGGGTGCTGGCGAAGCGTTTTGTGCCAGTCAACAGCAGCTCGGCCGGAATTGTTAATCTTGTGAATCTGCGTGAAGAGGTTGCGGTGGTCGGAGAGGAAGTCTATCAGACGGATGGCCGTGCTAAGGAAATCGCGGTCGTGTGATCCGTGGTCCGGCGTACGGTAGTCCAGTTCGTCCTTGGTGAGTTCTATCTTCTCTTTGATGCAGTCTTCGCGATAACGCGACATGGCCCGGAATAGCCACAAACTCAGCTCTGGCAGGAAGGTTTCCTGTCCCCGGGCGTTGAGGATATTGTTGGTTGCATCAGTGTCATAGATGCCCTCGGGCTTGATACCCGGTATTCCCAGTAGCGTTTGCCCTTCGTTCGGGTTGGCGGAATCCAGCTGCAGGAATGTCTTGGGTAGCAGGAATACCGGTATACTCTCCTCGGCCTGCGCTACAAACAGGTAGCCAATATGCTCGATCTTCCAGCCCTTACCCTCACGTATAATAGGCACGATGTACTTGCCGGTCTTCGCATCAAGAATCTTATCGAAAACCGACTTATCGGGGTATGGGTATCCTTCAAAGTAGACGAGCATAGGTTATAGGCTATTCCGTACTTTTCGGCTTTAGTTCAAGATAATTGGTGATGAAGCCTTCCAACAAGTCTTTGGGGGACGTGTAGGAGTTGTCATCATCATTGAAACGCCCTTTGCCAAAGAGTTCAGCAAAGGTAAAGACATTCTTATTTCCTTCAGAAGCATCGCTCCTCATAAAGTAGAGCGGCGAAATGCGGCTGGCCGAATAGAGATCCTTACAGACGTCGTTCCATAAGTAGAACATTACTTTGTTGACAAAATCCGCCTCAGAAACGTCGTTTTTGATAAAGAACTCACCCATCTGTTTGTCTTCGCTATCTGTGGCCTTACGGATAAGCTGATTGACCTTACTTAAGAATTCAACCCACAGATACTCTTTCCCCTTGACTGTAAAAATGAAGCCTTTAGCTCTATCCTGGTCAAGATTAATGGGGACATATTCCATCGCCCAGCGACGCTTGAACGCAGAATCCATAGGGAAAAGACTCTGGTCCGAAGTGTTCATCGTGGCAAGGATATGAAGATTCTCTGGGAGCACCAGCCTATTACTTTCAAGCCCCATTTTCTCAAGGTATTTTCGAATTTCGGCATCAGGTATAATAGCGAACTCTGAACGACCATCCTTGCGGTCCAGAAGCTGGAACAAGTCGCCGAATATCTGAGCGCAGTTTCCACGGTTGATTTCCTCGATGATGAGGTAAACCTGCTTTTCGTCGATTGTAAGCTTCGGGTCATCCAACGACTTCCATGCACGGACGTAGGCGTTGGTGAATACCTGAGGCACGAATTCGTAAGCCAGTTCTTCCTTTTCTACAACTGTATTCTCATCGCTACTAACCGGAACCATCACAGGTTTGTAGGAACCGACAAAAGAAGAATAGTCGTAGTCTGGATGGAACGTAGTCCTAAAGATATTACTGGTAACTTTCGACTTGTCTTCAATGGCACTAATGTCATCAATCTTGGCGCCTTTTTCATTGAAATAAACAATTTTTTCGCCATTTGTTCCCTCGGTTAGTCCCTTGACTTTATAGGATTTGCCCGTACCGGGGCAACCGTAATATATCTTCTGGATAGCCACATCATTAGCGGACATTCCAGATAGAGATACAGAAGACGATCTTAGGGACTGGGGCAGGTATGAAAAATAATCGGCCAAGCCGGGGTCAATTTGCGACAAAGAAACCTTGAAAGACCTATCTATGACATTGAGCGCATAAAACATCGCACCAATGGAACTACGCTCTCCAGAGTCCTGCAGCATTCGGATGGTCTGGTTGGAATGGTCATCAATTCCAATAATGGGTAACGCAGAACAGTCATAGTAGGCCTCGGAAGCATACTTTAAGAAGTCAAGCCGATTGATTGCCTCTCCAAACCCGTAGAGTATTTCTACGACAGTCGTAGATTCATCGTTGAACTGCTTACCTCGTGCGATGGATTTTGTACGGCCGAACGCCTTGTATCCCTGCTTCCATTCCGTAGGTATTCCTTTACTGTTGTCTGAGCCAAGCCAAATGAGCACGTAGGCTCCTTTGTTGAATTCAGAAGGAACCTGTGTACACTTGACGGTGATTTCGAATGGAGTCGTGATGCCTGCTGGAATGCTGTTCAGGTCCTTTATGGCCTGAACGCTGGTTTTTCCCAACCTGAGAGATGCGATGGATATACTACTCATGGTTATTTTGTTTTTTCAGTTCTTCTAATGCGGTTCTAAGCGGAGCAAATAAAGTGCGGCCCTGATGATCTACTCTACGAAGGATACCCTCGGCCGCATTGGGCGACAAATAATACTCCTGCGCAACATCGCCCTTTTCAATCAAGTCGATAAGGGAGGAATCTACAATACTGGCGGGCGTCGGGTTTATGGAACACTGGATATACGAATCGCCCCATGCTATACCACCACGTTCCCATTTGTGCTTGATCTCTTCGTCCGAGAAATCTATCTCATTCAAATTGTCAACCCAGGAGCATTTCTTGAATTCAGGAACGAGTTTGTTGATGTTGGCAATGTTCCAGGAGTCGCTTGGTTTTTTCCCCAGCTCCTTGTAAACACGGTCAGCCACCCACTCGACAACCGGGACAGAAACAGCATTGCCAATAGCGGTATATCTTAGTGAGTTGATAACCTCCGTATCGCCCTGAATGTCGATGGGGGCAGTCCAATTATCGGGGAAGCCCTGCAGTCTTTCCGATTCAAGAGGAGTCATTCGCCTGACGCCATTACGGCAGACCACATATGTCCTGCTCCAATCGGTACCAGTGTGACGACCCGATGTAGCCGCAAGACAATATGATACTTTGGGGACTTTGGGATATTTGTTCGGCTGGTTTGATTCGGTGATGAAATCCGTTCTACTATGCTTCGGTTTTTCAGCGCCGGTTTTGTCAAACATAACGTGCAGTGCCTTACCAGGCTGATTCAGCCAGCAACACATATAGACGCGAGTACGTGACTGAGGTACGCCAAAATATCGGCTATTGAACAAACGCCAGGCGACCGCATAGCCCATAGAAGTCATGGTTTGAAGAATAACGCCGAAATCTCGACCGCCATTGGAAGTAAAGAGACCTTCAACGTTTTCAATAATGACAACCTTCGGCTTGGCCTGGTCAATCAACTCTGCATAACGATAGAACAATCCGGAGCGGGTGCCAGACAAACCAAGACGTTTTGACTTTCCACGAGCAACAGATATGTCTTGGCAAGGGAATCCTCCACACCATACATCGGCGCGTGGAATGTCGTCAAGCTGAATCTCATTTATATCGCCGCCTTTCTTTACATCCGGCCAATGAGCGTTCAAAATACTCTGACAGAACGGATTAATTTCACATAGATATTTGGTCTCAAAGCCGTTTCTTTCAAACGCAACATCGAACCCTCCAATGCCGGCGAAGAATGACGCTATCTTGTATGTTTTGTCAGTTTTACTCATGCGGAATATCTCCTGGTAATGTGTTTGTCTGTAATATCGTGTTTCGCTTTTTTCTATGGAGCAACATCCCATAAAACTAACAAATTTACTCATTTTCTCTCAAAATTAAAATTTTAAGTAATCGACCGATGCGCAACTGACAATAAATCAAGCAAAAAGGAAAACCCCGAACTGCCGCTCGGGGCTCCTTTCAACTATAATTTCTTGTATTCGCCGTGCTTCACCTGCTTGACCTCGCCGGCCTGGATTGCCCGTGCGACCTGTCGCCTTACCGTTCGCAACGTCTTGCCGATTTTCCGGGCCACGTCCTTCATATCGTCCGTCTTGAAATACCCCGGCAGTGCCGCCAGAATCGTCTTCCTGGTTGCGGCAGAGTAAGAGTCGGCCACGGCGATGCCCTCCGGTCGCTCCCGGTCAAGAACGTTGAAAATGTAGTCGTTGTGGACCGAAATCACGCGGATGATCTCCAGGGTGGCGTCGAAGTCAACGTCCGCACATTCAACTGTTTCCCTCACGTCACCGGAATCCATCATTCGCAGCGCCGTAAGCACCATCGCAACCCGCAGGAAGCACCAGGCCAAGCGGTGGGAGCTGGCAGAATAGCGGTCGCCATTGACATCCTGCATCCGCTGCTTCTCGGCCTTGAAGAAATCGTTGAACTTGCCAATCTGCGGGAGCGAGAGACTGAACCGGATCGTTGGCGTGTCCTCCAAAGTCTTGGCGAAGGCGCAGAACCTGGCACCGATGGCGTTAAAGGTATCTTCCAGCGGAGCGTCGCTGCCATAGGAATCGAAACCGTCCATCCACTCGGGCGTGGCGTTGATGCAGAAAAACATAAACCGTGAAAGGAGCCCGTTTTCGGCATCTCTGATGAGCGATTTCACTTGCTCCGGCGTGCCCGACAAAACCGTGGAAAGGCGCGGATTGTCGATTTCCTTCTCTTCTCCGTCGTCTCCGCGGCGCAAATACCCGAAACTCTCGTGGGCAAAGGCCTTGCGGAACGAATCGCTGTAGTTGCCGAAATCGCTGGAGAACGAATTGACCACGGTGTCGCCCTCGGTCTCAAACATCAGCAGGTTGCCGTTCTCCGCCATTGCTTGCGCGAACGAGGTGGCGGAACTGTTGGCCGGAACACGAAGCATCTGGATGGGAGGTTTCTCCGGCGGGTCGATGTTCTCACCTTTTTTCTGACGTTTGTAACGGGCGTACTCCTTGCGGTATTCGTCTTTGGCCGTGTTCCAGCGCTCCAACTTCTCCTTGTGAATGGGCATGACCAGCCGCAGGCAGAAGTCGAGCTTTCCCTTGCCAGCACCTGCGGGACCGGGAACAAACAAATACATGTTGGGATAAATGGTCTTGCCGAAATACACGGTTCTGAAGGGCAGCAGGGCTGAACTGATTGTTGCGATGCTTCCGATGAGAACAAGGCTGCGTTCCTGGTCGGTAATCATCAGATCCGTGACTTCTTTGAGCAGGCTGGGAAGAGACGGGAAGATGGACTCGGGGAACACCGGCAAGAGCGGCATTTCTTCTGGGTCATCTTCCAAAAGGGACAAAGGGACATTTTTGTCACTTTGACCTTTTTTGCGTGGTATGTCGTGGCTCGTTCCCGGCGCGTTCGCGGGTCGTTCGAGGGTAACACCCTGATTTTTCGCAAGATAGAAGAGGGTACTTATATCCGTCCTGCCGGAGTCTGATTTCAGGCACTCGGTGTACTTAGTGTCACTTTCGGCCTGGTCATACCCCGGGTAGAGGGAGCTGATGGCGTGGAAGTATCCACGCCCGGATTCACCGAACTCTCCGGCTAGGGCAAAGCCCACCTTGAGCCAGTCGTTGTAGTCGGCGGTGATGTCCGTACCGGCGGCTTTCAGAGCGGCAATTAGGGCTTCCACCCGGGCTCCGGTGTCCGTGGAGGGCACCGGGGCGGAGGGATGGTTGACAGGAGCCTGGGCCTGCTGGGAGGAGGGCTTGTCGCCCTCACTCAGCAGATCCATCAAGAAATCTTGAGATGTCGTATTCATAATTGTTTTCGAGGTAAAACGGATTGAGGAATGCGTCCGGGTCATACGGCAGGAAGCATGCACGGCAGATGTCTTTGCCGGAAGGGTCTGCTTCGTAGCCGTAGGCATGGCGGACATAGTTACTGAGAATGGTGAAGAACTCGCCGTAGGTGAAGGGCGTTCCGTCGGGCTTTTTGGCATCGGGCGGAAGTGCTACAAACCATTTGACGCCATCACCGGAAGGAGAGCGGAAGGCCAGGATGGTCTCGAAATTCTCTTCGTTGGCCAGCAGGAGCACCAGGCCTTCGGGGTCGGAAATGTGGTCGAAGTCGATGACCATGTAGCCAGTGGCCTTGACCAGGTCGGACTCTTTCCGGCTGCGGAAGATTCCTCCAGGCGTCACGTAATCAAAGTTCTGGGACTTGAACCGGCTACGTTCCTTCGGGTCTTTGATGCTGCGGAGTTTCTCGGTATTGGTTTTCGCATAGTCGCTCACCAAATACTTATAGACATCCTGCGGGGATGCATCGCGGCAAGGGCGCGTGTTGCGGATGGGCCGGCGGAAGAAGCTCATCTTGGGGCAAGGCGGGATTTCCGGCGTTTTGGGCTTCGGCTCCGGCGCCTGCTCGGGCTCAGGCTCTTGGAAGAAGGGCTTGCGCGGTTCCTTGACGTAGAGTTCTTCCGCCAGGCGGGCAATGAGCTGCTCCAGGGAGAGGTCCTCCCCGCGCTGGTGGTAGTAGGCCATAGCCAGGGCGATGGCATCGCCGTCCAGCATCTGGCCATCGGGATAGTGATACCGGGCGCGGTACTCGGCCATCTTGGTGCCCTCAATGGGAATGCGGTCCAGGGTTACCTGGATGATGCTGCCATCGGCCCAAACCGGATCGGGGCATTCGCCACAGTCCTGGCCTTTGACGTGCATGATGTGGTCCGGGAATTCCTTGCGGATGAGGTGCTGGATGATATCGGCACCTCCGAGGGTCTTGGAGAGGAGGTATTCCTTAGTCATGGGGCAGGTCCTCCAGATCAATGATGTTACCGATGCGTTCGCGCTCTTCGTCCGTCAGCTCATCGGGGGTCATGTAACCCTGCTGGAGCATCAGGATCTGGACGAAGGGACAGCGGCGAAACAGCTGGACATACGGGTCGTTGGGGTCGTTGAGGATGAGTCGGTGCATAAGCTCACTTCCTTTCATTGGCTTTCTCATACTCTGCCTCCTTTTTTGCTGATGAGTTCGGCGATGTCGGAGAGCCGGTAACGGTTCTGGACACCTACTTTTATGGGCGTGAGGAGTCCGCTCTGCGCCATGCGCCACAAGGTGGTGTTGGAGACGCTGAGCTTGCGGCAGGCTTCCTCGGATGTGAGGAGTTCGTCCTGCTGCGCGGAGGATGCTGCGGCCTGGGCGCCGTGGGCGGCGATGTAGTCCAGGATCTCGCCGGTCAGTGTCCTGCCGGCTTTGAGAAGGTCATCGAGCTTGATCTGGACCGTAAGGCCCGGATACTGCTCGGCGAGGGAGATTAAATCTTGCGTCATAATGCTTAGATTTAATGGTTAAGCCACCCGCGAAGCAGTAAAAGCGGTTGCCATTGAAGGCAGTGGCTACATCGTCCGGAACGACTGCTTTACTTCCGTTTCCATCGTAATGCATGACAAATGTAAGGCGTTGAAAAACGGGCTTGAAATTCCCAAAAAAACTTTTTTCAAGTATTTTGACGCAAAAAATAACCGCTTGATAGCAAGCGGTTTACAAAGGTTTTTCCCAAAGTTTCCCAAAATGGAATTTGGGTCAGTTCCCAACTGTGGATTTCAAAATGTCCTCGGCTTTGGGTTTGTACTTTTCAAGGGAGGGTTTGCCGCCCTTCAAGATGGATTTGTCACCGTAGGTATGGCAGGACTTGGGGTCTAAGCCGAGGGAATGGAAGACGGTTTCGCGGACGGAGTTGAGCTTGCCCGGGATGGGGCTCTTGTATGCCTTTCGGTTGCGCAGCAGGAGAATGACGGTCATCACCACCAGATGGGGCTTCTTTTCGGTGGTATCGGCAATGACGTTCTGCAGGGCGACGTATAGGTCTTTTTTCTGCTCCAGGGTGAAGATGTCCTTGACGAAGACGGAGCAGAACTGAGTGAAGAGCATCTTGTCTTCTTCTTCCCGCTTGCTCATTTCTTCCGGAGCGAGTGACAGGACGTAGTGGACGGGGGCAAGTTCCTTGCCGGTATTGCCGAATGGAGCGGCGTTGTGGGCCTGGCGGATGGTACGTGCGAATCGGCATATATTCTCCAGGAGTGTGGCCTGCTGGTGTAAGCCGAGTTCCGTGAATTCGTCGGCCACGGCCTGAATCGGCTCTATCTGGACGAACTGGAACTGATGGGCCAGCTGTGTGTCTCCGGTGACGGTGAGGTTGTCGGAGAAGATGGTCATATTGTCGCTGGTCAGAAGGGCGTCGCCGGGAAGCGGGTCTTCATCGCCCATAACGGGGATGATGTAGCGCATCACGGAGTTGAATATCTCCTGGATGGTCTTGGGCATCATCTTTAGCGGCAGTTTCGCGTCCTTGACGTGCTTGGCTTCTTCGCGGTAGTCGTGGGTCTCCAGCAGCGGCAGGACTTCGTTTGCCGCCGCTGAAAGGGCCTTCAGGGTGTTGAGTATCGGATTCATATTTTTAATCGAGCAGGTCGGTCATTTCCTTGATCATATCATCGTCGATGTCACGGTAGCGGGCAAAGGCACGGGAGCCCTCGCAGTGGCCGGAGAGTTTTCCGACGAGGTTAGGGTCTTTCACTTTCTTGTAGAGGTTGCCGATGAAGGTACGGCGGGCCATGTGGGAGCTGGCTACGTCACAAATGGGGTGCTGCTCCGAGGCTCCGGTCTTTGGATTGATTGTGGTGACCACGCGGTCGATACCGGCTTCATGTAGCCCTTCCCGGATGGAGGTGTTAAGCTTCCAGTTACGCATACGGGGGAAGAGGTGCTCCGGATCTTCGCCCTTGTGGCGCTTCATAATCTCAATGGCGGTGGGGGCCAGATAGACCTTGACGGTGCGCTGGCGGTCTTTCTTGGTCTTCTCCGGAATGTATTGTACGGAGAGTCCGTTGGGGCTCTTGACGATGTTTTCCGGAGTGAGGTTGAACAGGTCACTGATACGGCAGCCGACGTAGCACTGGAAGACGAATATGTCGCGGGCAAGAGCAAGCTCTTCGTCATCCAGCTTTGCTTTGTAATAGATGTCTCTTTCCTCGGTGGTGAGGTAGTAGGGCGTGCCATAATTCTGGGAACCTGTGGAGTATTGTTTGAAGGGATTGTTGGTGGTGTAACCCATGTCCAGCAGCCAGTGCCAGTAGGCACGGATAGCCTTCATATAATAAACGATGGAATTCTCACTCCTTCCAAGCGGGGCGCGACCGTGGACGGTGTGCGTCCAGGTGTATTCGTAGCGCGGAACCGGCTTGAATTTGCGGTGAAAGTATTTTCCGGTGACGGTGAAGAGGGTATGTTCGGTGCGCATGAACTCTTCGATGGCGGAGAGATCTTCCGGGGTCATGGTGTCCAGCATCAGGCGTTTGCCGGAGTACATCTCGTATCTATAGACAATCTGGAAGATGATGCCGTAGTTTTCCTCTCTCTTTTTTGACAGTTTGGTGTATTTGAGATAATCGGCCGTTTTGTCCTGGAAGGCAAGGGCGGTGTCTTCATCTTCTATGTATTTCTCCGGATAGAGGTAGCGGTCGATGGTATCCTGCAGCCAGTCTTGGGCGAAGTCCTCTACGGAGATGCTGTTGCCTTTGTCGATGACGTGGGCGCTTATGAGGTCTACCTGGGATTTGGCATCAAGGGCTTCCTGGATTTCTGGGGTGATGACACGGGCTTTGATGACGATTTTTCCATCCACGAAGAATTTGGGAAGGATGAAGGTGCGGGAGTGGCCGCGAAGGGCCACCGCACGAGTATTGCGGTAGCGGAGGAGGACTTCCGCCTTGCCGGTGTCTTTGTTCGTCTTGGACGAAAGAGTGAGCGTCACTGATGCCATAATCCAGTCTATTTTTTCTTCTACAAAGGTACAAAATAGCGGGGACAAAAACAATTATTTTTGTCCCCATAATGGCTGGCTATTGAAATTTGTTGTAAAAGGTAGATTTGGAATTAGCGGCTTGTAGGCGTTGATTAGTAGGTAGTTATGCAATAATTAGCCTTCCAAATCATTTCAACGACTTGCCCTTACTTTCAAGTGGGACTTTCCCGACCGGAAATTCCCAGTAGTCTTTCCAGGGGCCGTAGCCCCGCTGGGTGCTGAATATCCTGTCCTCTTTCCGGATGATGGCTGCGACGACTTCGACGGTTTTCATACGATGCAAATTTAATCAAATTTCGTATCTTCGCGGGGTAAAAACCATGTTTAAAGTCAGCGAACCCATCACCACGCCGCCTGCGGCGTTTGCGTCACAGCTACAGCAGAAAGTCTATGAGACCTTCGCTGCGTGCGGTATTCCTTTCGAACGGGTGGACACCGATCCCGGACTGACGATGGAGGACTGCCAGCACATCGATGCGAAAATCGGCGTGCACATCGTCAAGACCATCTTCCTCTGCAACCGGCAGCAGACGGCTTTCTACCTGTATGTCACCACCGATGACAAGCCCTTCGTCACGCGCGACTTCTGCACGGCGCTGGGCATTCCCCGCGTCTCTTTTGCTCCGGCCGACAAACTCTGGGAACTGACCGGCGTACAAGTCGGGGCCACGACCCTCCTGAGTTCCATCCTCCCCCAATCCGCGCCCGTACGACTGGTGATGGACCGCAGTGTCGCCCAGGCGCCCTGGTATGCCTGCACCGACGGCACCGCCACCTGCTTCGTCAAGATCCGGACAGAAGACCTTCTCCAGAAGTATCTCCCCGCCTCCGGACACGAAATAAGCATTATCGGATAGCTTACTTCTCCGGTTCACCACCATAAAGCTTGTCGGTGTAGAGGACGCCTTTCAGGTGGTCGGTTTCGTGCTGGAAAATGACGGCGGTGAAACCCTGGACGGTTTCCGTCACGCTTTCTCCCGTTTCCGGCGAAGTGTAGCTGATGTCAATGTCCTGGTAGCGGAGAACCTCTCCCCGGCGGCCGGGGACGGACAGGCAGCCTTCCCGGCCGGGAACCTGTTCGCCACGGGTCGCGACAATACGGATATTGGGATAGACCTCGAACGGCTCCCCTTCCTTGTCGAAACGCTGAACGGCGACGACATTGCGGGAAATGCCGACCTGTGGCCCGGCGATTCCCACGCCGTCCTGCTCGGGCGAGGTGACGGTTGCCACCAGTTTGGCCGCCAGCGTCCGATAAAGCGGGTCGGAAAGTTCCCGCCGCGAAAAGTCACGGCAAACCGTACGCAGGACAGCCAGATCGTCCGCATCCTCAACGGTCAGCACCCGCATCACGTCGGGCTGGTCTTCAATGAGGGCACGTTCCTGTGCCGTCCACCGGGAGCCGGCGCATCCTGCCGCCAGCAGGCCGGCCATCATCGACATAAGCATCATCACTTTGTTAATTTTTACGTTCCAAGCCATTACCCCTAAAAGATGATTTTTCAACTATCAGCAAAACAGGTGATTACAGAATTCTTTCTATCCCAAGCGGAACAGAAAGACGGGATTAGAAGACGACGTCCACGTACACCGGCAGATGGTCGGAAGCGACCCGGACATCGCCGGTTGCAAATTCGGTGGGCACGGCGCCCCCGACGACGGCGACGCTTGCCCCATTGTGCAGCACAAAGACATAGTCGATGCAGACATGCGGATCCTTGGCCGAATAACTCATTTCCAGCGGCGAAAGCAGGGTCCAGTCGCGGGACAGCTGGCGAAGGAGGGCGCTTTCGGGCGTATCGTTGAAATCGCCGGCCAAAAAGACAGGTTTCCGGGATTTGCCATAGCGCTGCTGCAGTTCCCGGGTCAGGACGCGGGCCTGCTCCAGCCGCGCCGCCTCCCCGACATGGTCCAGATGGCAGGAAGCATACACATAGCGCGGGGTTTCAATGACCACGCAGACACGCGGCTCACTCCCCGCGCCCTTCGGCAGGGCGATATGGAAGCGGTCTAAAATCCGGGCACGGCTCACGATGCCGCAGCCGTAAGCCCCGCCGGCATAAGCCATGGCCCGGCCGAAATGGCCTTGCCACCGGCTTTTCCGGGCACGGGAGGCCGGGACGCTGTTCAGTTCATCGGCCAGATGCTGCGCCTGGTCGATGTCGTGCCGCCGGTTGCAGCTGTCGAGTTCGTTGAGCGAAACCGTCTCCGCACCCAGTTCCAAGATCATTCGGGCAATCATCGGCGCGCTGTCCTCCAGCTCCTTGCCGAAAGCCCCGACGTTATAGCTCATCAGCCGCACCGGCCGCCGGCGTGACTGCGCCTGGGCCTCCTGCCCCCACAGCAACAGGCCCACAAGCAGCACGAGACAAAGAATAGATATCTTCTTCATAAAAAGATGCCCGGCCGGAGCCGGGCATGACGCTATTGATCAACTCAGATATGTACCGCTTCGCCGTGGACGGCAGCGGCGGCTTCCATCAGGGCTTCGCTCATGGTCGGATGCGGGAACATCGAACCGGCAAGCTGCTTGGCCGTGACCCCCAGATTGCGGGCAGCGACGATGCCGCCGATCATCTCGGAGACATTGTCACCCACCAGATGCGCACCGAGCACCTTGTCGTTGGCCGCATCCACCACCAGTTTCACAAAACCGTCGCGGGCACCGGCGGCCGTAGCCTTGCCCGACGCCGTGAACGGGAATTTGCCCACCTTGTAGTCGATGCCCAGTTCCTTTGCCTTGCGTTCGGTCATGCCGACGGATGCGACCTCGGGCGTGATGTACGTGCAGCCCGGAATGTTGTCGTAATTGACCGGGGCCGGATTCAGGCCGGCGATGGCCTCCACGCAGCAGATCGCTTCCGCCGAGGCGACATGCGCCAGCGCAGGCGTCGCAATGATGTCGCCGATGGCATACACGCCGTCCGCAGAAGTCTTATAGTAGGTATCCACCGGCACCTTGCCGCGATTGAGCTCGATGCCGAGCGACTCCAAACCGAGATCGGAAGTATTCGGCCGGACGCCGACGGCGGAAAGCACCTTCTCGGCTTCCACGATCTCCTCCCCTTTCTTGGTCTCGACCGTCAGACGGCACAGCTCGCCCGTCGTATCCACGCTCTTGACCGACGAGGAGACCATCACCTTGATGCCCGCCTTGCGGAAGGAACGGCTGATCTGGGCGCAGGTATCGTCGTCCTCGATCGGCAGGACCCGGTCCATGAATTCGATGATCGTCACCTCAACGCCAAGAGAGCGATAGAAGAAGGCGAACTCGCTGCCGATGGCGCCGCTGCCGATGACGGCCAGCGACTTGGGCAGTTCGTCGGGCACAAGCGCCTGATAGTAGCACCAGATCTTCTCGCCGTCGATGGGTGCGAAAGGCAGCTCGGCCGGATGCGAGCCCGTGGCCAGGATGATATGGTCCGCTTCGAAGACCTCTTCCCCGCCTTCCAGTTTCTGGACCTGCACCTGCTTGCCGGGCAGCAGTTTGCCGATACCCTTGATGACGGTGACTTTGTTCTTCTTGAAGAGATATTCCACGCCCTTGTTCATCGTGGCGGAAACCCCGCGGCTGCGGGCGACGATGGCCGCCAGGTCCGCTTTGACCTCGCCGGCCGTGAAACCGTAGTCAGCACCCCGCTCGGCGTAGTGCAAGGCCTGAGCGCTCTTGAGCAGCGCCTTGGTCGGAATACAGCCCCAGTTGAGGCAGATTCCGCCGAGCTCACTGCGTTCGACAACCGCTGTATTGAATCCGAGCTGCGCCGCCCGGATTGCGGCCACGTACCCTCCCGGGCCCGCGCCGATGACGATAACATCGTATTTCATACTTATGCTTCTTTACCGTGACAGTTCTTGTATTTCTTGCCGCTGCCGCAGGGGCAGGGATCGTTGCGGCCGACCTTCTTCTCGACGTGGATCGGCGCGTTGGACTTGGGCTCCGAACTGTTGGTCAGCAGGTCGGAACGGCTCGTCTGCATCCGGCTCATGTCGGAACGCTTCTCATGCCCTTCCGTCACCACATCTTCCGGCTGCTGCTCCTGGCGCAGGTAGATCTGCGCACGCAGCAGGAACGAGAGCACGTCCTTGCTCAGGTTCTCGAGCATCGTGATGAAGAGATTGTAGCTCTCCGTCTTGTAAACCACGATCGGGTCTTTCTGCTCGTAGGCCGCGTTCTGCACCGACTGCTTCAGGTCGTCCATCTCGCGCAGGTGTTCCTTCCAGTATTCGTCGATCACACGCAGGGTGACCGTCTTCTCGACGGCACGGATCAGTTCCTTGCCCTTCGACTCGTAGGCCTTCTTCAGATCGACCAGGATGGTATAGACCAGCCGGCCGTCGGACACCGGGATGGCAATGTTCTGGTAGAACATCCGCTTGGTCTCATAGACATATTTGATGATCGGCCAGGCCCGCTCGACAAGCGCGTCGAAACGGCGCTGCTGCACCTCGAGGATCGTCTGCTGAAGGCGCTCGATAAGCTGCTCTTTCTTCGCATGCTCGAAGAACTTCTCGTCGAAAGCGGGTTCCACCGAGAGCGTCTGCCGGAGCGTTTCACAGAAACTTTCGTAGTCAAGATCCTTGTTCTGCTCGACGAACATCTCACAGTAGTCGGTCGCCATGTTGAGCACGTCCACATCGATGCGCTCGCCCGTAAGGGCGCTGCGGCGCTTCGAATAGACCACCTCGCGCTGGTTGTTCATCACATCGTCGTAGTCCACCAGGCGCTTGCGGGTGCCGAAGTCATTCTCCTCGACCTTGCGCTGCGCCCGCTCGATGGCACTGGAAAGCATCGAGGCTTCGAGCGCCTCGTTCTCCGCCATGCCCATCCGGTCCACGATGCTGGAGATCCGCTCGCTACCGAAGATACGCATCAGGTCGTCTTCCAGCGACACATAGAAGATGGAGCTGCCCGGGTCGCCCTGACGGCCGGCACGGCCGCGGAGCTGGCGGTCCACGCGGCGGCTGTCATGCCGCTCGGTGCCGATGATGGCCAGGCCGCCCGCCGCCTTGACTTCCGGCGTGAGCTTGATATCGGTACCACGGCCTGCCATGTTGGTGGCGATGGTCACGGTGGAAGGCTCGCCGGCGTGGGCCACGATCTCGGCCTCGCGGGCGTGCTGCTTCGCATTGAGGACCTGGTGCTTGATGCCGCGCAGCTTCAGCATGCGGCTCAACAGCTCGGATATTTCGACGGAAGTGGTACCCACCAGCACCGGACGTCCCTGGGAGACATACTCCTGGATCTTGTCGATGACGGCGGCGTACTTCCCTTTCTTGGTCTTGTAGATCAAGTCGTTCTGGTCGTCGCGGATGACCGGCCGGTTGGTCGGGATGACCACCACGTCGAGCTTGTAGATGTCCCAGAACTCCTTGGCCTCGGTTTCGGCCGTACCGGTCATGCCGGAGAGCTTGTGGTACATGCGGAAATAGTTCTGCAGGGTGATGGTCGCGAAGGTCTGCGTCGCCGCCTCGACCTTCACGTTCTCCTTGGCCTCGACCGCCTGGTGCAGGCCGTCGCTCCAGCGGCGTCCTTCCATGATACGGCCGGTGCCCTCATCGACGATCTTGACCTTGCCGTCGATAATCACATAGTCCACATCCTTGGCGAACATCGCATAGGCCTTGAGCAACTGGTCCACGGTGTGCATGCGCTCGGCCTTGAGCGAATAATTCGCGTAGAGCTCGTCCTTGAGGCGCTGTTTCTCCTCGGGCGTGCCTTCGCTCTTCTCGATGCGGGCCACCTCGTCGCCCAGACGCGGCATCAGGAAGAAATCCTTGTCGCCGACCGCGTCGGCCAGCACTTCGTTGCCCTTGTCGGTGAGTTCCACGGTGCGCTGCTGCTCATCGATGGCGAAATACAGCTCGTTGGTCACCACGCGCTGCTCGATGTCCTTGTCCTGGAAGGCGGCACGGATGATCTTGCTCTCGGCATTCTGCAGGATCTGCTTGATGCCCGGCTCGCTGAGGTATTTGATCAGCGGCGGATACTTGGGAAGTCCCTTGTGGGCGCGCAGCAGCAGGATTTCGCCCTTGTCGTTGATCTCGCCCGCGGCGATGAGCCGCTTGGCCTCATTGAGCGTCTGGTTGACGAAATTCTTCTGGGCGTTGTAGAGGCGCTCCACATAGGGCTTGTACTGGATGAAGGTCTCGTCGCCCGCCTTCTCGACCGGGCCGGAAATGATGAGCGGGGTCCGCGCGTCGTCGATCAGCACGGAGTCCACCTCATCGACGATGGCGAAGTGGTGCTTGCGCTGCACGAGGTCCTTGGCATTGATGGCCATGTTGTCGCGCAGGTAGTCGAAACCGAATTCGTTGTTCGTACCGAAGGTGATGTCGGCCTGGTAGGCGCGGCGGCGCGCATCGGTGCTGGGCTGGTGCTTGTCGATGCAATCGACGCTCAGTCCGTGGAACATATAGAGGGGGCCCATCCATTCGGAGTCTCGTTTGGACAGGTAGTCGTTGACGGTGACCACGTGGACACCCTTGCCCGCCAGGGCGTTGAGGAATACCGGGAGCGTCGCCACGAGGGTCTTGCCTTCACCGGTGGCCATCTCGGCGATCTTGCCCTGGTGGAGGACCGTACCGCCGATCAGCTGCACGTCGTAGTGCACCATGTCCCAGGTGATCATATTGCCGCCGGCCATCCAGGAGTTCTTCCAGACGGCGTAGTCGCCGTCCACGTTGACGAAATCGTGGGTGGTGCTCAGGTCGCGGTCGAAATCGGTGGCCTTCACGCGGATCTTCTCATTTTCCTTGAAGCGGCGCGCCGTCGATTTGACGATGGCGAAAGCCTCGGGAAGCACCTGGTCGAGAATCTCCTCTATCTTCTTGTCGATGGTCTTGGTCAGTTCGTCCAGTTCGGTCGCCATCTTCTCCTTGCGGGAGACCTCCATCTCCGGATCGGAAAGCTGCTCGCGGATCTGCGACACCTTCTCCTCCTCAGCGGCCGTATAGGCACGCACCTTGGCGCGCAGCGCGGCGCTCTCGGCACGCAAGTCGTCATCACTCAGCTTGTCGATGCGGTCGTAGGCCGCCAGGATGAGCTTCAAGGTCGGGTTGAGCTGCTTGAGGTCTCGGTCCGCCTTGGTGCCGAACAGTTTTTTCAGAAAGTTTGCCATATATCTCCTTACACAATAATTATAGTTTCTTCTGGTATTTTTCGATGAGTTCCGTCGCCGCCGAGAACGATTCCAGGTCGCCCCGCAGCACGGCATCCTCATATTCGGGCATCAGTTTCTCGATGCGTTCGTCTTCGTAGAACATGTTCTTGAGGCTCTCGTTGATGCTCTCGTACATCCAGTAGCGCGCCTGCTCGCGGCGTTTCTTCTGGTAGAAGCCGTTGCCTTTGACCAGGGCGAAATACGCCTCGATCTTCTGCAGGATCTCGGGGAGGCCTTCCTTGGTCACGGCCGACGAGGTGACGGCCGTGGGCGTCCAGCCCGACTCGGTGGGCGGGAACAGATGCAGGGCGTTGGCATAGAGGGCCCGCGCCATCTGCGCTTTCTCGACATTGGTGCCGTCGGCCTTGGTAATGGCGATCAGGTCGGACATTTCCATGATGCCGCGCTTGATGCCCTGCAGGTCGTCGCCGGCGCCGGAGAGCATCAGCAGCAGGAAGAAATCGCTCATCGAATGGACCGCCGTCTCGCTCTGGCCCACGCCCACGGTCTCGATGAAGACCACGTCGAAGCCGGCGGCTTCGCACAGAAGGATGGTCTCGCGGGTCTTGCGCGCCACGCCGCCCAGGGAACCCGCACTCGGGCTGGGGCGGATGAACGCCTTGGGATCGTGGCAGAGCGTCTCCATGCGGGTCTTGTCGCCCAGGATGCTGCCTTTGCTCTTTTCGGAACTCGGGTCGATGGCCAGGACGGCCAGCTTGTGCCCCTCCGAGGTCAGGTACGAGCCGAACGCCTCGATGAAGGTGCTCTTGCCGGCACCCGGGACGCCCGTGATGCCGATGCGCATGGTCTCTTTCTCATTGGAGATGGCCTGACAGCGCTGGATGATCTGCTGGGCCACGGCGCGATGCTCGGGCAGCGCGCTCTCCACCAGGGTGATGGCCTGGCTCAGCACGGTGGTGTCGCCGCGCTGGATGCCTTCCATATATTCGTCCGCCGTCTTGATGGCGGGGCGTTTCTTGAATACTCTTTTCAGATAAGGGTTTACGATCGGGGGCTGCTTCACCCCGTCGTTGATGATCAGACTCGAATCCTCGTTGTGGTAGTCGTCGAAGAAATCTCCCTGATGCGATTTGTCGATAGCCATATCGTTATTTGACGTTTCCGGTAATGAATAAGTTCAGGATGGGTTTGGACGGGGCGTTGGTGATGACGGTCAGCACTTCGATCACTTCACCGCTGTATTCGAGCGGAGCCGTTTCGAGCCGGACCTTCACCTCGGCTTTTCCGCCGGGCTTGATGGTGATCGGCAGTTTCGTCAGCACGGTGGCAGCGTCTCCCTGCCCTTCGATCTTGTGGATCACCAGCGGGTTCTTGCCCTTGTTGCGGATGCTGTAGGAAGCCGTGACGGCCGCGCCTTTCTTCACTTCGCCGAATTCGAAATAGCTGCGGTCGATGACCGGCACGCCGGCCTTCTCGATGTCCGCCTTCGAAAGTTTTTCAAAATTGTCCTTGATCACGCCCGTGATTGTCACTTTGTCAGTCTGCTCCCTGCCATTGAGGCGGAAAGTCGCCTCGAAACGCTGTTTGCCCCAGGCCGTTGCGCCCATCGCCGCGGGGTTCACCGCATAGGTGAGCCGCGCCATGCTGCGGGCGGGAATCGGGTTGGGTGTGACGGTGATTGTCAGGCCGGGCGTCGCCGTGGCGGTCTCGACGGTCAAATCGCTCTTCGAAAGATTGGCCACCTGCATCTGGTCGGACTTGACCACGCCCTGGTCGATGTAGCCGATGGACACTTCGGTCTTGCGCAGGCCCAGGCTGCCGATCTTCGTGGTGAAGAGTTCGTCGAGGTTCTTCTTCTTCTCGTGCGAGACGCCCCGCAGGCGCAGGACGACCGGCCGGTCGAGGCTGGAGCGGCCCACGCCGACATAGACGGTCAGCGTCTTGTCGAAAGGATACGGGCCCTGGTCGTTGCTGAAGGTGGCCTGGATGGTGCCCGTGGCGCCGGGACGGACCGGTTCGCGGGTCCATTCGGGCGTCGTGCAGCCGCAGGAAGAGATGACGTTGTGGATCACCAGCGGCTCGTTGCCGACATTGGTAAAGGTAAAGATGCAGGACACCGGTCCTTCGGCGATCATCACGTCGCCGAAATCGTGGACCTTCTTGTCGAAACGGATGACATCCGCCTCCTTGTAGAACAAGGCCTCCTGCGCGAAGACAGCGGCGCAGGACGCGGCAAGGAGGGTGAGTGCTATGAGGATTTTTTTCATTTTCAAATTATTTGTGCAAAGATACCATTTGTTTGTTTAATTTTGTTCCAAAATTACATAAATCAAGCCAAGCAAAATGAAACGCTATCTCAACCTCCTTTTGGCAGTCTCCCTGGTCATTTCCCTGGCAGGCTGCAGCAAGTACAAGTATGAGACCGTCAAGGGCGATCCCACGCAGGCGCGCATTTACACGCTGGACAACGGCCTGAAGGTTTACATGATCGTCAACAAGGACGAGCCCCGCATCGATGCGCACGTGGCCGTGAAGGTCGGCAGCAAGAACGACCCGCAGGAGACCACCGGTCTCGCCCACTATTTCGAGCACCTGATGTTCAAGGGCACCAAGCAGCTCGGCACCCAGGACTACGCCGCCGAGGAACCGCTGCTCAACCAGATCGAACAGCTCTTCGAAGTCTATCGCAAGACCACCGACCCGGACGAGCGCAAGGCCATCTACCACCAGATCGACTCCATCTCGTATGAAGCCTCCAAGATCTTCATCCCCAACGAATACGACAAGGCCATGGCGGCCATCGGCGGTCGCGGCACCAATGCCTACACCTCCAACGACGTGACCTGCTACACGGAGAACATCCCGTCCAACCAGCTCGAAAACTGGGCCAAGATCCAGGCCGACCGCTTCGAGAACGTCGTGCTCCGCGGCTTCCACACCGAACTGGAGACCATCTACGAGGAATACAACATGTATGCGGTGATGGACTCGGAAAAAGCTTCCGAAGCCCTCTTCGCCGCCCTTTTCCCGAAACATCCCTACCACACGCCGGTCATCGGCTGGGGCGACCATCTGAAGAACCCTTCGATCACCAACGTGAAGAAATACCATGACCAGTGGTATGTGCCCAACAACATGGCCGTCTGCCTGTGCGGCGACTTCAATCCCGACGAAGCCATCAAGGTGATCGACCAGTATTTCGGCGCCCTCAAGCCCAATCCGAACCTCCAGAAGATGCAGTTCGAGCCCGAAGACCCCATCACCGCCCCCGTCGTCAAGGACGTGCTCGGCCTCGAATCGCCCAGCCTGCTCCTGGCCTGGCGCTTCCCCGGCGCCAACAGCCCCGAAGCCCGCTACCTGGAACTGATCAGCGCCATCCTGTCCAACGGCAAGGCCGGCCTGATCGACCTCGACGTGAACCAGCAGCAGAAGACGCTCGGCATGTACGCTTTCAACCAGTCGCTGGCCGACTACTCGGCCTTCCTGATCGAAGCCGAGCCGCTGCAGGGCCAGAGCCTGGAAGAAGTCAAGGCCATCGCCCTGGCTGAAATCGAGAAAGTCAAGAACGGCGAGTTCGACGAAGAACTGCTCGCCTCGATCCTCAACAACAAGAAACTCCAGTTCATGCGCCAGTGCGAGAACTCCCGCTTCATGGTGCGTGCCGAGGTCAACAGCTTCATCAACGATATCCCGTGGAAGGACTTCGTGGGCAACATCGACGCCCTCTCGAAGATCACGAAAAAGGACATCGTCGCCTTCGCCAACGAGCATTTCAAAGACAACTACGTACAGATCAACAAGCTGGAACAGCGCGACCCGGTTGACACCCGCATCGCCAAGCCGTCCATCACGCCCATCATGATGAACCGCGACGTCTCCAGCCAGTTCCTCAAGGACCTGCAGGCTTCGCAGGTCAAGCCCATCGAGCCGGTCTTCGTGGACTTCCAGAAAGACATGTCGGTCGCCACGGCCAAAGCCGGCATTCCCGTGCTCTACAAACAGAACGTCACCAACGGCCTGTTCGAACTCCAGTATCTCTTCGAGACCGGCAGCTACGCCGACAATGTGATGCCGCTGGCCGCCGACTACCTGACCTTCCTGGGTACCGACGACATGACGCCGGAGGAAGTGCAGAAAGCCTTCTACGGCCTGGCCTGCAATTTCAGCGTCAACTGCACCGGCGAACGCACCTACGTGTCGCTCAGCGGCCTGGCTGAAAACATGGAGGAAGCGATGACGCTCGTCGAGAAGATCATCGCCCATGCCAAAGCCAATCCCGAAGCCCTGATGATGCTCAAGGCCAACACGGTCTACGAACGTCGCAACGCCAAGCTCGACCAGCGTTCCAATTCGCAGCGGATGGCCGCCTACGCCCTGTACGGCGCCAAGAACCCGATGACCAACATCGTCCCTTCGGCCGAACTGATGCAGCTCAGCGACGAGACGCTGCTCGAGAAGATCCACCACATCTTCGACAATGAGCACAAGGTCCTCTACTACGGCCCGCTCACCGAGGCCCAGGCCGTGGAAACCGTCAACCGCATCCACAACGTGCCCGAGAAACTCAATCCCGTGGTCAAGGGCAATCCGTTCGCCTACCAGCCCACCGACGCCAGCAAGGTGGTCCTCGCCCAGTACGATGCCAACCAGCTCAACCTGCAGGCCTATTTCAATACCGGCCTGAAGTTCGACGAGAAGACGGCCCCGATCATCACCCTCTACAACGAGTATTTCGGCGGCGGCATGAACTCCATCGTGTTCCAGGAACTGCGCGAAGCCCGCGGCCTGGCCTACAGCGCCCGCGCCAACTATTCGATTCCGACCGACCAGGAGCATCCGTCCCTGTTCACCTACTCGATCGGCACGCAGAACGACAAGCTGATCGACGCCCTGAGCGCCTTCGACGAGATCATCAACAACATGCCGGTCTCGGAGAACGCCTTCAACATCGCCAAGGAATCGCTGATCTCCAACATCCGCACCGCCCGTACCACGAAGAGCCGCGTGCTGAACGCCTACCTCAACGCGCAGGAGCGCGGCATCGACTATGACCTCAACAAGGTCATCTACGAAAAGGTCCCCGCCCTGACGCTCGACGACGTGATCAAGTTCCAGCAGACCTATGTGAAGGACAAACCGCACACCATCGGCATCCTGGGCCGCAAGAGCGACATGGACCTCAAGACCCTGTCCCAATACGGCAAGATCCAGGAAGTGAAGACGGAAGAGATCTTCGGTTATTGATCCGGCAATACACACAAAAAGAGAGGTGACCCTTCGGCCACCTCTCTTTTTTTATGTGCTGGGATGTCAGATGACAAGCTTGCCGGCCGTGATGACCGACTTGATCTGGATGTCGTCGTCGAAGATGACGAAGTCCGCGTCCTTCCCGATCCGGATCGAGCCCTTGCCGTGGGCAGCGACCATCTTGGCCGGTGAGAGCGACATCATCTCGACCGCATCGTAGAGGGGCACGCCGACTTCCTTGTACATCACCCGCACCAGGCGGTCGGCCGAAGCGATGCTGCCGGCCAGGGCCGAGTGATCGAAGAGCTTGCCCACGCCGTCGTGGATGACGGACTTGGCCCCGTGCGGCGGACGGCCGTTGTAGAACACCGAACCTTCGGGCAGGCCGGCGGGGGCCAGTGCGTCGGAGCACAGGGCCACGCGGTCGGCGCCTTTGAACTTCCAGACCATGCGCAGGATCTCCTTGGGCAGATGCTTGCCGTCGGCAATCATCTCCACCGAGAGGCCGTCCAGCAGGTAACCCGCCTCCACAGCGCCGGCCACCCGGTAGCAGCCCACCTTGTAGCAGGCCGACATGGCGGAGTAGAAATGGGTCATCATCGAGAAGCCGGCGAACATGGCCGCCTCCACCTGGGCATACGAAGCGTCGGTATGGCCCACCGAGCAGACGACGCCACGACGGGCGAGCATCTTGCCCAGTTCCAGGGCATGGTCCAACTCGGGTGCGATGGTCCAGCGGATGACATCGTCGCTGTGCGAAAGAATCTCGCGGGCACGGGCCAGGTCAGGGACGGCCAGATAGGCCGGATCCTGCCCGCCGCACTTGACGGGATTCAGGAACGGGCCTTCCAGATGCAGGCCCGGCATGGAATACGGCGGACGGCTCTCTTTGACTTGCCGGAAAGCGTCGAAAACCTGATACAGGTCGGAATCCGGACAGGTCAGGGTCGTCGGCACGATGGAAGTCGTGCCGTGCGAAAGGTGGAATCGGGCCGCACCGTCGATGGCCGCGGGCGTTCCTTCCATGAAGCCGAAGCCCCCGCCCCCGTGGACGTGGATGTCCACAAAGCCGGGAGAAAGATAGTTGCCACCCGCATCAAAAACTTCTGCATTTTCAGCCAGTTCACTGACTGGAAAGATGTCTGTGATCTTGCCATCCTGGCAGACGACAGCCAGTGAGTCCCGGACCTCGCCGGGGAAAATCACTTTTGCATTGACAATAATCATCGTTCTCTCCATATCCTTGACGTGCAAAATTAGCAAAAATCAGCGCCGTTGGAACAGCGGAAAGCGTTTTTTCGAAAATCTTTGGTGATTATTCAAAATTGGTATTATCTTTGCCAGCGATTTCGAACAACACACTTAAACTTTTATAAAATGGCTTACAAAATCACTGAAAACTGCGCTGCTTGCGGCACCTGCATTGATGAATGCCCGATGGGAGCCATCTCCGCCGGCGACATCTACAAGATTGACCCCAACGCGTGCGTCGACTGCGGTACCTGCGCCGGCGTTTGCCCGATGGGTGCCATCGAGCAGGCCTAACTGACTTGCAACTGAATAAAGAAACGGGACGGCCCAAGGCCGCCCCGTTTTTTTGTCTTCCCCGCCCTACTCCGTGAAGGAGTATCCGAAGCCCGCGTGGGTCGTGATATGGGTGGCATAAGGCCCGACCTTCTTCCGGATCCGGGTGATGTTCACATCCACGGTGCGGTTCAGGACGATCACGTCGTCGGGCCAGACCAGTTTGATGAGTTCTTCCCGGGAATACACGCGGCCCCGGTTTTCCATCAGCAGTTTCAGCAGGCGGTATTCGGTCTTGGTGAACGGGACGTCGTCGCCATCCACCGTCACGCGCATGTTTTCGGTATCCACGAAGAGACCTTCGAAACGGACGCCGTTGTGGGAAGCGCCCAGCCGGGCCTCGACGATGTTGATGATATAGTCGCCGGCTTTCTCCGCCTCATTGATCAGGTCCATGTAGATGCTGCCGCTGTCGTAGCTGTACACATGCCCGTCCACGTCGCGCAGGTTCTGTTCCTTGAGCGCTTCGCGGCAGGCGTCGATCCGGGACTCGATGTCTTCGGAAGGATTGAAATCGAAATCTTCGCGGCGGCCGCCCAGCATCTCCAGCATCCGGGCACCGGCTTCCTGCGAGAGGGCGAACATCTGTTTGACGCCGGCATCCTGCTGCGGGGTGAATTCGATCTTGGCGTCGAACTTCCGGCGCAGGATGCGGGCCATGTTGTAGCCGCTGTCGCCGATACTCTCCAACTCGCCGATCTGGCGAAGCATGGCGCGGATCTTCTCCTTGGTCTCGTCGCTCAGGTGTGCGTCGCTCACCTGGCCGAGATACTTGCCGATCTCGTTTTCCATATTGTCGGAGATCTGCTCGTATTTCGCAATCCGGTCGAAGATTCTCTTGAACTCGCCTTCTTCTTTCGCATGATAGAGGTCTTTCACCATGACGGACATCCGCATCATCCGTTCGCCGAAGACCGCGATTTCCTTCTGGGCCTGGAGGACAGAGATTTCCGGGGTCTTCATCAGGCCGCTGCTGATGTATTTCAGGCGGGATTCCACTTCCTCCTCCGTCTGCCTGGGCTTGATGAGCGTGCAGACCACTTTCTCTATCTGCGGAATAAACCAGATGAGGATCAGGGTGTTGGTCACATTGAACGCGGTGTGGAACATGGCCAGGGCGAAAGAGAGTTGCGTGGGGCTCTGCGTCTCAGCCGTGGGATCCATCCCCACCAGGCGGCAGACCATCCGGACAAAGGGGAAGAAACAGCACAGGATCCAGAACACGCCGAAAACATTGAAGAGGAGGTGTGCCAGCGCAGCACGCCGGGCCTGGGTATTGGCGCTCATGGCCGCGATGTTGGCCGTGAGCGTCGTGCCGATGTTTTCACCCATGACCAGCGCGATGCCCTGGTAGATGGAGATCGCTCCGGTGGAGCAGAGGACCATGGTAATGGCCATCAGGGCGGCCGATGACTGGACCATGAAGGTCAGGATCGTACCGATGAGCAGGAACAGGAGAATCGTCAGATAGCTGCCCGAGTCGAAAGAGGCGAAGAAGCCAACGACCTTTTCGTTGCTGGCCAGGTCCATTTCCTTGCCGGTGGCCGAGAGCATGCCCAGTGCGAAGAGCAGGAAGGAAAGGCCGAAGAGGAAGTCTCCGACATAGCGGTGCTTTCCGGTCTGGATCAGGATAATGCCCACCAGGAATGCGGGCCAGACCAGGTTGGCGATGTTGAACGAGAAGCCCGCCGACATGATCCAGGCCGAAAGCGTGGTGCCGATATTGGCGCCCATGATGATCGAAATGGCCTGAGAGAGCGTCAGCAAGGCTGCGTTGACGAAAGAAACCGTCATCACCGTGGTTGCAGCGGAAGACTGGACCGCGACCGTCACCAGCGCGCCGGTGGCCACACCCGTGAAACGGTTGGTGGTCATGGCCCCGAGCATGTGCCGCAACTGCGGCCCGGCCAACTTCTGGAGTGCCTCGCTCATCACCTTCATTCCATACATCAGAAGGGCGATCGACCCCAGGAGCTTCAATGCAATCAACATGGTCTAGAAAATTTTCTGCAAAAATACATCGGAGTTTTTAAAATACAAAACCCGGCAGCGTCTATCGTTTCAGGCAGATGACCGTATCGATGTCTTCAAAGGCGGTTTGCGGGAGGGTGATGGTCAGGAAGCCGTCGTTGGAGATTTCGTACAGGAGCGGAGTGGCATCGGCCAGAAGCGTGACGGCTCCCTTGCGGGACGGGCGGAGGTCCCGCGGCAAAGCGACGACCAGCTTGCAGAGGCCGTCGCGCAACGGAAGGGCTTCCGGAGTGAGGATGTGCAGGAAGAGTGTCCGGTCGTTCTGCGTCGTCACGCCCCAGGACTGTTCGGGGACGACGGTGGAGGTGGTCCCGTCCACCGAGACGCTGTGGCCGCGCATCCAGCGGCCCAGGCCGGCGAGGCGGTCCAGCGCCGGGGCGGGCAGTTCCCCGTTGGCCATCGGGCCGATGTTCAGCAGCAGGTTGGCATTCTTGGCGGCGGCGCGGACCAGCAGGTGGACCAGTTCCCGGACGCTCTTGTACCACGGATCGTCGATCCGGTAGCCCCAGGCGCTGTTCATCGTCTGGCACATCTCCAGCGGCAGCGTGCCGATCCCCTGCCCCGAATAACCGGCTTTGTTCTCGCCCGGCAGGTCGCGCTCGAACATCTGGTAGTCCTCGCCGTCAATCGGCAGCTGGTGATGGTTGTTGCCGATCAGCAGTTCCGGCTTGAGACGGTGGATATAGGCGTAGAATTCCGGCATCCGCCAGTCGAAATCCGGATCCTGGTCGTGGTCCCAGAGGCCGTCGAACCACAGGGCGGACAGGTTGGGGTACTGCGTGATCAATTCTTTGACCTGGGCCTTCATGAAATCGAAGTAGTGACCATAGTCCTGCCGGTCGCCCTTGCGGCCCGTTTTCAGGCCGGTACGCCCCTGCGGGTAGTCTTCGCGGATCCAGTCCAGCAGCGAATAATAGGCCTGGAACCGCAGGCCTTCATCGGCACAGGCCCGGGCGAGTTCAGCCACGATGTCGCGGCCGAAAGGCGTGGCATCCACGATGTTATAGCTTGACGCAGCCGACTTGAACATGGAAAAGCCGTCGTGATGGCGCGAGGTGATGGTCACATAGCCCGCACCCGCGTCACGGAAGGCCCGGGCCCAGGCTGCGGCATCAAAGCGCGCGGGACAGAAACTCTGGGCGGCAACGGCGTAGTCTTCCTGCCGGAGCCCCGCCGTTTCCAGATACCATTCTCCCTGGGCATAGGTGGCATAGATGCCCCAGTGGAGGAAGATGCCTAGGCGGTGCTGCTGGAAAGCGGCCCGCTCCCGCAGGTTTTCCGGGGACGGCACATAAGACTGGGCCAGCGCACTACCGCAGAGCAGCAGCGCCGCGAACAAAGACAGGATCCGTTTCATGGGGCGGCGTTATTTCGCGCCGACGGCGGCCGGCGTCCAGTTCTTGAAGAAACGCTGGACCTTGGCCTTGTCGTAGCCCTGGCCCTCTTCCAGGAAACTGGAGTCCTGCGTATGGAGAACCTTGCCCTTGGCATCGAGCACCACGAAGACCGGATATCCGAAGCGGCCCGGATTGCCGAGGCGCTTCATCATCTTTTCAGCCTCCCGGGCCTTCGCGGCATCGGTCTTATCCGCACGGGGATTGTAGTTGACGTGGATATAGACGAAATTGTCGGCGATCAGTTTGCTGATGTCGGCATCCTTCGTGATGAAATCGGCAAAGCGCAGGCACCAGGGGCACCAGTTTCCGCCGACCTGGCAGACCACGAACTTCCCCGCGGATTTCGCCTGGGAAAGCGCCTTGTCGATCTGCTGGTTCACGTTTATTTCCTCGTCATAGACTTTTTTCATGCCGGTCTGGCCGTAGGCCGCCGCCGCGAGCAGGACGGCGAGCAGGGCGATGGTGATTTTCTTGGTCATAGTCGTCGTATTTCCCTGTAAATTTAGGCAAAAAACCCTTATCTTTGTAGGAAAACCGACAAGAAAATGAAAAAGACCAGTCTGCTGATGCTCACGGCGCTTGCCGCCTTCCTCCCCTTGCTGACCGCCCGGGCCCAGGACAAGGGGAAACACACCACCCTGCAAGAAGAGGAAGCACAGATGCGCGCATGGATCCAGACCCTCGGATCCGACGCTTTCGGCGGTCGGATGCCGATGACTGAATACGAGACCAAAACCATCCATTATCTGGCCGGCGAAATGAAGGCGCTGGGCCTGGAGCCGGCTTTCGGCGACAGCTATTTCCAGAAAGTCAAGACCATCTCGGCCGTCTGCAAGCCTGCCGGCGGGAAGTTCAAGTTGAAAGCCGGCCGGAAAAAGGTGGAACTCCGCCAGCCCGAAGACCTGGTGGCCTGGACGGCCCGCGCCACGGAAAAAGTGAGCATTCCCAAAGCGGAATTCGTCTTCTGCGGCTTCGGCATCGATGCACCCGAATTCGGCTGGAACGACTACGAGGGGGTGGACGTCAGGGGGAAGATCATCATCACGATGGTGAACGATCCGGGTTTTTACGATGAAACGCTCTTCCAGGGCCGGAACATGACCTATTACGGCCGCTGGACCTACAAGTTCGAACAGGCGCAGCGGCTGGGCGCCGCCGGCTGCCTGGTCCTGCACAATACGGCCGCCGCCAGCTACGGCTGGAACGTCTGCGCCACCCATGTGGGCAGCAACCTGGCCCTCTACGACCTGGAAAGCCGCAATGCCGGAGAGCTCGGGATGAAAGGCTGGCTGCACGAGGACGGCTGCCGCAAGCTGTTCGAAGCCGCAGGCGTTGATTTCGACGAGGCGGTCGCCGCTGCCAAACGGCCGGGATTCAAGGCATTCAGCCTGAATCTGACAGGCAATCTGGAAATGGATGTGACCTACCAGATCCAGGAGACCTGCAACGTGGCCGGCGTCCTGCCGGGTACGGACCTCAAGGACGAAGCCGTGGTGTTCAGCGCCCACTGGGACCATTTCGGCTATGGTACGCCGGACGAAACGGGCGACCCGATCTACAACGGCGCCTCCGACAACGGTTCGGGCATGGCCGCCGTGCTGATGCTGGCCAAGAAATACGGGGAACTTCCCGTCCGGCCCCGCCGTTCGATGGTCTTCTTCATCCCCACGCTCGAAGAAAGCGGCCTCTTCGGCTCGGAGTATTACTGCGCCCATCCCGTCTTCCCGATGGAAAAGACGGCCGCCTGCATCAATTTTGACTGCATCGCACCGGAGCCTCTGACCCACGACGTCATGGTGCTGGGCGGCGGGCAAAGTGAACTGGACAACTACATCATGGCCTGTGCCGGCGCCCAGGGGCGTTATGTCGTCTTCCACAATGACAACTCGGACGGCTGGTATTTCCGCTCCGACCATTTCAATTTCGTGAAGAAAGGCGTTCCGGCCGTGGTGATCGAATACGGGAAGGACCTGGTGGATCCCTCCCGCCCCAACAAGTATCCCCGTTCGGACTGGTACCACAAGCCCTCCGACGAATACCGGGAAGACTGGGACTTCGCGGGTACGCTGGTCCACGTCAACATGATGTTCGGCGTCGGCCTGTCCGTGGCCAATGCCGACGGGCGTCCCCGTCTGTACAACAAATAATGAAAGTGCTTAGATTTCGGCGATCAGGGAAGAAACGCCCTTGACCAGGTCGCCGACCTTGACGCGCAGCTGCGCGTCAAGCGGCAGGTAATAGTCGATGCGGGAACCGAACTTGATGATGCCGCACTGCTCGCCGGCGCGGACCGACATCCCGGGTTTCGCATAGCAGACGATCCTGCGGGCGAAACCGCCGGCCAGTTGCTTGAACATCACTTCTTTTCCCTCCGGGGTGCGGATGGCCGTGCAGCAATGCTCGTTTTCTTCGGAGGCCTTGGGCTTGAACGCCAGCATGTGTTTGCCGGGAAAATACTGGGTGTAGGATACCGCACCCGTCACCGGCCAGAAATTGGCATGCAGGTCCCAGAAATCCATATAGACGGAGACCATGAGCGCCTCCCGTTTCAGATAGCCCGATTCGAAGACTTTGCCGATATGGACGACTTTCCCGTCCGAGACAGCCGTCACCCGGTGGTTGTCGCCGACCGGTTTCCGGTCGGGTACCATGTGGAAATAGGTCTGCCAGCCGCACACCCAGAGCAGACCGAGCGTGAGCGGCCATTTGATCCATCCCTGCGGCACGAAGCGCAGCAGGAGGAAGATAGCGACGGCACAGACCAGATAGACCAGCAGCACAGTCCCGTAAGTATTTTTATCCAGTTTCATAAGAGGGAAAATAGAGACAGGTAGAGTGCGGCCAGCGGCAGGACGAAAAGCACGTCGTCGAAACGGTCGAGCAAACCGCCATGGCCGGGAATCAGCTGGCTGGCGTCTTTCACGCCGGCGTGCCGCTTGAGGAGCGATTCATACAGGTCGCCCAGGACGCCGAAGACAGAAACCAGCAAGGCAAGGGCAAACCAATGCACCCGAGGCAGGACAGCGGCGCCGAAAGTCGCCGAAACCGCCCACGCCGCCAGGAAGGAAAACAAGGTGCCACCCACCACACCGATCCAGGATTTCTTGGGAGAGAGCGCGGGGAAAAGCTTGCGGCTGTCCGGCCGCTGCCCCATCGACATGCCGAAGACATAGGCCCCGATGTCATTGAGCCAGAGCAGGACGATCAGGCCCAGCAGCAGGCGCCAGGTAAACACGCCCCCGGGCCAGGCGAGCCACAGGGCTGCAGCCAGCGGCAGCGTGACATACAGCAGCGGGAAATAGACGGCTGCAGGAAAAGCATGGTCCTGCGCCGCATCGAAGAGCAGGAGAATATGGGCCAGGGCGACGGGGATAAAGGCCAGTCCCACGAAGCGGAGCGGCAGCCCCGCCTGGAAATGGAAGAACAACAGGACCAGCGCGGTCAGGGAGGCCAGGGAAATACAGACAGCCTCCTTGCGGAAACGGGTTTCCACCGTCATCTTGAAAAACTCGTAGCCCAGCAGGCCGGACAGGAGGACGACCAGGGCGAGCAGGACCCAGGGCGTGAGGAGCCCGCCCACGACGACGAGGGTGAACAAGAGTCCGAAAATGGTCCGTTTCAGCAGCGTTCCCATGGTCAGGCCTCCGTTGTATCCTGCGTTTCCGGGGTTTCCGCTACCGGCGAGTCATCCCGCAGCATCCGGTTGGGATCGACACCGCCCTTGCGCGGGCCGAAAATCGCCTCAAGGTCTTCGGAGAAGACCACTTCGCGCTCCAGCAGCAGCTGGGCCAGTTTCTCAAAACCTTCCCGGTTTTCGGTCAGGACCTTCAGGGCCGTGGCGTGGGCCTCGTCGATGAGGCGCTTGACTTCATCGTCGATCAGTTCGGCGGTCTTTTCACTGTAGGGCTTGCTGAAAGCCATGTCGCGGCTGCCGGTGGAGTCGTAGTACGACAGGTTGCCGACCTTCTCGCTCATGCCGAAATAGGTAACCATGGCATAGGCCTGCTTGGTGAGTTTCTCCAGGTCGCTCAGCGCACCGGTCGAGATGCGGCCGTTGACAATCTCCTCGGCCACACGGCCGCCGATGGTGGCCGCCATTTCGTCCTTCATCTGCTCGGTGGTCGTAAGCTGGCGTTCCTCCGGCAGATACCAGGCGGCACCCAGGCTCTGGCCGCGCGGGATGATGGTCACCTTCAGCAGCGGATTGGCATTGGGCAGCAGCCAGCTGACCGTGGCGTGACCCGCCTCGTGGTGGGCGATGGTACTCTTTTCTTCGGGCGTGATGATCTTGCTCTTGCGTTCCAGACCGCCGACGATGCGGTCGATGGCATCGAGGAAGTCCTGCTTCTCCACCACCTGCTTGTTCTTGCGGGCGGCGATCAGTGCGGCTTCGTTGCACACATTGGCGATGTCCGCGCCGCTGAAACCCGGCGTCTGCTTGGCCAGGAAATCGATCTGGAAGCCCGGTTCCAGCTTGATATTGCGCAGGTGCACCTTGAAGATGTCGAGGCGTTCCTTGAGTTCGGGCAGATCGACGTGGATCTGGCGGTCGAAACGGCCGGCACGCATCAGGGCCTTGTCGAGGATGTCGGCCCGGTTGGTGGCCGCCAGGATGATGACGCCCGAATTGGAGCCGAAGCCGTCCATCTCGGTGAGCAGCTGGTTGAGGGTATTCTCGCGTTCGTCGTTGGAAGTAAAGCCGGCATTCTTGCTGCGGGCCCGGCCGACGGCGTCGATCTCGTCGATAAAGACGATGCAGGGGGCTTTCTCCTTGGCCTGGCGGAAGAGGTCGCGGACGCGCGAGGCACCCACGCCGACGAACATCTCCACGAAATCGGAACCCGACATCGAGAAGAAAGGCACATCCGCCTCACCGGCGACAGCCTTGGCCAGCAGCGTCTTGCCGGTACCCGGAGGGCCGACCAGCAGGGCGCCCTTGGGAATCTTGCCGCCCAGGGCGGTATATTTCTTCGGATTCTTGAGGAAATCCACGATCTCCTTGACCTCCACCTTGGCTTCCTCCATGCCGGCCACATCCTTGAAGGTGACCTTCACGCTACCGGCCTTTTCGTAGAGCTTCGCCTGCGACTTGCCGACATTGAAAATGCCGCCGCCGGCAGCGCCGCCGCCCATGTTGCGCATCGGGCGCATGAAGAGGAAGAACATGCCCAGCAGCAGCAAGGGGAAAAGAAGCCACTCGAGGATCGGGCCCCAGTAGTTCTTGTGTTCGTCCACGACCACGCGGAAGCGTTTTTCAGCCGGCAGGGACTCCAGCAAGGCGTCCAGTTCCTTCTCGGCATCGAATTTCTCGGAAACCAGGAAATAGAAATGCGGTCCGCCCTTGGGTTCGCGGCCGCCATAGAGGTTCTTGTATTTGTCCAGGGCCGTCTGCCGGAGGAAGATTTCGCCTTTGCGCTCGTTCCGCACATAGACCAGCTTGTCCACGTCACCGCTCACCAGCAGGCTGTCCTTGACATCCATCCACTCGCGCTTGAGCGGATCGGCCGTGCCGGTGGACGACCACATATAGGCCAGCCCCAGCAGAAGGAGCAGATAGACCAGAGAAAACCAGTTGAAACCGCGACGTGGCTGACGCATCCGCCGCTGGCCGTCATCCTGCGGCATGCGGGGGTTCTTGTTATCGTTGTTCATTTAAGCTTCCTTGTCGGTGTAAGTGGTTTTGACAGCATCCGCCCACAGGTCCTCGAGCCGGTAGAACAGGCGCTGGTCCGTCTTGAAGATATGGACGACGATATCACTGTAGTCGAGAATGATCCAGAAGGCATTCTCCCGCCCCTGCTTGCGCAGGACGCTGCGGCCAAACTCCTTCTCCATCATTTCCTCCACATAATCGGAAATGGCGACGACCTGGGTCGTCGAATCTGCGTTGCAGATCACAAAATGGTCGGCAATGGCTGTGCCGATCCGGGTAAGGTCCAGCGACACGACGTCCTGGGCCTTCTTCTCCAGCATGGCTTCGGCGATTACGCCGACTTCACTCTTCTCGTTCATCAAATTTAAACTATCTTTGCAGGGAAATACAAATTACAAATATAAGACTTTCTTGCAAATATTCGGCCATTTGGCCCAAAACTGAAATTATGGCAGATTCCATCCGATGGTTTGACACGGTCGATTCGACCAATACGCAGCTGATGAACGACAAAGACAGCCTTCCCGACCGCAGCGTCTATGCCGCCCTGTTCCAGACGGCGGGCCGCGGCCAGAAAGGAAACCGCTGGGAAAGCCGTGCAGGCGAGAACCTCACCTTCTCCATCCTGCTCAAGCCGGCCTGCATCGCTGTATCCGAACAGTTCATCCTCTCGCAGATCGTCGCCCTGGGGCTGCTGGACTATCTGGCAGGCGAGGGCGTAACCGCCACCATCAAATGGCCGAACGACATCTATGTCGGTGACCGGAAAATCTGCGGCACCCTGATTGAGAACACCCTCTCAGACGGGAAGATCGCCGCCAGCATCGCCGGCATCGGCCTGAACATGAACCAGCGGGAATTCGACCCTTCCCTCCCCAATCCGACGTCCCTTACCCTGCAGACCGGGAAAAGCTACGACGTAAAAGAAGAACTGCCCAGGCTGCTCTCCTGCTGCTTCCGCTACTACGACCAGCTCGACTCGGATTACGCCCGCAACGGATTCGATGCAGCCTATCTGGCCCGGCTCTACCGCCGGGGCGCCTGGCACTTCTTCGAAGAGATGCCCTCCAGCGACATCCCGACCGAACACAGGTCGGGCCTCCGCATCGAAGCCCGGATCCTGGGCATCGACACGAAGGCCCGTCTGCTGCTGGAGCACCGCGACGGCACGCTGCGCGCCTACGGCTTCAAGGAGATCAAATACGTCCTTTAGGCATCCAGCAGGGCGCGGACGGCCGCCTTGGGATCGCCCGACGAGAACGCGGCCGATCCCGCGACGAACACACCGGCGCCCAGACGCTCGAGTTCGGCGATATTCTCTACGTTCACCCCGCCGTCCACCTCGATGAAGCAGTCGGCTTCCGCGCTGGCGATCATCTCGGCTAGGACAGCCACCTTCTCGGTCGTCTCCGGGATGTATTTCTGGCCGCTGTAGCCGGGATGGACCCCCATCACCACGACATAGTCGATGCTGCGCAGGTAGGGAATCAGCACTTCGGCCGGCGTCTCGGGATTGATGGCGACGCCTGCACCCATGCCGTTTTCGCGGATGAGTTTGATACATTCTTTCAGGTGCCTGTCGCCGCAGGCTTCGTAGTGGACGCTCAGGTATTTGACGCCCAGCTGGGCAAAACGCTCGATGTAGCGCCAGGGCTCGACGATCATCAGGTGGGCGTCGAGCGGCTTTTCGGCCACGGCCGCAATGGCCTTGCAGACCGGGAAGCCGAAGGAAATGTTCGGAACGAAGATGCCGTCCATCACGTCGAGGTGGAACCAGCCGGCCGCGCTGCGGTTTACCCGGCGGCAGTCGCGGTCAAGATTGCCGAAGTCGGCGGAAAGCATCGAAGGGGCAATGAGTCTGGGCATATCTACAGGTTTTTGAGGACATCAAGCAATACGGCATAGAAACGGTCGAGCGAGGCCAGGTCGAGGCGTTCGCCGGGGGCATGGACACCGCGCAGGGTCGGACCGAAGGCGATCATGTCCACGTCGGGGAATTTCTCGGTGAACAGGCCGCACTCCAGGCCTGCGTGGATGGCGCGGACCACCGGTTCGCGGCCGAACAGACGCTTGTAGGAAGCCACGCAGACATCCTTCACGTGCGAGTGCATATTGGGTTTCCAGCCGGGATAGCCGTCGGAATGGCGGACTTTCGCGCCGGCAAGTTCCAGGACGGCGGCGATGCGCTGCGAGAGGAAAATCCGCTGGCTGTTGACCGAGCTGCGCTGCATCGTGCCGATCACGATCCGGCGTCCTTCCTCCATCTTGACGGAAGCCAGGTTGGTCGAGGTCTCGATCAGGCCGGGGATGTCGGCGCTCATCGCGATGACCCCGTGCGGGATGGCCAGCAGGGCGGCAATCACCCGCCGGGCGGTATCCGTATCGATGGCTTCTTTCTTCCATTCGACCTTTTCGTGCTCGAAATAGAGCCCCGGATCGGTGACGGCGTATTCGGCTTTCAGCCGGGCCGCGAAATCCGCGAAGGCCGCGACGACCTTCCGGACCTGGCGGGAGGGTACGGCCAGGATGACTTCGCCGCCGCGGGCGATGGCGTTGCGCTTGTTGCCGGCGACGATCCGGCAGAGTTCCACGTGGTATTTCCAGACCTCGTTGACGAAACGGGCGGTCTGCTGCACGCCGTTGATGCGGCCCTTGTCGATGTCGTCACCGCTGTGGCCACCCTGGCCGCCGCCGATGGTGAATTTCAGCAGCACATAATCGGTCGTCAGGTGCATCGGGATGTATTTGAACGTACCCACGGTATCCATGCCGCCGGCGCAGCCGACGCAGAAATAGCCCTCGTCCTCGTCATCCAGGTTGATGAGGGTCTTGCCCGAGATGAAATCCTTTTTCACGGCACGCGCACCGTCGAGTCCCGTTTCTTCGGAAACAGTGAACAGACATTCCACGCGCGGATGCGGCAGCGTGTCATCGTCCAGGATGGCCATCGCCGTAGCCACGCCGATACCGTTGTCGGCACCGAGCGTCGTGTCGTGGGCAACCATCCAGCCGTCTTCGATCACATAGTGGATCGGATCTTTGGAAAAGTCGAAATCCGACGTGCTCTTCTTCTCGCACACCATGTCGGTATGGCCCTGGAGGACAACCGTCGGATGATCTTCATAGCCCTTGGAGGCCGGCTTGGCAATCATCACGTTGCCCACTTCGTCGGTCTTGCATTCCAGACTACGCGCCGCGGCGAACTGCTGCAAGTAGGCGACAATCTGTTCCTCATGTCCGGATTCACGGGGAATCCGGGTGATTTCCTGAAAGAAACCCAAAACTTTTTCTGTATTCATACGGTATCGGTTTAAATCAAAAAAAACGCCGCAGCCGGAAACCCGGCTACGGAAGGCGAATTTAACGAAAAAACGGCGTACCGCCAAAAAAACTACTCGGGCGACTGGAGCACGCGCTCAATGTCGTGGACAAAGCCGCGGAAACTGCGGTCGGTGTCCATCAGGTCGTTCACCGTGTTGCAGGCGTGCAGCACCGTGGCGTGGTCCTTGCCGCCGAGCTGGGCGCCGATCGAGGAGAGCGACGTCTTGGTAAGGCTGCGGCTCAGATACATCGCAATCTGGCGGGCCTGGACGATCTCGCGCTTGCGGGTCTTGGAGAGGAACACCTCGTCGGTAATCCCGAAATAGCGGCAGACAACTTCCTGGATCTTGCCGACCGTGATCTCGCTCTTGGGATCGGTCACGATCTTGTCCACCAGCCGCTGGGCCAAGTCCAGGGTGATTTCCTGCTTGTTGAAGGTGGCGTTGGCGATCAGCGAGAAAAGGATGCCTTCCAACTCGCGGATGTTCGACTTGACGCTGCGGGCGACGAACGAGAGCACTTCGTCGGAAATGACGACGCCTTCCCGGGCGCACTTCGACTTGAGGATGGCCAGGCGCGTCTCATAGGCCGGGGGAAGCAACTCCGCGGAGAGTCCCCACTTGAAGCGCGAGAGCAGGCGCTGGTCGAGTCCCTGCAGGTCCACCGGCGGCTTGTCGGAGGTCAGGATCAACTGCTTGCCACTCTGATGCAGGTAATTGAAGATGTGGAAGAACGCGCCCTGTGTGCCTTTCTTCTCGGCGAACTCCTGCACGTCATCGATGATCAGCACATCGATGAGCTGGTAGAAGCGCAGGAAGTCGGCCACCTTGTTGCCGTTGTTGGCACTCTTGGCCGAGCAGGCGGCGTTCATGTACTGGTTCTGGAAGGTATTGGCGCTGACGTAGAGCACCACTTTTTCCGGGAAGCGTTCCTTGACGGCGATGCCGATGGCCTGTGCCAGATGGGTCTTGCCCAGGCCGGGACCGCCGTAGATGAACAGCGGGTTGAAGGTGCTGCGGCCCGGGTTGGCCGCGATGCTCAGGCCGGCGGAGCGGCCCAGGCGGTTGCAGGTGCCTTCAATGAAATTCTCGAAATTATAGACCGGATTGAGGCAGGGCTCGATATTGAGCTTGCGCAGGCCCGGAATCGCATAGACGCTGCCGGTGTAGTGCTCGCCTGCATCGGGGATGGGCATGTCCGCATTGCGGACGCGGCCGCCCTTGGGACGCTGCTCGATGAAAATGTCGTCGAGAATGCGCACCTTATAAAGAAGGGAGGCCGAAGGGCCGATCTCCCGGCGGAGCACCTTGCTCAGCAGGCCGATGAAATGCTCTTCGATGTACTCCCGCCAGAAATCAGAGGGGACCTCGATCGTCAGACGCTGGTCTTCGAGCGAGATCGGCTTGATGGGACCGAACCAGGTCTTGAACGTTTCTTCGTTCAAGTTGTCCCTGAGGATCTCAAGGCAGCGGTTCCATACGGTAATCTGGTTGTCGGGAGTCATAAAGTTGTCGGTTCAGGTCTTGTTCCAACAACAAAATTGGGGAAAAATCTGTGGAAAAAAAAACTTTTTTTCAATTGTTTTTTTTAAAAATCCGCAAGTGGCTAAAAATCAAGAAAAAAATTTTTCCGTGTTTGTTCAGCACTGATAATCAGCACTTTACAAAAACAACAAACGGCTACCCTACTGAAAATAATCTACTTATAAACGCAAGCCAGTTCAAAGCCGGCAGGCACTCATTCGACCGGGATGATGAAGGCCCCCGGAAATTTGCGGCGGAAGGCCGGAAGCTGGCGGGCGGCCGCCTCCCGCGTGGCGAAGTTACCAACAGAATACTTATAGAAACCGTTGATAAACCGTACGTGGTAATCCGCCTCCCCCTTGAGCTCCGGGGAGCCGTTTTTCAGCTTGGTCTTCGAGGCCAGGATCTGGATTTCGAAGTGCGGGCCGGCAGCCGGCGACACCGCCGGTTCATCCGCGGGATCCGCCGGTTCCTGGGTGGCAAGCGCCTCTTCGTCCAGCGTAAAGGTACCGCCGTTGGAATCGTATTGCTGCTTGAAAGACTGGAAGGCCCGGAAAATGTCTTCGGCGATCTTCTGCCGGTTGGCCGGCTGGTTCATCACGCTGCGGTCGGACGAATTGGAGAGGAAGCCGACTTCGATCAGCACGGAAGGCATCGTCGTGCGCCAGAGGACCATCAGCGGCGCCTGCCGGACGCCCCGGCTCTTCTTGATGGGCCCGTTCGTCTTGAACTGCTGCTGCACCAGGGCGGCGAAGGCGATGCTCTGCTCGAAGTGCGCGTTCTGCATCAGGTTGAAGATGATGTAGGACTCCGGATTGTCGGGATCGAAGCCTTCGTAGGCCGTGGAATAGTCGTCTTCCAGCAGGATCACGGAGTTCTCCCGTTTGCAGACCTCCATGTTGGAAGCGCTCTTGTCGGTACCCATGACGAAGGTCTCCGTGCCGGAGGCCGACGAACTGCCCGCCGAATTCACATGGATGGAGATGAACAGGTCCGCGTGGTTGCGGTTGGCGATGTTGCCGCGCTCGGCCAGTTCGACGAAGCGGTCGGTCTTGCGGGTATAGATGACCTTCACGTCGGGACAGGATTTCTCGATGAGGGAGCCCAGCCGCAGGGCCAGGTCGAGGTTGATCTGCTTCTCGGAGAGTTTGCTGTACTGGGAAATGGCGCCCGGGTCGTGCCCGCCGTGGCCGGCGTCGATGACCACGGTACGGAGCCGTACGCCGCCGTCCTGCGCCGCTGCAGCGGCAGGCAGCAACAGCCAGAAGAGCGCTGCAAGCCGGATGACGAGCCTCCTGAACGGCATATTTCCGCGTGATGGCATGTTAGTTGCTGAAAAATTATTAATTTTGCCTTTCTGCAAAGATACGAAATTTGTTTTGCAAAAAATAAGAATATTCATCGTCCTGCTGCTGACTGCCCTCAGCGTCCCGCTCCTGGCCCGGGAAGCGGATTCGCTGCGCATTCCGCCGCCCCTTGATTCGCTGGCAGCCAAGCCCGATTCACTCACTGCCAAGCCTGATTCGCTGGCGTGGGACGGCGAAGAGCGCGACACACTCTTCCGGCAGCCGAAAGGCTCGCTCGACCGGCCCGCCTTCTCCGCCGCCCGCGACTCCGTGATGGAAGACCTCGAGAAGAACATCATCTACTATTTCGGCGACGTGACGGCCAAGTACCAGGACATGGAGCTCAAGGCCGACTACATGGCCTACAACACCAAGATGAACGTGGTCTATGCCAAGGGCATCCTCGACACCATCACGGGAGAGCTGAGCGGCCGGCCGGTGATGACCCAGGGTGGAACCAGCTATGAGATGGACGAGGTCTATTACAATTTCCAGACCCGCAAGGCCCGCATCCGGAACATGGCCACCAAACAGGATGAAGGCAAGCTGATCGGCAGCAAGCTCAAGATGATGCCCGACCAGTCCATCAACATCTCGGGCGGCCAGTACACGGTCTGCGACGCGGAGCATCCCCACTACTACCTGAAGATGACCACGGCCAAGATCATGACCGAGCCCCGGCAGAAGACGATGTTCGGCCCCGCCTACGCCGTGATCGAAGACGTGCCGCTGCCGCTGATCATCCCCTTCGGCTTCGTACCCGAAAAGCCCGACCGGGCGAGCGGCATCCTGATTCCCACCTACGGCGAAGAAAACGCCCGCGGCATCTACCTGCGCGATTTCGGCTATTCCTTCGTCATCGGCGACTATCTGGACCTGGCCCTTACCGGCGACGTCTATACCTATGGCTCCTGGGCCGCCCGGCTCACTTCGCGTTATAAAAAGAGGTATGCCTTCGACGGCTCCCTGTCCATCAACTATTCCGATGACATCACCGGGGAACGCGGGACCTCGTCGTTCTCCGAATCGAAGAACTTCGGTGTGAACTGGAGCCATTCCCAGGACCCGAAGGCCCGCCCCGGTACGACCTTCCGGGCCTCCGTGAATTTCTCCAGCCCGTCCAACAACCGCTATAACGCCACCAACGTGAACGAAGCCCTCCAGAACCAGGCTTCCTCCTCGATTTCCTATTCCAAGGCCTGGAGCGGCGTATCGCTGTCGGTCAACATGCTGCACAGCCAGAACTCGCGCGACAGTTCCTATTCGTTCACCCTGCCCAACATCACCTTCAATGTCAACCGCTTCTATCCCTTCAAACGCAAGAACCGCGTGGGGAAAGAGCGCTTCTACGAGCAGATATCCTTCAGCTACAATGCCACGATGCAGAACAAGGTGGCCTTCAAGGCCAGCGAGTTCGCCATGGACAAGGCCATGCTCAACCGCATGCAGAACGGTGTCAACCACAGCTTCAACATCGGTCTGCCGGGCTTCACGCTGCTGAAGTATTTCCAGTTCACGCCCAGCGTGAATTACGGCATGAACTGGTTCTTCCGCGAGCAGTACCGCCAGTACGACGAGGAGACCGGCCAGCTCCAGACCCTGTGGACCGACCAGTTCAGCCGCTTCGGCGTGACGCAGAACTATTCGGGCGGCATCTCCATGAACACCCGTATCTACGGTATGTTCAATTTCGGAAAACGGAGCAAGCTGCAGGCCATCCGGCACATGATCACCCCTTCGGTGAGTTTCTCCTTCAGCCCGAACCTGGCCACCAAGGCCAATGGCTACACTTCCTACGCCTATACCGACAAGGACGGCGTGGAACGGACCGTGGATTACAACCGCTATGCCGGCCAGCTCTATTCGCCGCCGGGCACCGGCCGCAACGCCAACCTCTCCTTCTCCTTTGCCAACAACCTGGAAGCGAAGGTGCTCAAGAGTACCGACCCGATGGCCGAAGAGCCGGAGAATCCAAAAGACAAATACGAGAAGATCAAGCTGCTCGACCAGCTCAACATTTCGGGCTCCTACAATTTCCTGGCGGACTCGATGCGGCTGTCGAACATCAATGTCACGGCCAGCACCACCATCTTCGGCAAGCTGGGCCTCAACGGAAACATGTCGCTGGACCCCTATGCCATCAACGAGCATGGGCGCCGCATCAACCAGCTCAATGTCCTGAAAACCGGACGGCCGTTCCGCCTGACCAATGCCAGCGCCTCCCTCTCCTACTCCATCAACGGCGACGGGAAGTATTCCGGCAACGACGGACACAACGACAAGTCGCAGGGCGCTTCGGCCAGCGGCGGCAACTCCGACTACGCCCGCGTGTATTATCATCCCATCACCGGCGAATATATTCCAGGCGGCTGGGTTTACTATATGAATCCCAATATTCCCTGGTCGCTGAGCTTCAACTACAACTATTCCTATTCGCGCACCTACCAGGTCGCCAACGAGCAGTTGCAGACCAAGCACAGCCATGTCCAGACCCTGAGCCTGTCCGGTCAGCTGCGCCTGACCAAAGCGATGAATTTCAACATCAACACCGGCTTCGACCTGACCAAGATGCAGTTGAGTACGACGCAGGTCAGCGCCACCTACGACCTGCACTGTTTCGCCATCTCCGTGTCCTGGGTGCCGACCGGCCAGTGGGAAAGCTGGAGCTTCCGGATCGCCGCCAAGGCTTCGGCGCTGAGCGACTTGCTGCAGTTCAAGAAATCAGCCAGTTATTGGGATAAATAAATATTTTTACTATCTTTGCCCCATCAAATACGAACCGGTAAACCCGTCTCTTTCGGATCCGGTTTTTCCATCCATACAAATGTTAGACATCATCGAACTGAACAGCAAGAGTCAAGACGACCTTGTTGCCATTGCAAAAGAACTGAAAATCCGTAAGCCCGAATCCCTGAACAAGGAAGACCTTGTTTACGCCATTCTGGACGAACAAGCCATACAGAGCAACGAATCCCCGGCCGCAGCCAAGAAACAGCAGCGGAAGACCAGCCGGAAGAAGGCAGCCGCACAGGAGAAAGCGGCAAACAGCGAAGCCGCGCCTGCTCCAGCCGAAGCCCCCGCCGCAGAGGCCCCGGCCCCGACCCAGGAAAAACGCAAACGCGGCCGTCCGCGCAAGAACCCCCTGCCGGATACTCCGGAAGCAGGCGCGACGGAAGAGGCGGCAGCCCCGGCAGAGCCGGCGACCAACGCCCAGGACAACGCTGCAAGCGAGCAGCCGAAGCAGAAACAGGACAAAAAAGGGGAAAAGAAGCAGCGCCCGCGGGTCCAGCGTGAAGCCGCTGCCGCGCCGGCCGAAGAAGCCGTAAAGCCGGCCGAAGCGAAGAAAGAACAGCCGCAGGCCCAGCAGCCACAGCAACAGGCCCCGCAGGCCCCGCAGCAGCAACAGCAACAGCAGCAGCAGCGTCAGCCCAGGCCCATGCAGCAGCCGCAACAGCAGCAGCCGCAGCAGCCCCGGCAGCCGCGCATCGAATTCGAAGGGATCGTGGAAGCCACGGGTGTGCTCGAGATCATGCCGGACGGCTACGGTTTCCTGCGCTCCTCCGACTACAACTATCTCAATTCCCCCGATGACATCTACGTCTCGCAGAGCCAGATCAAGATGTACGCCCTCAAGACGGGCGACACCATCCTGGGCGAGATCCGTCCGCCGCGCGAAGGTGACAAGTATTTCCCGCTGGTGAAGATCAACCGCATCAACGGCCGTTCGCCGGAATTCATCCGCGACCGCGTCCCCTTCGATTTCCTGACCCCGCTCTTCCCGAACGAGAAATTCAACCTGACCGGCCACGGACACAACAGCAATATCTCGGTCCGCGTGGTCGATCTGTTCACCCCGATCGGAAAAGGCCAGCGCGGCCTGATCGTGGCCCAGCCCAAGACCGGTAAGACCGTCCTGCTGAAAGACATCGCCAACGCCATCGCCGACAACCATCCGGAAGTCTATATGATCGTCCTGCTCATCGACGAACGTCCGGAAGAGGTGACCGACATGCAGCGCAGCGTCAAGGCCGAAGTCATCGCCTCCACCTTCGACGAACCGGCCGACCACCACGTGAAAGTGGCCAACATGGTGCTCGAGAAAGCCAAACGCCTGGTCGAATGCGGCCACGACGTGGTCATTCTGCTCGACTCGATCACCCGCCTGGCACGCGCCTTCAACACCGTGCAGCCGGCCTCCGGCAAAGTGCTCTCCGGCGGTGTGGACGCCAATGCGCTCCACAAGCCCAAGCGTTTCTTCGGCGCTGCCCGCAACATCGAGGGCGGCGGCTCACTGACCATCCTGGCCACGGCCCTCACCGAAACCGGTTCCAAGATGGACGACGTGATCTTCGAGGAATTCAAAGGCACCGGCAACCTGGAGCTCCAGCTCGACCGCAAGCTCTCGAACCGCCGCATCTTCCCGGCCGTCGACGTGACGCTCAGCTCCACCCGCCGCGACGACCTGCTCTACGATCCCGAGTACGTCAACCGCGTGTGGATCCTGCGCAACCATCTGGCCGACATGACCTCGCTCGAAGCCATGGAATTCATGAAGAGCCGTCTCGAAAAGACGCGCGACAACGAAGAATTCCTGATTTCGATGAACGGCGACAAATTGAGCTAAAGAAAAGTCCGACGACTAGCGGCCGGCCGAGTTTTCGGCCGGCTTCTTTTTGCTCTTCGAGAACAGCCAGGACATAAAATCGGGCATCTCGAAGGCCTTCCACCAGCACACGTGTCCGCAACCCGGAAACTCGTGGTAGCGGACGTCCGCTCCGGCGGCCTTCAGGGCACGGTAGGCATCCCGGGAGCCGGAAACCGGAACGGCCGGGTCGCTGTCGCCGTGGTAGAGGCTGAACGAAACGCCCTCGAACTTGCCGAGGCGGTCGGGATTGATGTCCCCGCAGATGGGAACGGCGGCGGCGAAGATGTCAGGATGGCGGGCGACCGCATCGAAAGCGCCGATCCCGCCCATCGACATCCCATAGATATAGACCCGGTCCGGATCGACGTCGGGACGCTGCAGGAACAGATGCACGAGTTCCATCACCTCCTTCATGATCTTGCTCTCCGGGTAGTCTTTCGGAAAATCATAGGAGTCGGGGCTCACGTCGAAGGCCCAGGTATGGTTTTCCGGGCACTGCGGCACGATGACAAAGCAGGGATACTCCTCTCGGTTGACCGGATTGAGGAACATCTGGGCGCCGAAGATGGTCCCTTCGTTGTCGTTGCCACGCTCACCGGAGGTATGCAGGTACAGGACAAGGGGATACCGTTCGCCCGCAGCCGCATTTTCCGGGGTGAGGTACCGATAGAGAAGGGTGTCGCCGTCTGCGCAGCGAAGCTTTCCATACTCGTAAGACTGGGCCTTGACCGTCAGTGCGGAAAGGAAGGCCAGCAGGATCAGACTCCAACGTTTCATGGTGATAAGGGTTTACAGGGATAATTATCCAAAATTAAGAAAAACCCGTGAAAATTCATCAAAATATTTTGCCAGTCGGAAAAAAGTTTCTACATTTGCAATCCCAAAACGAAAGGGACCTGCTTCCTTAGCTCAGTTGGTAGAGCACGACACTCTTAATGTTGGGGTCCAGGGTTCGAGCCCCTGAGGGAGCACGAAAAAAGCCGCTGATATATCAGCGGCTTTTTTCGTATCCCCTCCCGAGCCTAATCTTCCAAGCCAATCATCTTGCCGGCGAATTTGTCGATCTTCTCCTTGGCATAGTCGAGGGTGATCGTCAGCGACTTCTTGTGGCTGGTCGGGGCATCGAACATGGCATCGGTCATGATGGCTTCGCAGATGGAGCGGAGGCCACGGGCGCCGAGCTTGTACTGGATCGAGGTATCGACGATGAATTCCAGCACTTCGGGCTTGATCTTGAGTTTGATGCCGTCCAGGGCGAAGAGTTCCTCGTACTGCTTGACCAGGGCATTCTTCGGCCGGGTGAGGATGGCCAGCAGCGTCGGCCGGTCGAGCGGGTCGAGGTGGCAGAGCACGGGCAGACGGCCGATGATCTCGGGAATCAGGCCGTAGGCCCGCAGGTCCTGCGGGGCTACGTACTGGATGAGATTGTCGGTGTCGATGGTCTCGTGTTTCTTGCGGGCGCCGTAGCCGATGACCTGCGTATTGAGGCGCTGGGCGATGTGACGGTCGATGCCTTCGAACGCGCCGCCGCAGATGAAGAGGATGTTCTCGGTATTGACCGTGATCATCCGCTGCTCCGGATGCTTGCGGCCACCCTGGGGCGGCACGTTGACCAGGCTGCCTTCCAGAATCTTGAGGAGCGCCTGCTGCACGCCTTCACCCGACACGTCGCGTGTGATGGAAGGGTTGTCGCTCTTGCGGGCGATCTTGTCGATCTCGTCGATGAAGACGATGCCCTTCTCGGCCTTGGAGACATCGTAGTCCGCATCCTGCAGCAACCGCGTCAGGATGCTTTCCACGTCTTCACCCACATAGCCGGCTTCGGTCAGGACCGTGGCATCGACGATGGCGAAGGGCACGTTGAGCATCTTGGCGATGGTCCGCGCCAGCAGGGTCTTGCCGGTGCCGGTGGGCCCCACCATCAGGATGTTGGATTTCTCGATCAGGTCGTTCTTCAGGTTGATGCGCTTGTAGTGATTGTACACGGCCACCGCCAGGAAACGCTTGGCCTCTTCCTGGCCGATGACATATTCGTCGAGGAACGCCTTGATCTCTGCAGGCTTGTAAAGTTTGCTCTCGCCGACGATCTTCCCGTTGGTACGGATATGGTCTTCGCCCGGATTGAGGGCCTCCTTCGCATATTCGTACGCCATCCGGGCACAGTCTGAACAGATGGCCACCTCCCCGGCTGAAATCAGCAGATCGACTTCTTCCTGTCCGCGGCCGCAGAAAGCGCAATGGTCGCCGCCTTCGTGATTATCTTTCTTCTTTGCCATTCTTGCTCTTCTCCACGATGCGGTCCACCATTCCGTACTTGCGCGCCTCTTCGGCGGTCATCCAGAAGTCGCGGTCGGCGTCCTTGACGATCTGTTCCATCGGCTTGCCGGTGTGGTCGCACAGGATCTGGTAGAGTTCCTTCTTGAGTTTGACGATCTCGCGGACGGTGATTTCCATCTCGGAGGCCTGTCCCTCGGCGCCGCCCATCGGCTGGTGGATCATCACGCGGGAGTGCGGAAGCGCGGAACGCTTGCCCTTGGCGCCGGCGGCCAGCAGGATCGAGGCCATCGAGGCGGCCATACCGGTGCAGATGGTGGCCACGTCGGGCTGGATGGTCTGCATCGTATCATAAATGCCCAGACCGGAATAGACCACGCCACCCGGCGAGTTGATATAGAGCATGATGTCGGCTTTCGGGTCGTTGCTCTCCAGGAACAGGAGCTGGGCCTGGATGATGTTGGCCACGTCGTCGTTGATGGGGCAGCCCAGAAAGATGATGCGGTCCATCATCAAGCGGCTGAAGACATCCATCTGGGCGACATTGAGCTGGCGCTCCTCGATGATCATCGGATTCATGTAGCTCGCATAGAGCGAGTTGAAGCGATGCATGCTGAGCGAGCTGATGCCGCGTCCACGGATGGCGTATTTCTCGAATTCGGTCATTTCGGCAATCTGTCTTTTAAGGGTTTGCAGGATTATTTCGTGAGTTCACGCATCTCTTCAAGGGAGATGTCCTTCTTCTCGAGGGTGGCGGTACCGCGGAGCCAGTTCAGGACGAGGTCGTCCTCAACGCGCTCGACGATGCGCTCGGCCTGCTGGCGGTCGCCCAGCAGCTGCTCGGCATAGCGGGTCAGGTGTTCTTCCGGAACGTTCTGCATGCCGTACATGGCGAACTGGTAGGATGCCATCGACATGGCCTCTTTCATCAGGTCTTCCTTCGAGACCTTCATGTCCTGGTCCTTCATGAGCTTGGTGCGGATCATGTTCCAGCGGAAATCCTTGGCGAAGAGGTCATATTCGGCCTCGATCTGCTCCATGGTGAACTTGTCTTCGTTGGCGGTCTTGATCCAGCGCTTCATGAATGCGTCGGGAAGCTGGATGGCGGCCTTGCCGATGAGGTATTCCTTGGCGTCGAGCATGAAGCGGTAGTCGCTTTCGCGGCTGTATTCTTCCTGCAGGCGTTCCCGGACCTTGGCGTCGAATTCAGCCTCGTCCTTGCACTTGCCTTCGCCGAAGATCTGGTCGAAGGTGGCCTGGGTCAGCGGGGCATCGACAAAGGTCTTGACATCATTTACCGTCATCGTCCATTCTGCGGGGAGCGTGTCGAGTTCCTCTTTCTTGACATGGAACATCGCGGCGCGGTCGGCTTCGTTGGGGAAGGACTTGACGATGTCCACCGTGCGGACGTCGCCCTTCTTCAGGCCCACGAAATCCTTCTTGCCTTCGTCCGACATGCTGCGCAGGGCGACATAGGCGCCTTCCACCTTCTGCTCTCCACTGACGAAGTCGGCGATCACGAAGTCGTCTTCCCCGGCGGCCTCACCGCTCTCGAGCTGGCCGAACTGCTTGAGCAGGCCGTGGCGGTAATCCTTGAGGGCTTCGTCGGTGATGGTGACATTGTAATAGGGAATCTTGTCGTCGGCCGAAACCGTGAGTTTGACCTCGGGAGCCACTGCCAGGTCGAAGTCGAACGAGAATTTGTCGGGATCATCCCAGTTGTTGTCCGCCTGCTTCTCGCTCGGGAGCGGTTCGCCGATGAGATTGAGTTTGTTCTCGTCGATGAAATGATTGAGGGCGTCGGTCACGAGGGTGTTCACCGCTTCGCCGAGCGCCTGTCCGCCATGGATCTTCTCGATGAGCGACATCGGAGCCATGCCGCGGCGGAAGCCGCGGATGTCCGCGTTGCGGCGGTACTCGTTCAATTTCTTCTTCCGGGGTTCAGCCCAATCGTTCTTGTCGAGGGCGATGCTGACGGTCATGTTGAGGTCGTCAACCTGGTTTTTCGTTACTTCCATTATCGTAATTGTGTTTTTCGATTTCGTAAGGGGTGCAAAGTTATAAAAAAATCACTATATTTGTAGGAATTAGCAAATAAAATCGGTATGAAACAATACATTGAACAGAACAAAGAACGCTTCTTCGACGAACTTTTCTCCCTGCTCCGCATCCCTTCCATCAGCTCGGAGTCAGCCCACCGCCCCGACATGTACCGCTGCGCCGAACGGCTGGTCGAACTGCTGAAAGAGGCCGGTGCCGACCGCGCCGCCGTCTATGAGACCACCGGCCACCCGGTCGTCTTCGCCGAGAAGAAATACGATCCGAAAGCACCTACCATCCTGGTTTACGGCCACTACGATGTGATGCCGGTCGATCCGCTCAATCTCTGGAACTCCAATCCTTTCGAACCCGAGATCCGCGACGGGGCCATCTACGCCCGCGGCGCAAACGACGACAAGGGCCAGACCTTCATGCACCTCAAGGCTTTTGAATACCTGGTACGCACCGGCCGGCTCCGCCACAACATCAAGTTCATCCTGGAGGGCGAAGAGGAGATGGGCTCGGCCGCCCTCTCGAAATGGATCAAGACCCACAAGAAACTGCTTGCCTGCGATATCATCCTGGTCTCCGACACCACGATGCTCAGCGACAAGATCCCTTCGATCAACTGCGGCATGCGCGGTATCTGCTACATGGAAGTCAAGGTCACCGGCCCGAAGAAAGACCTGCACTCCGGCCACTACGGCGGCGCGGTGTACAACCCCATCAATACGCTCTGCAAGATGATCGATTCGCTCATCGACGCGGATGGCCACATCACGGTGAAAGGCTTCTACGACGATGTGGTGGAACTCAGCCGCAAGGACCGCAAGATGCTGGGCCGGGCGCCCTACAATGCGCAGGAATACATGGACAACATCGGCGTGAAAGCGCTCACGGGCGAAAAAGGCTACACGACGCTCGAACGCGTGGGCATCCGTCCCTGCCTCGACGTGAACGGCATCTGGGGCGGCTATACCGGGGAAGGTTCCAAGACGGTCATCCCCAGCGAGGCGCACGCCAAGATCTCGATGCGCCTGGTCCCGAATCAGGACTCCGCGACCATCGCCAAGCTCTTCGCCCGGCACTTCAAGGCCATCGCACCCAAGGGCGTGACGGTCGAGGTGCAGGAGAAACACGGTGGAGACGGTTTCCTCATCCCCATCTCTTCGAAAGCGTACCAGGCGGCTTCGCGCGCCGTGGCGGAAGTCTATGGCATCGAACCGGTTCCCAGCCGGGGCGGCGGCAGCATCGCCATCCTGGCGGAAATGCAGCGCGCGCTCCATGCCGACCCGCTGCTGATGGGCTTCGGCCTCGAACGCGACTTCATCCACTCCCCCAACGAGAGTTATCTCATCGACCAGCTCTTCAAGGGCATGGAGTCGATCGCCAAATTCTATCAGTATTTTTGATACTGAAATGATTATGCTTCCAGTTTCGGCTTATATGGCTTTCAGACCGTCTCGCTACGCTCGACCCCTCCCAAAATCCGAGATTTTGGGCCCCTCCCTCTAATAGCCGAGGGTGGCTAAGGTCTTCAAGCCATATAAGCCTCAACTTGCAGCATAATCGATTACCTGTTCCGAGAATCATCAAGTCCGCATCAGCGGACCGCCGGAGGCCGGTACTTTGCTGACCACATCTCAAAAACGCACGTCTCCCAGCGTTAGCAAAGTACTAAGGCCGGGAGGCGCGGGGGTTGGGGCGGAGCCCCAGTATTCAAGCCATATAAGCCGAAACTGGAAGCAGAATCAGTAACACGATTCAAGAAGTTGCTTCTGGAGGGGTGTGGGCTGGATGAGGACGGATTTGGGGCGGCGGGTGTAGGGCGAGATGTAGTTCAGGCGGTACATCGTGCGGGCGGCCTCGCACACCTGGTCGAAAGAGAACCGGGCCATGCGGTCGCGGATCATCCGTTCCACTTCCCGCCGGATCGCATAGGCCGCCAGGCAGATGCACAGATGGCCTTCGATGCGGCCCTTCACCCGGCGGTGGAACGGCCGGATGTCGAGGTCCATTTCATTCATTTGGAAAAACTGCGGAAGGAAGGGATCCTCATCGAAGACGACCGAGGGCTCGCTGACGCGGCATTTTTTGAAAAAGCGGCGAAGGGTCTGATACAGTTTCTCTTCCGGAAGGTCCCGGGCGATCATCCGGCAGGCCAGCGGACGGTCCTGGTCGGAAACCATCAGCGCTGCCTGCAGGCGGGGCAAACGCGGTTTGCGGCCCTTCGGGCGGGCGGGCAGGCTGCCGTCGGCGGCATCGGCCGCCACGGTTTCAAGCGGAAACAGGAAACAGCCCGCGCGGGCAGCCTCTTCCTCCGTGCCAAAAAGGAAATCCGTCAGGCGGAGGCCGTCCACACAGCGATAGATCCGGGCGTCGTCAATCTCCTGCCCCAGATAGCGCCGTACATAGTCCGCCGCGCGACGCTTGCTTCCCGGATCGAAGAGCCGGCAAAGGACAAGATGACGGAACAGCGGATCCCGGCCCGTTCCCAGGCCGAGGCGGTCGAAGACGGGACCGAAAAAGAGTTCGGGGCCGGCCAGTTCGATGCGCCCCTGTTCGAGCGTGGCGGCGTAATCGCGAAGCTGCGCCTCGTCCATCTTGTCGAAAAGGGTTTCAGGTTCCCCGGTCTGCTCCCGCACGAATTCACGGGCCCGGTTCTCGAGCAAGTCGGCTTCCGCCGCCGTTTTGGCTGCGCCAAACGAACGGACCACCTCATAGCGGCCGCGGCTCTTGTCCACGACGCTGATGCTGATGCTACCTGAGCGGTTTATCTTGCGACGGACGAACATACTCCAAAGTTAGTATGTATCCGCGTTATTTCCAAATAATTCCGTTAAAAGCTGGAGCAATTCTTCCGTCGTGGCGGGGCCGAAGCCGCGAAGCAGGCGGATGCGGCTTAGATCGTAGAGGGCGAATTCCTTCAGATCCGTGAACCCGTTCTCCGTCAAGGCCGTGCGCAGGCGGCTCGACAGACGTTTTGCCGCAAAGAGCGAAGAGACGGAGGTATCGGTCGGTTGCATAAAAAAGTGTGGGCCATCACAGCCGTAACCGATGAACCGGGCTCTGGACTGCCTCGAGTGTCGGGTAGGACGAACGGCTCACACTTCGCTATAGCGTGGCCGAAGGCCGACGAATAGCCCAGTGCAAGCGTTCCGCTTCCATCCGCGACTCGATTTGAATTGTCCAGATTCGGTTCGAGCGGACAGGCTGAACGCTGTCAAAAGTGTATCAAGGTCCCGAAGGACCCGACAAAGATAGCGATAAAGTTTTTATTTTTTTGTATAAAAAATTGCTTTTCTGTTAAGCAATTCCGGGAAGAAATGGTTTACTTTGCCCCCGCAACCGGAAATCGAACCGGGCTCTGGACTGCCGCTGCGATAAAGGGTGCTGCGTGTCTGCGGTGAAAGCCGCAGGCACGTTTTATTCTTCCACCCAGTCCGGGAATTGCTCATTGGGAAGATTCTGCATGCGGACGGCCTGCAGGTCCCACAGCTCCCGGTGCGCCGCATCGGGTTGCTCCAGCGGCGAAAGCAGGCGCGGATTGCGCAGGCAGGTGGCCAGGTCGAAAGACCGTTTCAAATCCAGTTCCGAAGCCGGAATCCCATAATAAACCTGCGCCGCCGTTTCGAGGCCATACATCCCCACACCGGTTTCAACCACATTGAGATAGACTTCCAGGATACGCGGCTTGCCCCAGATCACTTCGATCAGGACGGTCCACCACGCCTCGACCACCTTCCGAAAGACATTTTGTGCGCCGAATGTGAACATATTCTTGGCCGTCTGCTGGGAAATGGTACTGAACCCCCGCAGGGGCTTGCCATCCCGCCTGTGGTCCTGCCATATGCGGCGGACCGTCGCAGCGTTGAGCAGTGAATCGAAACGGAAACCGTGATGGTAACAGAAATGCCGGTCTTCCGTCCGGATGACGGCTTTGCGCAGTGCCGGGGAAAACGACTGGAGCGGCACCCAGGCCTTTTGCGTATGGAAGCTGCTGTCGGCGCGGTATTCGATGCTGCGCTTGAGCATCAGCGGGGTATAGCGGACAGGAACCCATTTGAGCACCAGTACAAGCAGGATGCTGAATGCAAGCAGGCACAGGATGATCCGGACCAGCCAGCGCAGAAAGGGAGTCTTGACGAACGGTGCCGCACGCTTCATAGGGCAAAGTTAACAAACTATCCGGTTTTTCGTATCTTTGCAGCAATGAATCCGAAACTCAAAGATTATATTGCGCGGGAGATCCTGCCGCGCTACACGCATTTTGACAAGGCGCACCAACTGGACCATATCAATACGGTGATCAGCCAGAGTGCCGCCCTGGCCGACATGCTCGCCGCACAAGGTACCGAAGTGGACCGCGACATGGTCTATGTCATCGCCGCCTACCACGACCTGGGCATTGTGAACGGCCGGGAGAATCACCATATCGATTCGGGCAAGATCCTGATGGCAGACCCGGAACTCCCGAAATACTTTAGCCCCGAACAGCTCCAGACGATGAAAGAGGCCGTGGAAGACCACCGGGCCTCCGCGAAAAGCGCGCCCCGCTCCCTCTACGGACGCATCGTAGCCGAAGCAGACCGGCAGATCGACCCGAGGACCATCGTGCTCCGCACCCTGCAATACGGGCTGGAGCATTATCCCGAACTCGACAAGGCCGGGCACTTCGCGCGCGCAGAGGCGCACCTGAAGGAGAAATACGGCGAAGGCGGCTACCTGAAGCTTTGGTTCGCCGAATCGGAAAACGCCCGCCGCCTGGCCGAACTCCGCACCCTGATGGCCGACCGCCAGGCGCTGCAGGCCCTGATGGAGGATATCTGGATCCACCTATGAAGACACTGCTGCAACTCTTCTGGACGTTCTTCAAGATCGGTGCCTTCACCTTCGGCAGCGGGTATGCGATGATTCCGATGATCGAGAAGGAGGTGGTGGACCGCCGCAAGTGGTTCGAGCGCGACGAGTTTTACGACCAGTTCGCCCTTGCCTCGTCGGCCCCCGGTCCTTTTGCCCTCAACACGGCCGTCTTCGTGGGCTACAAGTTGAAAGGCTGGTGGGGCTCGCTCTTCGCCGTGCTGGGCGCCGTGCTGCCCTCGTTCCTGATTATCCTGCTGATTGCAATGTACTTGAGCGGATTCCGCGGGAACCGCTATGTGGAGGCCGCTTTCAAAGGCATCCGGCCCGCCGTCATTGCCCTGATCGCCGTGCCGTTCATCAATATGCTCAAGCGGCTTCCGTGGTATTTTATGCTGCTGGCCGTTGCGGTGGCCGGCGTCATCTGCTACGCGGGGGTCTCCCCTATCTGGTTCATCCTGGCCGGCGCCCTGGCCGGTGTGGTGCTGACCTGGTATGAAAAGCCCCGTCCGGACGGGAAAGGAGGTGCGGAATGATCTATCTGCAACTCTTCCTCTCCTACCTGAAAATCGGATTCTTCGGCTTCGGCGGCGGCTATGCGATGCTGTCGCTCATCCAGAACGAGATGGTCACGCGCCACGGCTGGATGACCGCTACGGAACTGGCCGACATTGTCGCCGTGTCGCAGATGACGCCCGGTCCGATCGCCATCAACTGCGCCACGTATGTAGGCTACACCGTGACGGGCAACATCTGGGGCTCAATGCTGACGACCTTTGCCGTCAGCCTGCCGCCGCTGACCCTGATGGTTTTGATCACCATTTTCTACAACCGCCTGAAAAGCAACGCCTACATGCAAGGGGCGATGAAATGGATGAAGCCGATGATCTGCGGGATGATCGGTGCGGCCGCCCTGCTTTTCCTCAACGGCGAGACCTTCATCGACTGGAAAAGCTATCTCATTTTCGCCGTCTGTTTCCTGGCGACCTGGTTCAAGGTCGATTCCATCCTGATGATCGTCCTATCCGCCGCCGCCGGCATCCTGTTATATCTGTAAATACGCAACGATCGATGGCTGTTTTGCTTCTGTGCAGCGAACGTGGCCGCCCGTGGCCCATGAACGGGAGGGGCCCAAGCTTGCTTGGGAGGGGCGAGCCGGCTTTGCCGGCGAAGGTGAGCGGCACAGAAGCAAAACAGCCATCAAGAAATAGTACAAACAACAATGGCTGACAACTATCTGGAAAAGAAATTCGAAGAATTCCGCATCAAGCCTGCGGCAAAAAAACACAGCGCCTCGCTCGGAACGCTGCTACGGCAGAACCGCAGCTACCGCGGATACGACAAGACCTGCGTCGTCACGCTGGCCCAGCTGCACCGCATCGTGGAAGTCTGCACCAAAGTCCCTTCGGGCCGCAACCAGCAGGTGCTCCGTTTCAAGCTGCTGACGCGGGAGAACGGATCGGAAAAGATGCAGGGCCTCTACAAACTCGGCGCGGCCCTGCCCGAACTGCATCTCCCCTTCCCCGGCACGGAACCGGAGGCTTTCATCATCCTCTGCAGCACCGTCACGCCCGACAAGTGGGTCCATATGGACGTCGGCATCGCTGCGCAGAGTATGTTGCTCAAGGCCGTGGAGATGGGCCTCGGCGGCATCTGCATCGGTGCGTTCAACAAGGACAAAGTCGCGGAGACCTTCGGGCTGTCCTGCGAACCGGTGCTCATCCTGGCCATCGGAAAGCCCGCCGAAAAAATCGAACTCGTGCCGGTGCACGAGGGCCAGCCGTTGAAATACTACCGGGAAAACGGCGTCCACTATGTACCCAAGATCACGGCAGACGACCTGATCCTCTGATACGGACCGTCAGTTTTTCCGGAACTGCGCAGGTGTCATCCCTGTGTGGGCCTTGAAGAACTTGGTGAAGGTGGGCTGGTCGGAAAAATGGAGCTGCCAGACGATCTGCTTGATCGACATATCCGAATACTTCAGGTAATTCTTGGCCTCCAGGATGACATAATGGTCGATCCATTCCGGCGCACTGCGACCGCTGGCGGTCTTGATCAGTTTTGAGAAATACTTGGGACTCAGGCAGAGCTTGCTGGCATAGAAGCTGACGCTCCGCTCCCGGGTATGATAGTCGGCCAGCAGGCGCAGGAACTTGTTGAAGACATCTTCCGCACGCGAACGCGGGACGACGGTATCCTGGCGGGCCAGGTCCATCCGCTTGTTGAATACGCCTTCCGACAGATAGAACAGCGAAGAGATCAGGGATCCGAGGCACTCCCGCTTGTTGGGGACATCGGAACCCAGGACGATCGTCCCCAGCTCCAGATAGCGCATCGCGATGCGCTTCTCATCGGCCGAAAGCCGGACGCAGGGGTTGTTGAGCAGTGCCGTCCCTTCCGCAAAGATCCGGTTCAGGTCCAGGTGAAGCGCCGAGAGGTAGCGGCGGCTCATGGCAACCATGACATAGTGAAGCTGGGACTTGTCGTCCACTTCCACATCGACGACCTGGCCGATGTAACCGGGAATCATCAGGGCGATCTGGTCTTCTTCCATCACGAATTCCTTCATATTGACGCTCAGCCGGACGTGCCCCCGGATGCAGAACAGGACCAGATAGGCATCCAGGCGGACAGGCGACTGCAATTTGAGCAGTTTTTCATCGTAACGGACGTCCACGATGCAGAAATCGTCACCGAGAGCGACCTGCCGTTCGTCAGTAAAGAGTTCCTTGAACTGCGCAAGCTCCATATTGTAGAAGGGATTGTCCATGGCCTGAAGGGATTTTGTCTGCAAGTTATCAAAATCCGGCCAGAAAACAAAATTCATGACCCCGCAGCCAGTTTTTTCGCCTGTTTCCGGTCGAGCCAACGATTTTCGAACAAAACGGCCAGGGTGGCCAGCAGGTAGTAGATGACGGTCTGGAGGGTCATCGCCTTGATCTCGGGAGCAATGGCGGAAAGCGTGCCGGCATTCGAAAGGGTGAGGAACGCCTTGCAGCCGAAAGTACTCGGGAACAGGTAGGAGACCCAGTGCCAGAACGGCGGGAAATTCGAGGCCGGCCAGGTAAGGCCCGTCAGGAAGACCGCGATCGGCGACATGAAGAGGAAGAGCACGAAGACCGTCTCCCGCCGGTCGATGACCGTGGACCAGGTGAAGCTGAAAAAGATGATGTCGGCCACGTAGAACAGGAGCAGGACCAGGACGGCCGTCCAGTCGGCCGCCTGCGGCAGGTGGAACAGGTGCGGCACCAGCAGCGTGCCATACACACCCAGGCCCATGAACACCAGGAAATAGGCAGCGCCGCGTCCCAGGACCACGCGCCCCATGCCAAAGCCGCTCAGATTGTCGGTCAGGCGCGCGAAACTGCGGTGCTGCTCGCGCAGCGTCCCGGCCAGCAGCGCCGATCCATAGAACATCACCTGCTGGAGGATCATCATCAGCACCATCGGTACGAAGAAGAGGGTATAGGATATCGCCGGGTTGTAGCGCAGCTGCTCATCGTATTCGACCGGCGTGATCAGCTGGGCCGCGTCGATGCCGGCAAAGCCGGCCGCCGCGTAATGCTCCGCCTGGATCTTATGGACCTCGTCGAGCATCACCTTGTTGGTGGCCACCATCAGGCTCTTGTAATAAAGGAAACTGGACATGTCCGCGAAGGTCGAGATGACGGCCTTGTCCTGCCGGACGATATTCCGGTCGAAATCGGCCGGTATGCAGATGATGCCGTGGATTTTCTGGCGGGCCATCAGATCCTCCGCCTCCGCCATGCTGACGCAGTCGTAGGCGATCCGGCATTCCCGGCAGGCATCCACTTCCCGGACATAGCGCCGGCTGTATTCGCCCTGGGAAAGATCCACCACGGCCACGGGCATCTCGTCCACCATCCCGTTCCCGTACATCCAGCTGTAGAGCAGCGGATAGATCAGTCCGGCGAAGCAGAAGATCAGCATCACGCCGCCGTCCGACCAGATCAGTTTCAGTTCATTGGCCAGAATGCCCAGACAGTCGCGGAACCAGCGGCCCGCATAGCTTATTCTATTTTGTTTCATCGTTCTTAGTCCTTCGGATAATTCTGATATTTATAGGCATTGTAGAGCCGATGCGACGAAAGGTACGGCAGGATGAGGAAGACCAGCAGGCAGACCAGATAGACCCACCAGCCGGCAAAGCCGCTTCCGTAGATCACTTCCCGCGTATAGATCTGGTAGTAAAAGCGGAGCGGGAAGATGACCGACAGGCCCTGCAAGGCCGGCGGAAGGGCGGTCAGCGGCAGCGTAAAGCCGGCGAAGGTAATGCCCAGCACGCTGTACAGGGAGCCGATGCTGATGGACAGCCGCAGGGTCGGGACCATCGAAATGATGAATATGGCCACGGACTGGTAAGCGAGGACCATCACCGTAACGGCCAGGATCATCCAGCCGACGCTGCCCTTGATCGGATAACCGGCCCAGCCGAAGAGCAGCAGCTCCAGCAGGCTTCCCATCAGGGCGAAGAGGACGGTATAGGGCAGCAGTTTTCCCAGCAGGGCGGTTCCCACCGAATCGCCGGCGGTTTCAAGCAGTTCGGTCGAAGTGCCGTACTTGAGTTCCGCACCGACCGAATAGATGGTCACAAGCACGACGCTCATCGCCAGAATCGCCGAGAGGATCATATTGACCAGATAATAGGCATAGCTGCCGGAGGCGTTGCCGATGGTGTGGGTATCGATTTCGAAAGGCTGGATGCGGGCCATGATCCGCTCGTCAGGCACACCGCGGGCGCGAAGCGCCTCGCGCTGCACCGCCCCGTTGGTCAGATTGACCATCGTCAGCAGGTCCTTGTAGGCCAGGGCGCCGCCGACAAAAGGATTCTTCGTGTTGACATAGACGCCCATCTTCGGGCAGCGGAAGGCCTGCACATCCGCATTGAAATGGGCGGGGATGACCACGAAGCCATTGATGTCACCGCGCTCCAGGGCCCTTCGGGCCTCCGGGAAGCTCTCGAAATCCACCACGCGGGAGCGCTGGGTCGCGTCGAGCTGCTGCCGGAAATTCCGGGATGTGGACGTCCGGTCCAGATCCACCACGCCCACGGGCAGGTCCTGCGGGAGCCCTTCCGTGAAAAAGGTCAGGAAGAACAGTGCGGCGACCGTCATCGTTCCCACCGAGCCCAGGAAATAGAGCGGGCGCAGCCGGATCAGGCGGAATTCCCGCCGGATGACTTTTCCGATGTCAACAAGCCATTTGGGTGTCATCGTCCTGCTACTCCCCGCTGGTGAAAAGCGCTGTCATTCCGGGACGAAGTCCCGCTACATATTCGTCGGGGCGGAGCCGGACCTCAAAGGTCTTCGTGTCGTACTCGCCCGCCTCGCGGGTCGCCCGCCAGGTGGCATACGACTCCCGGACCGCCAGGTAATAGACCGTCGCCCGGATCTTGCGGCCGTCCAGCGCCGGAATCTGAAGTTCCACCTTGTCGCCGTTCTTGAGGCTGTGGAGACGGTCTTCCCGGATGTTGAAAGTGAACCACATGTCGTGCAGGTCCTCGATGGTCATGATCGGAGAGCCCTGCCCCACCAGTTCGCCGACTTTCGGATAGCGGTTCGACACGACCCCGTCGGCCGGCGACACGAGGACGATCTCGTCGAGATAGGCGTTTACCAGGTCAACGGCGGCATTGGCGCGTTCCACCAGCGCCACGGCCGCATCCTTGTCTTCCTGGCGGGCACCCCGCACGGCCATGTCGTACTGGCTCTTGGCGGCGGCGGCCGTCGCGACGGCGGCGTCGTACTGTGCTTTGGTCTCATCGTATTTCTGGTCGGAGACGACCTTCTGTCCGTGCAGCTTTTCCACGCGTGCGAGCGACTTGCGCATCACTTCCTCGCCGACAAGGGCCTTCTGCCACAATTCGTAGGCGCCGGTGATCTGTTCCCGCTGGGCGCCGTTGTAGGCTTTGTTGCGCTGGGCGACAGCCGCCGCCCGGGCGGCTTCCGCCTCGGCGATCTTCGAACGGATTTCCGGAGAATCGATCAGCACCAGGGTATCGCCCTTGCGGACGGTATCGCCTTCCTCCGCCCGGAATTCTTCGATACGGCCGGCCACTTTGCCGGATATCCGGTAGGAAGCCGCTTCCGCTTCTCCCTGGATGACGACAGGTCTGGGACGGGACACGAAATAACCGACCAGCGCGACGAGGATGATAATGGCGACCAGCGCACCCACGCCGATCATCAGATTATAGTTTTTCTTGGACATATTGCTTTTAAGATTATCAGATTACTTATTCCGTGAGATTGCGGCCTTCGGCGCGGGCCAGCCTGGAAGCGGCCATCTGCAGTTCGATGCCGGCGTCGATGCAGTCGGAGTGGGCGGAGAGCCAGGCCGTCTGGGCGCCCAGCACGGTCTCGGTCGGGACGACGCCGGCCTCGAAGCCGAGCGTGGCCGCCCGCAGGTTCTCTTCCGCGCTGGACAGGTTGGACGAAGCCATCTTCAGTTTGTCGGCCGCTTCTTCCAGCATCTGCCGCTGCTGGGTGACCTGCAGTTCGATTTTCTCGCAGGCATCCGCATACTGGTACTCATAGAGGCGTGCTTCCGTGCGGGCCTTGCGATACTTGTAGAGATTCTCGCCGCCGTGGAAAAGCGGGACGCTGACCACCACCCCTGCATTGAAGAGCCCGCCCTGCCAGGTTTTCTGGAAACCGTTGTACAGGTTGGGATTGGTCATCAGGTAGTTGGCGCTCAAGGCCACTTTCGGGAGCATGTCCGCCCGGACGACTTTCGCCTTGCGGTCGAACAGGCGGGATGCCAGTGCCAGGCTGCGGGTCTCCGGCCGGGCCTGATAGATTTCCTCGAGCGAACGGGGTTCCGCGGTGACGGGTGACGGGACCTCCTCGAGATTCTCGTCGGCCAGGGTAAGCTGCGTATCGAGCGGAAGGCCGATCCGTTTGCAGAGCAGCATCTTCGCCAGCACCAGTCCGTTCTTCGACCGTGCCAGGAGCATGTCGGCTTCATTGGCCTTGACGCGGATCTGCAGGGCATCCGCCTCGGTCATCAGACCCGCTTCCACGGAAGCATCGACATCGTGCTGCAGCGTGTGCAGCAGTCCGGCATAGGCTTCGGCCAGGCGGCATTTGCTGCCGATGGAAACGATCTGCCAATAGGCCTGGTCCACATCGATCACCACGGCGGCTTCCTCCTGGTCATACCGGCTCTCCGCCAATTCCTTCGCGAGGGCGGCCATCCGGTTGGCATAGAATATCTTTCCACCCGTGAATACCGGCTGCTGCACGGTCACGGCCGCAGCCCAAAGATTGTGGGTGTCCGGATGCAGGGCCGCGTCGATCTGCTGTCCGATGGCGTTGATGGGCTCCGCCACATCGGGCGCCATCGCGGCGATGGCGGAGGGATCGGCCTGCTGGAGCATGCCCAGGACGGTCTGCCACATCGGGCTGGACATATATTCCTGCGCCAGGGCGGGATTGGTCTTGATGGCCGTCATCAGCGAGGTCATCGCCTGCGACATCGTACCGCCGACCTGGCCGGCGGCATTGGCGAACGCGGCATCGATTTCACCCTGGACCAGGGTCCCGGCGTTCTGCAGGAGCGCCGAGGGGACATCCCCGACCAGGGCGAGGTCGCGGTTGTTGTACATATAGGTCCCCGTCACGCTGACGTTCGGGAAATAATTGGCGCGGGCGACTTTCTGGTCATAGGCGGCCATTTCGATCTTCGCACGCGACTGCTCCAGGCCTTTGTCGGTACGGAGCGCCATCTGGCGGCATTCTTCCAGCGTCAGCGGCGCCTGCGCGAAGAGCGGCAGGGCCGGCGCCAGCAGAAGGGCCAGCAGGAAAGCTGTAGGTTTTTTCATTCTATCCATCATTTCGACATTTTTGCAAGTCAGTTTGTCATACGGGAGAAACAATAATGCAAAATTGTGCCATAAATCCGCTCTTTTATAGTATTTTTGTCTTATACTTTTGTCATTTCTACGCTTTTTGGAGCAGAAATAGCGATTTTGTAAAACTAAAAAGAATTGACTGCACTTTATTGACCGTTTCGGCGATTTTGCTTATATTTGCAAACTGAAAACGAAAAATTTTACCAAAATATAAATCAAAACACCGAAACACTATGGCAGTAAAAGGTACTATCGTCGTTGACACGGAGAAGTGCAAGGGATGCAACGTCTGCGTGGTCAATTGTCCATTCGGGGTCATTGCGCTCTCCCACGAGGTGAACAGCAAAGGCTACAACTTCCTCCACATGGTCGAACCGGACAAATGCACCGGCTGCGCCAGCTGCGCGACCGTCTGCCCCGACTCCGTGATCACCGTCTATCGCGTAAAAATCTAAAAAAACCGACAATATGGCAGAAAAAGTCTTGATGAAGGGTAACGAGGCCATCGCCTACGCAGCCATCAACTGCGGCGCCGACGGCTATTTCGGCTACCCGATCACTCCCCAGTCAGAAGTAATGGAAACCCTGATGAAGGAAAAACCCTGGGAGACCACCGGCATGGTCGTCCTCCAGGCAGAAAGTGAAACAGCCTCCATCAACATGGTCTATGGCGGCGCCGCCTGCGGCAAGAAAGTGATGACCTCCTCCTCCAGCCCGGGCATCAGCCTGATGTGCGAAGGCCTCACCTATCTGGCCGGCAGCGAGCTCCCCTGCCTGGTGGTCAACGTCATGCGCGGCGGCCCGGGCCTGGGTACCATCCAGCCCAGCCAGGGCGACTATTTCCAGGCCACCAAGGGCGGCGGACACGGCGACTACCGGCTCATCGTCCTGGCCCCTGCCTCCGTGCAGGATATGTATGATTTCGTGGATACGGCCTTCGAGCTGGCCTTCAAGTACCGCAACCCGGCCATGATCCTGGCCGACGGCGTCATCGGCCAGATGATGGAGAAAGTCGAGTTCCGGCCGAAGAAAGCGCGCCGCACCGACGAGGAAGTCCGCCAGCAGTGCGACAGCTGGGCCACCCTCGGCAAGCCCAAGACCCGCGAACGCAACATCATCACCTCCCTGGCCCTCGACCCGGTGGTCATGGAGAACTTCAACATCAAGCTCCAGAAGAAATACGCCGAGATCGAAGCCAACGAAGTCCGCTACAGCACCTACAAGACCGAGGACGCCGAACACCTGATCGTCGCCTTCGGCTGCATGTCCCGCATCTGCGAGAACGTGGTGGACATGGCCCGTGAAAACGGCATCAAGCTCGGCCTGCTGCGCCCGATCACCCTCTTCCCCTTCCCGAAGAAACCGATCGACGCACTCGTTCCGCAACTCAAGAGCATCATGTCGGTCGAGCTCAACGCCGGCCAGATGGTCGAAGACGTACGGCTGGTTGCCAACGGCCGCGTGCCCGTCGGATTCTACGGCCGCCAGGGCGGCGTGGTCCCCAACCCCGACGAAATCTATGAAGCATTCCTCAAATTCATCAAATAATCAGGACTATGGACATCAATGACATCATCAAGCCCGAAAACAAGGTTTACGGCAAATCGTCGGTTCTGACCGACAACATTATGCACTATTGTCCTGGTTGCTCCCACGGCGTGGTCCACAAACTGGTGGCCCAGGTCATCGAGGAGATGGACATCCAGGACAAGACCATCGGCGTCAGCCCGGTGGGCTGCTCCGTGTTTGCTTACAACTATCTGGACATCGACTGGCAGGAAGCCGCCCACGGCCGCGCACCGGCCCTGGCGACCGCCATCAAGCGCCTCAACCCCGACAAATACGTGTTCACCTACCAGGGTGACGGCGACCTGGCCTCCATCGGTACGGCCGAAACGATGCACGCCTGCAACCGCGGCGAGAACATCGTCATCATCTTCATCAACAACGCCATCTACGGCATGACCGGTGGCCAGATGGCCCCGACCACCCTGCTGGGACAGGTAACCGCCACCACGCCGTATGGCCGCAAAGCCGAGCTCAACGGTTATCCGCTCAAGATCACGGAGCTCCTCGCACAGTTGGAAGGCACCTGCTACGTCACCCGCCAGAGCGTCCAGAACCCGGCCGCCGTCCGCAAGACGAAAGCCGCCATCCGCAAGGCGTTCGAGAATTCGATGATGAAGAAAGGCACCTCCTTCGTGGAAGTGGTCAGCACCTGCAACTCCGGCTGGAAGATCTCCCCGGTGGAAGCCAACAAGTGGATGGAAGAGAACATGTTCCCCTTCTACCCGCTCGGTGATATGAAAGACAGATAAAAACAGCGCACAGTATGAAAGAAGAAATCATCATAGCCGGATTCGGAGGACAGGGCGTCCTCTCGATGGGCAAGATCCTCGCCTACGGCGGCATCATGCAGGACCAGGAAGTCTCCTGGCTCCCCTCCTACGGCCCGGAAATGCGTGGCGGCACCTGCAACGTAAGCGTCATCCTGAGTGACAACAAGATCAGCTCGCCGATCCTGAGCCGCTTCGACACGGCCATCATCCTCAACCAGCAGTCGATGGACAAGTTCGAGAAACAGGTCAAGCCGGGCGGACTGCTGATCTACGACACCAACGGCATCACCCGCCACCCCGAGCGCACCGACATCACCATCTGCCGCATCGACGCGGTGGAGGAAGCCGCCAAGCTGGGCAATGCCAAAGCCTACAACATGGTCGTCCTGGGCGCCTTCCTGAAGATGAAACCGATCGTCACGATGGAAAACGTAATCCGGGGCCTCAAGAAGTCGCTCCCGCCGCGGCGTCACAACCTCATTCCGATGAATGAGGAAGCGATCACCGTCGGCATGAACGCCGTCGTCAAAGTCAGATAGGATCCTACAACTCGACCACGAATCCGGCATTGAACCAGAGGCCCGGCATCAGCAGGCCGCCGAAATCGAAATACCGGGTTCCGGTCAGGTTCTCCGCTTCAAGATAGATCCGCAACGATCCGTTGCGGATCCATTTTTTTGACTCGTAGCTCAAGTTGCCGTTCAGCAGGAAATACGGACGGTAGGCCGCCGTGGTGCCGTCGGCCGCGGCATAATTGCCGATACGGTCGTAGAGCGTACCGTCCAGGTGGAGATTGATCCGGCCGTCGAAGGGACGCAGGTCGAGGGCCGCGCCCAGTTTGTTGCGCAGATAGTCGAGGGCATAGGCCGAGATCAAGCCGGCGCTCTCCTTGCCCGTGCGGATATAGCCATAGAGCAGCGTCGCGCGGTGGAGCAGGGTCTCACCCCGGTATTCCGCCTTGAGGTCGGCGCCATAGGTATCGAGTTCCGTGATCTGCATCGAATGCCACTCGGACTGGGCACTTTCCCGCACCCAGTCGATCACATTGTCGCCGTGCCGGTAGAAGCCCGTCAGCGCCACGCCGAAGCAGCCCGTCGCATAGCTGACACCCGCCCTGCCGGTGAGGGCGCGCTCCGGCTGCAGGTTCGGATTACCCTTGTGCCCGGGGGCATTGTAATAGAGGTCCGTGAAGGTGGGAAGCCGCATCGACTGGGCGACTCCCGCATCGAAATGCCAGCCGCGGACCGGACGCCAGTCGAGATGGGCGTTCCAGAGCGGTGCGGTGCCGTACGGCGAGAAAGCCGCACCCGCAGAGACCTGCATGCCCAGGGTCCGGCCGCTCCACTCGTGGCGGAGGAAAGCGTCGCCGGTATGACGGACCTTGTATTTGGTATAGCTACGGTCATATCCCTTGACCTGAAGACGGCTTTCGCGGATCTGTCCCTCGGCGATCGGATCGCCGAGAACCGTACTCAGGATGACATTGGAGGCATAGTTGGCCACCACGGTCGTCGTGCCGGCCGCCCAGTTGTAGCCGACGGCGGCGTGGGCGCCGTAGTTATCGGTCTGGTGATGGTTGTAGGGGACGCGGGATTCATCGCCCCGGATCAGTTGGAAACAGTCGAAATTCTTGCGGTAGGCGATCCAGTGGTCAAACGTGAGCCGGCCGGAAGCTTTCATCCAGCGGATGGAGCCCAGGGCCGTGGAGGTCTTCTCATACTGGTCGGGAAATGCCAGCGAATAGAAACCGGCAGCACCGAAATCGCGCTTCTGCCAGCCGGCCTGCGCGTCGATGGTACCGCTCTTGGGCGTGATGTAGGTCGCCCGGGCATAGGTGTTCCAGTTGGCGAAATCCGTCCCCGCCTGGTAGCCAGCGCTGCGGCGGTAGGAGCCGGCGCCCAGCAGCGTGAGCCGCTCGCCGGACAGGCGCTTTGCGCCGCTCAGGTTCCCATAGAAATAGCGGTGGCTGCCCCTGGTGAAATTGCCGCGCAGGAAATCCCGCTCGCTCCGGAGCGTACGCATGTTCACGGCACCGGTCAGGCCCGTGTTGCCGCCGATTCCCTCGACCAGGTCGATGCCGGAAAGCAGGTCGGCATCCACCGGCAGGCTGTGGCTCTGGTGGCCGGTGCGGGCATCGGTGAAATCGATGCCGTTGAGCTGGACCATCGTCTGGTCGAAGCTGCCGCCCCGGATGCAGATGTCCGTCTGGACGCTTTTTCCGCCCCGTTCGCGGATGTCGATGGCCGGCATCATGCGGAGCAGCTGTTCCGTGGTACGGGCGTGTCCTTCAGGCAGGTCAGCCCGGCTGATGAGTGCTTCCTGGGTCATCAGGCTGCGCATGCCGGCACCTTTGTCGGCGGCGATGACCGTGGTCCGGATCGTATCTTTCTCAGGCTTCCGCTGCTCGCGGGGTTCCAGGTTCTGCGCAAGGCAGGGCAGTGCTGCCACCAGGCAGTACGCGGCGAAAAGCATCTGTTTCATGTTCTCCCTCCGCCCCCTATTGATGATTGGCAAAACGCTGAACCGCAAGGGCCTCGTAGCGGGTACCCGGGCGGCCGTAATTGGCATAGGGGTAAATGGAGATGCCGCCGCGCGGCGTAAAGAGGCCGGTCACCTCGATATATTTGGGATCCATCAGGGCTTTGAGGTCCTTGAGAATCGTGTTGACCGTGTCTTCGTGGAAGCCGCCGTGGTTGCGGAAGCTGGTCAGGTACAGCTTGAGCGATTTGCTCTCGACCATCCGCTGGTCCGGAATGTAAGAAATGCGGATTTCCGCGAAGTCGGGCTGTCCGGTGATCGGGCAGACCGTGGTGAATTCAGGGCAGTTGAAGCGCACCCAGTAATCCAGGTCGGGATGCTGGTTGGAGAATGTTTCAAGTACCTCGGGTGTATAGTCGAAGCGATACGGAGTCTCGTGGCCCAGGGCGCCGAGTCCTTCTTTCTTTCTGTCGTTTTCCATATTATTCTATTTTGTTGATGAACGGATTGTATGAAATATCATAATCATAGGTATCCAGTCCTTCCATCTGCTTGAGGCGCCGCACGATGACGCCGGTGAGGGGCAGGATCAGGACCTCGTAGAGCGTCTTGACCGTCACCTGGGTCAGGATGATCGAGAAGATGGCACCCAACGGCATCACGCCCAGGAAAGCCAGCGGATAGAAGACCAGGGAATCGCAGAGTTCGCCGCCGAGCGTGGACAGGATGGCACGCCAGCCGAAACCCTTTCCCTGCTGGAGCACTTTCATGCGCGACATCACCCAGGCGTTCATCTGCGAGCCGAGGATGAAGGCCAGCAGCGAGGCGACCGTCGTACGGGGGATCAGGCCGAAGAGGGAGTTGAAATTCGCGGCGACAGCCTGGTTCTCCGGATAGATCGGCGCCGGCAGCCAGCTTACCAGCTGGGCGGCGACGGCCACGAAGGCACTCAGGGCAAAGCCCATCCAGATGACCTGCATGGCCCGGCGATAGCCATAGACCTCCGTCAGCAAGTCGTTGATGATGTAAGAGATCGGGAAGATGACGACAGCGCCGGAAAGTTGCAGCGAGAGCTTTCCCACCTGCCAGAGACGGGGGACAAAGAGGTTGGAGGTTACCAGGCACACACAGAAGGTGACAGCCAGCCAGACGAAAGTAATGGACAGACCCTGCTGTCCGGATTTGTTGTTTTCAGACATTTTCTACTTGTTTTTAGAGTGGTTCCAAGCACACTTGCGGCGGGGCTTTCCCGCTACTCGGCGGCAAAGATAAGACAAAATTTGTAATTTTAAGGGCCGATTCCTGCAACAAAGCGTCTCGGCCGACGTTTTAAAGACAGAATGACCCGAAAAGAGATCACAGCGTTTTACCAGGCCCACAGCCGCCGGCTCTTCAACATGAGCCGCCGGATCCTCCTTACGACGGAGGATGCGGAAGAGGTGATGCAGGACACGATCCTCAAGTTCGTGACGATGCCCTTCCGCCCGATGAAGCCCGAACAGGTGTCAGCCTGGCTTGCACGCACCTGCATCCGCGCTTCGGTGGACCGGCTCCGCAAACGCAAGCGGGAAGCGACATTCCTGGAAGAATACGCCCTCGAGGCCGCGGCGGAGCCGGACCCGTCGGTTCCGGAGGGGATTCCGGCCGAAATTCCGGCCGCCCGGATCCTCCAGGCGATGGAGCGCCTGCCCGACCCCTACCGGCTGGTGGTGACGCTGGTCCTTGCCGAAGGGCTCGACTATCAGGAGATTGCCGGCTATACCGGCATGAAGGAAGCGACGCTGCGGTCTCATTTCCTGCGCGGCAAACAGAAACTCATAACGCTATTGAAAGAAGAAGATGGACAATCAATTTGACCTTTACGACCTGCCCGAAGGGCACCAGGACCGCTTCGAAGGGAAACTTGCCCAACGGCTCGCCCGGCGCCACCCGCGCCGGAAGCTCCTTCCCTGGGTTGCAGCCGCCGCCGGCCTGGCTGCCGTGGTCTGGCTCGGCCTGCGGAGCGATGCCCGTTACGCCTTCGAACGGGCGCGGACGCCGGAAGCCGTCTATGCGGCCTATCTGGAAGAGGTCGGCAAACTCTACGAACTGCTGGCCGACAACACCGGTGCCGACAACGGCACAGTGGACTGGGAAGCGGTTCTCCACGAACTGACCGAAGAGAACATGCCGCTCTTCGACCAGCTTCCCGAGGAACTGTCCGCAAGCGAAAAGACGGCGCTCCTCAAACAGTACTACGGCGGACTCCTCAACGAAGCCGGACAAATCCGAAAACAATTGAACAAAGAAAACAGATTCCTGCGATGAAAAAGACTATGCTCCTTATCCTGGCGCTTGCCGCCATGCTGACCCCGGTTTTCGCAGAACCCGGATCCGACAAAGACCGATTCTCGAAGAACTACGATTACAGCGGTTTCACGACCATTTCCGTCTCCCACTCCTTCCGCGTCGACCTGAACTTCGCCGACCGCTATGAAGTGTATGTGGAAGTCCCGGCCTACATAGAGCCTTACCTGCTCGTCACCCAAAGCGGCGAACGGCTGCGGATCGACCTGGAACGCCTGCCGGTCGACATCCAGAACAAGCTGGGCAAGGAAGCCGACCGGCTCAAGGCCCGGATCTCCCTGCCGAAGATGACCAGCCTCCAGGCCAGCGGAGCCGTGGACATCGACGCCCACGGGAAACTGATCCTGGATGAAGAGACGCTCCGGATCCAGATCAGCGGCGCCTCCAAGCTGAATGATTTTGAGGCCGAAGGCGAGGGACAGATCCACCTCCAGCTGAGCGGCGCCTCCACGGCCTCCATGGAAGCCTCCTTCCAGGAGAAAGCCATGCTCGACCTTTCCGGTGCCTCCAAACTGGCTTTCGAAGGCAGCAGCGAAACGCTCACCCTGGAGGGATCCGGCGCCTCCAAAGCGCAGGTCAAGGGCGACTACGGCAAGGTGATCGCCGGATTCTCCGGTTCCTCCTCGGGCAAGATCGAAGGCGATGCCGACAACCTGACGCTGGAGTCTTCCGGTGCCTCCAATTTCGAGATCGAGGGCACGACCGGCAACGCGACGGTCGAGCTGAGCGGCGTGTCGAAATGCAAGCTTGCCGTCAAGGGGAAGCTCCAGTACGAGATTTCCGGCGTTTCCACGCTCAAAGTCAAAGACCTGGGTGTCTCGGCCAAGGGCAACATCAGCCGCGGCTCAAAATTCGAATACATCCGGTAGCACTGTATTGATTTCTGATTACCTTTGTGCCACATTGTTATGGCACACCTGGGTGAAATCATCTCTCTGGTCGTCGCGGTCAGCTGGACCGCGACGGCGCTTTTTGCCGACGAAGCCAGCCACAGGCTCGGCTCCCTGACGGTCAATGTAATCCGCCTTGTCCTCGGCTCGGTCTTTCTCGGCCTGATTCTCTGGCTGACCATCGGGGTCCCCTATCCGCGCTATGCGGACGGCCCCACCTGGCTGTGGCTGGCGCTCTCCGCCCTGGTCGGATACCTGTTCGGCGATTTCTGCCTGTTCAACTCCTACCTGGTGATCGGAGCCCGTTTCGGCCAGTTGTTCATGACCCTGGCCCCGCCGATGGCCGCCATCGCAGGCTGGATCATGCTCGGAGAGACGCTGTCCTGGCGCTCGATCCTGGCCATGCTCGTCACCATCAGCGGCATCGCCATCTCCATCCTGGCCAAAGGACAGGACAAGAAAATGCATTTCACCCTGCCGCTCAAGGGCATCCTGCTGGGGCTCGGCGCCGGTGCCGGTCAAGGCGTCGGCCTGGTGCTCAGCAAGGTGGGCATGCAGCACTATGAAGCGGCGCTGCCGGCCGACATGCCGGCTGTCATGGGCACGATGATGCCTTTTGCCGCCACGCAGATCCGCGCCATCGTCGGCGGACTGGGATTTGTGATCATGCTGCTCATCCAGCGCCAGGGGCGCCATTTCCTGGAGGTGACGCGCAGCAACCGCAAAGGCGTCCGCGCCGCGGTCCTGACAACCCTCTTCGGCCCGGTCCTGGGCGTCTCGCTTTCGCTGATGGCCGTCCAGTACGCCCGTGCCGGCATCGCCTCCACGCTGATGGCGCTCACGCCGGTACTGATCATCCTCCCCTACGCCATCATCCACAAGCAACGGGTCAAGCCCAAGGAACTCCTGGGCGTGGCCGTCTCCATGCTCGGCGTCGCGATGTTCTTCCTGCTGTAGCCGTTTTTAGGGGGCAGATATTTGCTCCAGAACCGTCGCGCCTGTGGCGCGACCCCTCCCAAAGCCAAGGCTTTGGGCCCCTCCCTCTTACAATGCCGAGGGTGGCATGGGTTCTGGAGCAAATACCTGCCCCCGAAAAAAGAAAAGCTATTGACGGCAGATGACGGAGCCGCTGGCCTGGTGGGTGGCCAGGATGAGGACTTCAGCAATCTGGACGTGGGCCGGCGCCTGGGCGGCGTAGAGGGCCACGTCGGCAATGTCGTCGCCCGTAAGCGGCTGAATGCCTTTGTACACGTTGGAGGCACGCTCGGTATCGCCGTGGAAGCGGACATTGCTGAAATTGGTCTCCACCAGGCCGGGTTTGAGGTTCGTCACACGGACCGGCGTATGGGCCAGGTCGATGCGGAGGCCGTCCGAGAGGACTTTCACGGCGGCCTTCGTGGCGCAATAGACGGCCCCGCCGGCGTAGGCGGCATCACCGGCCACGGAACCGATATTGATCACATGCCCTTTCAGGCGTTCGACCATGCCGGGTACCACGAGCCGGGTCATATAGAGCAGCCCCTTGACATTGGTGTCGATCATCGTCTCCCAATCGGTGAAGTCTCCGGCATATTCCGCTTCCAGGCCGAGGGCCAGGCCTGCGTTGTTGATCAGCACGTCGATGCTGCGCCAGTCGGCGGGCAGCGACGCGAGGGCGCGACGGACCGCTTCGCGGTCGCGGACGTCGAAGGCGAGCGGCAGGACCTGCACGCCATAGCCCTGGGTGAGTTCATCGGCCATCACCGAGAGCAGGTTCTCGCGGCGTCCGGTGATGATCAAATCGTATTTCGCCCCGGCAAATTTGCGGGCACAGGCGGCACCGATTCCGCTGGTGGTGCCGGTGATGAGTGCAATCTTCTTCATATCGTAAACTGAGTTTTTCTAGTCAAAAGTATGGTAGCGTACATTGTTGAAACGGATCATTGCCGAATCGTCGATGTCGCAGGCGCGGCTGTTGTAGAAAAAGACCGCATCTTCGATGGTGATACCATGGACCGACGTGAGCGGGCCCTTGGCCCGGACCGCCGTCGCACAGCCGCGGCAGACGATCCGCGACATCCGGATGTCCGTAAATTCGGGGAGGAAGTTCTGCGTCGTGGCGGGCTGGTTCGAGTCGTACCCCGCCGGGCGGTCGGCATAGTCCGTCTGGAAGACGACGGCTTCGTCCTTGATGTCGGTCATATAGATGTCGCTGATGACGATGTTCTTCGTCTTGCCACCGCGCTCGGGTGCGCTCTTGAAGCGAAGGCCCGTGTCGGTGCCGCAGAAGGTATTGTGCCGCACGATGATGTTTTCCATCCCGGCCGAGAATTCCGAGCCGATGACAAAGCCGCCGTGGGCATGATAAACCGTATTGTTCTCGATCAGGATATCCTTGCAGGGCCCGTCTTCAAGCGATTTGGCGCCGGCGCCGGCTTTGAGGCAGATGCCGTCGTCACCCACATCGACCGTACAGCCGCGCACGATCACACGCTGGCTTTGCATGATGTCGATGCCGTCGCCGTTCTGCGCATTCCAGGGGCAGCGGACGGTCACGCCGTCGATCGTCACGTCGGTGCAGTGCGAGGGGACCAGATGGAATTTCGGGGCATTCTGGATGGTCACGCCCGATACGAGCACACGCGTGCAGTCGGTGAAACGCACCAGGTGGGTCCGCATTTTCTCCTGTTCCAGATACGAAGGGACCAGGTCGGGGAAATGTTTCAAGCCATGGGCGTACCAGAGCGAGCCGTCTTCGGTGACGGTCCCGCCCATCTTCAGGAATTCCTTCCACTCGACATCGCTGACCTTGCTGCGTTTGACCGGGCGCCACCAGGCGCCGTGGCCGTCGATGATGCCCGCGCCGGTAATGCTCACGTCGTGGCGCTTGGAGGCGGAAATGCCCGGGCGTATCTTTCCCTTCTCAAGGAAATCCCGCTTGTCAGGCGACATCAGGATGACGGCACCCCGCTCCAGATGCAGGTCGATGCAGTCTTTCAGCACGACGGGGCCGGTCAGGAAAATGCCTTCGGGAACAATCAGGTGGCCGCCGCCCTGCTTCGAAAGGGCGGCGACGGCCTTGCGGAAAGCCTCGGTATTGGAACTGACGCCATCGCCGACACCCCCGTAATCCAGCAGGGATACGGACCGGTCGGGGATTTGGACGGCTGCGGGTAGGATCTCCTGGGAGCGGGCCGTGAAAAAGGCCGGCAAAAGGAACAGAAGGACGAGTATTCTTTTCATAATCAGCAAATATACACAATTATTCCGAACTGGATGACAAACTGTACAGATAGGCGCACAGCGCCAGCTTGCCGCGCATCGTCTCGCGGGGCGTGAATTCACTGTTGGCCCAGAAATAACGCTGGTTGAAGAAGCTCTCCTGGCGGGGCCAGCCCCCTGTGTACCAGGAAGGATAGCAACGGTCCAGCAGGATGGGCACATCGCCGCCGTCGCCCTTGGACCAGGATTCCGTACCATTGAACGGGGTCTGGCCCGGATGGGTTCCCGGCACGCCATCGTTGCGGCCGGTGGAATAGGCATCGGTGATCGAACGCGGAGGTACGCCGGTCATTTCGATGATATTGGCCGGGTTGCGCCCCAGACACCAGCCGGCCTCATCGTCCATCAGCTGCACCAACTCACTGCGGCGGACACTGTCCTGTGACGCATGGTGGGCCAGCATCACCAGCTGCAGGTTTTCGGAAGTCTGCCAGCGGCGGTCGTCCGCCCCGCGGCGTGAGGGACGGAGCTTCGCGGGGAAAAGATGCCGGCTGTCGCATTCTTCCTGCAAACTGGAGAGCAATTGCCGGTAAAGCACATCGTGATGCCGCTCGTGCGGGCAGGTAAGGTAGGCCGCCAGGGCCCACAGCTGGCACCAGCCGCTGCGTCCGCGATTGAGGATGGGCGTAACGGCATCCGCGGCAAAGGCATCTTCCCACGCCCGTTCGCCTGTCAGGTTGTAGAGGAAGGCGGCAGCCTGTTGCCGGAAATCACGGCCCCGCATCGCTCCGTCGCCGATGCCCTGCCGGTCATCCAGCTGGGTCCAGGACTGCTTTTGCGCATAACGGTAAGCCTGAATGGCTTCCGCCCGGTAATATCGGCAGAGCGAATCGTTCCCATTGAGCCGGAACGCTTCGGCCAGAATGGCGCAATTGGCTGCATTGGCCCAGGCCGCCATGGTCGTACAGCCAGCCTGGAACATGACGGTCCAGTCTTTATCCGGATTTGTAACCCCCTGGGAATAAGCCTCCCCGTCGCGAATACTCAGAAAAAAGTCCACCTCGTTGCGCGCTTCGTCGAGCAGATCCGGTATGCCGTTGCCGCTTTCGCGGATGCCCAGGTCGTCCTCATCGAGCCGGCCGCCCGACAGCAGGAACGGCAGCAGCATATCGTAGATATTGCTCACGTGCGCCAGATGCCGGTCCCAGTCCATCGCATCGGAATGACCGCCCCGGACCCTGTCGTTGACGGGATGGCCTTTCGGCCGGTGCTTCCAGAAAGCGGACTGCTCTTTCTTCTTGAAATGCGGTTCGTCCCACACGTCCCCTTTGTTCTTGGACCAGTCCGGATGCCAGGGATGGAGTTCGGACAGATAGACCTTGAACCCCGCCGGGTCTTCCCCTGGAATGAAGCGGGGCTGCCGCGGGGCGGGACTGACCTGCGGCAGGATGGGTTCGCCCAGACGCATATAATAATATCCCCGGACAGCATACTGATAAGGGACACGGTAAACCCCATTGTCGATGCGGAAGTCCAGGCTGCAGCCGACATCCTCGACCACAAGGCGATAGGTGCCGGCAGGCACGGTTTCGCGGAAACTGATGTCCCATACGGAAGAACCGGTCAGGTCCTTGCGGCCGGCCTCGTAGCGGCTGTCTTCCCGGACTTTCCAGAAACGGACCGCACCGACTTCTGTCTTTTCCCCGCTTGCCGTGTTCAGCAGCCAGACGCGCTTCCCCTCAAAAGCCCGGTAATCGCGCGGGCCGCCGTCACCCAGCCAGTAATAGAGATCAGCAGACTTGCTGCCAGCAGCCGGTACATACCCATTGAGATTGACGTGGACCGCCTCGGAAGGACTGTTCCAGATGTCGAAACTGACGGAAACCTGCTGCCTGTCGGAGCCGGTCCCGGAAGGGATCGTCAAGCGGTAGGTACATCCCTGTCGCAACGGATGCGGAACCCGCAGGAAAATCCAATGGTCCAGTTCGCTGGTAAGCGTATGGTCGGTATTCATCGGTTTGGATTTCCGATGGGACGCTGCCGCAGGAAGGCCCGCCGCATACCGCGGATCATCGTCCGAGGAAAGGATCCATCCTTCGGTCCGGGCGGCCACGGCCACATTCAGCCGCGGCGCAAAAGTCAGCAGCGTATCATCGCCCTTGACAAAGGTATGCCCCAGATACGCGCTCCGTCCCGTTCCGTCATCCCGATAGTGGACTTCCCCATCGCGGAATTGCACCATCAGATAATCCTTGTCGAGGACGGAGACTCCGACAAAATGCGTTGCAAAGGCGCCCGGCGACAGCAACAGGGCAAACAGCAGAGAGAGAAGGCATTGTTTCATAGGACACAAAGATATGAAAATTACTTATCTCTTGCCCGTTTCCCGTCCCTTCCATCCTCACCTACCCGTCCTTTTGAGGATGGTAGACTTGTTTGCCGAGGGATTACACCCCTTGTCTGTACGGGTGAAGGGACTCGAACCCTTACGCCTTTCGGCACCAGATCCTAAGTCTGGCTTGGCTACCAATTACAACACACCCGCTGATTGCTGCGCAAAGATACGAATTTTTCGTATTTTTGCTCAAGCATAAAAACCATTCCCTTGATTCAGCTACGCAAACAACGCAAAGCCAAGATTCCGCACACCTTCGTCATCATCTGCTCGATGATCCTGCTGTGCGGGGTCTTGACCTGGTTCGTGCCGGCCGGGCAGTTCGACCACCAGGAGGTGGCCGTCAACGGATCGACGCGGGATATCATCGTCCCGGGTTCCTATCACCCTGTGGAGCAGGCGCCCCAGACCTGGCAGATTTTCGGCGCCTTCCTGAAGGGATTCCAGATGCAGGCGGCCATCATCGCCTTCGTGCTGATCATCGGCGGTGCCTTCCAGATCATGAACAGCAGCCGGGCCATCGACTTCGGGATCATGGCCTTCCTGCGGAAATCGCGGCAATGGGAATCGAAGGGCCTGATGCGCAGAATCGGCGTCGGGCCCGTCGTGATCATCGCCACGATGATCATTTTCAGCCTTTTCGGAGCGATCTTCGGCATGAGCGAGGAGACGCTGGCTTTTGTCATCATCTTCGTGCCGCTGGCCATCTCGATGGGCTATGACTCCATCACCGGCCTGCTGATGGTCTATGTCGCCGCCCACATCGGCTTTTCCGGCGCCATCTTCAATCCCTTCACCATCGGCATCGCCCAGGGGCTCTCGGGCCTCCCGCTCTTCTCGGGCTTCGAATACAGGGCGTTCATCTGGCTGATCCTGACGATCCTGATCATCCTCGTTACGCTGGTCTATGCGGCCCGGGTCAAGCGCAATCCGAAGGCTTCGCCCATGTATGAGCTCGACGCTTACTGGCGGGGACGCAGCGAAGAAGCAGCCACGACGCAGTTCAAGGCTGAAACGCCGCGTGCCGGCTGGATCACCTTCGCCCTGGTCAACGGCGTCCTCATCCTCTTCTCGGTCTTCTATCCGATGACCACCATGAAGGTGGGTGAATCGAGCTTCACGTTCCCCTGGGTCCCGGTCCTTACCGCCCTGCACGCCCTGCTCGGATTCTTCCTGCTCAGGAAGTCCTGTCTCTACTATGTGCTTGAGATCCTGATGATGACCATCCTTTTCCTGGTGGTCGGCGTCCTGGGACACGGCTGGTATGTGATGGAGATCTCCGCCCTCTTCCTGGCGATGGGCCTCATCTCCGGCTTCGCCATGGGCTCCAACGCGAGCCAGGTCGCCCAGGCGTTCATCGCCGGCGCCAAGGACATCATCACCGCGGCACTCATCGTGGGGCTGGCCGGCGGCATCATCATCGTCCTGCAGGACGGCCACATCATGGATACGATCCTCTATGCCCTGGCGGGCACGATGGAAGGAAGCGGAAAGGGAACCACGGCCTCGTTGATGTACCTCATCCAGACCTGTCTGAATCTCTTCATCCCTTCCGGTACGGCCAAGGCGGCGCTGACGATGCCCATCATGGCCCCCTTCTCCGACATCGTGGGCCTGTCCCGGCAGACCACGGTCCTGGCCTACCAGCTCGGCGACGGTTTCACGAACATGATCACGCCCACCTCGGCCGTGCTCATGGGAGCCCTGGGCATCGCGAAGATACCCTATGACATCTGGTTCAAATGGTGGTGGAAGATCCTCCTGCTGTTCATGCTGCTGGGGCTGGCCTTCCTCCTGCTGAGCGTCGCCATCCCCCTCAACGGTTTCTAGATTTCAGGATGGGCGGCCATCATACCCGCCGCCCATGCCTTGAAATCCGACCAGCGGTAGTAAGGGCCGCTGACAGGAGTCAGCTGCGGCAGTGCTGCTTCCACTTCATTCAGCATGAGCTTGAACAGGATGTCGCCCTGTCTGTTCTGATAGAAGACGAACAGGAGCGTCGCCGCCATCGGGACGTTGTAGCTCTGGAACCAGTACTTGACCTCGGAGGCATGCTTCGGAATCGTCCCGCAGCCATTCACATTGATCAGGCACAAGAAGGCCTCGAAGACATAGTCGTGGCCGAATCGGAGGTCCGCAGCCCGGTCCGGATCGTCAAAGGCCGCTTCCGCCTTGGCGATGACATCCTCCAGCAGCGGGATATTCTGATAGCGGGCCGTCAGGTCGAAGTGCCAGGAGTAATAGTTCAGGGCCTCCCACAGGTTGACGAACTGGCTGTTCGTGATCAAGTCGTCGAACAGCGGCCGCTCTTCGTAATTGTGATAGCCGCCCAGCAGGGAATACAGTTCCGTGACGAAAGCCGTCCGGCCCCCTTCGAATTGCGAAGGAAACGCGGTGTCGGTGAAGATGCGTCCCAGGATCCCTTCGTAGTCGATGAAACGTTCGTTGAAATGGGCGACGGATTCGATATGGGAGAAATCGCCGGTCTGGAAGGTACGCTTCAGTGCCTTGGGCGCACTGGTCGGCGTGACGACAGGCAGGCCCGTATGGGTGGAACTCTGATAGAACTGCAATTTCGGATTCTTTTCCTTCAGGCTCAGGCAGAATGAATTCATGCTGACGATGCTGCGCGGGGCCGTGGATACGATGGCATCAACCGTACGCGCCTTGCGGAAGACTTCGGGGAACTGCCCGTAAACCCAGGCGGCAATCCGCCGGTGCTGTTCCCAGCCGAGCGGCGTCAGGTCGCCGGTGTTGATGAGCGGCGTGGGATAGAACGCCTCGAACTTCTCGTAGAAATCTTCCCCGCGCGGGGTAAGCTTTCCCGCCTCGTGGGCAGCCGACAGCACTTCGTGCATCAGGGTATAGGTCTTCGAATTCCAGGCATAGCGGGATCCGTGGCGACCATAGTGGCTGATATAGAAAGGCTTGTATCCTTTCGGAGACGGTGTGGGGGCGGGAACTTCAAAACGGTGGGGTCCTTCCATGCCGGCCGCCTTGCGCGGATCCGACATGACTTGCTCCAAAACGTCGTGCTGCTGGGCGAAGGCCCAGCAGCAGACGAATAAAAGGATCAGGGAGAGTCTCAGCCGTACCATCAGAAGTTTTCGGCCTTCAGCTCAAAGTAAGACTGCGGATGTGCGCAGACCGGGCAGACTTCCGGCGCTTTCTTGCCGACCACCACGTGGCCGCAGTTGCGGCAGACCCAGATGCAGTCGCCCTCGCGGGAGAACACCACCGCGTCCTCAATGTTCTTCAGGAGCTTGCGATAACGCTCTTCGTGGTGCTTCTCGATGGCGCCGACCATTTCGAACTTGTCGGCGATCTCGTCGAAACCTTCCTCGCGCGCTTCCCGGGCCATGCGGGCGTACATGTCGGTCCATTCGGCATTCTCACCGGCTGCAGCAGCAGCGAGGTTCGCCGTCGTGGTGGGGATGTCACCGCCGCACAGGTACTTGAACCAGAGTTTCGCATGCTCGCGTTCGTTGAGCGCCGTCTCCTCGAAGATGGCTGCGATCTGCTCGTAGCCTTCCTTCTTGGCCTTGGATGCGAAATAGGTGTATTTGTTGCGGGCCTGCGACTCGCCGGCGAAAGCTTCCATCAGGTTCTTTTCGGTCTTGGTGCCTTTGAGTTCCTTCGGGGCGCATTCGATGAACTTGCTCTTGGGAGCCTTGCATTTGGGGCACTTCTCAGGTGCCGCGTCACCTTCGTGGACATAGCCACAAACGGTGCAGACGAATTTTTTGCTCATATCAGTTGTATTAAGTGTTTAGTCAGGAAATCCCGCACAAAATAGTGATTCCGCCGCTATTTTCCAAAAATTTGCGATATTTGTATCAAATACCACCCTGAAATCATGCGCCCTTCACTGACCATCTTGGCGGCGGCCCTGCTCTGCCTGACCGCCTGCACGGGAAAAGTTCCCACCCAGGAAGAATTGGGAACCCGGCACGGAGACCCTTCGGAAAAGATCCTGCTGGCCTATGTTTTCCGTATGAACGACCTGCCGGATGCCACGTATCTGACGCACATCAACTATGCCTTCGGCCACGTCAACGACAGTTTCGACGGAGTCCGGCTCGACAAGCCGGAAGAACTGCGGCGCCTGGTCGGCATCCGCCGGACCTACCCGCACGTGAAGATCCTCCTGTCCATCGGAGGCTGGGGCAGCGGCAATTTCAGCGAGATGTGCGCGGATGAAGGCCGCCGGACGGCCTTTGCCCGGGACTGCCGGCGCGTCGTGGACGAATTCAAGCTGGACGGCATCGACATCGACTGGGAATATCCGGGCGTAACGGCTGCCGGCATCTCCGCCTCCGAAAACGACGTTGACAACTATACGCTGCTCATGCGCGACATCCGCGCCGCCATCGGCCCGGACAAGTTGCTGACCCATGCCACGGCCGGTTCGGGCAAGTTCTACGACTTCGCGGCACTGGACGCCTATCTGGACTGGACCAATGTCATGTCGTACGACCTGGGACACGCCCCCTACCACAATGCCCCGCTCTACCCGTCCGCCCTGCTTGAGCCCAACTCCCTGTCCGTATCAGAATGCATCCAGGCCCATCTCGACAAGGGCATTTCCCCCGACAAACTGGTGCTGGGCCTGCCTTTCTACGGCCGGGGCAAGGAAGGCTTCCCCCGTGGCGTGGACCCGACCAAGGCCCACCTGCTGCCCGGATTCACCTATCACTGGGACAGCGAATCGCAGGTCCCCTACCTGACGGAAGACGCCACCGGCGCGTTCGCCTTCGGCTATGACGATGAGAAATCGCTGCGCATCAAGGCACAATACGCCCTGGACAACGGGCTCAAAGGCGCCATGTACTGGGCTTACAACGGCGACAACGCGGCGGGCGACATGCGCCGTACCGTGTACCAGACCCTCAACGGCACCCTGCCGACACCCGGCCTGCGCCAGCGTTAAGCGCCGGAACTGTTTCTACCTATTTCTGAAGCACGAGCAAGGCCCAGTCGTCGGTGACGCGGCGGCCGGTTTCGGCCAGGCCGAGTTTCGCGGCGGCTTCGAGGAGCATCGGGATGTCCGCCTCATAGAACCCGCTCAGGAAAATCCGGCCGCCCTGGGGCTTGAGGGCGCGGACATACGAGGCCATGTCGGCAAGCAGGATATTGCGGTTGATATTGGCCAGCACATAGTCGTACTGGCCGCGGATCAGGACCGAAGCGTCACCGCAGACGGTAATGATCTTGTGGGGCACCCGGTTGCGGCGGGCATTGGCCTGGGCCGATCGCACACAGGTCGGGTCGATATCCACGGCATGGACCGGCACGGCGGCACCGAGTTTGGCCGCCACGATGGCCAGGATGCCTGTCCCGCACCCCATGTCGAGCACGGCCTTTCCCCGAAGGGCTTTCCCCTCGGCGAGCAACTGCCCGATCATCATCGAAGTGGTCTGGTGATGGCCGCTGCCGAAACTCATCTGCGGGTTGATGACGACATTGATCCGCGTCCGCGGGAGATCCTTGTGGTAGGGCGCCCGGACCGTCACCTGGCCGTCCACGACGACCGGCTCGAAATCGCTCTCCCACACGGCATTCCAATTCTGTTCCTTGACCAGTTCGACGCTGTGCGAGACCGCGAAGTCTCCCCCGTCGAATCCGCCCAGCAGGGTTTTCAGGTTCGGTTCCGAAAACTGGTCCTTCGGGATGAAGGCGTTCAGCAACGGGGCTTCGACCGTAAAACTGTCGAAGCCCAGGTCGGCGATCTCCGCCTCCACGATCTCAGCCCTTTCCTCGCTGAACGGCGTGATCTTGATATGTACGGCAATATAGTCCATGTTCAAACCACAGCCTTCGCCTAATCGGCAAAACGCATTTCATCGAACAGATAGGAGGCGTGCCCGATCTTGTCCACGATGAAGAGCAGATAGCGGATGTCCAGCGAGATGTTGCGGCAGTATTCGGGGTCGAAGACGATGTCGCTCATCGTCCCTTCCCACACGCGGTCGAAGTTGATGCCGATGAGGTTGCCGTCGGCATTGATCACCGGGCTGCCGGAATTGCCGCCGGAGGTGTGGTTCGTGGCCAGGAAGCAGACGGGCTGTTTTTCATGGCCGCCTTCGGCATAGACGTCGCGCAAGGACTGCGGGATGTTGTAGTCGAAGATATCGGGATTGTCTTTCTCGATGATGCCTTTCAGCGTGGACACGGGCCGGTAGTCGATCCCGTCGGCCGGAGAATAGCCCGCCACATGTCCGTAAGCCACCCGGAGCGTGAGGTTTGCATCGGGATAGAAGACTTTGTCGGGTTCGAACTCCATCTGGCCCCGCATGTAGTCGCGGTAGGCCAGGTTGATCTCGCCGTTGAGGCGCTGGACCACAGGGCGGATGTCGTCGGCGAACCAGGTGGCAAAGGCATTGGCAAGTTCGAGGGCCGGGTCGGCTGCGATGCGGTCGATATCGGCCGGCGTCAGGGCGAGGACCTTCGCCTTGTCGGTAAATAACGAGCGGGCATAGATCTCATCGCGCCAGGCCGCCAGGCTGCCATGGGCCGCCAGCTGTTCCTTGAAGTAGGCCGGCTTGAAGGTATCCGGCATGTTCTCGTCAAAGGCCTGCAGCATCGCCACGAAAATCTCTTCGTCGATCGGCTGGTAATAATCCTTGAAGAAGGTTTCGGCAAGGTCTTCGACCGGACGGTCGGCACGGAGGCGGCCCTGGACGTTCGTGGCGAAAGTCAGGAGCTCGACCGCGCGCACCGTCTCGGTGTTGTACTCGCTGGCCAGATAGTAAGGATTCCGCAGGGCATAGAGCGAATCGAGGCGCTCCACGAGACCGTCGTAGCGGGTGCCTTTCGCCCATTCCTTGAAACGGGCCTCATAGGCTTTCTTCGCGGCCACGGTACCCAGGCGCTTGATGCCGCCCGACTCACCCTGCCATTTCTTCCAGGCATTGGCCACTGATGCGAATTTCGACGAATACTGGATGCGCACGGCCTGCGACTGCATCATGTATTTCTTCTGGATGTCGAGCCGCTTGGTCCGGAGCGCAATCTTCTGCGGGTCAGAGACCTCGCCCACATAGCGGACCTCTTCGGCCGTCACATACTCCTTCGTGCTGCCGGGGCAGCCATAGACGAAGGTGAAGTCGCCCGGATTCACGCCGGCGCGGGAAATGCGGAAGAAGCGTTTGGGGCGGTATGGCACATTGTCGGGCGAATAGTCGGCCGGTTCGTTGTCCTTATCGGCATAAATGCGGAAAATGGAGAAGTCGCCGGTGTGGCGGGGCCACATCCAGTTGTCGGTCTCGCCGCCGAACTTGCCGATGGAGGACGGCGGGGCGCCCACCAGACGGACATCGCGGTACACCTTGTACACGAAGAGGAAATACTGGTTGCCGTAGTAAAGGGCTTCGACGCGGGCGCTGAGGCCCTTGCCGGCCTGGGTCACCTGCTTGACCAGTTTTTCCGTATTCTTCCGGATCAGCGTGTCGCGGCGGGCTTCGCTCATGTTGGGCTTATAGCCTTTCAGGATAATGCCGGTAACGTCTTCCATCCGCTCGAGGAAGCTGACTGTCAGTCCCTTGTTTGGCAGCTCCTCGGCCTTGGACATGGCCCAGAAACCGTCTTTCAGGTAGTCGTGTTCCACACTGCTGTGCCGTTGGATATAGCTGTAGCCGCAGTGGTGATTGGTCAGCAGCAGGCCTTCGTCCGAGACCAGTTCGCCGGTGCAGCCGCCGCCGAACAGGAGGACGGCATCTTTCAGCGAAGCCTGGTTGACACTGTAGATATCTTCCGCCGTAAGCCGGAAACCGTTCTGCTGCATGTCCCCGATACGCTGTGAGATCAGGGCCGGCAGCCACATGCCCTCGTCAGCCCGCAACGGGGCCAGGTTGACGAGGAGCAGGATTGCGACGAGGAGATGGATCCGTTTCATACCCTAGAAGCACTTAGCGATGGCGATGAAGTCGTCGGCCTTGAGGGAGGCGCCGCCGATCAGGCCGCCGTCGATGTCGGGGCAGGCGAAGAGTTCCTTGGCATTGGACGGCTTGCAGCTGCCGCCATAAAGGATGGCCATATTTTCGGCGTAGTCTTCACCAAAGTGGGCGCAGACCGTCTGGCGGATGAACGCGTGCATTTCCTGTGCCTGTGCGGCCGTTGCGGTGACACCGGTGCCGATGGCCCAGACCGGTTCGTAAGCGATGGTGATCCGTTTGAGCTCGGCCAGCGTCAGGCCGAAGAGCACCGAAGAGATCTGTTCGCTGACGACATCGAAGTGCCGTCCCTCTTCCCGTTCGCTGAGCGTCTCACCCACACAGTAGATCACCCGCAGGCCGTTCTCCATGGCCAGCGTGATCTTCTTGACCAGTTTCTCGGCATTCTCGCCGTAATACTGGCGGCGCTCGGAGTGGCCGAGGATCGTGTAGGCGCAGCCGGCGCTTTTCAGCATTGCGGCTGAGACTTCTCCCGTAAAGGCTCCTTTCGGCTCATCGGCGCAGTTCTGGGCCGAGAGCGCGACCGGGCTGTCCCCGAGAATCTGCGCGACGCAGGTCAGGTGGGTGAACGGCGGGGCGATGATCAGCTTGACGCCTTCCGGAATTTCATTTACTTTTGCGACAATGGCTTTGGCCAGTTCTGCACCTTCGGCAACGGTGGTATTCATCTTCCAGTTGCCGGCTACGATTTTCTTTCTCATTGTTTATTCATTTAAATAATTATACGCTTACAGATTCCCGATCAAGCCGGGAATGACGGACCGACAGTCTGTTGCTGCGGAGCATCAACCGCTGTACATTCTGCAAATATAGAGAAAATATTGTATTTTTGCGGCAAAATCCCACGGACATGAGTTTCAACTTCAAAGAGATCATCAGCGCGTTCATCGTGCTGTTCGCCATCATCGACATCACCGGCTCGCTGCCCATCATCATCGGCCTGCGCGAGAAAGGAGCCAAAATCGGCCCGCTCAAGGTCGCGCTCATCTCCTTCATCATCCTGGTGGCCTTCCTCTTTGCCGGCGAGGGACTCCTCTCCCTCTTCGGCGTGGATGTCCACTCGTTCGCCGTGGCCGGCGCCATCATCATCTTCATCTACGGTATGGAGATGACCCTCGGCGTGGAGATCATGAAAAACGACGGGCCGGCCTCGGCTGCGAACGTCGTGCCGATCATCTTCCCGCTGATCGCGGGCGCCGGGGTGCTGACGACCCTCATTTCCATGCGGGCAGAATATGCGATGCAGAACATCATCGTAGCCATCGCCCTCAACATGGTCGTGGTTTACTTCATGCTCAAATACGTCGATTGGGTCGAGCGAGTGCTCGGCCCAACCGTGATCTATATTCTCAGGAAAGTATTCGGAATCATCCTGTTGGCGATGGCCGTGAAACTGTTCACGGCGAACATCGCCACGATGATTTGAGGCCTCCGCCAGCGCCTGATGGCGCGGCGCTTTTAACCTTTGATACCGTACTTGTCGTAAAGTTTGCGGATGGCGACGGCCAGACGGCGGACGCCTTCGTGGATCTTCTCGTCGCTGGCGAAGGAGAAGTTCATGCGCATCGTGTTCTTGCCGGACCCGTCGCTGTGGAAGGCTTCACCGATGACGAAGGCGACGTTCTCCTTGATGGCCAGGTCGAAGAGCTCGCGCGTGTCGAACTGCTCGGGCAGCTTCAGGAAGAGGAACAGGCCGCCGTCGGGATTTGTCCAGGTCACGCCTTTGGGCATGAATTCCTCGAACGAACGGATCATCACTTCTTTCTTCTTCTTATAGAGCGCGCAGGTCTTCTTCAGATTCTCGTCGTAAGCGCCGGAGGACAGGTATTTGGCCGCCACCATCTGGTTGAAGACAGGCGTGCAGAGGTCGGCCGACTGCTTGGCGACGTTGATGCGGTCCACGATCTGGGGCTCAGCCACGATCCAGCCGAGGCGGAAGCCCGGGACGAAGGTCTTGGAGAAGGTACCGACCAGGATCACGCGCTCGGGCGCCATCGAATACATCGACGGCAGGGTTTCGCCGTTGAAACGGATGTTCTTGTACGGCGTATCCTCGACGATGAGCAGGTCGTACTTGCGGGCGACTTCCACCACATACTTGCGCTCCTCGAGGGTCATGGTCTCGCCGGAAGGATTCTGGAAATCGGGGATCGAGTAGAGGAACTTGGGTTTCTTGCCGGTCGCGCAAAGCACGTTGCAGGCTTCGGCCAGGCCGTCGTTGTGGCGCAGGCCGTAGGGCTGGCCCTGATACGACCAGACGGACTGCAGGGCGGCCAGATAGGTCGGCAGGCCGCAGACGATGACATCGCCCGGATCGATGAACACGCGGCAGATCAGGTCGAGGGCCTGCTGGGAAGCCGTGGTGATGATGATGTTCTCGGTCGGGATATCCAGGTTTTCATCGCGTTTGTACAGGCGGGATATTTCTTTGCGGAGAGCAAGCACGCCGTCCGTACCGCCATATTGCAGGGCGGAAGCACCTTCGGTGTCGAGCACCTCCTGCATGATGCGTTTCAGGTCTTCCACGGGGAAGGTCTCCGGGCTGGGGAAACCGCCGGCAAAGGAAATGATCTCGGGACGGGTGGCGACGCTGAGCAGGTCGCGGATCTGGGAGCGCCGCATGCTCAGGGCATTCTTGGAGAGTAAAGGCTTGATATCCATATTTGGTTTCGATTATAGTTTCATTGCTGGTGCAAATATAACAATTCGGAAGAACTTCTCCTAATTCTGAATAAATTTTTCATCAAAAATTTTCGCTTTCCATACGAAGAAAAAAAAGCTTATATTTGTAGGTTATGAACACGCTTTACCTGATAGACGGACATTCCCTGATCTTCCGCATGTACTACGCCTTCCTGCGAAGGCCGATGATCAATTCGAAAGGCGAAGACACTTCGATCCTCTTCGGATTCACCAAGTACCTGCTGGAACTCATCGCCCGGGAGCAGCCCACGCACCTGGCCGTGATGTTCGACCCGCCCGGCGGAACGTTCCGCCACGAATTGTATCCGGCCTACAAGGCGACACGGACCGCCACGCCGGAACTGGTCAAGGCCGCCCTCGAGCCCCTGAGCGAAATCGTGCGCGCCCTGGACATCCCGGTCCTGATGAAGCCCGGCTACGAGGCGGACGACGTCATCGGGACCGTCGCCCGGACTTTCGCCGGCAAGGGATTCGACGTCTATATGGTCACGCCCGACAAGGATCTCGGACAGATCGTGGACGACCACATCTTCCAGTACAAGCCCGGCAAGGCCGGCGCCGACAAGGAGATCCTGTCGAAAGAAGCCGTCTGCAGCCAGTACGGCATCAGCGATCCCCGCCAGGTCATCGACATCCTGGCCATCTGGGGCGATGCGGCCGACAATGTCAAAGGCGTTGACGGCGTCGGGGAAGTGGGCGCCCGCAAGCTGGTGGCCAAGTACGGGTCCCTCGAAGGGATCGAGGCCCATCTGGACGAGCTGCCGCCCCGGCAGCAGGCCGCTTTCCGCGAAGCCCTGCCCCACCTGGGGCTGAGCAAGGACCTGGTCACCATCCGCACCGACGTGGACATCGACGTCGATGCAGACCGGCTCCGCCTCGGCCAGCCGCACGAAGCAGAAGTGGCGCGCCTGTTCAATCACTACGAATTCAATTCCCTCCGCCACCTGGTCCCCGCCATGGAGGCCGTCCCTGTCCAGCCGCACGTCACGCTGGAATGCAGCGCCTCACCGGCCGCCGACATCATCCGGGATGCCCGCGCCGCAGGCCGCGTCGCCGTCCGGCTGGCGGAGCGCGTGACCCTGGCCAGCGGCTCGTACTACTGCACCGTTTCCTACCCGGAAGCCGCTCCCCTGCTGGAAGACGGGCAGATCGACAAATGCGGTTTCGGCCTCAAGCACACGGCACTCCGGGGCGCACGCTACGACATCGAGATCATGCACTACCTGCTCAATCCCGAGCGCAGCCACAAACTGGAGACCCTCACCGCCACCTATCTGGACGCCGACCTGGCGGAAAGCGGGCAGGACGGCCAGCTGATGCTCTTCGACTTCGAAGACAAGGCGGCCGGCCGGGAATGCGTGGCCGCCGGGCTGATCGAGCCGCTGCTGCGCAAAGAGCTGCAGGAGCAGCATCTGTGGGACCTCTACACCCGGATCGAGATGCCGCTGATCGGCATCCTGGCCCAGATGGAAGCCGACGGCGTGCGCATCGATCCGCAGATGCTGGGCGCCTACAGCCGCGTCCTCTCCAAAGAGCTGGCGCAGATCGAGCAGGAAGCCCGGGAGATGGCCGGCGAGCCCAATCTCAACCTCTCCTCCCCCCGCCAGATCGGCGTGGTGCTCTACGAGAAGCTGGACCTCAATCCCCGCGCGAAGAAAAAAGGAAACAACTACCCCACCGACGAGGAAACGCTCAACGAAATCGCCGACCGGCATCCCATCGTCGGCAAGATCCTCGAATTCCGCGCCGTAAAGAAGCTGCTTTCCACCTATATAGATCCGCTCCCCGCCCTCATCAGCCCGGCCGACGGCAAAGTGCACACCACCTTCACCCAGGCCCTCACGGCGACAGGGCGCCTCAGCAGCCAGAACCCCAACCTGCAGAACATCCCCATCCGGACCGAGCGCGGCATGAAGATCCGGGAAGCCTTCGTCCCGAGCGATCCGGAAGGCTGGATCGTCTCGGCCGACTATTCCCAGATAGAGCTCCGCCTGATGGCCCACCTGAGCGGAGACCCGCATCTGGTGGCCGGCTTCGCCCACGGTGCCGACGTCCACCGCTCCACGGCCGCCCGCATCTTCCACGTAGAGCCGGATCAGGTGACGGCCGAGCAGCGCCGCCACGCCAAGGTGGCCAATTTCGGGATCATCTACGGCATCTCCGCCTTCGGGCTCTCGCAGCGGATGGGCATCTCCCGCTCCGAGGCGAAAGCCTTCATCGAAGAATACTTCCGGAGTTATCCGGGCGTGAAAGCCTATATGGAGCGCGTCGTGGCGGAAGCCCGCGAGAAAGGCTATGTCGAAACCATTTTCGGCCGCAAGCGTTTCCTGCCCGACATCACCAGCCGCAATGCCGTGGCCCGCGGCCTGGCCGAGCGCAACGCCATCAATGCCCCGATCCAGGGCAGTGCGGCCGACATCATCAAACTTGCCATGATCGCCGTCAGCCGGCGGCTGGAGGCCGAAAAGCTCCGCAGCCGGATGGTGCTCCAGGTCCACGACGAACTGGTCTTCGACGTGACGCCGGACGAACGCGACCGCATCGTGGAAATCGTCAAACAGGAAATGGAAGGCGTCTGCGCACTCTCCGTCCCCCTTATCACCGAATGCAACTATGGCAAAAACTGGAGAGAAGCCCACTAAGCTCGAGGACCTCGCCCTCGTGGAACTGGCGCTGCAACGCGACCAGGGAGCCTTTGCCCTGCTCCTGGAAAAATACCGCAGCTCGCTGATGACACACATTCTCAAATACGTCACCGTGGTCGAAGACGCCGAGGACATCTGCCAGCGGAGCTTCGAGAAAGCCTTCATGAACATCGACCGCTACAATCCGCAGTACGCCTTCTCGACCTGGCTCTACAACATTGCCCAGAACGAGGCGATCGACCATCTGCGCCGAAGCCGGGCCACCATCAATTCCGTCCCCATCTCGGAAGACAAGGAAGCCCTCGACGTGCAGGCCGCCACGACGCCCGAGGAAGAACTGATCATCGACCAGGTCGTCCGGGAACTGATCGACGGCATCCACAACCTGCCCGAGAATTACCGCGCAGTGGCGGAACTGCGCTTCATCAAAGACTACGCCTACGAAGATATCGCCCGCACACTGGGCCTCCCGCTGGGCACGGTCAAGACCCGCATCAGCCGGGCCCGCAGAATGCTTGAAAAACTGGTGGAGAATCCTGCCGATGGAAACGCTGATTGACTTATTCCCCGGCCTGACCGCGTCGCAGCAGGCGCAGTTTGCCGCCATGGAGCCGCTCTACCGGGAGTGGAACGCCCGCATCAATGTCATTTCCCGCAAGGACATGGACAATTTCCTGCTGCACCACGTCCTGCATTCCCTGGCCATCGCCCGGCTCATCGATTTCCCCGCCGGCAGCACCATCCTGGATGTGGGCACGGGCGGCGGATTTCCCGGCATCCCCCTGGCCGTCCTCTTCCCGGCGTGCCGCTTCACGCTCTGCGATTCGATCGGGAAGAAGATCAAGGTAGCCCAGGCCGCGGCGGACGGGCTCGGCCTCGGCAATGTGGAATGCGTGAACGCGCGGGCCGAAGCCCTGCCCGGCCGCTACGACTATGTCGTCTCGCGTGCCGTCACCGACCTGGCCAGCTTCTGGCCCTGGGTCCGCGACAAATTCTCGAAAGCCGTTTTCTACCTCAAGGGGGGAGACCTGGACGAAGAGATCGCCGCCTGCACCCGACGCTGGCGCCTCGATCCGGCAAGGTTCTATCAGGCAAAGATTTCCGCCTGGTTCGACGACCCCTGGTTCGAAGAAAAAAAGATTGTCGTGATCTCGCAATAAAAATTTGCATTTTGCCGGAAAAGCATTACCTTTGCGTTCCCAAAAAATCGAAATATAAAAACAGATTATAATGAAACGCACATTTCAACCTTCCCAGCGCAAGCGTCGCAACAAACACGGTTTCCGTGAAAGAATGTCCACGCCCAACGGACGCCGCGTGCTTGCAGCCCGCCGCCGTCATGGCCGCAAGAAACTGACCGTCAGCTCCGAAGACCTCTGGTAAGAGGCTTCCCCAACGGCTGTTGGATTATTCAGAAACGCCGACCTGCCAGATGAGGCAGGCGGCGTTTCTTGTTTTCTGCCCGGGGGTGGACGATTGCTGGTTCCTACGGAAACTTTTGTCAGAGCGGCAACGAGATCCCCCGGCTTGACCGGGAATGACGGACGGGCAAGGTCCCCGGCGAGAAATGAGACCTTGCCCGCCGCGATAATCCCACTCAACGCTAGGACAATTACTTTTGATGCGGGAAACTATTCAGCATAGATCTCGGTGATGCGTTTGTCAAACCGTTCGTTTACGGAAAGCATCCAGTCGGGAAGTTTCTTCAGGGCACCGTAGACCAGGCTGTCGGGCATCTCGCGGTAGAAGGCATAGGCCATCGGCCCGGCGATGGCGGAAAGGGTGTCAGCATCGCCTCCTCCGGCAGAGGAGCAACGCATTGCTGAGCCGTTACCGAAACTGCCGTAAGGTTTCATATCGTGGGATGAAAGCCAAGCCATATCCTTCCCGTCCAGGAAAGCCTCGGCGCAGGCGAATGTCAGGACCGTGTCATCGGTGAACCTTGCCCGGGAGCTGAACAGTTTCACGGCTGTATAGTCTTTCGTCCGGTGGGTCCGTCCCTCGTAGGCACTGCCCGCGATGTCGCCGACAGCCGCACTCATCAAGTAGTTTTTCACGCTTGTTGACTCCTTTTATTGTCAAACAGTTGGGTCAACGGACAGATCACTAAAGGCTGGACGAGTACGGCCCATACCGGCAAAAGGTTGTGGGCGCTCAGCAACCAGTGGGTTTGCAGCAGGCTGATCAAGGCCGCTGCGAAGGAGAGAACAGACAGCGTAACAAGCGTAGGCCTCACCCAGCGGCCGTCCATCCTCCGCTGGACTTCGGGAGCATTGGCCAGCATGATCATATAGTAGGCGAAAGCCAGTATGGTGGGAAAATCCGCCCAGCGGTGGCGGTCCATTGCGTTGCTTACGGCAATGTATGTAAACGTAAGCCCCAGAACAATGATGACAAGTTCTGCCGTATCGTGCGGTTTGATCCGGTCGGGGTGCAGCAGGAATCCAATGACCATTGCCCAGACAAGGCAACAGCCCATAAAGCCCGGCGGAAGATAGTATGTATATCTTCCCCAGACGTAAAGCACCAGCAGCAACGCCGACAATGCGTAAAGCACGATGCGAAGGCCCCGCCCCGGATTCGGGACGGCGCGCTGCAGCGACTGTCCCACCCACACCGCCAGCATCACCAGCGCCAGCATCTTGAGACTTCCCAGCCCACGAAGCAGCCAGATTCTGAAGTGATCGAAAAGTGTATAGTTTTCAACGCCGAAGGAATCCGGATAAGGCATACAGAGATGCGCCAGAAATTGCAGGCAGATGATGGCCGTGGCAACGCCGACGAGGAAACGGGAGGACGCGGCTAAAGGGGTGACGGATGCGGACTTCATATCGTTTGGATTCGTTTGAACAGTTTCCATCCCGGTGCTTGGCGATAGGCCTCAACAGAGCCTTTGGGAACATAAAGCATGCAGCGGCGAAGGTCGGTATCGAAGAAAGCGCCCATCGTTTCAAAATCTTCAGGATCGTCTTCAAACTCGAAGTGCGGTGGCTCGGGATTCCTAACAATAAAGGTCCGCAGGCTCCCGCAGCTGGCGAATGACAGGCCGCCGATGGATTGGACAAAGGCCGGAAGATCGACAGTCCGCAATTTCTGGCAGCCATCGAAGGCCCGCCACGGAATGGAAGTGACCGGGCCTTCAATGGTAACTTCCCGAAGTTCTTCACAGCCGTAGAATGAACAGACGCCAATCTCCTGGACATTTTTGGGAAGGAAGATCTCGACCAGATGTTTGTTGCATTGGAAGGCCCGCTCGTCTATGACCTGCACCGTCTCGGGGATGGAGAAATGCGTAGCGGCGGAATCCCGCGGGTAATACAGTAGCGTTTTCCCGCTCTCCGAATAAGCGAGCGGCCAGGAAGGATCATAAAAATACGGCCCATAGCCTATCCCCGTGATAACGGATATGGAGTCGGCCCAGGCTGTGTCAAACGTCAAATCGTTTTCTGTTGAATCTGCAAGTAACGTCTCCTGCGCCAATGTCGTTGAACGCTGTACGGTCCGGTTGCCTTCACACTGTGAGAAGAGCGTCCCGATGACTAACAAAGCCGATACGTGTAAAACCGGTAGGATGGACCTTCGTCCTTTCATTTCAACTATTATCATAGCAAATCCTTGAAAACCTGTTCGTAATTATAGGCCGCCAACTGCTGGTCGTTGCAGTCGAAGGGCAGAAACTCGTCAGCGAACTCCTGACTCTTGTAGCCGAAGCATTGGTAGCGGTTCTTGAGGGCGATGAGTTTGCGGCGGCAGATGACGCGGGTGGCGTGGTCAAACGCAGGCCGGAAGGAAGCCGGCAGCCACGGGGCTATCCCGGCGCGGTAGTCCATCCACTGCTTCCAAGCCGCCTTCTCTTTCAGCAGGGCTTCACGCCGCTGTGCGACGGGTAGCAGATAGTCGTCCTCGTCATCTGGCTCAACCAGTCCGGCAATGAAAGTATCATACTCCGCCAGGACGCGTGGGACCGTCGCATAGCGGCTGTCCGTCCCGAGGAGGCAGGTGGAATCAGGATAGACCCAGGCATTGACGGCGCTCCGGTACGTCATCACTTCGTAAGTCTGGGACTCGCCCCACTCGACCGGATAGGAAGAGGCCATCCCGTCATAATAGTTTACTACCTCGAAGGTTGAATCATATACCTGAGCATACCGCTCCGCGAGCGCGAAATCGCGCAGGGCCATTGCGGCCAGCGCCGAATCCGTGAGTTGCGCAAACTGCCGTATGGCAATCCGGTTGTAGCAGTGCTGAAGATAGGATTTCATTCCGGCTTTCATATTGAGTTCAACCTGGAACTCAGCGTCGAAATCGAGCAGACGCCCGATCTGCTGCCGGAAAAGCGCGAGCCTTTCCGGCAAAGAGGCCGGCGCAATGGAATCACCCGTGAACTGCGCCAGCCGCCAGCAGACGAACGCATCCTCGTCAGCATCTTGGAAGGGCAGGTTGTTCAAGTCGTAGAAAGCCGTCATATGCGGCACTCCCTCCGCAAAGCGGGACAATTCCAGACTGTCGATGACGTGCAGTTCGTTCTGCCCGCACGCCGCCTTCCATCCGACGACCTGCTCCGAATCCGGATCTTCGAACAAGTGCACAATGCGGTCTTCGGGATGCCAGTGTCGGGTGACACCGGCCCGATCTCCCTCTCCTGCCGGGGCTGCCGGGTTGGGACGGCAGCCCGTAAAGCCAAGCAGAATCAGAAATAAAAGAATGCGTTTCATTATGAGAGGATTTTGTTGCCGGCGGAGTCGGTCTGGAATGCAAGGAGCGATGTCTGTAGTGCATCCTGCGAGGCTTGTTTCCGCTCCTGCATCTGTCTGCCGTATCTGTCGAGGAAGCGGTGCTGGGCATCGAGATTCAGATCGAGATAGTGACGCAGGTTGTCGCGCAAAGACAGGTATGTATTCTCCAGGAAATCGACCTGGACTACGTAAAAGCCTTCTGGCAAAACGATGACTTTGGCCATGTACATACTATAGGTAATTTCTTCAGCGACCTGCTTCATCAGCCCAATGTCCTCTTCCTTCGGATCGAAACGGAAACCCGCTTCGAGCGATGCGTGGGGAAGATCTGATGTATTGATGCGGTAACTGACCTGTTCATAGGTAAACCGCACGAGTCCAGGCTCATCCGGATCGGAAGGCTCAATCTGCAGGTGGTTGTAACGGAGCGCCGTACGGACGGATTCTTTTGTCAAGGACCGGGGCTCCCCCGCCGGGATCTCCGACGCTTCCGGCTCGGTCGGCCGCTGAAGTTTCGTCAGCGAATACGACATTCGATCCAGCGTGTCGGTGATGCCGTGCAGTTCCTCGGTCAGAAGCGTGTTCTCTTCATTTTTGGACCGGCTTACCAGCCACATCACAAGAAAGAATACTGCCAGGCATAAGAGGATGATTGTGAAGATGGATTCCATAAAAACGACATTCAAGCGCTGAATTACATTACAAAAGTAACGAGTTTCGGACTAAAAAGCAATTGTAGATGCGCCGTATCTACAGATCGAAGTACCAAGTATTCATGTCAATGGTCGCCTTGTACATGAATTCGGATTCGAGGGGATTGCCGCCGATCAGCGAACGGCACTCGCTGACACTGCTGCCGGAGTAGATCTTGTCCCAACGGCCGCCCAGACCCGTGTTGACATATTTCTGGGTGACACGCATCGACCTCCCGCCGTAGCCCCCTACCGTAACTTCGACGAGGATGGGCATCTTGTACACATTCCCCTGATTGTCGATCAGATAGGCCGTGGTCCGGTAAGATTTCGTGGAAGGCCGCGGCTCTACATACCGCTGCTGATACTGTTGCTGCTGCCCCTGGTTCAGGAGTAGATTGTTACGCGTTGGCAGATAACCGATCTGCGCAGAGGCGCAAGTGGCGGCTGCAAGGAAGCAGACGAGGAAAAGGAGTTTTTTCATGATGTTTTTCTATTTAACTGATTGAGAATTATATAGGAAGACGTGACACCTTCAGCGAGGTATCGATTGTTTCATAGATGAAGAATTGACGGATCTGGTCTGTTTCAAAACCGGTGGATTGATAGAGGCCGTCCTGCGACTCTACTTTATTGATGAACTCTCTCAATTCTGCAACGCTGGACAGCAATTGTTTCAGAAAATCATCTTCGCCCATTTCATTGTCCAGCATTTTCCGGAACGACCAGGTTCCATCGTGCCAGGGGACAACCTCAATGTCATAATTACTCTGGAACTTGGCTACGGCATTGCTTACAGTCCCGGCATCACGGTCAACGAAAATTCGCTTCATCTCGACAAACAGCAGAACGCCGGCAAAGTGGTAAGAGCCGACCAGCACGATTTCGTTTTCGCAAATGAACAGGCAGGGCTCGCTCATCCAGTCCATCGTCTTGATCCTTTCACATTGGAAGCCTTCCCCACGGAGAACACACTCCACATCATATAGTGTCAGCGGGGTTTCCGATTCCGCTTCCTCAAAATAAGGGCAGTCTTCATCGACGAAGCAATAATCCTTCTTGTCGATACAGGACAAGATCCACAGGCTTTCACCCAGGAAGGCATTCCGGAATGTGTTGTAGTCTTCTTGATCCTCCTGAAAGAACTCTTTCGCGCAAGCCCGGGACCCTTCATATTCCACGAGGAGTGAAGCCGAGGCGCTCCCACTGACATCTAACGTCACGGTCATTTCAAAGCCATCGGGAAGAACGGCGTGTTCTTCACATCTTCCGTCCTGATTGTCAAGGACCAGCACGACGGAAGGATCCTTGCGGAGACGGGCAATGGTGTTCGCCCGGTTCTGTCCGGCGTCAATGCCACTTCCCGGGAGCGTCGCCGTCGTGATAATGTCCTGGTGGATATAACCATCACCCGTTTTTCGGATGACAGTAACATATTGTTGCTTTTCTTCCATATATCCGTTCAGGCGCTCTTAGCGGCCTGCACGGAATAAATGTCATTGCAGAAGCGACGGTAAACAGATGAAGCAGGAAATAATCAATCGAGCATGATAAAGGGCGCCCAATAGACCGGATCATTGAAATCCGCGCTGTCCATAAGAGCCTTTCGCGCCCGGTCAAGCGATTCGTGCTTGGTCTTTCCACCGAAAAGATGGGTATAGAATACCTTCATGAACTCAGCCGTCGCCCGGTCGTTTACGCTCCACAGCGTCATCAGCAGCGTCTGGGCGCCAGCTTCTTTGAACGCACTTTGGAGTCCCAGGATGCCGTCTTGCGTAACCGTTCCCAACGCCGTGTTGCAAGCTGCCAGCACCAACAAACAGCAATAGCGCATATCCAACCCGGCAATCTCTTCCGCGTAAAGCAAGCCATCGTTCAAGCCGAAAGGCATTTTCTCTCCCCGGATCGTATGTCCCGCACCGGAAAAAAGAAGACCGCAACTCTTATATAGTTTCCGTTTATAGGCAGCCTCATCCTCCCCGGGATACGTCCTGAAGGGGATATTGAATGTGTGGGTGGACAGGTGCATCACATACTCGTGGTCCCGCCGTGTATCACCGCGGAACAACTCTTCCAAAGCCCTCGGCCCCGTATTGGGAGAAGACAGCCAGGTACGGATACGATAAATAAACTTGATTTCTTCCCTGCTCGCTTTCAAGTTGCCGTATCCGGCACGAGTTCCGTCATCGGCCTGGCCAAACGAGATCCCTGACAGCGGCAGTCCCTGGCAATCTTCGATGAAAGACTGCATGGCAGGAAATGCATGGCAAGACCATCCATAGTAATTCATTTGGTCAAAGTCAGCTTCATAGTTCATCCCACCATACAAGCGGATGGTATAGTAGCGGTGCTTCTTCGGATCGGAAGGCAGTGCACTGACATCCGATACCCGGAAAAAATGATATCGCTCGAAAAGTCGATGCCCGCTGTCATCCATCAAGGCGGCCAAATTGACCAGATACAGTTTTCCGGCCGGTGAGAAATAAATGCGGTCCCCTTTTTTCAGATAGGCCTTCAACGGCGAAAACAGAAGAGTAAATGCGGCTTTTGCCGTTTCTCCCCGATAGAGAGAAGCATCTGTTGGAAGCGCGTCCAACTCCTTTTCCGCACATATGCGGACAGACTTCGGTTCGCGCCAGCCACTACGGTTTATACTGGCATAGCAAAAGCCATCCTGAATCTGGTACGCAACGGTGACTTCTCCCCGTCGGGATTGCGCAACACTCCCGAATGGCAAGCATACAGCCAGAAAGAAGCACAGGAACCGAGTCAAACGTATCATAACTGTTCCAACAGGGAGGACGCTTCCGGTGCAAATGCGCCGCCTCCGGCCGCAATGGCTTTCAGCAAGCGGCGAGCCCGAAAATACTGGCCTTTGCGCAGGGCACAAACGGCCTCAAGCAAATCAAGTTCCTGACGATCAACATCCAGTTGCACCATATACTCCGGATCGGAGGAGGAAGGATTGGCCAATTCCAGCGAAAGTTTCTGGCGGGCGGCGACAATGGCATCCTGCGCCTGGTCAATTTCTCTTTCCTGCATCAGCGCCGTGATCTGAGAACCACCTTTCTGTCCGGATACAGGGTCAAAAGCGTACCCTACCTTGCGTGCATCGCTGCCGAGTTTCAATCCGACACCCGAGAAAACGATGAGGCTTGCAGCCACGGCGATCGCCGTCCGGAGCCACAACTTGCGACGCTGAACCTTCCGTTCCAGCGTTTCCAGATGCGTTATTGCGCCCCGCTCAAAGACGGCCGCTTCTATCAAGTCATTCAAGGACTCAGGATCAGTATTCATAGCCAAGTTCTTTAAAGCGTTTTCTCAGAAAGCCGATTAGTTTTTGCGTACAACGCGACCGCTGCGTCGTTACTGTCCGCGCATTGGAATAGTGCATAATGGAAGCGATCTCTTCGTGGCTTTTCTCATAATAGATGGCCAGATACAACAGTTTGGAACACGGCATCTTCATTTCCTTGACCGCCGAGCGGATGACCGCGAGTTTCTCGTTTTTCTCAAAATCGGACTCCTCATCCACAACAGCATCATAGCGCATCACGTAATCCGTATCGAAGGTAAGCGGGGTCTGCCGTTTCCGATAATCATTGAGCGACATCCACTTGCCCGTGTTGATGATGTATGCCTGCAATTTCTCGTCGGGAAGTCCGTCGCGGCCGATACGGCCAGTTCGGACGTTGTTGTACAATGCCGCCAGGGCACGATGGTACAAGTCCAGAGCCTGTTCTGCGCCAATCGGATACGCCTTACGTATCACACCGATGAATACGCTCTTGTAAGCGCGGTAGATTTCATCGAAGGCACGACGGTCTCCGTCGATCAAACGGTTGATATAATCCTTAGCGGCCATCGAACAATTTCCGGGATTTCATCTTTTCAGGGATCACGAACCAAGGGGTCTGCGACTTTCCTTTCGGCAACGGGAGCTGGCGGTACTGCACAAGAAGGGCATCGCACAACTGTCCGGCTGTCATTCCAGGTTCCAGACAGCGGCTAAGCGCGTAAGTTAGGCGGCCATACCAACGGCCATTTACCTCAACTTCAAAATTAGTCTGAAATTCCTTGCAGGCGCTGAGGCTGATCCAACTTACGGGATTCACGACCGGCTTGGTCGTCGTCCCATAAAAAGGCTGCTCAAACACATCGACCGCGCCCCGGAATGGCGGAAGCGGCGCATCGGCATCATCCCGGGAAACGTCTCCGCTATGGCACGCATCCGCCACGAGAAGGACGGTTCCCCGCCGACCGACGGCCTGATGGATCCGATGCAGCAAAGCGTTGATTGTGTCATCAATCAGGTGCCGGTCTCCCTTATAGCCGTGCCAATTATAGGAGATAAACGCATCATACGGAACCAGGGCCTCGTCCAGCCGGTCTTTCGGATCGCGAAGCGCCTCATCTCCGTCCTGGTCGGTTATCTGCTGCCCGTGGCAACTGAAATGTATGTACACCTGGTCACCGGGGCGGGCATCAGCCGCAAGTTGTTCCAACGCCGACACAATGGCCGCACAAGTGGCCTTGGACTCTTCAAGCAGGCTGATATTGGAAACCGGAAAGCCGCATCGGGAGAGCGTCGCCAGCACCAGCGCCTTGTCATTCTGCGAAGAGAGCGTATTCCAGCCGGACTCGGGCGGATAGGCGCCGATGCATACGACCAGCGCGCGTTTTGTGCCGCCGGATGCCTCAAAGCCCAAAAGGCAGAGAAGCAGGAGCAAGAGATAAATCTTTTTCATTTTTCAGCCTCCCGGGAAGCCTGGTCACCCACTATTCGATCGTAGAGACGCCATACGACCACGTGTTCGTGTCCCAGCGTGTTTTCGTAAATGCCGATGGTGACGGAACCAAACGATTCTTTCGGATCATCCTGCCCGGGAACCTGATACAAGCGCAGGAGCACGCCCCCTTTGGGAAGGCAAAGGTACTTCGTGATACGGCCCCTCGCGGACATCTCGATAAGGGCGTTGTTAAGCGATGGCTGTTCGTATTTGAAATGCTTATACCGGGCACGTGTCTCATCCAGTACCCGGTCTGCCGTTTCAATGGCCTCATCTTCATCAATCATCTCCCGGAGAACGACTTCCACTTCATAAACCGCCTTTGACTTGCAGGACGCAGTCAGATGGACGACAGCGGGATTGCCATCATAATCCCCCAACAGAAACGCCTCTTTGCACGAGCCATAGAAAATCTGCTCCTCCTCCCGCTCCTTGTCAAGCTTGAAACCCTGCCGCTTAAGTTGTTTCACAAACTCCTTGTACGGCGTTCCCAGTTGAATGCCGTTGAAACTGACGCGGGATCCCTGCGCATCGGCAGGAAACGATGCTAAGAGCAGGAATCCGGACAGGATAACAGAAAAAAGGGAAATCTGTTTGCGGTTCATATCAATACAAAAAGCCAAAGGCCCAAAGCGGAATTTTCTTATAGACAGCACTCTCGATGTCATCGGCTGCGACATAGCCGTTCTCTTCGTCCTTTACTTGCCGGAAGGACTTGTCGGGACCACCCACTTCGACGACCACGTTGCGGTCAATGCGGAAGTCCCCGGTCGTCAGGCCGCCATACTCGACCCGGTGCCCGGCACCGGCAAGTTGATTGCAAAAGAACGACTCCCGGACAGTGCCGATCTCCGGCTCGACAGAAGAAAGCGTATAGATGAGGTTGGGATTGTCGAGCAGAATCTTGTCGGGTTTCTGCAGATCGCTGGTCGTTGACAAATCGGTAAACAGCCGACGGATGAGTTTAGCCTCTTCCAGATTTTTCATATAGCGCAGCGTCGTAGGGCGCTGGATGCCGATGTTCCGAGAAATCTTGGATATGTCCACTTGGAACGGAACGATCTGCGACAAGACCTGTAAAAGCGCCTTGACTTTCCGCGTATTGCCCACCTCCAGGCCCCGGTGGGCCGTCAGTTCGGATTCAATGATATAATTCACGACGCCCTGGACTTTGCTCTGGTAAACGCCCTGTTCCTCGAAATAGAAAGGATAATAGCCCGCTCGAAGATAATTCTTGAAAAATTCAAGCGGACGAACTTCCTTGCTGACGCTCAAGCAAAAGGCCGAAGCCTCGGAAAGCAGCGCGTCTAAAGGAATCGGTTCCAGGCGGAGGCCGGTCTCAAACCACAGGTATTCCCGGAATGAGAGACCCGGCATTTCGTATTCGACCAGGCGGCGGGAAAGGTCTGCCTGCCCGTCGTTGATACGCAACAGGGACGACCCGCTGACGACGACATGGAGGCCTCGGTACAAGTCGTAAATCTCCTTCAATTCCCGGCTCCAGTTTTCGTACTTGTGGATCTCATCGATAAAAAGATGGGTTCCGCCTTCGCGGACGAATTTCGCCGCCGTATCAACCAGGGTATGGTCGGTGAAGTATCCCGTATCCGCCGAGCAATATAGGACGTGGCGGTCGCCATCTGTGAAATGCTTGCGGATATACTGAAGCATCAGCGTGGATTTGCCCACTCCTTTCGGCCCTTTGATGCCGATCAGCCGGCTCCGCCAGTCAATCTTCTCCATCAGGCCCCGGATGTACTCCATCGGAACCTGCGAGACATACAGATCGTGTAATGCATACAGCTTGTCCATCGTACTTGTATTTTACAAAATACAAATTTAGACAATTTTTGTATAATGCAAAATACATTTATGATTTTCAATCCCACAATCCAAGGTCAACTGAAATACATTGACATCAGTAATCCGATAGCATGTTTTTTTCACACTAATGCCTATCGCTCGACCTTGGGCTTTGCCGGGCATCCACGCTTGGGCGTGAGTGTCTTCTTCCGCGACTTGTACGTGGCCGCACACCAATCCGGGATGTCGAAGCCAAAGGAGGACGCTACCTTATCCCGATTATTTTGCCTAGAATATAGAAGGGGGCAGCGGCAACCGCCACAGCGACTCCTGCAGTAATACCAACGGCAGTTAAAACACCTTTAGCGATTTTTTTTGAAATCTCCCACAATTCGTCAAGGGCATCTTTGACTTGGAGATATAGTGAATAATGGTCCCTGTAGAGCCAATTCCTAAAATTACTCTGACTCTCCAGCGTCTGATTCAATTCAGCCGCATTCATTGAGTTCAGATATGCGCTCACCTTACGTTTTTGTTCTTCGGTTAACATAGCTACTCAAAAATGGATTTAAGCCACCTCCAAGTCGACTGAAGGATATAATGAATAGCATCAAAAATATCCCGGCAGGCATAATACAGGAAGTGAGTGAAATTATCAATTGTTCGCAGAACAGCATCATTTTCAGCTTCAGTCTGCTGGTCGAGTATATTTATCAATCGGGCTTTTTGCTCCTCTGTTAGTGCCATGGCTTACAGGATCTTAAAGATTTCTTTAACCTTCTTGTATTCCTCACTGTTACTATCGAGTTTACTGATAGCTTCTGCACAAATTGATTCTATCTCTTTGAGATAATCCTTTTTTTGCTTATTGAGGGCTGGAGCCTTAGGTTCTTTAGCCGGTTCAGTTTTCTCTTCAACTTCTGGGGCCTTATCCTCTTTCACGGTAAAGTCTTCCTTTAAACCGGTATCTTGACCATAATATGTTCCGTCGTTAGTTAAAAGTCCCTCTTTGCTCCACTCATAGAGGCACTCTACCATATACTGATCATCCGCTATCGCCTTATCATTAGCTTGGATTACAAGTAAAATGACATCACAATCTTTGAGCGCATTAATATATAAAGCCTTATATTTCTCATCTTCATTAAGCCCACGGCCATACCCAGGGAGGTCAGCTACCCTCATCACACTGCCGTCATCAAGTACATACTCTTTATACCCTTTAAAATTATCCTCAGTGGTGCCTTCACCAATTCTGCTCGTGCGCTCCTTTGCGCCAAACAAATTGTTAACAGTAGTTGATTTGCCCACTCCTGACTGGCCAATGATTGCTACATTGATGGGTTTTTCCTTCTTCTCTTTGATGACTTTCTTTAGCTCGGCTCTTTGAGAGTCGTCAACCTTATTCATAAGCTCAGAAAGGAAATCATCAAGTCCCATTTTCTTGCTTTTGGCACGACTGGCAGCTAGCATTTCATTAATCTCCTTTCTGTTCTCTTCCGGCATGCCTTCAGAGCAAGCAGGATCTGTTATTTCTTTGGGTTTGAATGTGGTTATCACTCCAGTACAATGGATAATCTTATTGATTACCTGCGGTAACCGATAGGCTCGAAGAGCAGAGAAATACTCAATCTGATCTTTGGAGGCTCCATGATTACCCGAAGTAAGCTTTTCAATAATATCAGCAGCTCGTGCTTTTATTTTCTCTTCGGTCTCTGGAGTAGGCTGATTAATCTCATTATCCCACTCACCAAGATTATCTACCTGGTTAATACCGATAACGAGTTTAGGGATGCCGCTTCTCCTACTCTCGGAAGCGCGTAAATTCCTGAAGTCAAAAATGCCCATAATTATAAAAGCTTATAGATTTTACGTTTCAATGCAAGGAGGTTCCACTTTTGCAGAACCGAATAGATGGATACAGACTCAGCGGTCACTTTATCGAAACCTTCAAAAACGCTCGAGATACTGCCGAAGTAATCATTTCCTTTTTCTGCAATCAATTCATTGTCAACATCGAGTGTATGGAGGTCTATTCCATCAGGATGCTCTTTGTCCTTAAATAGTAAGTCAGCTTGGTTAATACCCAATATGACATTTTGATTCTTTGTGAGAATTCCACTCTGAATCAAATCAGAATAAAAAATCTGATCCTGCTTATACGCTCTACGATCAGCCTGTGAGAGACAGATTAATACGCTCGCCTTCGCTATAAATTTGTAATAAAACTTACGATACACGGAGTTTGCATCCATACTCTCGGCGATACCGGGTAGATCTACTAGATTGAATGATACATAGTTACCATCAAAGTTGTCCTCAATATGCATGACAGCCGGAAACTTCGTACATGAGACGACCCTTCCAGTGGCCAAATCCAGCCCCCACAACGCATTGATTGTTGACGTTTTTCCACAACCCGTTTTTCCGGAAAGAACAACCGTCGACAGACTGGGGTCGAACATATAATTGTTCATTGATAAGACGATACCATTCCAAATCTGATACTTAAGAATATCGATATTCCAGTTCAGTGAATTGGAGTAAGGGATTATCGAATCTACCGAGAACGTCGGGTCGTATTTTACAAAGGACGAAAATTCAGAGAAGACTATGTTTGTTTTTTGGAGAAGATTCGATACAGCTGAAAGACCAACCTGCCTAGTCTTTGCCGTCTCTAGATTACGGGCGACAACAGGTGTCAATATCCAGTCTGCCATACCGTAACCGATAATGAAAACCACATCCTCTTTGAGACGGAGATTGTTCAATACTTTTTCAAGGTACTGTTTCCTGATATTAATTAGAGAGTCGTCACAGGGAAGAACAAAAACTATTACATCTGCGGATTCTAATGAATATCTGACATTGGGCTTATCAATCCACTCAGATGATGTGAAATTGATGCGTGGAAGTTCTATTACCTCAAAATCAACGACTTCACGACCGATAAGCATCTCTGATACTTCAAAGAAATACGAGCCTTTTTCCTGACGGAAATCGGTCACGCATTCGCTCCAGAGACTTTCAATAGTTGAAGTTTTGCCGGATTCAATACCACCGACAAAAACCACCCGGGGTTTCTTTACCATGACCGAAGACAACTAGAAACGACCATATATCTCAACGGCCTGTCTGATGTTCATCTTGGGAAGATTAGCCACCTTGACAATAAAAGTCCACAGGGCTAGCTCGACATCAGCGATATCGTCATCAACAGAAATGAAATAACCCAAGAAAGATGAAACATATTTCTTCTTTTGGTCTTCCATTTTCGATAGTGTGACAAGAGCATCAATCGCAGGTAACTTCTCTCCGGCAAGAACGACATGGTCAAATTCCTCTCCCTTAATGCTCAACCTGTCCATTCCGTCCTCAATCCCTTTCAACTCCTTATGGAGGACGACCCCATCAGCCTCAGCCATCATCTTAGCAACCTTATAGATTGCAAGGGCTTCGTCTTTTGTAAACTGAAACTTCATAATAACAAAACAATTGGCTATAGTAGACAAATTATAAAACTAACGAGTTATTGAATACATGTCATAGTTTTTCTAAAGTAAACACCGAAACGAAATAAACATTTTATATTACCCGACATGCCCCTCGCCGGAAACAAAAAAAGAAAGTGTGGGCCAATCAACTTTATTCTGATAGTGGGCACCCGGACGGGCCGGGCTCTGGACTGCCGCAACGAGAATAAAGGGAGATAGGCTCACACTTTGCTATAGCGAGGGCATGAGCCCTGGATATAGCCAGTGCAAGCGTCTCACTCGATTCTACCGTTGCATGAATTGTCCAGATTCACTATCGTAGAACAAGCTGAACGCTTTCTATGTCTGCTTTCCACGCCGGAAAGCAAAGCAAATTTACAAATAAAATCGTGAAAGTCAAAACTGTTCTGACAGAGTGCGCGCACTTTGGCGAAACAGCGTGAGGAAGCTATCGTTGTTTAACGGGACTGAAGAAATCTGGCTCATTGACAACGTGCGTGCAGTTCTACAAGTTAATCGCAGCGAGCCGATGTCTACGGTGGACAAGAGAAGAAATAACGGTGGTTTGCCGTGGCGACGTCACAATGTCCCGGCAGCAAAAGTGTTTTTTACAGAATACACTTTTCGTCAGAATCTGTATAATGCAAAATACAAATTCATCACGCAGAAGAGCAAAATCCGAGTTCTTCTTTTTCATCTTTTTCCAGAATCTTTGGAAAACGGTTAATCTTTCATCGGGGTTTTTATTTACAAGTCGGGACGGCCATGCTAATCGCATCGGGATTCCGGAAATTTTGGTAATTTCAAAAGTCTTTGTATCTTTGCCATACAAACATAGTGCTATGCGTGGCCAAGTCTCACAACTTAGCACTTTAAAAGGGGAAGGAGCCGTATCTCAGTCGATACGGCTCCGTTTTTTTCGCGATTAAGCTGCCAAGGCCAAAGTATTTCATTTTGCGCAAAATTATTGCTACCTTTGCTTTGTTATGGAAGTAGATAAGGAAAACAAACCGACTGCGCGCTGGATTATCCGGAACGTCATATTGGCGGGGCTGTTCTTTGCGGTCCTGCTCATCGTCGCCCAGCTGGGCCTGAAGGCCATTACGCGGCACAACAAGGTCATTACGGTCCCTGACTTTACGGACCTGTCGGTCGCGGATGCCCGCATCGTGGCCAAACGCAATGCCATCCGTACCGAGGTGGTCGATTCGGTCTATGTGAAACGCATGGAGAAGGGCCACGTGTTCTCCCAGAATCCGGCGGCGGGCAGCCAGGTCAAGAAGAACCGCACCATCAAGCTGACCATCAACTCCAACCAGACCAAGATGGTCAAGATGCCCAACCTGGTGGGATACTCGCTGCGCCAGGCCAAGACCGAGATCATGGCTGCCGGCTTGACTGTCGGCAAGCTCGCCTATCGCGAGGATCTGGCCACCAACAATGTGCTGGACCAGTTCATCAAGGGCAAATATGTCGCCCCCGGCACGCAGGTCGAGGCCGAGACGCCGGTGGATCTCCTGCTGGGCCTTTCGCCCGACGACAACCAGACCTTCATCCCCTATCTGGTCGGCTTCACCCTGCCCGTGGCCCGCGACAATATCTTTGAGAACTCGCTGAACCTGGGCAACGTGTCCTACGACGAGACCGTCCAGACCTATCAGGATACGCTCAGCGCCGTCGTCTATCAGCAGACGCCTGCCTACCATGTCGGGGCTCCGGCCGCCATGGGCACCGCCATCCATCTGAAACTTACCACCAGCCAGGCCAAGATCGCCGCACGATGAGCGACGAGACAAAAGACCCGCGCGAGGACGGCTTTCTCCCGGAAGAGGACGAGCAGCAGGAGATGTACGAGCATTTCCGGCTGGAGGCCGACCGCGGGCAGGCGCCGCTGCGCGTGGACAAGTTTCTGACCGAGCACCTCTCCGACACTTCCCGCCACCGCGTCCAACTGGCCATCGAGGCCGAATACGTGCGGGTGAACGACCGCATCGTCAAGGCCAACTACAAGGTCCGGCCGGGCGATGTGATCACCCTCATGATGCCCTACCAGCGCCGCGGCGTGGAGATCAAAGCCGAAAACATTCCGCTGGACATCGTCTATGAAGACGACGACCTGCTGGTGGTCAACAAGCCGGCCGGGATGGTGGTCCATCCGGGGCACGGCAATTACGACGGCACGCTGGTCAATGCGCTGGCGTGGTATCTGGGCCGCACGCCCGACCCCGATTCGCACGACGAGCGGATGGGCCTGCTGGTGCACCGCATCGACAAGGAAACCTCCGGGCTGCTGGTGGTCGCCAAGACGGATACGGCACAGATCGGGCTGGCCAGCCAGTTCTTCCACCACAGCATCGAGCGCCGCTACTGGGCCCTGGTCTGGGGCAACATCGCCGAAGACAGCGGCACCATCGACGCGAACATCGGCCGTGATCCGGGCGACCGGTTGCGCTACAAGGTCTGCAGCGATCCGACGCAGGGAAAAACCGCCGTCACGCATTTCCGCGTGCTGGAGCGCTTCGGCTACGTGACCCTGGTGGAATGCGTGCTGGAGACCGGCCGCACGCACCAGATCCGCGTGCACATGAATTCGATCGGGCACCCGCTGTTCAACGATGCCCGCTACGGGGGCGACCGGATTCTCAAAGGCACGCTCTACACCAAATACAAGCAATTCATCGACAACTGCTTCGCCCTCTGCCCGCGCCAGGCGCTCCACGCCAAGACGCTGGGCTTCATCCACCCCGTCACAAAAGAAAAGATCTCGCTCGACAGCGAGATCCCTTCCGATATGGCTGCGCTCCTCGAAAAGTGGCGTCGTTACGCCGGGAGCAATGTCCTCGAAGAAGAGGAATGAGATGCCCGGCCAAGCCGGGCATGACGCAGGTTAGCGGCGTCCGCCGCCCCAGCCGCCGGGACCGCGGCCCGGGCCGCCCGGACCGCCGTGACCGCCGGGACCGCGCATACCGCCCCGCTGGCCGCCGAAGTTGCCGAAGCGATAGGTCAGGCTGACCATGATGTAGCGGCCGAGCGTGTTGTTCTGCGTATCCTGCACATAGTTGTCCGTCATCGAACGGTAGGTGTTGCGCGACTGGTTCAGGATGTCATAGACCTTGACGGCCAGCGTGAACTGGTTCTTGAAGAGCTGCTTGCTGATTTCTGCGTTCCAGACCAGCCGGGGATCGTTGTAGCCGGCGCCGTAGCCGTTGTAGAAGGTGTAGCGGGCATCGGTGGAAACATTGATCACATTGGGCACCTTGGCGATGAAACGCCCTTCCACATTGCTCGTCCAGGTTGCGCCCACGTTGTTCTCGGTAATGCTGTAGAACGACTGGGAATAGCGCGTGCCGCCGCCGACGGAGGTCTCCACGATGTCGCCGCGATAGACCAGACGCAGGTTCTCGCCGGCCGATACCGTCTGATAGCTGTTCTGCGTATAGTTGGCCAGGTTCAGGTAGGAGTGTTCATCGCTCGAATCGATCGTGTCGTCGCCCACCAGCGAAACGCCGGTGGAATACCGGGCGTTGGTGAAGGACATGATCGAGAACTTGCTCTTGGCGATCGGCGTGTTGTACATGATGAAGGTGTTGGCCGACCAGGCGCCGCGGTCGTTGTTGACCGGCACGGTGTACTGCACGCCGTTGGCGTCGTACCAGCTGGCGTTGACGATGTTGTTGGTCCGGTAGGTAACGTTCAGGTTGGCGTTGAACGACGCGTAGGTCTTCATATTCGTATTGTTGAACATCACGAACATATTGTGCGAGAACGAGGGGTTCAGACCCAGGTTGCCGAGGGTGACGCGCTGCGGGTTCGAGTTGTCGGGCACCGGCATCATCTGTGTCAGGCTCGGCTGGGAGCTCTGGCCGCGGTAGTTGATGCGGAGCATCCGGTAGTCGCTGAAGTTGAAGTCGATGCGGGCGTTCGGCGACCAGTTCAGCACGCGGAGCGTCGTATCGAGGGAGTTGACGCCGCGTACAGTCTTGTTGTGCGTAGTCTGCGGCTGCAGGCTGGCGCCCAGCGTGATGTTGTACTTCTCTTCCTGCTTGCGGATGTTGAAGCCGGCGTTCTGGCGGTGCACCTCGTTCGAGATGTCGCTGGTGTAGTCGATGTTCTGCACGTTGTAGCCGCCTACGCCCTTGTCGTAGGTGTCCTTGGTCGAGGTGCTGTGGCTGTAGTTATAGGAGTAGTTGGCCTCCAGATAGAAATTCTTGCCCAGCGGCTCCGTGTAGGAGATGCGGCCGTTGGCCCCGAGCGTATTGGTCCGGGTCCGGTAGAGTTGGTCGATGACCGTGGAATCGGCCCAATAGACGGGGTCGGACGAGTCGTAGCGGTCGCCGATATAGTCATAGGTACGGGTGACGGACTGGTTGTAGCCTTCCAGGTCGCTGTTGTTGTAGTTGAAACGGGCGTTGACCGAGAGCGTACGGCCCGGCTTGCCCAGGCGCTGGCGCCACAGGATGCGGGCATTGGCCCGCTGGCTGTGGCTGTCGCCGAAGGAAGCGCTGGAACCGTCGTTCACCTTGCGGATTACGCCGTCCGTGCCGCGGTCGGTGGAGAAGGTGCTCCGGTCTTCGAAGTCGCCCCAGCCCAGGTTGAAGTTCGGCTCGAAGAGCAGCGAGGTATTCTTGGAGATTTTCCAGTCGGCACGGGCGCCGGCGCGGACGCCCCAGGTGCTGGTGCGGGTGAAGCCGTCGTCGTCGGCATAGAGCGTGGAACCGTCTTTCTGGAAGGTCTGGCGGGCCGTTTTCTCTTCCACGTAGCGTTCATTGCCGTTGAACATCGCGTTGCCCACGATCTCGGAACGGTTTTTCCAGGTGTAACCGCCGTTGAAACCGGCCATGTAGGAGGAGGAGATGCCATTGCCGCCCCAGCCGCCGCCCTGGCCGCCCTGGCCGCCGCGGAATCCGCCGCCGCGCATGCCGCCCATGGCGGAAGCCGCCAGGTCGTTGAAGCCGCGGTTGTTGGTATTGTTGGCATTGCCGATGAAGGCCAGCTGCTTGCTTTCGGTGAAATTGGCCACCATCGCGGCCGCCTGGTAGCGCGGATCGTTGATGGCGCCGGCGCCCTGCAGGTCGTGACCGCCGCCGCCCATCACGTTGCCGAACCAGCCGTTCATCATGCCTTTCTTGATGCCCAGGTCGAGGACCGTCTCTTCTTCACCGTCGTCGATGCCGGTGAATTCGGCCTGTTCGGACTTCTTCTCCACCACACGGACCTTCTCGATGATGTTGGCGGGCAGGTTCTTGCTGGCGATCGAAGGATCGTCGAGGAAGAACTGCTTGCCGTCGATCTGGATCTTGCTGATGGTCTTGCCATTGGCGGTGATGGTACCGTCGGAGGAAACTTCCACGCCCGGAAGCCGCTTGAGCAGGTCTTCCAGCACGTCGTTGTCGGCCGACTTGATCAGCGTCACATTGTGCTCGATCGTATCTTTCTTGACGACGATCGGATTGCCGATGTCGGTCACCGTGGCCCCTTCCAGGAAATTGGCCTGCACGTTCATCTCCTTGGTGCCCAGATCCGTATTCTTGTTGATGTCGATGGTCTCCTCGTAATTGTCGTAGCCCATCAGGATGGCGGACACCTTGTACTTGCCGGCCGGAATGCCCTTGATCTCGGCATTTCCTTCACCGTCGCTCTGGGTATATTTGAATACGTCGGTCTTGCCCGCCGGCGTAATGGCAACAGTCGCGTAACCCACCGGCTCGCCACTGCTCTTGTCCGCCAGCTTGATCTTCAGATTGTAGTTTTGGGCCTGTGCATGAAGGGCCCCGGAAACGAGAAGCAGCACCAGAAAGACTGCCCTGCAGAAACGATATTTCATAGATTCTTTGCTTGCAATAAAAAAGTAACGCATCTTAGACTCGGGATGCGGGGGAAAGTTAAAGCGGCCGCGGCGTTTTTTTCACTTTTTTTCGGCATCGATCCCCTCTTTCACCCGCCCGGGATGCGCTTCGACGAAGGATTTCCAGTTGCGGGAGGAACTCGTGTCGGTCAGCGGGCTCGTGAGCTGGTAGAAATGGCACATGGCAATGGCCAGGGCGTCGGAGGCGTCAAGGAACTTGTTGTCGAATGTCGTCTTGAGGGTTTTCTCCATCAGCAACTTCACCTGCTCCTTTGAAGCGTCGCCCCGGCCGGTGATGGCCATCTTGACTTTTCGCGGCGCATACTCGAATACGGGAATCTGCCGGTGGATCGCTGCGGCGATGGCCGCGCCCTGCGCCCGGCCGAGCTTGAGCATCGACTGGACGTTCTTCCCGTAGAAAGGGGCCTCGATGGCCATGTCGTCCGGCGCATAACGGTCCATGATCTGGCCGACGCCTTCGAAGATCCGGTTCAGCTTCAGGAAATGGTCTTTCTCCTTGCGCATGTCCAGGACGCCCATGTCTACATAATGGACGCTCTTTTTATCTACGAGAATGACCCCGTAACCAAGCAGATTGGTTCCGGGGTCGATTCCCAGGATGATCCGCTGCTGAGACTCCATCATCAGATGAGGTCGAAGCCCGTGTATTTACGCAGCACCTCCGGCACGACGACGTGTCCGTCGGGCGTCTGATAGTCTTCGATGACGGCTGCCAGGATACGCGGAAGCGCGAGTGAACTGCCGTTGAGCGTATGGGCCAGCTGTGTCTTGCCGCTTTCGTCCTTGTAGCGGAGTTTCAGGCGGTTGGCCTGGTACGATTCGAAATTGGACACGGAACTGACTTCCAGCCAGCGCTGCTGCGCGGCCGAATAGACCTCGAAATCGTAGGTGATGGCGGAGGTGAAACTCATGTCGCCGCCGCACAGCCTGAGGATACGGTAGCGGAGGCCGAGTCCCTGCACGAGCGTCTCCACGTGGGCGACCATCTCGTCGAGGGCGGCATAGGAGTTTTCGGGCAGTTCGAGGCGGACAATCTCCACCTTGTCGAACTGGTGAAGGCGGTTCAGTCCGCGCACGTCTTTGCCATAGGAGCCGGCTTCGCGGCGCCAGCACGGGGTATAGGCGGTCATCTTGACCGGGAAATCCTCCCGCTTGAGGATTACGTCGCGGTAGATGTTGGTCACCGGGACTTCGGCGGTCGGGATCATATAGAATCCGTCGAGCGGGGCATAGTACATCTGGCCTTCCTTGTCGGGTAGCTGGCCGGTGCCGAAGCCGGAGTCGGCATTGACCATGTACGGCGGCTGATACTCGAGATAGCCGGCGTCGGTGTTCTTCTCCAGGAACCAGGAGATCAGCGCACGCTGAATCTTGGCACCCTTGCCCTTGTAAACCGGGAAGCCGGCGCCCGTGAGCTTGACGCCCAGGTCGAAATCGATGATGTCGAGGTTCTTGACCAGTTCCCAATGCGGCAGGGCGTGCTCCGGGAGATGCGGCTCGGGGCCGCCCATCTTCACCACGAGGTTGTCTTCTGCGGTGCGGCCTTCCGGCACCAGCGCGCAGGGCAGGTTCGGGAGCAGCACGACGAGCGACTGCTGCTGCTTCTCCGCCTCGGCCATCTGCTCTTCGAGGGCCTTGGACTTCTCCTTGAGGGAGGCAACCGCTTTCTTGGCTTCCTCGGCTTCGTCGCGGCGTCCCTGCTTCATCAGGCCGCCGATTTCGGCCGCCTTGGCCTTCTGCTGGGCCAGGCAGGCGTCGAGTTCGGTCTGCGCCGCGCGGCGCTGCTTGTCCATGTCGAGGATCTGGTAAACGATATCTTTGGCATCGAAATGCTTGACCTGCAGGCGTTCGATGACGAATTCAGGATTTTCGCGGAGAAGTTTGAGCGTTAACATCTGTCAGTATTTTTATTTATCCCGCAAATATAGAAAAAAACAAACATCCTTTTTCGTAAATTTGTCATTCAAACCTGAATCAAACGCAAATCCAAGATGAAACGAACCTTCCTGCTTACCCTTCTGGCCGCCTGCCTGCTGGTCCCCGCCAGCCGGGCCTGGGCGTGCACCAACATCATCGTGACCAAAGGCGCCTCGGCCGACGGCTCCTGCATGATCAGTTACCTGGCTGATTCCCACCAGCTTTACGGCGAACTCTACCATTGGCCCGCAGCCGACTGGCCCGCCGGATCGATGACCGACATCTACGACTGGGACAGCGGCCGCTACCTGGGCCGGATCCCGCAGGTCCCGCATACGTTCCAGGTGACGGGCAACATCAACGAACACCAGCTCATCATCGGCGAGACCACCTTCGGCGGCCGGGAAGGGCTGACCAATCCCGACGGCCTGATTGACTACGGCTCGCTGATTTACCTGACCCTCCAGCGCACCCGCACCGCCCGCGAGGCCATCGCCACGATCGGAGACCTGCTGGCCAAATACGGCTACGCCTCCGAAGGCGAGACGTTCTCAATCGCCGACACGGAAGAGGCCTGGATCATGGAAATCATCGGCAAGGGCAAGGAGAAAGGCGCGGTCTGGGTGGCCATCCGCATCCCCGACGGGGAAATCTCGGCCCACGCCAACTGCAGCCGCATCCACCATTTCCCGCTCAACGATCCGGAGAATTGCCTCTATGCGCCCGACGTGATCAGCTTCGCCCGGAAAATGGGCTTTTTCACCGGCAGGGATGAAGATTTCAGCTTCTGCGACGCCTATGCCCCGGCCAGCTACGAGACACTGCGTGGCTGCGAGACCCGCACCTGGGCGGCCTTCCGGCTGCTGGGCGGCAAGAACTTCGACGCCGACCGCTACATCGACTTCGCCGCCGGCGAGAATCCGGCCAACAAGATGCCGCTGACCATCCGGCCCGACAGGAAATTGACCGTCAAGGATGTCGCCGACGCCCAGCGCGACCACTTCGAGGGTACCCCCTTCGATTTCTCGGAAGATGCCGGTGCCGGTGAATTCCGCCGCCCCTACCGCTGGCGCCCGATGGGCTTCGAAGTGGACGGCAAGGAATATGAGTTCGAGCGTTCCGCCGCCACGCAGCAGACGGGCTTCTGGTTCGTCGCCCAGGCTCGCGGCTGGCTGCCCGACGAGATCGGCGCCCTCAACTGGTTCGGCGTCGATGACTCCGCCACCAGCGCCCTGACGCCCATCTATGTCTGCACGAAGAAGGTTCCGCAGAGCTACGCCGTCGGCAACGGCGACATGATGACCTGGAGTGAGACCTCCGCCTTCTGGCTCTTCAACCGCACCACCCACCTGGCCTACCTGTTCTACGACCGCGTGGCGCCCGAGCTCCGGGCGGCCATCGACGCTTTCGAGCACGAGAGCCAGACCCTGGTCGGCGAGATGGACGCCAAGGCCCTCAGGATGATCGAGGCCGGCAACAAGCCCCAGGCCGTCGATGCCCTGACCGCCTTCTCCCTGGGCCGGGCCCAGCAGCTGTTCAACCAGTGGAAAGACCTCGGCAACCGCATGCTGGTCAAATATATGGACGGCAACATCAAGCAGACCAACGACGACGGCAGCTTCAAGGACAACGGCAGCGGCCGCGGCATCCCCGCCTCACCGCTTCACCCGAAGTTCCGCGAGCGCTGGCTGAAAGCCATCGCCCCGGATATGGGCAAATGAAAAACAAAAAAGAACGGAGGCCAGTCAGTCTCCGTTCTTTATAACAGTCGTTTAAACTTAAGCTTCCGCCTTCGGCATCGGAACAACCGACACGAAAGACTTGTCGCCTAATTTCTTCTTGAAGGTCACCACGCCATCCACCAGGGCGAAGAGCGTATGGTCTTTACCCATACCGACGTTCTCACCCGGATAGTGGACAGTACCCCGCTGACGGACGAGGATATTGCCGGCTTTGCAAATCTGACCACCGAACAATTTGACGCCCAAACGCTTGCTTGCGGATTCACGGCCGTTCTTCGAACTACCTACACCTTTTTTGTGTGCCATAACTTGTTCTTTTTTAAATGGTTAATTAAGCAATTCCCTCGATCTGGAGTTTCGTCAGATACTGGCGGTGGCCGTTCTTCTTCTGATAGCCTTTGCGGCGTTTCTTCTTGAAGATGATCACCTTGTCCGCTTTGCAATGCTCGATGACGGTAGCCTTGACGGCTGCGCCTTCGACGTACGGAGCACCGACCTTGACGTCACCCTCGCCCGCGAGAAGCAACACCTTGTCGAAAGAGAGGGCCGATCCGACCTCGGCAGCCTGACGGTTGACGAAGATCTGCTTGCCCGCTTCCACTTTGAACTGTTGTCCTGCAATGTCTACGATTGCGTACATAAACTAAATTTTAAAAAATTTACAACCGTAAGCGGATAGTCTTCAACTATCTCTTAATCACTAGCTTAACGATTTTCTATCATGCTTTTAGGGATGCAAAGATAAACAAATAAATTTACCCGGCAAAATTTTCTTCCCGAACTTTTTTTCCTCTCGCAAAGACAGTTTGCACATTTAGATCCTGATCGAAAACGATAAGGTCAGCATCACAACCGGCTGCAACCCGTCCTTTGCGCGTCCAGCCCAGTTCCCGGGCCGGTGTGGTCGTGACCAGTCGCAAAGCTTCGGACAGCGGCAACACCTTCTGTCCTACAAGTTGCCGGAACTCATTCAGATTGCCGTCAACCGGTCCGGTTCCATAGCTTTCTTCTCCCGTTACTGGATCCGTACGACGGATTCCGCCATGACCGTCTGTCGAAAAACTGATCCGGTCGAGCGGCACGCCATTTTCAAGGGCCAAGCCGACCGCCCGCCAGGGATCCGTAAAACGGGATCCGCCTGTCGTAATGTCGAGGTTACCACCCAAACGGGCAAATTCCTGACACTGTGCGAACAGATCAGGATGACGGGCACAATGCGTAATCGAAATATGCGGTACCAGCCGCGGTCTCCTCTGTGCAATAGAAAGAATGGGATCGATAAAAGTATCCAGAACGCCAAGATGAATATGCAGTATCCCGCGCTTGCCGGCAACCATACCTCCCCTGCGGACCTGTGTCAGCAGACGGACGATCTCCATTTCCGACGGAAAGGAACCGCGGTCATCACTGAGAGCAAGTTTACACCCGACCACTTTATCAATCAGTATGACGTCCCGATCCACACTTCCGGTCAACGTCTTTGAAGGAAAAGCATACGATCCGGTCAGCATCCATGCCGTCATCCGGGCATCCAGGGCTTTTACTTTTGCATAAAGTTCATGGAGGCTTTTCAGCACCCCGTCCGTGCCAAGCAGACCGATAACCGTGGTGGTTCCGACGCCCAACAGTTCATCGGCCGAGACAGCCCTAGCATAGGAAGTAAAACCGAACTCGCCGCCGCCGCCCGTCACATGGACATGCTTATCTATAAACCCGGGCGTGACAATTCGCCCTTCTGCATCAAAAAACGTATAATCCACACCTGTCAACGAAAGACGGCTGCCTATCGACTCAATCCGTTCGTTGGCAATCAGGATATCCTGTATGCCCAGATGTTCCGGCGCATACAAATCAGCATTTCGAATGAGGGTCAGCATGGTGTCACTCCCGGCAGGCGGCTACCCGCCCGATAAGTTTGTAGTAAGTGGACTTCCCCATCTGACCGGTCTCGTCTTTGTGAGCGATTACCATATTAAGCCGAGGCAGCACGGTAAAATACTGTCCACCGAGACCGGTGGCCGTATAGCCGCCTTCATAGACGTCCGGATCATAACCGGAAAATTCTTTGCAGAAAATCCACCATAAATAACCATAATCGAATTCTTTCGTCAAACGGGAGGCAGGGTGCATTTCAGCACGGGGAGTCACCACCGAAGTCGTCCGGGCAACCCAATCCTCACTGACGACCTGCCGTCCGTTCCACACACCTTTGTTCAACATCAGGTAGGCAATACGTGCCATATCCCGGGTCGAAAGCCAGAAATGGTAGGCCGGGAATTTCGAATAGGATGCGTTGCCCGATTTGCGCTGCCCGGACAGATAGTAATCCTGCAAGCCGATGGGAATGGCGATATCGTCGCGGAATATCTCATAGATGTTCTTCCCCACCTTCATTTCCAGGATGGCGCCTGCCGCATTGAAATCCCAGTTGTTGTAGAGATAATACGTACCCGGTTCCTGACTGCCCCGGGGCGGAGCGTATGCGTGGTCGTCGCCGTCGTTCGAAGGCATATGATAGACACCCGAACGTGCCGTGATAAGATGGCGGACTTTTGCTTTCTTCTCGATCGGGAGCAGGACACCGTCGGTCGTAGCCGGATCCTCATCGATACCCAGGTCTTCCAGCGTAGCTTCCAGGTCGATGGTTCCGTTCTCCACATATTTGCCGTACATCATCGAAAGGAGGCTCTTGCGGCAGGAAGCGATCTTGACCGTATCGGCCAGCGTACGGTTGCCTCGGACATACTCATAAATGACCTTTCCGTCGACCACCACCATCATACTGGTGGTCGAGAGATTCTTCTCGATGTATGCGGTCAGGTCGGCGAGTTTGGCGGAACTGTACCCTTTGCTCTCCGGCGTCGCCTTTTCCCACTCAAGACCCGGATAATTGCTGTAATACCAGTTTCCCGTAATCTCAAGGATCCGCTCGTTGAGGATGACCGAGTGGCCGCCCGACAGCGAATTCGGGAAAGACGGATAGTTGTGGCAAAGCGTGACAGTCTTTCCGTCCTTCTCCAGAACATACTCCATCCGGACCGGTTTCCCCTTGATTGCGGCCGGGAGCGTGGCAATGCGGACCGTCTGCCCGGCAGAGGAAAGGATAAAGGAACCGTCGGTCGAATAGGAAACGGAGTTGGAGACCACCCCCGGAACGGCTGCCGTCAGCGAGCCATCTTTCAGGTCGAGCAGCCCGTCACCGGAAAGCACCGCACCATCGTTGGCATACGCCGTGATGCTCTTGACGGAATACCCTTCATAGGCTGGATTGGACGTGGACAATTCCACGACCAGCTCCGCCGAGATCCTTTCCATCGGGCAGCCGACAGTCTGTTCCTTGTCGTTTTTGGGCGTAAATACCGTCTTTCCGAAAAGGATGGGACCGGTACTGCCATTCTGCCGCGAAGGGACCGTGATACTGATCTTCGCGTCTTTCTGCAAATCGTATCCGGACCTGTAGGGAGAATACACAGCCAGGTCGTAGGTATGCCCGCTCACCAGATTGTAAAAGGTGACTGCGCCGTTCCCGTTCGAGCAGGTCGTTTTCAGGTTGATATTCGAAGGAACGGCAGTCCCGTTTTCGAAGAGGAAGGCACCCGCCTCCGTAATACTATCCATCCCGGTCACCGTAACCGGAACCCGCTGGACCTGTCTCCCCTCCTCCCCGCAGGAGGAAAGGGAGATCGGTCCCAACAGCAAAGTCAGGGTAAACAGAAAAGCATTCATATTAACACTTCGCTTCATACAAGCCCTTTATTGGTTCTTGACGCAACGCACACCCGTCGCATTGCCCCGGTTGAAGGAGCTGGTGGCAACGGACGAACTGGACGCCATCACATAATTCGCATTGGCCTCCTTCGTGGCATTGATGGAATTGATCCAACTGAAATGGCGCCGGCCCAGACTGACCAGACGGCCGTTCTTACGGGCCCGGTCGCCATTGGAAGGCCACCATACACCGTCGAGCGTGGAGCCCAGCGTGGTTTCGATATCCATATTCGCCTCCAGGCCCTCTACGATGGCTGTGCCTTCAGCTTCCGTCGGAACGTGCCATCCATAAGGGCAGGGATCGGCCGCTGCCGTCCAGGTCGCGGCGGCGCCGCCCGGCGTATCGCTCCAGGTCTGGGTGCTCAGGAAAGTCGTCGGGATTGCACAGGCAGCCTGTGCCGTTGCGGCAACCGCCGCATCGGACACATTCCACGCGACCGCAAGGTCGGCATTGACCGTCGTGACCGCCGTGGCTTCCCCATTCAACTCGGCTTCACTCTGGACTTCCTTGTCTTCCGCATACGCGCCAATTATGTTCGGACCCGGGAATGCATCTTTCCGTCCCCACTGATAATAGAGACCGTTCGCACCCGGAATGCCGGGCGTGGTGCCGGTCGCGCCGAGCAGGCGATCCAATATCGTCACGCCGCCACGGGTCTTTTCCATACCTGCGAGCGAGGTGCCCGCTGCCCAGATATGCCAGCTCCACAGAATCGATCCAGTATCATCGACATAGGCAACGACCGCGTTGCCCGGTACGGAAGCGACTTCGACATACATCGTAGTGCCCTCCGGAATTCCCTCAGGGATACTTCCGTCAGCTGCCTTGGCGGCGAAAGAATAGACGCCCGGCGCAGCGACCACATAACAGTTGGCGCTCTGCGTACCGCCGGCATCCAGATTCGTGGCATCCGCAATCTTCATTGTGGATGCGCGCGAAACGACACTTGTCAGGGATTCCCCCTCCGACCAGACGATGGCCCCGTTTTCCTTGGGGCTGCCCTCTTTGTAGTCCCGCACGCAGCGCACGCCCGAAGCGTTGCCCCGGTTGAAGGAACCGGCCGGATTCAGGGTCGAAGCCGTGACGGTTACCGTATATCCGCTGTTCCCGTTAAGGGAATTGATCCACGAGAAGTGGCGGCGGCCCAGGCTCAGGAGACGGCCGTTCTTACGGGCACGGTCGCCGTTGTTGGGCCACCAGAAACCGTCGATAACGGAACCGAGCATGGTTTCCGTATCCATTCCGGCAAACGGCGTACTGGCTGCCACGCCCAGAATGGCCTTGGCCTCTTCGAGCGAAGGGACGTGCCAGCCGTACGGACAGGGATCGGCTTCCGCCGTCCAGGTCTCAGCCTGGCCGCCCGGCGTATTTGTCCAGGTCTGCGTGGAATTGAACGTCGTGGGAAGTGCTGCCGCAGCCTGAGAACTCGGCATAACGGCTTCCTCTACCACCCAGTCGGCGGCGATATCCACATTGACCGCAGTAACGGCCGTCGCTTCACCGCCCAGGACCTCTTCACTCTGTGCCTCCTTGTCTTCCGCCCAGTCGCCGATCATATTCGGACCGGGGAACGCGTCTTTACGGCCCCACTGGTAATAGAGTCCGTTTGCCTTCGGATTGCCTGCCACCGTACTGGTCGCACCGAGCAGACGGTCGAGCATCGTGATCTCGCGTTCGATACCGTCTTCGGCCGTGCTCGTCTTGACGAACGCCATACCGTCCAGCGACGTCTCACTCGCCCAGATATGCCAGGTCCACAGAATCGCCTCCGTGACAGGATCGACATACGCGACGACCGCATTGCCGCCCAGCGAGGCAATGTTGACATAGATGACAGTACCTTCCGGAATTCCGGCGGGATACACGCCCAGCGCATTCTTGGCGAAGAAGCTATATATTCCCGTCGCACTGACGACATAACAGTTCGCGGATTGCGTACCGCCGGCATCCAGGCTGACCGCACCGCTCATTTCATTGGTGGAAGCCTCGGAGACAAAACGCTCGATGTCGGAGCCCTCCGACCAGACAACCGCCGCATTGCTGGGCGACTTGACCCGGAACCGCGGTTCGGTCAGGTTGAAATCACCGGACTGCTGCGGGAGCAGCATCCACTCGCCGTTCTGGAATTTGACTACGCCTTTGAGCGTACCACTTCCTTCGGGAACATCCGAAGACGCCAGAGAAGAGGAAGGATCGATATAGACCGAAACCGTATCCTTTCCAATGTTCTGGAATTTGACGGTACCGGCCATTTTATTGCCCAGCTCCTCGTCGATACACTGGAACCCGCTGAGGGCCACATACATCGACTGAAGATTTCCGCTGCGGAACTGGGCCGTGGTCGCCGTTGCAGGCGCAAAGGCCTCCGTCCCGCCGTTCTGGGCGAGGAATGACGCATCGGGCAGGACAATCGTATGCATATTGTCGCTGACCAAAATCTCGACTCCGTCAAGATTGAGAAGGACTTTCTCGCCGAAGCCGTGGGAACCGGCACCTTTGATCCGGATGCCGGAACGGGGATCGGTGTCATCCTGGACGACCAGTACGTCGGAGTCATAGTTGTCCGTCGTACTCATAACGACCGATGGGATCGTAACCTTGAAATGGATAGTCCCGGAACTGATATCCTTCATTTGCCCGATGGAGAGCACACGAAGGCCGTCGACCGAGATCTTCTCGCGCAAGGCGTCCTCATTGTTGCATCCGCCGGCCAGGCACAGGACAGCGCCCAGCAGGAGAATGGAAACTCTGTGTACTATTTTCATATTGATAAGATTATTGCCAATTAAAGATAAAATGGAAAGAAAGCAGGGCCAGGGCTCCTGCGAGCATCGGAATCAGGTTCCGCCGGGCCAGTTCGACCGGCGAGACACCCGTCATTCCTGCGATGGCCACATTGACCGCGGCAATCGGCGAAGCGGACCGGCCCATTCCTGCGCAGAGCTGGATCGGAAGGATCATCGCCAACGGGGATGCGCCGAACATTTCCGCGATGCCGGGAACAAGCGGACCGAACGAGAAGAAAGCAGCATTGCCGCTTCCCATCAGTACGGCCGACAGGAACAGCGTGGCCGCCATCAGGACTGTTACGGCGGCAGCTCCGAGCCCGAGCCCGGTCGTTCCGTCCACCAGAAGCCGGATGAAATCGAGGGCATTCAGGCCGACGGCAAAGACTTCCGCCGCCACGATCAGTGTCACCACCGATGAAAACACGGAGCCCATACCGTCCCAGAAGCTTTTGAGCGTATCGCAGCTCTTCCGGATATTCCGCTGGTACAACAGCAGGAATACGAAAACCACCGCGACACAGACCAGCATGGCCACGGCCGCGTTGATTTGCGTGTCGAAAAGCCCCAGATACTTGGAAAAGACCACCAGGAGGACAAGGGGCAGGACAGGGAACGCGGCGAACCAGAGCGGAACGTCAGGCCGCTGCGCCGACTGAGCCTGCACTTCGTAGATATGTTTCCCAGCCGTCAGATCCTTTTTGTCGTAATAGCGGCTCGTAAAGTAGTACGCTGCCATCACGACGACGGTCGTCAGGCCGACGAGGAAAAGCTGGTGTCCCACGAAATACTCCACAAGATCCATCCCGATGAGTTCCGAGGCACGCAAGCCATTGGCCGAACCCGGACCCATATCGAACATCGTTGCGGCTGAAATCACGGAAAGGGCCGTCAGCCGGCTCACGCCGAGTCCGATCAGGATCGGATAGAGCGTGGATGCCAGCAGCAGTCCGAGACCGGATGCGGAAGGTATCGGAAGATACAGCAGCATCCCGATCGGAATCACCGCCACCGCCGCCAGATAGGGTTTCCCCTTCAGGAAAGCCAGCGGCCGCGTCGCCAGATACACCATTGCATCCGTCGCTTTGATACGGTTCATCAGGGCAACGTATCCGCCGATCGTCATAATCATAAAGCCCAGCCTTACTATCGATTGCTGGAACTTCTCCTCAACACCCCTGAAGAGGTCGAAGAAAAAGGAACCGGTGCCCTTCTCCACGCCGACCGGCGTAATGCCCAGGGCGGCCGCAACGGCAATCATCACCAGACCCATCGCCAGAAGCAGGGTCGGCGGATTGACTTTCTTGAGCAGCAGCCAGGCAGTCAAGCCGATGAACACGCAGCAAAGGATGATCTCCAGGACGGTCATGATCAATAGCTCGGATAACCCGGATTCTGTTTAATCTGTACTTCCGTATTGGAGTCGATGAACACCTTCGGAATGGCGAACAGAACAGGCGTATCATACACTTCCATGCCGTGCGAAACCGTCGTATAGCCCCATTCGTTGACACCGTCCACCTGTCCACAGACTTCATTGAGCCTGCGAACCCGCTTCTTGAAATAATTGTCCACGTCACGCTCATCGCCCCCGTTTTCCTGGCTGACGCGGATCAGCGTATGGCGCCGCTGCCCTTCGCAGAGAAGTTCGCGGGCCCGTTCATCGAGAATGAAATCCATATCCACCTGGTCGGCCGTTATGAGCGAGACACCCGCACGGGCGCGGATCCGGTTGATCCACTGTGCAGCGGCACCTTTGTCGCCATTTTTCATCAAAGCTTCCGCATACAGGAGATAGGAATCGGCCAGGCGGAGATAGGCGATGTTCAGGTAGTCCGGATCATCCGACGCAAGTTCGAAATTGGAATGGACGTAATCCCACTTCTTGACAGACGGCAGCGAATAGTTCTTGATCGTTCCTTCCGACGTGGCGAACATCGCCTTGGTCGGCTCCAGGTTGATCAGGGGATTCCCGTTTTTGTCGAGGACCTCGTAAACCTTGTTGTTCCTGTCCAGGAAATAGACGGTTTTGTACACGGAATACTGGTCATAACGGATGTCTTTATCCTGCTGGCCGTCCCACTCATACAGGCGCCACGCCCCGATGGGAACGGCCAGACGCGCATTGCCCTTGCCGCCATTGAGCGACCAGAACAACTCGGTCGTCTTGCCCTCATAGTCGGGATGCGTCAGGCCGGAAACACCGGAAAGCAGCGAATAATAATTCTTGAACATATTCCGGATACGACTTTGTGAAGTAGAACCGTAGGGATAGGTCTCGACTTCCCCGTTGAGGAAAGAATAAAGCACTTCGTAATTTCCTTCGGTATAGAGTGGACTGCGGAAAATGTCGATGAAGCAGTTGCCCGGATTGGCTGCATTCGAGCCAAAACGTGCTGTCATCAGATGGTACGGAGAATTCTCGCAAAGTTCCCTGAGCACGGCCACCGCCTCACCATAGCGGCTCATCGCCATATAGGTTTCCGCCAGATAGTGGCTGGCAATGGCCCGGTTCGGCTTGGTGTTGTTCCCGTCGGTCCGCCAATCGAGATGCTCGACACAATACCTGAAGTCATCAATCATCGCCTCACGGACTTTCTCCACGGGATCACGATTCCAGTTGGTACGATAATTCGAACCAGTGATTTCATCGAGACTCAACGGCACATCGCCATACGCATAGGTCAGATGGCGATAGGCCCAGGCTCGGAAGAAACGGGCTTGAGCGATGATGGACTGACGACGGGCCTCCCGTCCTTCGGCCGTTGCAGCTTCCCAGTCCACATCAGGATCATTTTCCGCCCGGTTGATGATCATATTGCTGACGTTGATGATGGTGTACATGTTGCTGAACGTCTCGCTGAACACCTCGCCGTCCGTATCTTGTACAATCATATTGGGCCAGTTGAACCAGCGCGCCGTGCTGATGCGCTGATTGCCGAAATACAGGTCGGAACCACCGTTGAAAACGGAATTCGGCGTAATGGATGTATTGCTGTACTTGCAGTGTTCGTTGCGCATCAATCCCCGCTGTGCGGAAATCATGCTGTAGAAGCCGGAATAATTGACAAGAAGGTTGTCGGCATACATCTCATCTACGGGATGCTCCGTCAAAAATTCCGTATTGCAGGAAGCCGCAGCCAATATCAGGGACAGGATGGCTAAATGGGATATTATCTTTTTCATAAGCTTGTCGTACTAAAAACTAAGTTTGACACCGAACGTACAAGAACGGATCTGCGGAATCGAGCGCTGCCGTCCGGAAGAACCCACGAATTCGGGATCAAGTCCCACCCATTTGGTGAGTGTCAGCAGATTCTTGGCATTCGCATAAAGCTCAATCCTGTTCAAATGCAGCTTTCCGACTACTTTGTCGGGGAGCCGGTAAGCAAGGGTGACATCTTTGATTTTGAAGAAATCGGCACTCCGGTAATACTGCATGCCCATCGGATTGCTGACGCCATTCCGCGTGCAGGAAGGGTACTCGTTGATCGGATTGGTTTCCGACCAGAACGGCCGGTTATACGTATTCGTGTTATAGGTCTCACGCGAGGGAGAATACATATAGTTTGGCGAGAGAGATCCGTACCGGCCGGTCATATAGATGGAGAGTGACAAGCCTTTATAGCGGAAGGTGTTCATCAGGCTTGCATTGAATTTCGGTTCCCGGGATCCAAGCACCATTTGATCGGCTTCCGCCGTGATCTGGCCGTCACCGTTGAGATCCTTGTAGCGTACATAGCCCGGCTGCGAATGCAAGGGCGTATGTTCATTCGTCTCCCCGATCTGGTAGATTCCGTCGAACACATAATCATAATAGCAGTTCGCCGGCCATCCGAGGAAATAGCCTGAGGCAAGATCGTCGATGGGATTTCCGGCCTCGTCATATAGCCCGACATCCACCAGTTTCGTCCGGTTCGCGAAGAATGTAAGCGCGGTCTCCCAGGAGAAATTGCGAAGACTGACATTTACGGACGTGATGCCCAGTTCAATACCGTATGAATGAGTTCGTCCGGAGTTTTCCCAGATACTTGTCGCCCCGTTGATGGAAGGAATTGTCTTCTGCAGCAGCAGGTCCGTCGTCCTGGCGTCGTAGAGGTCGAGCGTTCCGTGTATCCGGTCTTTGAACAAACCGAAATCCAACCCGAGATTGACCGATTCCGTAGTCTCCCAGCCCAGTTCAGGGGACTCCAGTTTCGTGGGATAATAGCCATACGAAGTCGCCATGTCATCTTCAAAATAGTTGCGTGTACTCAGGGTCGGGAGTGTGGCATAGGCAGAAATGGCTTCATTGCCGTTCCGCCCCCAGGAAAGACGAAGCTTGAACTGATTGAATATCTGATCGAACGAAGTATTTTTTGCCCAGGGTTCATTGGTCACGTTCCAGCCCAGCGCAACGGAAGGGAAAACACCGTATTTGCGCCCCTGTCCGAAACCGGAAAAACCGTCGCGGCGGACCGTTGCTGTAAACAGATAGCGGGAATCATAACTGTAATTGGCCCGGAACATCTGTGAGACATGATTCTCGGAGTTTTCGCTTGAACTGCCGGTCAGCGAAGAAGCTTTGTTGGGCTGCCAATAGCTCAGGAAGTCATTCGGAAAGCCTACACCTGTCATCGAGTAAACGATTGTCTGCTCGTGCTGCGCGGAATACAGGGCGGTCAGGAAGACCGTATGCTTTCCGAACTGGCGGTTGTAGTTGAGCAGATTTTCGATCAGCCAGTTCTGTGCATAGGTATTCGTGACGGATAATTCTCCGCCATTGCGCGAACCCGTAAACGTATCGGTGCCAGCATAATTCTGCTGCAGGCGGGAATCATAACTGTAGTTGGTGTTGAGCTTATAGCTCAAACCCTTCACGGGGAAGGTGACATCCAGTGCATTGTTGGTGATGATCGTCCGCCGGATGTTGCTGTTCAACTCGTTGATCGGGCTCAGCGGGTTGGCCATATCCGTCGTGCTTTCCCAGGTCACAAGCCGGAGGCTTCCGTCAGAATTGTACGCCTGCGCCAGGGGATTCATATAATAAGCAGCCGCAAAGTCGGCGTTGTTGCCGCTGCGATCCACATAGTTATATTGCGTATTGGTAGTGAATTTCAGCCACTTTCCAAGTTTCTGCTCGAAATTGATTCGGCCGGACAGTTTCTTGAAATCATCCCCCTTGGCAATACCCTGGTTATCGGTCAGGTTGAAGGAAAAATAATACTGATTGTTCTCATTCTTGCCTCCGACGGACAGATTGTGGTTCTGGTTGAATCCATTGCGGAGAGCAAGTCCCACCCAGTCCACATAATTCTGGCTGAGAAAGGTATTCCGCTCGGTCAGCGTAAAATCGCCCACGGCGATGTTCTTGTAATAATAGAACGTATCCCCGTCCATCATCTCAGGCAGATTGACAGCTTCGGCCAGCGTCACGTAGCCGTGATAGTTCACGCGAGGTTTCGAGCCATCCCCCTTCTTGGTCGTAATCAGAATCACGCCATTTGCGCCACGGGCGCCATAGATGGCTGCAGAAGAAGCGTCCTTGAGCACTTCGACCGACTCGATGTCATCGGGATTGAGTTCCGACCAGCTGAAATAGTAAGGCGATCCGTCAAGGATGATCAGCGGTGAATTGGAAGCATTGATGGAATTGCTGCCCCGAATCGTCGTAGAGTTGTTCGATCCCTCCGCATTGGAACCGTATAATTCAACATTCAGACCGGGTACGGAGCCCTGCAGCACTGAAACCAGGTTCGGCGCCGGACGTTCCTCGATCAAATCCTTGTTGAACGAAGCTACGGCTCCTGTCACGTCGCTTTTCTTCTGGACACCGTAACCCACTACGATGATCTCATCAAGGACTTCGCTATCCACGGACATCTGGATGTCAATCCGACTTCGTGCGTTGACAAAAACCGTCTGGGATACCATACCGATGCACGTATAGGTAATCTGGTCGCGGGAAGATGCCTTGATGGAATAGGCGCCATTCGCATCCGTTGTCGCATAAAGACCAGACGAAGTGTCATGGACCGTCACTCCGACCAGCGGTTCTCCCTCCGTATCGGTCACCGTACCGGAAACCAGATTTGCAAAGGAGGCATCTTCCTCCAGTTTGCGGATCACAATGTTCTGATGTACAATCTCATAAGTCAGCCCTAAACGACCGCAAATTTCATCCAGGGCCTGGTTCAAGGTTACATTGTTCATCGAGCAGGTCAGGTCGGGCACGCCGGCAAGCACTTGCTTCTGATAAACGAAGGAGTAGTTCGTCTTGCTTTCCAGATCCTCCAGGACCTGGACGACGGGCGTATCCTTATACTGGAGATTGAGCGTCGGCGACTGTCCCCACAAAGGAGTGAGGAACAGGAGCAGAACGCCTGTGAGTCCCGTCAGGAATAGTTTGTTTTTCATCGATCGGTAATATGTGGTTTTAGTTGTTTCTGGAAATCAATATCCTGTTCCCTTCCACTCGAAAATTGAGATTGCCGCTCTTTTCCAGGATGTCAAGCACCTCCCCGAAAGTACCATAGCGGGGGACCCGTCCCATGAAAACGGTATTTGCGACCTCTTCATTTACAAACCCGTATGAGAAATCGTACCAGCGGCTGAGTTGCCGCATGATCTGGTCGAGCGTCTGGTTCTCGAAAACGAACATTCCGTTGCGCCAGCTTGTCACGACTTCCGGCTTGACCAGTTGCACGGAAGTGGAAAAGTCCGCTTTGGCAAAGACAGCCTGGTGGCCCGGAGTCAGGATCAGTTCGGAAGAACGGGCGTTTTCCGGTCCAATGGAAATGCTCCCTTCAACCAATGTCGTGAAAACAAATTTGTCTTCCTCATAGGACATCACGTTGAACTCCGTCCCATGTACCCGGATCACCTGGCCGCCGATCTTTACAAGGAACGGACGGCTCTCTTCGTGCGAAACTTTGAAATAAGCTTCTCCCGCCAGTTCCACCTCACGGCCTGCATGGTCGAAATGTTCGGGATAACGAAGGGATGATTCGGCATTCAGCCACACTTCCGTCCCGTCTTCAAGCGTGATATGGAACTCACCGCCCCGGGGAATCTCAAGCTTGTTGATAGCGACACGATCCGCCCGTTCCCGCCGGCTGCGCACATCTTCCACGGCTGACACGGTGCGAAGGGCCGCATCATTGTCAGAGGGATCGCTGCCAAGGACGACGACTTTCCCGTCTTCTGTCAGCAGTTTCGCCCGAGTCTGGCCCGGATGGATGGAATTCATGTACTCCCGGGTCTGATAAGTCGCATACAAATCCTTGTATTTTTGCTCACTCCGCCACAGCGCGAACAGGGATAATCCCAGAAGCAAAAGAAACATCGCGGCGGAGGCGGCAAGCAGGATCACCCTGCGTTTCCGCTTCAAGGCGCGGATGCGATATCGCATCGCATCACGGGGCCCATCCGTGCCGATAGAACGCCATAGTCGATACTCTTTCTGGATACGGGTTGCATCTGAAAGCGATTTCCAAGTTTCTTCATTGGCTGGATCCTTCTTCCGCCAGGCATCAAGCGTCTGCTGCTCCTCCGGGTCCAGCGAGCCGGACAACGACTTGAACAACAAATCCGAAATACGATCAAGTTCCATACAATATAGACAACGTTATATTATAAAACGCAATTCCTTTCGAAAAGGACATCTGTCCTTTCGTTATTTTTAAAAAAAATAGTTAACTTTGCTATATGGCTGTCAGAACCTTATATACGGATTTCAAAAGCGGGAAAATGGACTTGTTCTATCGTGACTTCTACCCCGCTCTGATTGCTTTTGCCATCCACGTCCTTGGTTCAAAGTATGCCTACCTTGCAGAAGATTGTGTCCAGGAGTCCATCTATAAGACCTATCTGGCCAAAGACAGGATCGCAGACGAATCTTCCCTAAAATCCTACCTTTACACGGCTGTCCGCAACCGGGCGATCGGGATCCTCAGGAAGGACAACTCCCAAAACAACTATCTCAAGCAATTCGAGACTTCAGAGCAGGACATATTGGCGGAACTGATTGAACGGGAAACGATGCGACGACTTTTCGTTGCTGTTGATTCCCTTCCGGAACCCTATCGCCGCATCTTCGACCTGAGTTTTGAAGAAGGACTCAAAAACCGGGAAATTGCCGCAATGCTGGGAATTTCGGAAAGTGCCGTAAAAAAAAGAAAAGCCAGGATGCTGAACCTTCTCCGCAGCGCCATTGGGCAAAGCGAAGAAACAGCCATCCTGACCTTCATTGTCTGGATCCTTTCTCAGAACTCCTGACTCATCTGTCCATGTTTGAGCGCAATTTCGGCGAACAGGTTCTCCTTACCACACGTTCCGCGTAAACTCATCGACGGATTTGGCGAAGGCGGCGGCGGCGCGGAGGCGTTCGGCCTGCGTGTCGCGGTAAGAGTAGCGGAACTCGCACTGAATGGCGTCCACCACCCCGCCGCCGTAGGAGCCGTAGATGCGCGTCGTATAGCCGCCGTAGAAGTAGGGCGTGCTGCCCGGCGACAGGTTCTGCGGACGCGGCACGCATTCCAGGCCGTTCTTGTACAGAATGCCGCCGAAGGACTTCTCGCCGCGGAGCAACTGGGCAAAGCTCAGGCCGGCCTTGTTGGTCCGGGTCAGGTACGCAATGCTCGACGAAGCGGCGTATGTACCGCTATTGAGTTTCTCATCCGACAGGTTGAGCGTCGAAACCGTCAGCAGGTAGCCCAGGTCGATCTGCTCCGAATGGCTCTGGCCGTGGATGTCGAGCAGCAGGCCGTGGCCGTACTGCTGGGAGACCTCGCTGCGGGCCTTGGCCACATATTCGTGATAGGCATCGTATATCTTGCCCACATTTTCGTCTCCGGATGGAATGGCGTAGTTGCGGCGCCGGTTGAAGTCCACGTGGTTGCGCTTGATCAGGGCGATGATCATATACGGATGCTTCCCGGTCTGCTGGAAAAAGGCCTTGTCGATCTCGTCGGCCAGTTCGCGGGTATTGTAGTCCAGGTCCGTGGCAAAGTCGGGGTCCGGGCAGTTGGAAGTGTTGCGCAGCGTCAGGAAGGACTCCACTACCGTGCCGCCGTGCGGGACGGTCAGGATAATCGGGCAGTCGCCCTGCCGGTATTCAACATATTTCTCAATCTTGATCGTCTGCATCTGTTCCTGCTTGTACCTTTCGATCTCCTCCGGCGTGAGATGGCGCGGGCCATCGTCGGGCCGGTGACAGGCCGCAAAAGCCAGCACGGCAAACAGCAGACAAGTAAACAGTCGGTTTATTTTCATTTCTCCCCTATTATTCCAGGTTTCTGACATCCCATCCCCAGATCACGTCACCTTCGTGGACGAACAGCACTTCGAACGACTTTCCGCTGGCGCGGTCCGTCACGTGGTAGCGGGCGACCCGTTCCGTGCCGCCTGCTTGTTCATACGGTCCCAGGTCCAGCGCCGGATACTGTCTGGCAGGATCATCAGGAGCCATACCGTTGACGCTCCGCTCGTGGACGGGCTCGCCGGCGACAAGACGCTGCAAATTGCGCTCCACGACCGCCATCAGGCCGGGATGGGAGAACGGATCCGTGTCGGCGGCGGCAGCGGGCGTAAATGGCACCCGGCCGCCGTTTTCCGCGCGCAGGGCGCGCATCTTGTCGGCGTAGGCCTTGAACTGGCGGCGCAGCGCGGATGACGCCAGGCCTTCGCTCGTATAGAGCGAGACGCCCTGCGCACCGGCCCGGAAGGCATTGTCCATCTTTTCGAAGATGGCCTCCGCCGGTCCGCCGAGTTCGGTATCGAGCCCGCAGAAGAGCGTAGTGAGCGGACTCTTGTCGCGGTTGTTCATCACCGTGGCATCGTAGGCGAAGGCCGGGTCCTGCGTATAGAAATCCGTATAGACCATCGGGAAAACATAGTCGAGATCCCAGTCGTGGAAGCGCTGATACACCATAAATTCGGCAACCTTCTCCGTCGCGAACGGGGATGCCATCACCTTCTTGCCGCAGGCATGGGCTTCGTGCGCCATCCGGTTGGCGATTTCCGTGACCACTGCGCAGCGGAAGTGACGCCATAGTTCGTCGCGCGAGGGATCTTCCTTCGTGCGCGGATCATAGCCGTAGGAATCCATGAAACGCTTGAGCATCACCGGATGGTAGCCGAAATCATATTCCGGCATCACTTCGCCGTCCTGAAAGAGATTGTAATTGTAGGCCAGCGAGATCGGCAGCACGCCGTCCACCAGGCGGCAGTAGTCGAGGCAGACGCCCTCGATGCCGTCGATGGCACAGATTTCCCGGATCCGCTGCACCAGGTATTCCTGGACTTCCGGGACAGCCGGATTCAGGAACTTGTAGGAATTCACATACGCCTTGTGATCTGCCAGACTCTCCCCTTTCCGGTTCACGTCGAACCAGTCGGGATGGGCGGCCAGCATATCCGCCCGGTCTTCGTAGGGCGGATTGAGCGTCCAGACCCAGGCATAGACGGCGATGCCGTGCCTGTGGGCCATCTCGATATAGCGTTTGAAGGCTTCGGCCGACGGAGCGTGCAGCATCACGGCATCGAGACCGGCCTCCTCCATGTGGGCAAACGCCTTTTCCATATCCCGGCCCTCGTCTTCTTCCATCCAGGTCCAGAACATCGGCGGTGCCGGTTCCTCGATGCAATCCATCAGCAGATGGCGGCCTTCCGAGGGGATGTAGTCGCAATGATACTCCCACCAGAACACGCCGCCAAAGCCCATCTGCTCGACCCAGGCCATCTTGGCTGCAATGGAGCGGGCGTTGTCGGCCGACACGAAAGCCGAACGGTCCGGCGAAAAATAATACGGACACTGCGCCACATCGTCCCATTCCTCGGTCCAGCCGGCCTTCAGCAGGGCGGGTAGTTCGGGATAGAAGAAATCGCGGGCGTGGTCGGACAGGCGCTCGCCTTCCGGCAGCGTCTCGCCGGGAGCGACATCCCAGTAATAGTAGCCATAGCTGGCCAGCCCGATGTGGATCTTCTTCGGGTCGAAACGGCTCCAGTTGGCCGCATAATTCGCCTGGATGGCCGGCAGCGGCGTGTTGTGCGAAGGACGTTTGCCCCACCATCCGCCGCCCATGTCGTAATACATGATATTCACCCAGTCGGCGCAGGCGGACAGGGCGTCGGCCTCCTCCTGGGAATAGTTGTGCTCGCTGTTGAGCGCCGTGGTCAAACCGTAACGGCGGCCGTCCAGCCGGCCGAGACTGTCGAGGGCCGCGCGGACTTCCTGCATCAGGGCCAGATGCAGCTCTTTCGTGACGGTCCCTTCCCAGTCCAGTTCCACGCCGTCAAAGCCGTGATGGCGGGCTACGGCGGCCATATAGACGGCGAACTTCCCGCGACGGGCCGGATCTTCGGCGATCTTGATGAAACGGCTGCCGGAGAAAGACAGGAAGATCTGGTTCCCAGCCTCGTGGATCGTCGCGATGTATTTGTCGATCGTCTCCTCGGCATCATCGCCGTACCGGTGACTGTCCACCTTGTCGCGGAGGATGTCTGCCAGCGGCGCGTCGAACTCTTCCGGCTGCCACGAAGGCATCGCCTGGAAATAATAATACTGGTAATTCTTGAGTTGTTCCACGTTGAGTTCTTCCGGGACAAGCCGGGAATATGTCGAATACGTGGCGTGGATCAGAGCAGCCGGAGCCTCCTTTTCCAGCCGGCAGCCGGCGGCAAGCAGCAGGAGCAGGCTCAGGACAGCAAAGAAACGGGTTTTCATATTCAGGTTCAGGCAAATTACAGGATCAATAATTCGGATACCAGGCGGGAAGGACCTCGACGGGACCGTCCAGCAACGGCAGCAGGGCTTCGTTGACGAACTGTTTCTCCACGACGAAGCGGTAGAGGTACTTGCACAGCCAGGCGTCGGTGGCGGCGACATAGCCGCCCCAGCCGCGGACCAGGCCGTAGCTGTTCTCGATCACCCACTTGACGGGCTCGCCCGCCGCATCGAGCCGGACGCCGGCCACGGCGACCGCGTGGACCGAATGCGTTTCCACGCTGCGGACCAGCTCTTCCTTGTCCATCTGCGAGTGGATGCCCAGCAGGGAATCCAGGGCAAAGAGTTCCGTGTCGTAGATGCCTTCCGTCATCAGGTAGTCGTGCATCGTGTCGGCCGAGATGTAGAAGCGACGGCCGCCTGCGAGCGAGGCGACACCCATTTTCCGGATTTCGGCCATCGGTACGTTCAGGAAGCGCCAGTTGGCATATTCGTAGCAGTTGCGGCTTTCGGCCACTTCATACATCCGGTAATAGGGCAGCGTGGGGTCGTCCATAAAAATGGCGTAGTCCGCTTCCATATCGTGCAGGATGTACGTATCGCGGAAAGTCTGCGGCGTATAGTGCGCGACGGACAGGATGTGGCCGGTGCTGTCGCGCAGGGTCCAGTCGAATTCCTGCGGCGGTGTTCCCAGCGTGGCGACGAGCAGCCGGTAGATGTCGGCCAGCGCCGCCTCCTTCACCGCCGGGACATCTGCCTCTGCGGCCTCCCGCAGCTGCAGGCCGTAGCGCCGCAGAAGCCGGTTCACGGTCTTCATCAGCGAAACGTTGTCGGTGCTGCTGAAACGCTCCGGCATCACTTCCTGCGGGACCATCCCGTACTTGGCGATGATATGCGCCGCATTGGCGAAATGGCCGCCGTCACCGATCGGTTTGTTGAAAAGCCAGGTATTGTAGCGGCTCTCCATCGCTTCGTTCCGGTGGGCGATGACATTCTCCAGGCAGCGGTTCGATTTCTCAAGGATGTCGTAGAACTGGCCGTAGGTCTGGGAGAACTGGAAGGGTCCCATTTTGTATCGGTCGATCATCTCCGCGCGCAGGATGTTGAGCGTGGAGAAGAGCCAGCAGCGGCCCGACTCGTCCTGGTCGGTGATTCCCTTCGACGGAACGAACAGGGTACAGGCCGTGTCCATCGACGCGGCAACGGCCGCATTGAGCGAAGCCTTGTACAGGTCCTGCGACAGGAAACGGCCGGCGGTGCTTTCAGGAACGTCCCGCGCCGCTTCGGCAAGCCGCGCCAGTAGTTCAGGCGTGAGGGAGCCGTCCCGCACGGCATCCGGCGCCGTCATCAGGGCCTGCATTTCCGTACGGAAACGGGCAAAACGGGCCTCGGCTTCCTGATTGTATGCCCGGACGGCGGCCAGGTCAAACTGCTTCCGCATACGCTCGTCCAACGCCTTCCCGGCTTCGATTTCTACGGATTCCGCCTTACGGACAGCCGCCAGGATCGGCCGGAGCCGGCGGAAATCGATGTATTTGTCGGCTGCATCGCGGTCGGCCGGATGGACGTAGTGCAGGAGTTCCTCCGCCAGCAGATTGGCCGGAGCCGAAGCGGTCTCCGTCCCCGCATCGGGGAGCAGGAACGAAGGGATGTGCTCACCCGCCGCAACCCAGACCGGCACGGCATAGCAGCCCGGCGTATAGCCGATGGCCGTCCAGATAACGGAGGAAGCCGGATCATCGCCGGGGCCCACGCCCTCGATGCAGATACTGGAGACCGATGTTGTCCGCGGAATGAAATCCAGGTCGACCGCCACGCCGGCAGGAGCGGCCACAATCATGTCGGCGCCGAGCTCGGCATTGTAGAAACTGCGGCCCAGGCCGTCGATCAGGTCTTCCGGCGAGAACTTGCCGGTATGCTGCCGCATCAGGTAATCTGCCGTCTCATAACGGGCCATTCCGGACCCTTCGCCTTCCCGGCCGGATACAGAGAAATTGGAACGGACGAGCCAGCCGCCCGGTTCCACGTCGTAGCGGGTCACTTTCGTATCCCCTACCTCAAAGTAGGCGGCACCGCCCTGGGCGTCGGCCACACCGAAATTGGCCTCGACAGCCCGCGGACGCGGCCAGTTTTCCAACAGGCGCTCGAAATCCGCCAGCGTCCGGCAAGAAGACAACGCCTCGTTCATCACCTTGCTGTTGGCCCATTCCTCGTATTCCTGCTCCGCCAGGTTGTAGGAGGCGTTGTTCATAATGGCGAAGCCCGTCTCGTTGACACCGCCGAAAGCCCGTTTCCGCTGCTTGTCGGAGGCACTGAACACGGCCGTGTAAGCGTATTTCCCACCCGTCACGTGAACCAGCACATTGTGGGGATTGTCGGTATCGCGCTGCTTCCAGAGCAACGGCCGGCCGGATGCACTGGCGTCCGCCGAAACGATGGCGGTCGTACAGGCGCCGGCGCCGGGATCGCCGAGCACGAAGGCCAGGAGGGTCAGGAAAAGGAAGGAAAAGCGTCTCATTTTGTGCGGATTTTATACCCGTAATAGGCGTAATACATGATCAGCAGATAGAAGGGCAGACAGATCCAGTAGGCAGACTGGCTGCCGACGGCGTCCTTCAGGGCACCGAACAGGAGCGGAATCAGGGCGCCGCCGCCGATGGAAGCCACCAGCAACGAAGAGCCCTTCTTGGTGAACTTGCCCAGGTCGGTGATGGCCAGCGGCCAGATGGCCGGATACATCAGCGAGCAGGCCAGGCTCAGCAACGCCACACACCAGATGGATATCTGGGGCGGCGTAAGGACGATGGCCAGCGAATCGAGCACAGCGAGCCAGGTACAGGCCCTGAGGGCCGTCACTTGGGAAATATACTTGGGAATCAGCAGGATGCCGATTACATAGCCGACGGCCATTCCGATACCGGGAAAGACCGTGTACTTTTCCGGATTCGACAGGCCCAGATCCTGCGCATAATCGAGCACAGTGAGCAGCGCCAGGTTTTCCACGCCGACATAGACAAAGAGCGCCAGGGCGCCCAGCACCAGGTGCGGGAACTGCCAGATCGACTTCTTGCCGGCGGCATAGGGGCAGTCCGCCTCGTTTTCCTCGCCCTCCGCCTTGATTTCCTCCAGCGGGGCGAAGAGCGTCAGGACACCCAGCAGGACAACGGCCGCGATGATAATGAGGAACGGCTTGTCGAGGTCCCCGAGCGTCACGCTGTCGATGTTTTTGCGGGTCACGGCTGCGATGAAGACCGAGGGCAGACTCAGGGCCAGCGAATTGCAGATCCCCATGATGCTGATGCGCCGGGCCGCGCTGTCGATGGGCCCGAGAATCGTCACATAGGGGTTGATGGCGGCCTGCAGGATGGTGTTGGCCACGCCGCTCAGGAAACAGGCCAGCAGGTAGAGGGCGAAACTCGCCAGGTGCGCAGCCGGGATGAAGAGCGCGAAGGCGATGGCAAAGAGGAAGAAAGCCAGGGACATCGTTTTCCGATAACCGATCCTGGCAATGATGCCGGATGCCGGGAAACTGAACACCAGGAACGCGATGAACGTAGCGGCAATCACCAGATAGCTCTGCGAGGAAGTCAGGTGCAGGTTATTCTCCAGGAACGGCACGAAATAGCCGTTGATGCCGGTCGCAAAGCCGACCGTGAAGAACATCATGCCGATGAAGCAGAGCGGAATGACATATTTCCTGTCGCCGGCCATCGCTTATTCCTCCCCGTGAAAACGGATCAAGCCTTCCATCGGGGTGCGCAGCAGCGTACCCATCTGCATCCCGTAGCGGGCGACGACCGGTCGGAGCACATCCTGGAAATACCAGCCCACCGATCCCACGCAGTTGAAGGTATAGGACTGATAGTCCGGATAGAGCGAAATGATCTGCTCGAACAGCTGGCAGAAGGAATCCTCTGCCAGGTCGTGGAAATACGGAACGGCGATGTTTTCGCAGATCAGCCGGCCATATTGTCCGCAGAAGCGGTTCGGGAAGGGTTTCGTGTAGATGATGTCGATGATCTGGTCGCCGTTGTAAGGGACGGCTGCCGCGATGATGCGGCGGGCTTCCTCGGAGACCCGCCCGCGGACGTAGTCCACCAGCATCCGCTTGCCCATATAGGCGCCGCTGCCCTCGTCACCGAGGATGAATCCGAGCGAGTCGATGTTTAGCGTAATCTTCTCGCCGTCATACAGGCAGCTGTTGGTACCCGTGCCCAGGATGGCGGCAAAACCGGCTTTCCGGCCGAGCAGCGCCCGCGCCGAGGCAAGCAGGTCCATCGCCACGAAGGTCTCGGCCCGAGGCATGACCCGTGCGACAGCTTCCCGGACGAAGCCGTATTGGAGCTCCGTCACGCCGGCCCCGTAGAAATACACGTGGTCCACCGCCAGCGGATCGAAATCCGCCGGCAGTGCCTTCCGGATGTCGGCCACCATATAGTCGAGGGTGATGTAATTGGGGTTGTATCCCTCACTCTCGAACTGCGCGCAGACCGTTCCCCGGTCCAGCGCGCACCAGCTTGTGGTGGTGGCCCCGCTGTCGGCGATCAGGATCATAGCTTGCCCGCCTCCTTCAGGTAGGCCTCGGCTTTCTTGACCGTACCGGTCTTGACGATGATCTCCTTCACATAGTCATAGTCGGTGATGGACGGATTGCGTTCCATGAACATGCGAACGGAACGGTCCACGACCTTGTCGTTGATCAGCCGGACATTGACCATCCGGTTGCCTTCGATGCGGCCCAGGCGGATCAGGACGGTGGTGCTGATCATGTCGCAGATCATCTTCTGCGCCGTGCCGCACTTCATCCGCGTGCTGCCGGTCACATATTCGGTGCCGGTAATCACTTCGACGGGATAATCCGAATATTCCGAAATCGGTGACTGCGGATTGTTGACGAAACTGCCGGTCGGAATCCCATGCTCGCGGCAGTGCCGCAGCGTATGGAGGACGTAGGGCGTCGTGCCGCTGGCCGAGATACCGACCACGATGTCTTTCGGGGTGACGTGGTGCTTTTCCACTAGTGTACGCCACCCTTCCTCGATGTCATCCTCGGCCTCTTCCAGGGCCAGCACCAGGTTCTCCACGCCGCCGGCCAACACCGTCTGGATCATTTCCGGATCGATGCCGTAGGTGTTGGGGAGTTCCACTACGTCGAGGACCGAGAGGCGGCCGCCAGTGCCGCAGCCGACGTAAAACATCCGGCCGCCGGCCTTCAGCTGCTTTTCAATCGCCGTTATGAGCCGCTCCAGGTCGGGCAGCACCTTTTCGATGGCATAGGCCACCGTCTTGTCTTCATTGTTGATGTCGGTGATGATCTCCATCACCGATTTCTTTTCCAAGTTGTCATACTTAGAAGGCTGTTCCGTAAGTCTCATCTTGATATGCTGTTACATTCCAATTTCTGCAATAGTTCACGCCGGCGGCATCCAGGCGGGCGAAATGGCGCTCCATCCGCCGGGTAAAGCCGTCGAAATCTTTCTTGTGCCCGCGGGTCCAGCCCGCTTCGGCAATGGCCAGGGCGCGCGGGAAGGCCATGTACTCGGCACGCTCCGGCGTCTTGATGTATTCGGTCCACACAGTTCCTTCAACTCCCATGATGTATTGCTGTTCTTCTTCCGTCAGGACAGCCGGGACCGGTTCGTAGTCGTACACCACTTTCAAGGGGACCAGATGGCCCATCGAGATGGCGTCTTCGGTCGGATCGACCTGATAATAATCCAGATAATAGCGCTGGTAGGGGCACATCACCACATTGTGATGCTGCCGCGCAGCCGCGATGCCGCCCTGTTCGCCCAGCCAGGACATGACGGCCGCATTGGGGGCCAGCCCGCCCTGGAGTATCTCGTCCCAGCCGATGATGCCGCGGCCCTTGCTGTTGATGAAGCGCTCGATGCGGCGGATGAACCAGCTCTGCAGTTCCTCCTCATCCTTCAGCCCTTCGCGCCGCATCAGCTGCTGGCAGAACGCGCTGTGCTGCCAGTTGTATTTCGGGCACTCGTCCCCGCCGATGTGGATCAGGGGCGAAGGGAAAAGTTCCATCACTTCGGTCAGGACATCCTCCAGGAAGGCGAAGGTCTCCTCCCGCGGGCAATAGACGTCGCGGAAGATGCCCCATTTGGTCGCCAGCGAATGCTCCTGCTCGGGGAAGCAGCTCAGTTCCGGGAAACAGGTCAGCGCCGCGCGGGCGTGGCCGGGCATTTCAATCTCGGGCAGGACCGTAATATAACGCTCGGCGGCATAGCGGACGATTTCCCGGATTTCATCCTGGGTGTAGAATCCGCCGTGCGGGGTGCCGTCGTTAATGGGAGAATGCAGGTCGCCGACCACGGTATAGGGCCGTACGGAGCCCTTTTCGGTCAGCTGCGGATATTTCTTGATCTCGATGCGCCAGCCCTGGTCTTCCGTCAAGTGCCAGTGGAAGACGTTGAACTTGTGCATAGCCAGTTCGTCCAGATACTTCTTGATGAAATCCACCCCGAAGAAATGGCTGCACACGTCCAGATGCAGGCCCCGGTACGGGAAACGGGGTGCATCTTCGATCCGGCAGCACGGGATGGCGGCCCGCCCGGAAAAGCGTCCGGCAAAGACAGCATCGGGCATCAGCTGGAAAAGCGTCTGCAAGGCGTAGAAAGCGCCGTTGGGGGCCGAGCAGGTGATCGAGATGCCTTCCGGGCTGACCTCCAGCACATAACCTTCCTTCGGCACGGAAGCATCCTGGCGGATCCGGAGGTAATTGCGGGCCGGCACCGAAGCGGCGGTGCGCAGGTCCACCCGGCCGTCCAGATAGCGGAGCAGCGCGTTGAATGTCGTGTCGCCCCCCTCCACGACGACCGCCGTGGAAGGACTCAGGCGGAAATGGCCGAAGCGGACATCCACTTTTTCGGGCTGCGGGAGCAGGCCGTCAAAACCAAAGGTCTTCACGGCCTCTTTCCCGATTTTCCGCCCGGATTTCCTGTCGAAACCCTGCGCCCGCACCGTCATGCCGGGTATGATCCGCTGGGTCGGGCCCACATATCGCAGGGAGCGGCGGTCCGGCGCGCTGCCATCGATGGTGTAGCGGATCTCGGCGCCGGGATAGTCCAGCTGCAGGTTCAGCCGGGTCTCATCGTAGCGGTCTTCCTCGAAATCGTCGTGCATGAACTGCACGTTTTCGAATGCACGGCTGTAATTCACCTTCCGGAGGTCAAGCCGCTGCAAGTCTGTCACGAGACGTTGGCAGAAATCGGCATAGTCCCTTTCATACTTGGGCGTCCAGCCCGTCTCGGCCAGGGCAATCGCCCGGGGGAAGAGCATGTGTTCGAAATGTTCCGGCGTCTCGACGAATTCGGTCCACAGGCAGCCCTCCACCCCGAGGATCCGCGGACGCACCGAGGCAGCGACCGTATCGCTGACCGGATAATAATTGTACACCTTGGACAGGGGCAGGAAATACGGCTGGGAAGGATAGCTGTCGGCCGGATCCTGGTAATAGTCGAGATAGCACCAGCGGTTCGGGGTGAAAACGGTCCGCATCCCCATTTCCAGCGCCTTGCGGCCAGGGGCGTGGCCCCGGTACGAGAGCGCGATGGTCCCGGGCGTCGCGCCGCGGTCCACCACCTCGTCCCAGGCGATCACTTCCTTCCCGTGCGCCTGCAGGGACTCCGTGATGCGGACGATGAAGGCCGCCTGGCTTCCGTCATCCTCAGGACATTCGTCTCCGCCGATATGGTAATACTTCGAGGGAAAGATGTCGAACAACTCCCCGAAGAGGTCCGTAAAGAAACGGTATGTCGTGTCGCTCGGACAGAAAATCTCATCGTAGATGCCGCTTTCGGTCGCGATGTCGATCTGCTTGTCGGGATGGTAGGAAAAGGCCGGATAGGCTGACAGGGCCGCCAGCGCATGGCCGGGGAGTTCCACCTCCGGCACGACCGTGACATAGCGGCGGCGGGCATATTCCACCACCTCGCGCAGGTCCTCCTGGGTATAATAAGGCCCGGCTTTCACCAGGTCGGGATATTTCTTGCTTTCAATCCGCCAGCCCTGGTCGTCGGTCAGGTGCCAGTGGAAGATATTGATCTTGTGCAGGGCCAGGATGTCGATGACTTTCTCGATCTCTTCCTTGCTCTGGAAATGGCGCGCCACGTCGGCCATGATGGCCCGGTATTCCATTTCCGGCGCGTCGTCGATGCGGCAGCAGGCAATCTGCCGGCCGCGGCCGCCCCGGGCCATCGCCTCGGGCGGCAGGAGCTGCAGCACGCTCATCGTGCCGTAGAACGCCCCGTTGGGGGCCGAAGCCTCGATCGTAACGGCGTCCGGCGTGACCGTCAGCCGGTAGGCTTCCTTGCCGAGTCCCTCCACCTGCCGGATCACGACATCACCGGTTTCGGCGAGGGGAAGCTGCAACGTGGCGGCCAGGTCGGCCGCAACCTCCCGGAAGCGCGGTTCCGCGGCCTCGACGGCCACGGAACTGCTTTTTCCGAAAGTGAAAAAGCCCTCGGAGCTTTCGAAGCTCCGGGGCTTGGGAATGATCTGGGAAGTGAGACCTTCTTCAGGCTCCGCAGGCTGCAGGACCGCACGCACCATGTCCGTGATTCCGTCCAGATAGACGTCCGGCATCCGCTCCGAGAGCGGATACGGGGCACCGATATAGACATGCATCTGCTTGACCTCGTAGTCGTACTTGCCGCTGGTGTCCTCGAAGGCCGTCTTGCTCGGCAGATAGGAGTTCTGGCCGTTGGTGTAGGCGATGAACAGCAGCGGGGTATCCGGGAAGCGCTCGCGGAGCGCTACCTGATACTCCATGAAGGGTTCGCCTTGCGTGAAGAAGAGGACGACCCCGCCCAGGTTGAGCGCTTCGACATAGAAGGGAAGCGTATTCTCCACCAGGCCGGCCTCGATGTCCTCGATGGTGTATTTCGCCCAATAGTTCACGTCGTCCACCCAGGAGGCGGAGACGGTGTTCTTCCACTGGGTCACCTCGGCCACGTGCTGCCGGATCAGGTCCACCGTAATGGTGTCGGCCCGGTACGGCAGGTCGATGCGGCTGTTTTTCAAGGTAAAACTCCCGTCGAAGGGAACTTTCCGGAACGCGATGTCCTTCAGGTCGGTGGCCAGCTGCCAGCCGTTCCGCTCGGCCGCTTCGACATCCGCCTTGATGCCATAGGCCGGATCGGCGTTGCCGCTCGCACCGGTAAAGTGCACCACTTCCCCGCCCCATGCCTTGGAAAGCGAGTCGCAGGAGAAGCCCGGGAAATCCGGCGAAACCTTGTAGCTGGCAGGCCCGAGACTTACCGGATGGCAGGAATAATTGACCAGCGAGACCAGGGGCTTGCGGCTCCTGGGATCCACAAGCCGCAGCACATAGGCGTCCTTGTTGCAGAAGCCTTCACGATCGCAGCGGTTGTAGTTGATGTCACTGGTGCCATGGCCGATCTCCATCTCGAACGGACGGAACGCCGCATCGTCGGCAATGGCTGCCACGGCATTCTCCACCACCACGCGACGCACTTTCTGCGCATAGGCGTAGTTGGGCTGTCCTTCCTTCGCGCACCAGCCGCCCGTGCGGGGAGCCGAATGCGTGTGGATGCAGTGCATCAGGATATGGTCCATGGGAAGCCCGGACTGTTCGGAGATGGCCTTCCGGATCTCGTCGGCCGTCTCGGTCCCGACCTCCATCAGGTCGTTGGAGATGATGCAGACCTTCTCGCCGTCCTTCTGCAGGACCAGGCAGTGGCTCATCAGATCGCGGTGAACGCCGTCGGACAGCCCGTCCCGGGCGGCAAAGCCGGCCAGGACGGTGCTGTCGGTGGTGGATATCTCCGCAACACGGTAGTTGCACAGATACCGTTCACCCTCAGGCGTACAGGAAAGGAGCGCCGCCATCAGCAGGCAGGCCGCCCAGAAGTTTGCGACAATCCTTCCCATCGCTAATAATAGACTTCGGTTACGTCGTAATACATGCGCCACCAGCCATCATCGCCGTCACCGAAGGTCAGGATACCCTTCGAAGGGGTCTCCATCCACACGTACCAGGTGATGGAAGTACCGCCGTCCGGCGTCATGTCCATCGTGTACGGGCCCGTACCGATGTTGGCGTCCACCTTGTTGTACTTCGGATTCGGGTCGATCCAGAAGGTGACCGGTTCGCCCTCGTAAACGATGGTGCTCGGGATCTTGATGTACTGCTCTTCGTCATACGGGCAGAGCGTCGTCTCGTTGAGCAGATGGACCACGCCGTCGGAAGCCAGGGTGAAGTCCAGGTCGATGTCGGAGTTCATCGCATTCTTGATGCGGTAGCGGGTCGCGTCGTACTTGTTGACCAGCAGGGTCGAATGCAGCACCTTTTCGGAATGGACGCTCGCATTCATCTTGCTCTGGTAGAATTCCACCTTGCCGAGTTTCATGTAGTCGGCGTCGGGATTCGCACGCGGGCTGAGGTTGACCACGTCGTAGTACATGCGCCACCAGCCGTCGTCGCCGTCGCCGAAGGTCAGGATGCCCCGCGAAGCGGTTTCCATCCAGACATACCAAGTGATGGACGTACCACCGTCGGAAGTCATGTCCATGGTGTATTCCCCGGTGCCGATGTTGGCGTCCACCTTGTTGTACTTCGGGTTCGGGTCGATCCAGAAGGTCACCAGTTCGCCCTCGTACTCGATGGTGCTCGGGACCTTGATGTACTGCTCGCCGTCATACGGGCATTCCACCGTCTCGTTGAGCAGATGGACCACGCCGTCGGAAGCCAGGGTGAAATCGAGGTCGACGCCCGAGTTCATCGCATTGCGGATGCGGTACTTGGTCTTGTCATACTTGGATACCTGCAGCGTCGAATTGCGCTCGTCGTAGAGGTTGACCGAACTGTTCATCTTGCTCTGGTAGAATTCCACCGTCGCGTAATCCACGAATTCGGAATCGTCACCGCCCGGCATCGTCAACGTGCCGCTGAATTCATTCCAGCCGGCCGGCGAGACCATCGCCTTGTCAAAGGAGACGGTGAAGCTGTACGACTCGCCCGCTTCGGCCTGTTCCGCGTCATAGCCGACCCGGACCGTGGCCGTAGATTCGCCGGCGGCGAAATGGACGGCAGCCGGAGTCTCCAGGCTGAAGAGTCCGTCGCCGCTCAGGTTCAGGTTGACCGTCAGGTCGCTGTTCAATACACCGCGCACGAGCTGGAACTCGATCACGGGTTCATCGGTGAAGAGCCAGGCACCGCTGTTGGCACTGAAGGTCAGGCATTCGTTGGTCGGCTCATAGAGGTAGCTGGTCTGTTCGCAGGAAACAAGTGCGAAGAGCGCCACCATCAGAACGGATATTGAGCTGAGTAATCTTTTCATAGCACACTGTTTTCACTGTTAATAACCGGCATTCTGCTGGCCGCGGATCTGCGGGTTGGAGTCGATCTCGGCCTGCGGGATCGGCCACACGAAGAACGGGTCGGAAGCCTCGCGCTTCATCAGTTCCGTATAGCTGCTTCCGGCGTCGATGACCAGGTTCTTGTCCTGGGCCTCGCTGCGCTCGAAACCCTGGTTCCAGCGCTTGAGGTCCTTGAAACGGAAACCTTCACCGTAGAGTTCGCGTGCGCGTTCCAGCTTGATCTGGGCCATCAGCTCGTCACCGCTGTAGTGACGGTCGGCATAGCCCGGAATACGGCTGGCGCGGAGCCGGTTCAGATAGGTGCAGGCCTGCTCGGCCTGACCGGCCATCGCATAGCCTTCGGCGGCGATCAGGTACTGCTCCGCGATGCGGAACGGCTTGATCTTCTGGACATAGGTCGAGGCGCCGGTCGATGCCATCAGTTCCGGGTTGCCGGGGAACTTGAAGCAGAGATAGACCGTACCCGAGAAATTGCCCAGGTTCACCGGCGTACGGCGGAACCAGGTCGTGAAACGGAGGTCGTTCTTGTCGTAAGCGTCCACGATCCATTTCTCCGGAATGTAGTTCGGCGCGTACAGGCCGCCCGTGAACTGGATGTAACCGTAATCATTGGTACTGGCATTGGAAAGAATGCTCGACCAGAACTGGGTGATGCACTCCTTGCCGCTGTCGTTGGTCCAGAGGGCCGTAAACGCTTCCTGCGAGGTCAGCAGCGGATAGCGGCCGCCGTCGGCCAGCGCCGCGGCCAGGCCGGCCGCCTTGGCATACTCGCCCTTGGTCAGGGCCACGCGGGCCTGCATCGCCTTGACGGCATCGACGGTCAGATAGATCGAACCTTCCTCACCGGGAACCGATCCCAGGAGCTGTTCGGCCTTCGTCAGGTTCTTCTCGATGTAGTCGTAGGTCTCGGCCAGGGTGCTGCGGCCCACATAGGTGGACTGGTCGCTCGGCGTGGCGAAGGTCTTGTCCGAGAGCATCACGCCGTAATCGGAAGCGGCGCTGGACGAATAATTCTTGCAGAAGAGTTCAGTCAGGATGAACATCGCATAGGCCTTGGAGAACGCGGCTTCACCCAGGATCACATCGTACTGCGCTTTCTCGGCCGTGGTGGCTTCCGCCTGCAGGGCGGGGATCCCCTCCTCCAGGAAATTGGCGAGCATCACCAGGTAGTAGGCGCTGGACCAGATAGATTCGACGTTTCCGAAGGTGGAACGCATCTCCCATTTGTAGTACTCACCGTTCCGGTTGCCGTAGGTGATCGAGCCGTGGAACGAATCGGACATCAGCTCCATCAGGTACACCGGGGCACCCGAAGTCAGGCTGTTGCGCATCGTAATATAGATGTCGCGGCGAAGCTTCTGGGCGTCGTCCATCGAACGGAGCGCTTCATCGGTCGAGATGGAGCTGGTCGGCTTCAGGTCGAGGTTGCAGGCGCTCACAAGCATCATTGCAAGGGCACAAAGGCTGAATAATATCTTTTTCATATCGGATCCTCCTTGTTTAGAAAGTGAGTTCGACGCCGAAGACATACTGCTTCGTGTTCGGATAGTTACCCATGGCCGTAATGGCGTCGATTTCCGGGTCCCATCCTGTGTACTTGGTAAAGGTCAGCAGGTTTCGGCCGGACACATAGATCTTCGCTCCGCCGAGGAAGCCGCTGCGCTGCATCAGCTTCTTGGGGAACTCGTAGGAGAGCTGGACGTTCTTCAGACGGACGAACGAAGCGTTGTCGATGAAACGGCTGTCGTGGCGGACCGCCTCACCGGCCTTCGGGATGTCGGTGATCTGGCCGGGAGTCGTCCAGATGTTCTTCATCCGCTTGGTCATGTTGGATTCGTCGGCAAAGGCGGGGTTTTCCACGAAGTAACGGTCGTAGTTCTCCATGTATTTGCCGAGCACGCCCGAGAAGGTCGCGTTGAAGGACAGGCCCTTCCAGCTGGCATCGACCGAGGCGCCGCCCGACCAGGGGGCGAAACGGTTCTTGCCCAGGAACACGGCATTGCTCTCGGTGTAGGTGTCGGTCAGCGTGCCGTCGGCATTGCGCCAGAGCGACTTGCCGTTGGCCGGATCCACGCCCGCGAAGTCCACAAGGAAGAACTCGCCGTAAGCGTGTCCCACCTGGAACTTCAGGCCGGAAGAACCGTCCACGAACTCGTCGCGGCCGTCATACAGCTCGGTGATGACGTTCTTGTTGTAGTTCATGTTGAAGCCCAGTCCGAAATACCAGTCGCGGGTGTTGACCACGTCGAGCTTGAGTTCGACATCCACACCGCGGTTGCGCATCGAGCCCACGTTGCCCCAGCCGCCGGAGAAGCCGGAGATGTAGGAATACGGAATGTACATGAGCATGTCCTTCGTATTCTTGTTGTAGAACTCGACATTGAAGGTCAGGCGGTCGAACAGGCGGCCGTTGATGCCGGCGTTGAGTGCCTCGAGGGTCTCCCAGGTCAGGTTCGGGTTGCTCAGCGAGGAAATGTACCAGGAGGACTGCCCGTCATAGAGCCGGCCCGTGGAGGTCAGGCCATAGGCCAGGTAATTGCTGATGCCCGAGTTGCCCATCGTACCGTAGGATGCCTTGAGCTGGAGATTGTCGATCCAGTCAACATCCTTCAGGAAGCCTTCCTTGCTGATGTTCCACATCGCACCGACCGACCAGAAGCTGGCGTAGCGGCGGTTGGCGCCGAAGAGCGAGGAGCCGTCGATACGGTAGGTCAGGTCGAGGAAATACTTGTCGTTGTAGTCGTACGAGAGACGGGAGAAGAACGAGTTGTAGGCCACTTCCGAGAAGGTATAGGAGGGAAGGTTGGCCTGCGTGCCGTGGTTGACGTTGGTCAGGCGCTCGTCGGTCTGTCCGTTCGTCCAGGTGGAGAAATACTCGTCGTTCGAATAGATGGACTCATGACCGGCCAGCAACACGAAATGGTGGTCGCGGGCGACCGCGAACTTGTATTCGGCCGTGTTGGTCGAAGTCAGGCGGTAGAAGCGCTCGAAGGATTCCTCCGTGACAGTGGACAGGTTGAGATGGTTGGGAAGGACCTTGCCGGTGTAGCGGTAATCCGAGCCCTCGATGGCCTGGACTGCGCGCAGGGTCAGGCCCTTGAACGGGGTGATCTCCTGATAGAGATTGCCGTTCAGGCGGGCGGTGGTACGCCGTGTAGGCTGGGCCTCCATCCGGCGGAAGTAGTTCCACATGCCCAGGTCGGTGATATAGTCCGGTTCTTCGCCGTAACCCATGAAATTGCCGGAAGCATCCGTGATGATTTCATACGGGGTGGCATACGGAAGGCCCCAGGCCACGATGTTCATCGGGTTGTAATAGCCCGTGCTCGTGGTCGAATAGCCCGCCGTGTGGTGCGACTGCCAGGTCAGGTTCAGGTTGATGCCGACCTTGAGCCAGTCGGCGACCTTGCTGTTGACGTTCGAGCGGATCGAGTAGCGCTCCATGTCGGAATACGGCTCGATGCCCTGGCGGTCAAAGGCGCCCAGCGAGATGTAATAGTCGCTGCGCTGGCTGCGGCCCGAGACGCTCAGGTCCGCCTTCCAGGTCGGGGCGTTCTCGTTGAGGATCCATTTGCGCCAGTCGGTCTGGATGTTGTTCTTCAGACGGAAATCCTTCAGTTCCTGGAACTGGGCGTTTTCCTTCAGGCTCGGGTCGGCCAGTTCGCGGAAGGCGAACCATTCCTCGGCATTCATCAGCTGCATCGGGAACTGGGCCAGATTCGAGATACCATAGGAACCGCTGACCGTGACGGTCGGCTTCTCGCCGGCGCCTTTCTTGGTGGTGATGTAAACCACGCCGTTGGCGGCACGCGAACCGTAGATGGCGGTCGAAGACGCGTCCTTCATCACCGTCACATTCTCGATATCGTTCGGGTTGAGGGCCGTGAAGATGGCCACGTCCACCGGCGTACCGTCGAGGATGAACAGCGGGGTGTTGGAGGCATTGATCGAGTTGACGCCGCGCAGACGCATCGATACCGAGGCGCTCGGCTCACCGGAACTGGTATAGACCTGGAGGCCGGCCACCTTGCCCTGAAGGGCGTCACCGGCACTGGCGGCCGGGATCTTGGTGAAGGCATCGGATTTGACCAGCGTCGAGGCACCGACCACGGAGCTGATCTTCTTGGCGGTACCATAACCCACCACGATGGTCTCCTCCAGGAATTCGGTGTCGTCGCTCATGATGATGTTGACCACGCTCCTCCCGGAGACTTCCACAGTCTGGGTCGTCATTCCGATATAGGTGAACGTGAGTTTGTCGTTGGCACGCGCGGCAATCGTGTAGCGGCCGTCCGCGTCCGTCGTCGAGTACTGTCCCGATACATCGTTGTGCACCGTCACCCCGATCAGGGGTTCATTCCGGGTGTCCGTGACCGTACCGGAAACCGAGTTCCGGAAGTCCTGTCCTCCCGGAACGGCAAGCGCCTGAGCGGCTGAAACGAACATCGCCAGCAGCAGCAGGAACTTGGAAAAAAACGATTTTTTCATCGGCATTTTATTTTGGTTGTTGTTACTCCGTCCGCCCGGGGTAGGCCTCAAGCGCCTTTTCCAGACAGACCAGCGCATGTCGCAGATCTTCTTCCTTGAGGACGTAGGCCAGACGGATCTGATTCTTGCCCAGGCCTTTGGTCGCGTAGAACCCGGCCATCGGGGCCACCATCACCGTCTCACCGTTGTAGTTGAACTCTTCGAGCAGCCACTTGGCAAAGGTCTCCGCATCGTCGACCGGCAGCTGCGCGGCGGCGTAGAAGGCGCCCATCGGGCGCGGGGCGATGACGCCCTTCATCTTCTGGAGTCCGTCGATCAGCACGTCGCGGCGGTGGATGTATTCGTCACGCACGGCCTTGAAGTAGGACTTAGGAGCGTCCAGCGCGCCTTCCGCGGCGATCTGGCCGTAGGACGGCGAGCAGAGACGCGCCTGGGCGTAACGCATGACGGCGGCCATGACCTCCTTGTTGCGCGAGACCAGGTAACCGATACGGGCACCGCAGAGGCTGTAGCGTTTCGACACGGAGTCGAGCAGGATGACATTCTGCTCCAGGCCGGGGATGTGCATGCAGGAGAAATGCGGCGCGTCGGTGTAGCAGAACTCGCGGTACACCTCGTCGGCATAGATGAAGAGGCCGTATTTCCTGGCAATCTCGCCCAGTTCCAGCAGGGCTTCCTTGGTATAGAGGCAGCCGGTCGGGTTGCCCGGGTTGCAGATGACCACACCTTTGGTCTTGGGCGTGATGTGCTTTTCGACCTCGCTCATCGGCGGGAGGGCGAAGCCGTCCTCGATGTGCGTGGTGATGGGCACCAGTTTCACGTCGTTCTGCAGCGCGAAGGAGTTGTAATTGGTATAGAAGGGTTCGAAGACGATGACCTCGTCGTCGGGGTCGCAGGTGACCGAAAGGGCGATCTGCAGCGCTTCGCTGCCGCCGTTGGTGATGTTGATGTCGGCGGCTTCCACATCGATGCCGATGCCCTTGTAGTAGCGGGCCAGTCCTTCGCGCAGCGAATCGTTGCCGCCGCTCTTGGCGTAGGCCACGACCTTGAGATTGTTGTTCTTCACTGCGTCGAGGGCTTCCCGGGGCGACTCGATGTCAGGCTGACCGATATTCAGGTGGTACACCTTGATCCCGCGTTTCTTGGCGGCATCCGCAAAGGGGACGAGTTTGCGGATGGGTGAAGCAGGCATGGCCTGCGCCTTTTTGGATAATGTAAGCATGCTTGAAGTGGATTTATGTTGTTATAGTTTTGCTCCATATTTTGCCAGCTCTTCCAGGAAGCCCTCGATCTTGGGCTGGATGCGGCTGGTCGGACAGTCGTAGTTGTTGGTCAGGATGGCGAAACGGATGAGTCCGCGCTGCGAATCGACGTAACCCGCATAGCATCTGACGCTCGAAAGGGATCCGCTCTTGGCGAAGATGGTATTCTTCAGCGCCGGATCCGCCTTGGCAAGGACCGTCCGCAGGGTGCCCGGCCGGCCGGGACCCGGGAAAGAGGCCATGTACTCTTCGAAGTCCGGGCTTTCGGCCATCATGGCATAGAAGCGCGTGAAGAAGCGGGGCGAGACGTAATTCTGGCGGGAGAGGCCGCTGCCGTCGTCCTGCGTGTAGCCGTAGGTCGAAACGCCGCGTTCCTGCAGGTACGCCTTGACGGCGCGGCGGGCGCGTCCGTAGGAAATGCCCATGCATTCCTCGCCGGTCTCCCGCTCGACAAGTTTCTTGCCCACCATCTTGAAGATGGTCTCGGCGAAGAAATTGTTGCTGATGGTGTTGCACACCTTGACGATCTTCCGCAGTTCGGGCGAGAACGTCTCGCAGATGTAAGTCAGATCCTTCTGGGCAGGAACGACATAGTCGTATGCCATCTGCCGGACGTCGGAAACGCCCTTGCAGCCGATGCCGCGTTCGTGCAGATACGCCGCAAATTCAGAAGCGCAGGTGGCCGGGCCGTACTTGTTCGACTGGGCCAGCGTGCGCGGTTTGGCATCGACGCCGTAGGTGCCGACGAACTTGCCGATCGGGGTGATGCTGGAGGCGTAGTATTCGGTATTGTCGCCGTCGCCCTTCGGGCCGGTGGTCACTTCATTGATGAAAGTCATGTACGGGGAATGGGGGCCGATGGGAGTGATCCGGGCCGGATCGCCTTCCGCCTGGCCGGCCTCGACCTCGAAATAGGTCAGGTTCTCGCAGAACGAGAGGCCGGAGGTACCGGTGCCGTAATCGTAACCGATGTTGCCGTAGGACCAGCTTGTGGGGATATTCTCTTCTTCGAAGATGCGGTCGTCGCCCACGATGCGGCCGGCGATGCGGCGGATGCCCGCACGCTGGACCGCGGCGGCCCACTGGCTGAACACGGTATCGACCGGGAACGCGATGGTGTCGCGGGAGCCCAGGGTCGGGTCGGCGCCACCTACAATATAAAGATTGCCGTGCAGCACGCCGTTCTCGATGCGGCCGTCATAGGCGATGCGGGTCGAGAAGCGGTAGTCCGGGCCGAGGACCTCGTAACCGAGGCCCGTGGTGATGGTTTTCATTGTCGAGGCCGTCAGCATGGGCATGTCCGGATTCCACGAGGCGATCTCATGGCCGTCGGCATCGACGGCGAGGATACCGACCACGGCGTTGATCAGCAGCGAGTCGGTCTTCATCTGCCGGTCGATGTAATTCTGGACGCGATTCTGGCCGAAACTCATCAACGGAATGAGCATCAAGGCCATCAGAAGATGCTTTTTCATATCCGATTTCTTTATATTCCACAAATTTAATAAATTTGCCGTCTAAAAACCAAAAATATGCAGTCCAGGCTCACTTTTTCCGGAATCCTCGCACTCCTGTCGCTCCTGATTCTGCCGGCCGCCTGCCACAAGCAGGTGATTCCCGTCGACAACATGGCCGTCGTCAACAAGGCGCTCTTCGACACAGCCTCCAACTTCTATGTCGAATTCGACCAATATCCCGACCAGATGCGCAACCTTCCCATCGGCGTATTCGACTCCGGTACAGGCGGATTGACCGTCCTTGACAAGCTCATCTGCCTGGATGCCTTCGACAACATCACCGGGGCGGAAGGACGCGACAGCATCCTCGACTTTGCCGGCGAGCACTTCATCTACCTGGCCGACCAGGCCAACATGCCCTATGGCAACTACGACGCGGAAGGCAACAGCGATTATCTCCGGGAACTGGCCCTCAAGGACGCCCTTTTCCTGCTGGATGACGATTACTTCACCAACGCCATCGAGGAGCAGCCCACCGGCCGCAAGCCCCGCGCCAAGATCCTCGTGGTGGCCTGCAACACGGCGACCGCCTACGGCCTGGACCTCATCCGCTCGATGCTGGACCAGAGCGGAACGGGCGTGAAAGTCATCGGCGTGATCAACGCCGGCGTGAGCGCCACGCTCGACGAACTCAATCTCAAGGGGAATGAGGCCCCCTTCGCCATCGGCGTGCTGGCCACCCCCGGCACCATCGCTTCCGGCGCCTACGAACGGACGCTGCGGCAGGAACTCGCCAACAGGAACATTACCACCCAGATCGATATTGTCAACCAGAGCGGATACGGCTTTGCCGAAGCCGTGGACTCCGACCCCGACTATGTCAATCCCCTGCTCTTCGCCCCGCGCAGCAGCTACCGCGGACCGGCCCTGGGCGAATCGGACGGCAGCATCCGCCAGGAACTGCTGAAAGCCTATAACTTCGATTTCACCGAAAACAAGATGCTGGCCCGGCGCAGTCCGGGCGGCGGCTACGCCTCCCTCCAGCTCAACAGCGCCGAGAATTACGCCCGCTTCAACATGGTATCGCTCCTGGAGCGTCACCGCCAGAGCGGCAAGGGCACGCCGATCCGCGCCATCATCCTGGGTTGCACCCACTATCCCTTCTACCTGGAGACCCTCAACGAAACCCTGGCCGAACTCAAGGAGTATCGCGAGGACGGACGCTATCCGTACCGCGACCTGATCGCCGACGAGATCACCTTCATCGACCCGGCCGTCTATACGGCCATCGAATGTTACCAGACCCTGCGCAAGGACGGCAACCTGGCCTACCGCATCACACCCACGAAGGTCGATGCCTACATTTCCGTGCCCAGCAGCCTGCTCGAAGACAGCTGCCTGACGCCCGAAGGCCTGCTTACCTACGAATTCAAATACGGGCGGAAGACCGGTACCGAGGACCAGACGACCAAGCAGGTCCCCTTCTCCCGCAGCAACCTGGACCAGAACAATCTCAAGCGGATCGAAGAACTCCTTCCCAGCACGTACGCGCTGATCGCGCCCACGCTCCGATAACATGTATCAAGAGACCATTACGCCCGAAGAAATAGAACAGATGGACCTGGCCGCCTTCCCCGGCCGCATCAACGTCATCACCGGCCCCGGCCCGGAGCTCGACCACGCCATCGAACATCTTTCCAACCAACGTTTCATCGGTTTCGATACCGAGACCAAGCCCGTGTTCCAGGCTCGCCAGCCCCGGCACCATACGGCGCTGCTGCAACTCTCCAGCGAGACGGAAGCCTTCCTCTTCCGCCTGCAGGAGCTGGGACTCCCGCAGGAAATCGCCGACATCATGGCCGACCCCTATATCACGAAGATCGGCGCGGCCGTAGGCGAAGACATCCATGGTCTCCAGTACTACTGCCGTTTCGAGCCGCACCGTTTCCTGGACCTCCAGTCTTTCGGCGGCCGGTACGGCATCAAGGAGAAGAGCGTCCGCAAGATGGCTGCGATCATCCTGGGACGGAAAGTATCCAAGGCCCAGCAGTGCTCCAACTGGGAAGCCCAGCCGCTTTCCGACGCCCAGCTGCTCTATGCCGCCACCGATGCCTGGATCTGCGTGAAAATGTATAAGGCCCTGCTCGCCTCCAAACCCACAGACCGCAGCGTATGACCCGCTTCTACCTCAAGAAAGGCCGCGAGGAATCGCTGCGCCGCTTCCATCCCTGGGTTTTCTCCGGGGCGATCGGCGGCGTCGAAGGTCCGGATCCGGCCGAAGGCGATGCCGTCGCCGTATGTTCCGCCAAAGGAGAGGTCCTGGGCTGGGGACATTACCAGATCGGATCCATCGCCGTGCGGATGCTCAGTTTCGAAGACGACATGCCCGCCGGCGGACCGGATCTCCCGTTCTGGACACAGCGCCTGCAGCGCTGCCTGGAGGCCCGCCGCGCCTTCGGCCTGGCCGCCCATCCCGCGACCAACTGCTACCGCCTCGTCCACGGCGAAGGCGACAACCTGCCCGGCCTGGTCATCGACTGGTACGACGGGGTCTGCGTCCTGCAGGCCCACTCCGCCGGGATGTTCCACGCCCGGAAAGACATCGCCGCCGCCCTGCAGGCCGTCTATGGCGGACAGCTCAGCGCCGTGTACGACAAAAGTGCCGGAACGGCCCCCTTCAAGGCGGGGCTTGACCTGGGAGACGGCTATCTGTGGCAGAACGGTCCGTCCCAGGCACTTTGTCCGAGAACTGTCCTGGAAAACGGGCACAAGTTCCTGGTGGACTGGGAAAACGGACAGAAGACCGGATTCTTCCTCGACCAGCGGGAAAACCGGGCGCTCGTGGAACGTTACGCCCGCGGACGGCGGGTGCTGAACCTGTTCTGCTACACGGGCGGCTTCAGTGTATATGCGCTTGCCGGCGGGGCCCTGTCGGTCGATTCCGTGGACAGCTCAGCCCGCGCCATCGACCTCGTTGAACAGAACATCGCCCTGAATTTCGGTCCCGGCGCCGCCCATCGCGCCCTGTGCTGCGACGCCATCGATTTCGTAAAGGCCGCGCCGAAAGACGCCTACGACCTGATGATCGTCGATCCGCCCGCCTTTGCCAAACACCGGGGAGCGCTCAGCAACGCCCTGCGCGCCTACCAGCGCCTCAACGCCGCCGCCATCGCCGCCGTCGCGCCGGGCGGACTGGTTTTCACTTTCAGCTGCTCGCAGGTCGTGGACCGCGAGGCCTTCGCCCTGGCCGTCTTCAGCGCCGCCGCCGAGACCGGCCGGCGGGTCCGCATCATCGACCGGCTCTGCCAGCCCGCCGACCACGCCGTCAACATCTACCATCCCGAAGGCGCCTACCTGAAAGGCCTGGTGCTGTATGTTGAATAACCCCTTCTGCTACACGCCTTCCCCGGCCATCGTCGAAGCAGCCCGCGACCTGACGGCCCGCATCGACGCCACCCCCGCCCTGCGGGAACTTTTCGCCGAAGGCAAAATGCTCGGTGTACTGGAAGTGCCCGGCTCCGACCGGGCATCCCGGTTCCTGTACGCCTTTTCGGGGCTGGCAGGAGGCAGCGCATTCGTGGAGGGATTCGTCCCGCCGGTTTTCGCCTGGACCCGCGAAGACATCCAGGCTGCTTCGCCCGAAGACTCCCGCCGGCTGCAGGACTGGCTCTTCGAGCAGTACATCGTCGCGAACGGCCGCGGCGAGCGCCGTTCCATCCGGCAGATCTTCGCCGACCGCGGCCTCGTTCCGCCCGGTGGAACCGGCGACTGCGCGGCGCCCAAACTGCTGAATTACGCCCTGCAGCACGGGCTGACACCCCTGGCCATCGGGGAATTCTGGTATGGCGCCTCCCCTGCCCGCGAAGTGCGTCACGCCGGGGCTTTCTATCCGGCCTGCACCGGGAAATGCGGGCCGCTGCTCAAGTGGATGATGCAGGGGCTGGCGGTGGCGCCCAATCCCCTGGAAAGCGATGCGCACTGGTCGATCGCCGAGCCGGTGGTGCGCTACGAAGACGCCGACCTCCTCGTCGCCGAGAAACCGGCCGGGATGCTTGCCGTCCCGGGACGTCCGGTGCCCGGCGTGCCGCCCCGGCGCTCCCTGCAGGACTGGCTTTCAACCTATTGCGGACAGGCCGTGAGCGCCTGCCACCGGCTCGACATGGACACTTCGGGACTGATGGTCTTTGCCAAAACGGCCCGGGCGCACGCCACCGTGCAGCAGCAATTCGAGAAACGCGAAGTGGCCAAAGCCTATCTGGCGCAAGTGGGTCCAGGCCCGCGTGCGTTGGAAAGCAGTGCACGGGGCAAAATATCCCTGCCGCTGGCACCCGACTGGTACGACCGCCCCAGGCAACTCGCCGATCCGCAGCACGGAAAACCCGCCGTCACGGAATACGAAGTGCTGCAGACCCTTTCCGACGGCAGCGCCCTGCTGCGCCTGATTCCCCATACCGGGCGGACCCACCAGCTCCGCGTCCACTGCGCCCATCCCGCCGGCCTGAACCGCCCCATCATCGGCGACCGCCTCTACGGCGGCATCCCGGCAGCCAGGCTGATGCTCCACGCCTCCTATCTCAGTTTCCGGCATCCGGAAGACGGACACAGACTATTCTTCCAATCCGATATATATTTCCCTGAGCTCCAATCAAGCGACCAATGAACCGCAAACTTTTCATCGTCCTTATGGTCATGACCCTCGCCATGCAGCCGGGCTGCAACAAAAACGACAATCCGAAAGAATCCCTCCCCGCCGTACTCGCCCGGCTCGACTGGGGAGAAGGAACGACCTATGTCATCGGGCACAAGACCCCCGACGCCGACGCCGTCTTCTCGGCCATCGCCTATGCCGACCTGATGAAAACGCTGGGTTACAAGTGCGAAGCCCGCATCAACGGACCGGTCAACCGGGAAACCGCCTTCATCGCCGACAAATGGGGCATCGACATCCCGGCCGCCCTGCCGGCTGTCGAACCGGGCACCCGCCTGATCCTCACCGACCACGCCGACTACACGCAGAGCGTGGACGGCGCGCGGCAGGCCCGCCTCCTGCAAGTCATCGACCACCATGGCGTCGGTGACATCTCTGAGACCGCGCAGCTCTATTACAAGGCCATGCCGGTGGGCGCCACCTGCACCATCGTCTATGATTCCTACCTCGAACTGGGCGTACCCATCTCCGAAAAGACGGCCCGCGTGCTGCTGGCCGGCCTGATCTCCGATACGCGGAACCTGAAGAAGAGCACCACGACGGCCCTCGACTCGCTGGCGATGAAAGACCTGAGCCGGAAAGCCGGGCTGTCGGCGGCCGAGGTGGCTGCCGTCAACAAAGAGATGGTGGCGGCCGGCAAAGACCTGAGCGGCATGAGCGACCGGGAGATCTTCCTTGCCGACTACAAAGGCTACAATATTGAAGGGATCCTGCTCGGAATCGGAAATATGGACAGCAGCGGCAAGGCGGAGGAAAACGCCTTCATCGACCGGATGCTGGCCGTCATGCCGGAAGTCCTGGCGGAAAAAGGACTTACCATGATCTTCGGCAAGGCCGAGATCGGAAAAGGCACCTATATCCTTTACTACGGGGAAGGCGCCCGGGAAATCGCGGAAAAGGCATTCGGTGCCTCCCGGCGCGAAGGCGTCATCCATTCAGACGAGAAACTCGGACGCAAGACGCACGTCGTCCCGGGAATCACCGAGGCGATCCGCTCCCTGCAGGCAGCCAGATAATCCGTTTCCCAAGAATCCGCTGCGGACGGCCTTCCACGGCCGGATCGCGGAAGTTGTCTTTGGTAATCAGCACACCGTCCGACGGGATCGGGTCCCCGTCTTCCAGGACAACGATATCCCGTCCCAGATAGACATCCATGTTTTCGGGACGCCGGATGCCCAGGACATACACCTTCTCCCCGTCCGGCACAGCCCGGCACAGCGCGCCGTATCCGAGATATTCATTGGCTTCGGGCAGTTCCGGGGCAAGGGACAGGAATGCCAGCAGGATGGCGACGGCCATGGGCTGCGCATCGGTGACTGCGGCCTGCCGCCGTAAGGCCCGGACGAATGTCCAGAGACTGCCTGCGAACGCCAGGATGCCGCAGACTGTAAACCATCCGCTATGGGCATAAGGGTGTTCCGCCAGGAACGGAATTTTCTGGTAAATCAGCGGCACGAAGGCCAGCCCCAGTCCAATCAAGGCAAACAGGCCGGCCGAAAGGGCCAGCAGAACGGCATTCCACTTCCGCCATCCGGCCCGCTGCACATAAAGCGGCAGCAGATAGACGGAGAAAGGAAAAACCGGAAGGAGATAAACCGGGAGTTTGCTGCTGGAGAGGCTGAGCATCACGATGGGGACAAAGAACGCACAGCGCAGCAGTTTTTCAGCCCGCGCCGCTTCCGACCGGGGCGCGGCCGTGTCACCGCGCCGGCACAGGGAGGCGACGCACACCGGGACGGTCAGCAGCGACCACGGCAGAAGGATCGGCCAGATATTGACCAGATAAAACCAGAACGGCTCCTTGTGGTGGAAAGCGTTGACCGTCCGGTCCACCGTCTGGTGAAACAACAGATTCTGCAAATAAGCGGAACCGCCTTCCAGCCAGGCGGCGGTAAACCAGACGGCGCAGCAGGCGCCCACCAGCAGGAAGAAGCGCCAGCCCAGGAAACGGCCGATCCGCCAATGCGGATCGCCCGGACGCTCCCGCCGGAAAGACCGGGGAACGGTCAGGACAGCCGTCAGCACGACCAGCGGCGGCATCAGGATGCCGACGGGCCCTTTGGAAAACAGCGCCAGGAAGGTAAACAGGGCGAAGGCCCAGGGCCGGTCCCGGTGCCAGGCGTACAACGCCAGGACGATAAACATCGTCATCAGCATGTCCATGCGCAGGAACATACTCAGGCCCAGCCAGGTAACAGAAGAGAAGAGCATCAGCGCCGCCGTACGGCGGACGGCGGGCGAGGCGTTCCTGCCAGACGCTTCATGTGCAGCATCCGCACCGAATACCCACCGGTCCATGACCCAGGTGACCACGGCAGCCGGTATGCAGGAAAACAGCGCCAGGACAGGCATGCTGTGGTGGCCCAGCAATACCCGGCAAAGCATCAGCAGCCAGAAATAGAGCGGCGGTTTGTCGGCATACGGGACCCCCTGGTTGCTGAAAGCGAAGAAATGGCCGCCGCGCAGCGCCTCATCCACAATGCTCAGGTAACGGAGCTCATTGGCCGGCGTAAAATCGCGCAGGACCATCCACGGAATCAGCCCCAGGAACGCCAGCGCCAACGCGCTGCCGACGGGATAACGGTCCATCAATCGCTGCAGTCTTTTCATGCTCTTTTGTTTCGTTTTGCCCTCTTGCGGGAGTCCGGCGGCAAAGTTACAGGTTTTTCATCTTTTCAGGATGCCGATCACAAAAAATATTGCCATATCAAAAAAAAGCGCTATATTTGTAGTCCAATTGGTGCCTGGGCCGGGAGGTTAGGCACTGGTCTGCAAAACCAGGTAGAGCGGTTCAATTCCGCTAGGCACCTCGCAAATGAAAGGAGTCGTTTGAAACGGCTCCTTTCTTATTTGTGAGTCGCTTTGGGCGCTTTCTCGCTTTCTCGCTTTCTCCTGCCACGACACAGACCATTCAGCTGTCTCGTCTGTGTCGCGACGCGAAAACTGCCATTTCGGCCCACCAACCCCCTGCGACACAGACGAAACAGCGCAACCATCTGTGTCGTGACAAGAGGGACGACGCACACAAAAGATGGCGCACAAGCCATTTTTATATTCTCCCTTTTTCTATTCTCCCTTTTTCTATTGCACTTCGGGATGCGTTTTCTGCGAACCCGAAATTCACAGAGCGCAATCATTATCCAACTATCACTGATAATCTGCTAGTTGTAGATAGATACCGCGCTCCTCGGCCCATTTTTGCCGCAGTGAGCGCAGTACAAGAACAAAACTTGCTGATTATCAGCATTGTCAAATTCGGCGGCGCGCCCCGTGATTTTCGGGTTTATCGCAACGATGTTCCCGTTTCATGGAGAATCCGCAACTGATTGCCCTCCCCAAGATTTGTCAGTGATCCGAAATAATATGCCTCCATAAGTCATTGTAAATCTTCCGCTTGCCGAATTCTTTCTGTTCCGGTCGGAACAGAAAGGCGGTGGGAGGGATCTTCTGTACCGGCCGGAACAGAAAGACGGTGGCAGGATATTCTGTACCGGCGGGAACAGGAAGATGGTGGAGGGGATATTTGCGCTTGTCCGTTTTTTTCAATAACTTGCAGGATATTCGATTCCTGACAGTATGGACAATTGGAGAAAAAGAATCTTTGAGATCATCCAGCGGGCCGAGGGGGATTCCCGGATCAGCCGGATCTATGACATCGTGATGATGGTCCTGATCGTGGCCAGCATCATCCCGCTGATGTTTTTGACTTACCACCCGGCGTTCCGCATCATTGAGCTGGTGACGGTCATCGTCTTCATCATCGATTACCTCCTGCGCTGGATCACGGCCGATTACAAGTTGGGACGGGGTGCGCTTTCGTTCCTCATCTACCCGTTCACTTTCATGGCCATCATCGACCTGCTCTCGATCATTCCGGTGTTCACGGTGATGAGCAACAGTTTCAAACTGCTGCGGCTCACCCGGCTGTTCCGCATCGCCCGCCTGCTGAAGTTTATCCGTTATACCGACAAACTGGATATTCTGGTCGACGTGCTCAAGCGGGAGAAGAAAGTGCTCGTTTCCGTGCTGGTCATCGCCGCGTTCTATGTTTTCATCACGGCGCTCATCATGTTCAATGTGGAGCCCCAGGTCAATCCTGACACCGGACAGGCGACATTCGCATCCTTTTTCGACGCCCTTTACTGGGCCACCGTCACGCTGACCACGGTCGGCTACGGCGACGTCTGCCCGGTCACCAGCATCGGCCGTCTCGTGAGTATGCTGTCCTCCCTGTTCGGCGTAGCCATCATCGCCCTCCCCTCCGGCGTCATCACGGCCAGTTACCTGGACGAACTCCGCAACAAGCAGAAAGAAAAGGAGAAAGGAGAAGCAGCGCAGAACTGAATCAGCCGCGCCAGCGCTTCAACTGCGGGAAATACTGTTTCATCTGCGCGACATATTGCTCCCGGGTAATGGGCTCGGGCAGATTTTTGTTGACTTCATCGACAAACTGGGCGCAGTGTTCAATCATTTCGTCCATCGTGCATTCCTGCAGGAAGCGGCCGTCCGCATAGCAGTACTTGCAGTAATCTTCGTTCTTGCCCCCGTCGGCATCCGTGCCGAAATACGCTTCACTGAGCGGCATTCCGCAGCTCTGGCAGAATTTCATTTCCATCGTATTCTTTGTTTAATGACTTCGTGACCGGATCCAGGCGAGCGCATCTTCCAGCGGCATTTCCGTGGGGACGTCGGGGTCGATGGGATCGTCGCAGAAGACTTCGCCCGTGCGGGCGACGTCGCAGGCGATGGTGACGAGCAGTTTCCAGCCGTCCGCCAGCGGGGTGGGAACGTTGGCGCTGGCGTAGCCGGCCGTCGGCTTGCCGAACACACGGACATGCTCCAGGCCACGGAAGCACAGGAGCGTCGCCTCCCCCGAACTGGCCGTCCAGTCATCCGTCAGGATGGCAACCGGCGCCGAGACAGGCGCCTTCCTGTCCGGCGAGGCCGCGACGCCGGCGGTCCGCAGCACGGACTGAAGGGTGACAGGCGCGGTTTTCCTGCGCGTCTTGAACTTCAGGATAACGCCTTCGGGAAGCAGCGGCGACACGGCGGCGATCATCGGATGCATATTTCCGCCGGAATTTTTCTGCAGATCGATGACGAAGCCCGCCGCATCGAGGTGTTCCTGCAAGAAATCCAGCACGGTGTGGATATAGAGCGAGTCGCTGACCTTGACGGCGCTGTGGGCCGGCAGGAGGACATAGGCCACACCGCCCTCCAGCATTTTCACTTCCGGCGCAATCTCATCATAGGCGGCCGTGTCCCGGACCGGCCCGACGAGCCGGGAATGCTTGCCGCCGGCGACGGGGGCCGCTTCCGCGACCGCCGCGCGCGCCTCGTCCAGCGTCGTGAAATTCTTTGCCGCGGCCAGCATCTCCTGCTTCTTCGTCTTCCACTGCGGGCTGTCGGCATAAAGGCCCGTGTCCAAGATCCGCGCACAATGGCGGACATAGCCTTCCGGCGTCTCCTGATCGGCAAAGAAGCCGCAGGAAGTGACCGCTCCGGACAGGAGCAGGGCCAGCAGATATGCCATCATTTTTCTCATTTTCAAAATCCGTTGAAACAACTTTTAAAAATACGTAAATTTGTAGAATAAACAAAAAGGATTCTCATGGGCAAGAAACAACGCATCGAAAAGGGATATATGCCCTTCCTGAGGCATAAGACATACTATCGGATCGTGGGTGAAGGATCGCGGGAGCAGAAACCGCTCCTGCTGCTGCACGGAGGCCCCGGCAGCACGCACAATTACTTCGAAGTGCTGGACTGTATCGCCGAAACGGGGCGGCAGGTCATCTCGTACGACCAGATCGGCTGCGGCAATTCCTACCTGGACGGGCATCCGGAACTCTGGACGCAGGAGACCTGGATGGACGAGTTGATCGCGCTGCGCGAATACCTGCATCTCGACCAGCTGCACATCCTCGGCCAGTCCTGGGGCGGGATGCTGATCATCGCCTACCTGATTGAGAAGCAGCCGGCGGGCATCTGCTCGGCCATCATCTCGAGCGGTCATTCCTCCTCCAGCCTCTGGGCCAGCGAGCAGCACCGGATGATCGCTTTGATGCCGGAAGAGGAGCAGGAAGCCATCCGCCGGGCCGAAGAGAGCGGCAACTGGGACGATCCGGCCTACCTGCGGGCCAACGACCACTTCATGACGCTGCACTGTGCCAGCACGGATGCGGACAGTCCGCAGTGCCTCACCCGCCCCAAACGCAGCGGCCGGGAATCGTATCTCTATGGCTGGGGACCGAACGAGTACGTGCCCACCGGCAGCCTGGCGGATTTCGAATACACCGGCAGGCTCGGCGAAATCACGCAGCCCTGCCTCATCTTCAGCGGGTCCGAGGACCTCTGCACGCCGGCCGTGGCCCGGGCGATGCACGAAGGCATCCCGGGCAGCCGCTGGGAACTGATGGAAGGCGCCCGGCACATGTGTTTCGTGGACCGGCACGACGACTACTGCCGGATCCTCGGCGAATGGCTTTCAACGCACGACGGCTAGCGTCCTGCCCGGGCATTTCATCAAATAGTCCTCAGGGATTTCAGAAATATTGTGTATCTTTGATTTTTGGTTTGAATTCAAAAGATACACAATTTATTTACTACCTATATGAAACAGATCGTCGAATGCGTCCCCAACTACAGCGAGGGACGCGATAAATCCGTGATTGACAACATTGTCGCTGCCATCGCCACGGTTGAGGGCGTAAAAGTGCTCGACGTAGATCCGGGCGAAGCGACCAACCGGACCGTGGTCACGTTCGTAGGCGAACCGGCCGCCGTCTGTGAAGCCGCCTTCCGCGGCGCCGCCAAAGCGCAGGAACTCATCGATATGCGACACCATCACGGTGCCCATCCCCGCTCCGGTGCGACGGACGTGCTTCCGCTCATCCCCGTATCGGGCATCACACTCGAGGAATGCGCTTCGCTGGCAAGAGACCTGGCGAAGCGTCTTTATGAAGAACTGGGCATCCCCTGCTACTGCTATGAAGCGGCCGCTTACAAGGAAGAGCGCCGGAACCTCGCGGTCTGCCGCGCCGGTGAATACGAGGCGCTGCCCGACAAGATCGCCGATCCGGCCCGCCGCCCTGACTTCAGCCCGGAAGCCTACAACGACACCGTAGCCCGATCGGGCGCGACGAACGTCGGCGCCCGCAATTTCCTGGTGGCGGTGAACTACAACCTCAACACGACTTCCACCCGCCGCGCGATGGCCATCGCCTTCGACGTCCGCGAGAAAGGCCGCAAGGCCCGCGAAGGCGGCTCGCTGACCGGCAAGCTGCTCAAAGACGAGAACGGCGAGCAGATCTGGATTCCCGGCACGCTGAAGGGCTGCAAGGCCATCGGCTGGTACATCGACGAATACGGTATCGCCCAGGTTTCGATGAACATCACCGACATCGACGCGACGCCGCTCCACGTGGCCTATGAGGAAGTTTCCCGCGCCGCCGCCGCCCGCGGCCTGCGCGTGACCGGTGCCGAGATCGTCGGCCTGGTTCCGAAGAAAGTCCTGTTGGAGGCCGGCAAGTTCTATCTGGCCCGCCAGCAGCGTTCGCTGGGCATCGACGAAAGCGAAATCCTGAAGATCGCCGTCAAGTCGATGTCGCTCGACGACCTCAAGCCGTTCGATCCCAGGGAGAAAGTCATCGAATTCCTGATGCAGGACGAAGCCGAGGAGGCCAAAAAGCATCGCCTCGTGCGCATGAGCGCGGAAGGCTTCGCCCGCGAGACCGCTTCCGAATCGCCCGCACCGGGCGGCGGCTCCATCTCCGCCTACATGGGCGCCCTCTCCGCGGCCCTGGGTACGATGGTAGCCAATCTCTCGGCCCACAAGCGCGGCTGGGACGAGCGGTGGAAAGAATTCTCCGACGTCGCCGAGCAAGGCCAGGCGCTGATGCAGGAACTACTTGACCTGGTGGACGAAGACACCGCAGCCTTCGACCGCATTATGGCCTGCTTCGGCATGCCCAAAGGCACGGAGGAAGAGAAAGCCGCCCGTGCTGCCGCCCTCGAAGAAGCGACGCTCTACGCCGCTTCCGTGCCCTTGAAGACGATGGAGGCTTCGCTGAAGGCCCTGCCGCTGGCCCTCGAGATGGCCCGCAAGGGCAATCCGGCCTCCGCTTCCGACGCCGGCGTAGCCGCCCTGGCCGCCCGCGCCGCCTGCCGTGGCGCCGAACTCAATGTCCGCATCAACGCCTCCGGCCTGAAAGACATGGCCCCCGCCCGGCCGCTGATCGAACGCGCCGCCCAGATCCTCAAGGAAGCCGAAGCCCTGGAGGTCCAAGTCCTCGAAGTCGTCAACGGACACATCAACCAATAAGCAGCCATGACTTTCCAGGAAGATATTCTGGCCGGCATTCCGGACATCCTGCCGGAGCCGCGCCCTTACGACACGACGGTCAGCCATGCACCCCGCCGCAAAGACATCCTTTCGACGGAAGAAAAGCGCCTGGCCCTCAGGAACGCGCTGCGCTACTTCCCGCAAAAGCACCACGCCGTGCTCGCGCCAGAATTCGCCGCAGAACTCGAAGCGTACGGCCGCATCTACATGTACCGTTTCCGCCCGACGTATGAAATGTATGCCCGGCCGATCGGCGAATATCCCGCCAAGTGCCGCCAGGCCGCGGCCATCATGGCGATGATCCAGAACAACCTCGACCCGCGCGTGGCCCAGCATCCCCACGAACTGATCACCTATGGCGGCAACGGAGCCGTATTCCAGAACTGGGCCCAGTACCGCCTGGCGATGCAGTACCTGGCCACGATGACCGAAGAGCAGACGCTCGCGATGTATTCGGGCTTCCCGATGGGTCTCTTCCCGTCCCACAAGGATGCACCGCGCGTGATCGTGACCAACGGCATGGTGATTCCCAACTATTCCAAACCCGACCACTGGGAAAAATTCAACGCCCTGGGCGTTTCCCAATATGGCCAGATGACGGCCGGTTCCTACATGTACATCGGCCCGCAGGGCATCGTGCACGGCACCACCATCACGGTGATGAACGCGGCGCGGATGCAGCTCCGCAAGCGGGGCCTGGACGGCGACGACCGCGGCGGCGTGCTCTTCGTGACGGCCGGTCTCGGCGGCATGTCGGGCGCCCAGCCGAAGGCGGGCAACATCGCCGGCGTGGTGAGCGTCACGGCGGAGATCAATCCGCTCGCGGCGCAGAAGCGCTACGACCAGGGCTGGGTGGATGAACTCCACCGCGACCTGGACGAACTGATGGTCCGCATCCGCAAGGCGGTGGCTGCCAAGGAAGTGGTTTCGCTGGCCTATGTGGGCAATGTCGTGGACCTGTGGGAACGGCTCGCTGCCGAAAAGATGCACGTGGACCTGGGTTCGGACCAGACCTCGCTGCACAACCCCTGGGCGGGCGGCTACTATCCGGCCGGCTATTCTTTCGAAGAATCGCAGAAAATGATGGCCGAGGAGCCGGAACGTTTCAAGGAAGCCGTCCAGGCTTCGCTGCGCCGGCAGGTTGCAGCCATCAACAGCCTGACAGACAGCGGAATGTATTTCTTCGACTATGGCAATGCCTTCCTGCTGCAAAGCGCGCGGGCAGGCGCCGACATCCTGAAAGCAGACGGATCGTTCCGCTATCCTTCCTATGTCCAGGACATCATGGGGCCGTTCTATTTCGACTACGGATTCGGACCGTTCCGCTGGGTCTGCATGAGCCAGGATCCGGAAGACCTGGCCAAGACCGATGCGCTGGCCGTGAAGGTGCTGCGCGAATGTGCGGCCACGGCGCCCGCGTCCATCCGCGGGCAGATGCTCGACAATATCCGCTGGATCGAAGAAGCGGGACGCAACCACCTGATCGTGGGCTCGCAGGCGCGCATCCTCTATGCCGACTGCGAAGGCCGCACGAAGATTGCGCTGGCCTTCAACGAGGCGATCCGCAAAGGGGAGATCACGGCACCGGTCGTGCTGGGCCGCGACCATCACGACGTGTCGGGCACCGACTCGCCGTTCCGCGAGACGTCGAACATCTACGACGGTTCGCAGTTCACCGCCGACATGGCTGTCCAGAATGTCATCGGCGACAGTTTCCGCGGCGCCACCTGGGTCTCGATCCACAACGGCGGCGGCGTGGGCTGGGGCGAGGTCATCAACGGCGGCTTCGGCATGGTGATCGACGGCTCCGACGATTCGGCCCGCCACATCCGGGAAATGCTTTTCTGGGACGTGAACAACGGCATCGCCCGCCGCAGCTGGGCGCGCAACGACGGCGCAATGGAAGCCATCCGCCGCGAAATGGCCCGCACCCCCGGCCTGCGCGTCACCCTCCCCAACCTTGCCGACGACGCCCTGATTGATTCTGTCTTGAAATAACGGAATCGCTTCATGCTTACAGGTATCGGGACAAAAACCTACGCGCCTTCGACGCTATCCCTCCCAAAGCCAAAGCTTTGGGCCCCTCCCATTCACAGAGACATGGGCGTCTATGGGTTTTTGTCCCAATACCTGTAGGACCCTAACCACCCGCGGTTGATAGCGGGAGGGGCCCATGCTAGCATGGGAGGGAGTCGCGAAGCGACGGTCCGAAAAGCAACTCCCAGAGCAACCAAGTACAACCGCCGCTAACACCATGAATTGTGGATTATTCCAATTGACCATTTAGTCTTAAAGTCGTTTTTTTATGCATTATATATCCTCTGAACATCTCACGCTGGAGCGAGTCCAGCAGATCATCGAGTCGGGCGAACAACTGGCCCTCTCGGATGAAGCCGTGGCAGCCATCGAAAAGTGCCGCCACTATCTCGACACCAAGATGGAAGACATCGGCCGTCCGGTCTATGGGATCACCACCGGCTTCGGTTCCCTATACAATGTGACGATTCCCGCCGAAGACCTGTCGCAGCTCCAGCACAACCTCGTGATGTCCCATGCCTGCGGCACCGGCGAAGAAGTCCGTCCGGCCATCGTCAAACTGATGCTGCTGCTCAAGGCCCAGTCGCTTTCCTACGGCCATTCCGGCGCCCAGCTGGTCACCGTGCAGCGGCTCATCGACATGTACAACAACGACATCATTCCGGTCGTTTACCAGCAGGGCTCGCTCGGCGCCTCCGGCGACCTGGCACCCCTGGCGCATCTGAGCCTGCCGCTCATCGGCCTGGGCGAAGTCCGCTACAAGGGACAGGTCCGTCCATCCGCCGAAGTGTGGAAAGAAATGGGATGGGAACCCATCCGCCTGCAGTCGAAAGAAGGCCTGGCGCTGCTCAACGGAACCCAGTTCATGAGTGCACACGCCGTCTGGTCGCTCATCCAGGCCAAACGGCTGTCCAAATGGGCCGACCTGATCGGCGCCATGTCGCTGGAAGCCTACGACGGCCGTATCGAGCCGTTCCTGCCGCTGAGCCACCAGATCCGTCCCCACAAGGGCCAGATCGCCACGGCCGCCCGCTTCCTCGAAGTCCTCGAAGGCAGCCAGCTCATCCGCCGTCCCAAGGAGCATGTGCAGGATCCGTATTCGTTCCGCTGCATCCCGCAGGTGCACGGCGCCGCAAAAGACAATCTCCGCTATGTACAGTCGGTCATCGAAAACGAAATCAACGCCGCCACCGACAACCCCAACGTCTTCCCCGACGAGGATATGGTCATCTCCGCCGGCAATTTCCACGGCGAACCCATCGCCATCCCGATGGACACGATGGCCATCGCGCTCTCGGAACTGGCCAGCATCTCGGAACGCCGCACCTACCTGCTGATCCACGGCTACCGCGGCCTGCCGCGCTACCTGGCCCCGAATCCGGGCCTCAACAGCGGCTTCATGATCCCGCAGTACACCGCGGCTTCCATCGTCAGCCAGAACAAGGGCCTCTGCTGGCCGGCTTCCTGCGACTCGGTGCCCTCGTCCAACGGACAGGAGGACCACGTGAGCATGGGGGCCAATTCCGCCACAAAGCTCGTGCGCGTGGTGGACAATGTGGAGACCGTGCTGGCCATCGAGCTGATGAACGCCGCCCAGGCGCTGGAGTTCCGCCGCCCGGCCCGTACCTCGCTGCTGCTGGAAAAGATCCACGCCGACTACCGGAAAGTCGTACCTTTCCTCGAAGTGGACACCTACCTGCATCCGCTGATCATCCGTTCGGTCCAGTTTATCCGCGAAAAACAGTATCTGTAAGATGAGACGGCTGTTCACCCACATCGGAACGCTTGCAGGCATCGTGCCTGCAGGCGTCCTGCGCAAAGAAGGCCCGGCGATGGACGAGGTCGGGACGATCGACAACGCCTGGCTGCGGGTCGAAGACGGCCGGATTCTCGACTACGGAACCGACGCCGCCGGCGCGAGCGACTATATGTCACGCGACTGGGCCGAAGAGGTCATCGACTGCGGCGGCGGACTGCTGATGCCGGCTTTCTGCGACAGCCACACCCACATCGTCTATGCCGGCTGCCGGGACGGGGAATTCCTCGACAAGATCCGGGGGCTTTCCTACGAAGAGATCGCGGCCCGGGGCGGCGGCATCCTCAACTCCGCCGACCTGCTGCACCAGACCTCCGAAGATGAACTTTTCCGGCAGTCCATGGCGCGCGTGGACGAGATGATTGCCCAGGGTACCGGCGCCATCGAGATCAAGAGCGGCTACGGCCTCAACCCCGTGGACGAACTCAAGATGCTGCGCGTCATCGACCGCATCAAGGCGGCCTCCCCCGCCCTGATCCGCACCACCTTCCTGGGGGCCCACGCCGTGGGGCGCGGCTACACGCACGAGGACTACGTGGAGACAGTCTGCCGGATGATGCCGGATGCCGCCCGCTACGCCGATTTCGTGGATATCTTCTGCGAAGAAGGCTTCTTCACCGTAGCAGATGCCGAAAAGGTGCTGGGCGCCGGCCTGCGTACCGGCCTGCGTCCGAAGATTCACGCCAACCAGCTGGCTGTCAGCGGCGGCGTACAAGTGGGCGTCAAATTCGGCGCCCTGTCGGTCGATCACCTGGAGCACAGCGGGGCCGCGGAGATCGAGGCGCTGCGGGGTTCTGTGACGATGCCGACCTTCCTGCCGGGCTCCGCATTTTTCCTGCGGATCCCCGACGGCCCGGCGCGCGATTACATCGCCGCCGGCCTGGGCGTCGCCCTGGCATCCGACTACAATCCAGGTTCCTCACCGGCCGGTGACATGCGCTGGATCTGGGCGCTCGGCTGCATCCGGATGCGGCTGACCCCGGCCCAGGCCTTCAACGCCGTTACGCTCAACAGCGCTTACGCCATGGGTGTCAGCGACCAGTGCGGCTCGATCACCCCCGGCAAACGCGCCGACCTGATCCTCACCCGCCCCGGCTGGAACCTGACGAAGATCCCCTATCTTCACCATTCCCCGTTCATCCAGCAGGTCTATCTGCAGGGGAAAGCCGTCTGAAAAGCATGAAAGGCCGTTTCTCCGTCGTTTTCGCGCTCCTGCTGATGCTGACTGCGGCATCGTGCGGCATCCTTCCGCCGCGCGGTGCCACGGTCATCACCGGCCACGAAGAGATGATGGCCATCCTCCAGGAACATTTCCCGGACCTCTACACCCTCCACGAACAGGAGCGCATCGAAGTGGACGAAATCTACTTCTACACCACCCGCCGCGGCGAGCCCAAATACAAAGTCTCCTTCCGCTACATGCCGCCGCACGCCCATTGAGACAGGCGGGCCAGCTGGCGGGCCAGGCTCACGGGGTGATACGACGGTTTGCCATCCTCGTTTTGACGGTCTGGTGAGGATGGCGTGGCGAAAAAACGCGTGCCATCCTCAAAAAGAAGCTAATTTGAGGATGGCAACGCGAGACTTACGGGGTGCGATACGGCTCGCGGGGCGTCCGCGCCCCGCGGGCAGATTACTTGTACAGGAAACGCTTGATCGACATCTTCGGGGTCTTCTCGAAGGGCTGGGCCTGGAGTTCGACCTTGTAGATCTGGCTGTAGGCGGGAAGCTGGCGGTTGGCGCCCAGACGGATGTTCTCGGGGATGTTGCTCTTGGCTTCCGCATCCAGGAGGGCCTTGGCGATGGCCTGCTCGTCGGTGAAGACCAGGGCGACGAGTTTGCCGCCGCGGTCCACCACCACGCTCTCGATCACATAAGGCTGGTTGTTGACGATGGCCTCGATCTCTTCGGGGTAGATGTTCTGGCCCGAAGGACCCAGGATCATGTTCTTCGACCGGCCGCGGATGAAGATGTTGCCTTCGGCGTCGATCACGCCCAGGTCGCCCGTCTTGAGCCAGCCGTCTTCAGTAAAGGCGTTGGCCGTAGCCTCGGGATTCTTGTAGTAGCCGATCATGATATTCTCGCCTCGGGCCTGGATCTCGCCCACCACGTGCTGCGGATCTTCCGAATCGATGCGGACTTCAGCCACATCGACGCATTTGCCGCAGGAACCGGCCACGTATTTGGTCCAGTGCTCGTAGGCCAGCAGCGGGCAGGCCTCGGTCATGCCGTAACCCACCAGGTACGGGAACTTGATGCGCTTGAACAGGCGCTCCACCTCGGGATTGAGGGCGGCGCCGCCCATGATAAACTCCTGCACATTGCCGCCGAAAGCCTGCACGAGACCGTCTTTCACCTTCTTGTAGATGAGGTTATTGACAAGCGGAACCTTGCTCAGGAACTTGACAACGGGCTTGTCGAGCGTCGGCTTGACCTTCGACTTGTAGATCTTCTCCATGACCAGCGGCACCGTGATCAGCAGATAGGGTTTCACGTCGGCGAAAGCCTTCAGCAGGGCCGCCGGCGTAGGCGCCTTGCCCAGCCAGTAGATGGACGTGCCGTTGCAGAGCGGATAGATGAATTCGATGACCAGGCCGTACATGTGGGCCATCGGCAGCATCGACACCATCTTGTCGCCGGCCGGAACATTGCGCTGGCTGTAATCGACGTTTGCCGAGAAATTGCGGTAGGTCAGCATCACGCCTTTCGGATCGCCCGTCGAACCGGAGGTGTAGTTGATGGTCGAAAGGTCGTCCCAGTTGTCGGTCGGGAAAACCACGTCGTCGGGGCCGAAGCCGTCGGGATGTTTCGCGGCGAAAAGCGCATCCATCTGGCCGTAGGTTTCCCGGATGCTGTCGTCGGCGGTCCAGAGCGGCTGCCAGGTATCCACATCGACGGCCAGCCGCAGGAGCGGCATCTTCGCAATGTCGAGTTGCTTCCATTTGGCCTCATTGGTGAAGAGCATCAGGCTTTCCGAGTGGTTGACCAGGTGGTTGACGCTTTCGGCAGTGAAGTCGGCCAGGATCGGGACGATCACGGTCTCGTAGGTATTGACGGCCAGGTAGGCCATGCCCCAGCGGGCGCCGTTCTGGGCGCAGATGGCGATCTTGTCGCCCTTCTTGAAACCGAGTTTTTCAAAGACGAGATGGAACTTCTCGATCTGGGTGGCCATCTGGGCGTAGTTGAATGTCTCGCCGCCGATATTGTTGAGGGCAGGCTTGTCCCAGAACTTGCGGGTGGCTGCCTGCAGCCGTTCGAGGTAGTGCGGGTAAGTGCTCATCGCAGTGGTATGGGTTTTAGCAGGGGGTTGTCAGGCTTCGAAGTCCGATTTGATCGGCGGCATCATCATGGGGTTCATCGGAAGCCGGATCTCGCCGAACTGGCTTTCGTACTTGCGGATGTTTTCACTCAGGGCGCCCAGCAGGCGCTTGGCGTGTTCGGGCGTCATGATGACGCGGCTGGTCACCTGCATCTTGGGCAGCCCGGGCATATTCTGGGCAAAGTCGAGGATGAACTCGCTGGAGGAGTGCGTGATGATGGCCAGGTTGGCATAGCGTCCCTGTGCCACTTCGGGCTTGATCTCGATGTCGATCTTCTTGCCGCCGGGATTGTTGTTGTTGTTATCCATAAGGCAGGTTATTTGGCGAAGGCGACCGCGCGGGTCTCGCGGATTACGGTGATCTTGATCTGGCCCGGATAGGTCATCTCGTCCTGGATCTTGCGGGCGATCTCGGTGGAGAGTTCCTCGCACTGCTGGTCCGTCACGCTCTCAGCGCCGACGATCACGCGCAGTTCGCGGCCGGCCTGGATGGCGTAGGTCTTGGTCACGCCCGGATGCGAGAGGGCGATGCCTTCCATATCCTTGAGGCGCTTGATGTACGACTCGATGACCTCGCGGCGGGCACCCGGACGGGCACCGGAGATGGCATCGGCCACCAGCACGAGCGGCGCGATGAGCGAGGTCATCTCGATCTCCTCGTGGTGGGCGCCGATCGCGTTGCAGATCTCGGGTTTTTCCTTGTATTTCTCCGCGACCTTCATACCCAGCAGGGCGTGCGGCAGTTCGGGATCTTCCTCGCAGACCTTGCCGATGTCGTGGAGCAGGCCGGCGCGTTTGGCCGCCTTGGTGTTCAGGCCCAGTTCGGAGGCCATGGTGGCGCAGATGTTGGCCACTTCGCGCGAGTGCTGCAGCAGGTTCTGGCCATAGGAGCTGCGGTACTTCATGCGGCCGATCAGCCGGATGAGTTCGGCGTGCAGCCCGTGGATGCCCAGGTCGATGCAGGTGCGCTTGCCGGTTTCCATGATCTCGTCGTCGAGCTGCTTGCTCACCTTCTCGACCACTTCCTCGATGCGGGCCGGGTGGATTCGGCCGTCGGCCACCAGCTGGTGCAGGGCCAGGCGGGCCACTTCGCGGCGCACGGGATCGAAGGAAGACAGGAGGATGGCCTCGGGCGTGTCGTCCACGACGATCTCCACGCCGGTGGCGGCTTCCAGGGCGCGGATGTTGCGGCCCTCGCGGCCGATGATGCGGCCCTTGATCTCGTCGTTGTCGATATTGAAGACCGTGACGGCGTTTTCGATGGCCGTCTCCGGCGCCGTGCGCTGGATGGTATTGATCACGATGCGCTTGGCTTCCTTGGCGGCGTTCAGGCGGGCCTCGTCCATTACCTCGTTGACGTAGGACATGGCCTGTGTGCGGGCCTCGGCCTTCATGTTCTCGACCAGCTGGTTCTTCGCTTCGGCGGCCGTCATGCCAGCCACTTCCTCGAGCTTCTCGATGACCTTGCCGCGGAGTTTTTCATACTCCTCCTGCTTCTTGCTGACAATTTCCATCTGGGACTTGAGGTTCTCGCGGATCGACTCGGCCTCTTTCTGCTTGCGGCCCAGTTCGGCGTTCTGCTGGTTGAGGGAAAGTTCGCGCTGCTTGAGTTTGTTTTCCAATTGGAGCGCTTGTGCGTTGCGGTCGTTGATGTAGGCCTCGTGCTCGCTCTTGAGCTGGAGGAATTTTTCCTTGGCCTGGAAAATCTTCTCTTTCTTGATGGCCTCTCCTTCCGCTTCGGCTGTCTTGAGGATTTCCTCTTTCTTGCCTTTCAGTATGACGTTGCGCACGAGCAGGGTGCCCAGGACACCCAGTCCCGCCGCAATGATCGCTGTAATGATGTAAGCTAGCATAATGGTGTAAATATATTGAGTGAAATGTTGTCACGCAATAACTTACGCTTGAAAGAAAAAAGCCGTTAGTCCTGGTCAGACGAAAATCTTGATGACAAGATTTGAGCTCCGGTTTTGTCGCAGACTTCCAACGTCCTATAAAATAGAATCCCCCGAAGGGTCACCCAGGCCTGTCTTTGACGTCCGAGTAGGCTCGGTTTTGTTTAAAGTGTTGATTTTGGCATAGAGCAAAACTAACGGCTCAAATATTCTCCTAAATGCTCGTCCAGCTGTTCCAGCCGGCGGAGCGTCATGTCGGTTTCCTTGTTGGTTCTGGCTTCCAGTTCCAGGAGCTTGGTTTCCTCCGAGAGGAGGATCATGCTCAGCACTTCGCTCAGTTCGTGGTTCCGGAAATCGAAGCGCAGGGCGTCGATTTCCTGGTTGATGCGGTCAGCGGCTGCGCGGATGACCTCTTCCCGCTCGGCATCGACCAGATGCTGAGTCTCCTTCCCCGCAATCTTGAGTGTAATCCGCTGCTTCATGCCTTATGTTATTCGCCGAGCAAACTCACGCAAGCATCTATCTCCTTGATCAGCCTGGCGACTTTCCGCCGGGCCTGCATCCTGTCACCGGATGTCCCCAGAAATGCTTCTTTCAATCGCAAGTTTTCTATCTGTTTTTCTAAATCTTTAATTCGCTTGTCCTTTTTTTCGTTTTCCGTTTCGCAACGGGCCAGGCGGGCCTTCAGTTCAGCATTGTCCCGGTCAAGTGCCTCGCTGCGGGCGATGAGCGTCTCGACCTTTGTTTTCAAGCGTGTGGCCAGATCCTGTCCCATTACAAAATATCCGGTCAAAGTTAGGAATTATTTTACAAATTTCCAATTGGTCGCCACGGAAGGGACGATTTCTTTTTTGTCGGCGATGTAGTCGCCGATCAGCGAACGGATATCCTTCATTTTGTCCACGATCTTCAGCGAGGCCGGATCCACGCCGGCGCCGTTGCGCAGCAAGTCACCACCGCCGCTGGCCCGGTACGAAGTCATGGCTACTTTATAGGTCTTCGCGGGATCGAAGGGGGTTCCGTCGCACATCGACAGGATGCGGACCCGCTCCCCTTTTGCGGCACTGCGGCTGACTTCATACACGATGCCGTCGGCCGAATCCCAGTTGTAGGACGGGCCGGAGCGGTTTACCCAGTTGTCGTAGGAATATTCCAGGTAATCCTTAATCTGCGCGCCGGTGAGTTCCACGGTGTAGAGCTGGTTCTCGAACTTGTAGATCGACACCAGGTCCTGGAACTCGATCACGCCCTTGGGCACGACGCCGCTGTTGGTCAGCGGGGCGGCGAAGGAGACGTCGGCGCCGGTCGAAGCCAGCTGGACGGTCTGGATCAGGTTGATGTAGCTGGACGGGCCGTCGAGGGCGTCCGCCAGGAAGATGTCTTCGGCCAGCTGTCCGATGGGCCGGTTGGCGAATTCCTTGACGGCCTTGAAATCGGCCTTGAAGGCAGCCACATAGGCCGTATCGACCGGATACTTGTCCATCGGGACGAGCTTGTAATCGACCGACTTGGAGACGACTTTCCCGTTCTTGACCGTCAGGGTGACGTCGGCCTGGCCCACGACGGCGGCCTTCGTCCCGGCGTCCAGCAGCACGACGCTGCCATCGGGATTCTCGACCTCACGGGCCAGCGGCCGGTGGTCGTGTCCGTTGAGCACGATGTCCACCCCGTGCAGCGTCGAGGCCAGGTACAGCGCCTCGTTCTCCCGGTGCGCCTGTTCGGCGCCGGTGCCGGAGTGCACGGCCAGGACGACCAGCTGCGGTTTTTCCTTGTCAATCACGTAGTCCACCAGATCCTGCGCGATGTCGGAGATGATCTGGAAATCGATGCCGTGCCAGATCGCGTCGGAGAGCCAGCTTTTCATATTGCCGTTGGTCATGCCGATGATGGCCACCTTCACGCCGCCGCGTTCCACGATGCAGTAAGGCTGGAAATACGAATCCTGCACCGCCTGGTTCTTCGGGTCTTCGTCCATGTCGGCCTTGCCGTTCTCATCGCGGTCGAAAGCGGCGTTGGCGGCCAGGTAAGGCATCGTCAGCTCACGGCGGATCCGGTCATACACATCGTGGCCGGTCTCGATGTCGTGGTTGCCCACCACGATGGCGTCATAGCCCAGGTAAGCGGCGATGCTCGGGTACACGTGCGGAACGTCGGTGGCGACGTAGTTGAAATAATAAGCCGCATTGTCACCCTGGAGATTGTCGCCCACATCGATCAGGACAGGCCACACGCCGCCAGCACGCATTTCCTTCAGGTAGGAGGATACATTCGCCAGCGAAGTCTTGGCCGCCAGGTTGTCCACGTACGACGAGTCGAAATAGGCGCCGTGGACGTCGGTGGTGGAACAGACCGTGACCTTGTACTCGCCGTCAGCGAGTGCTCCCTTCGAAGAAATGAGGGAGATCAGCCAGCCGATGCCGAAGCCGATGCCGAAGAGGGCGATCAGGATGGCTGCGATATTCAAAACATTCTTTTTCATGCAATCTATGGTTTAGTACTTGATTTCAAAGGTATCGGCGTCATGGCTCACCGGAAAGCGCTCCCGATAGTGCTGGAGCGGCGCCATCAGCAGTTCGGCCGTATAGAAACGCAGGCCGCCCAGGCGACGGACCTGCGCGATGCTGTGGCCCACATAATCCAGGATCATGGACTTGCCGTCGTAGTCACAGAGGCTGTCGCTGCCGGTCCGGTTGCAGAAGACGGCATAGGCCGCATTCTCAACCGCCCGGGCCCGCAGCAGCATCTGTGCCGCATCGATGCGGGAAGCGGGCCAGTTGGCGATGTTCACCAGCAGGTCGTAGCCATTGCCCGCATTGCGGCTCCAGACCGGAAAGCGCAGGTCGTAGCAGACATTGAGCTCGATGTTCCAGCCGCGCCAGGCCACGGTGCAGCGACGGTCGCCCGGGCTGAAGGCCGGACTTTCGCCCGAAGGGGTGAACAGATGCCGCTTGTCATAGTGGTATGCGGGGCCTTCCGGCGTAAAGAACCAGCAACGGTTGACGCGCCGCTCCCCCGCCGGCGTTTCCAGGCGCGTCGGGACGGAGGCGATGACGCCCACGCCGCAGGTCTGCGCGATGTCGCGGAGCCAGGACGCGGAGAAGCCGTCCACGGGTTCGGCAACGGCGGGATTCATCGAGAAACCGGTCGAGAAGGTCTCGGGAAGCACCAGCAGGTCGGGACGGAACTTCTCGCAGAAACGCCGCACGGGGGCGTCGATGCGGGCGACCGTCTCACGGGCGTCCTCCCACACGATGTCGTGCTGGCAAAGGGCGATCTCAAGATTGGGCGACATACGCTTGCCGGTTTTTGATCTTATTGATGATAAGCGCAATGGCGCCGTCGCCGGTCACATTGCCGGCCGTGCCGAAGCTGTCCATCGCAATGTAGAGGGCGATCATCAGGCCCTGCATGTTGGCATCGAATCCGAGCATCGACGCCAGCAGGCCGAGCGCCGCCATGATGGCACCGCCGGGCACGCCGGGAGCCGCGATCATCGTGATGCCCAGCATCAGGACAAAGCCCGCATAGGTGCCGAAACTGATATCCATGCCCATGCTCAGGGAAATCGCATAGGCACAGGCCACGATCTTCAGGATGCTGCACGACATGTGGATCGTGGCGCAGAGCGGAACCACGAAGTCGGCCACGTCGGGATCGACCCCGTTCTTGATCGTCTGCGCGCGCGTGACCGGGATGGTGGCGGCCGAGGACTGCGTTCCGAGCGCCGTCACATAGGCCGGAAGCATCGTGACGAGCGCCTTGAACGGATTCTTGCCCGCAATGGCGCCGGCGATGCAGAACTGGAGCACCAGCACGGTAACGTGCATCACGAAGATGATCAGGATGATCTTCAGGAACATGCCCAGCACGGGCCCCACGTTGCCTTCGGCGCCCATTTCCAGAAAGATACCGAAGATGAAGATCGGGAGAATCGGAATGATCACCTTGCGGATGACCAGGAAGACCACGTCACGCAGTTCCAGCATCACGCCGCGCAGGTTGTCGCCCCGGATGCCGATCAGCGAAAGGCCGAGCACGAAGGCCAGCACCAGCGAGGTGGTGACGCTCATCAGCGGAGGCATCTCGATGGTGAAATAGGGTTTCAGGTCGTTGGCGTCCATGTCGATGCCGCCCAGGGAAGTCACGGAACCGCCCAGGAGCGAGGGATAGGTCAGCCGACAGGTCGCATAGGAGAACAGGCCGGAGAGAATGGTCGAAAGATAGGCGATGGCGGCCGTGATCAGCAGGAGCCGGCCGGCTCCTTTGCCCAGTTCGAAGATGCCGGGCGCAATCAGGCCGAGGATGATGATCGGGATGAACAGCCCGAGGAAATTGCTGAAAATGCTGTTGAAAGTGATGAAGCAACGCGTCAGGCCGTCCGGAAAGAAGAACGAGCAGACGATGCCCAGCGCAATGGCGATCAGCACCTTGGGAAGCAGACCCCAGTCTTTGAATTTTTTCATAGCCTCAGTCTTTCAAGGATTTGACAGCCGTCTCCAGACGGGAAAGTGCCTCTGTGAGCATCGCGCGCGGCGCACCGACATTCATGCGCATGTGCCCTTCGCCGCCGGGGCCGAACGCCTCGCCGTCGTTGAGCGCCAGGCGGGCCCGGTTCACGAACAGGTCGATCAGGGCGTCGTGGTCCAGGCCGAGGCCGCGGCAGTCGAGCCACACCAGGAACGAAGCCTGCGGACGGACGGCCGTAATGCCGGGAATCCGGCGGGCCAGATAGTCCGAGACATAATCGACATTCTCCTGGACATAGTCGAGCATCGCGCGCCGCCAGGGGCCGCACTGCGTGAAGGCCGCCTCGGTGGCGACGGTGGAAAGGAACATCGGTGCATTGAGTTCATTGGCCTCCAGGTAGCCGAAGAACGGCTCCCGCAGCGCCGGGTTGGAAACCACGCAGAAAGAACTCACGATGCCGGCGATGTTGAAGGTCTTGCTCGGAGCGGCAAAGGTGATGGATATGTCGGCCGCCGTCTGCGAAACCGTCGGGAACGGGTGGTGGACGTTGTCGCCGAGCGCCATGTCGGCGTGGATCTCGTCGGAGACCACCAGCACGCCGGCGCGCCGGCAGATCTCAGCCAGGCGGGCCAGGTCTTCCGCCGGCCAGACGATGCCGGCCGGGTTGTGCGGATTCGAGAGGATCAGCACTTTGGGCCGTTCTTCCCGGCAGACCGTCTCCAGATTGTCAAGGTCCATCCGGTAGGTCCGGGACGCTTCGTCGAAGCGGAGCGGATTATAGACGACCTGCCGGCCATTGGCCCGGGGCACATTGAGGAAAGGCATATAGACCGGCGGCTGCACCACCACCTTGTCGCCGGGCCGGGTGAAGCACTGCAGCACGAAGGCGATGCCCCGGACGATGCCCGGAATGAAACAAAGCGTATCGCGGCCGATGGTCCAGCCGTGCGTCTCCTTTTCCCAGGAGAGAATGGACTGCCAGTAGCTTTCCGGCGCGACGGCATAGCCGTAGATCTGATGGTCCAGCCGCTTTTCAAGCGCAGCCCGCACCGGGGCCGGCGTCTCGAAATACATGTCGGCAATCCACAGCGGCAGAAGGTCTTCCCGCCCGTAGTATTTCTGCAGGCAGTCGGTCATGATGGCCCCGGAACCCCGGCGGTCAATCACGGTATCGAAACAATATCCCATTTTACAAATTGACAAAATAACTGGTAAAGATAACAATATAAAGGTAAAATTGCTTATTTTTACCGATTATTTTTCCAAACGGAAAACCGATATGGGTAAAATTTACGACCGACTCGCCGAAGACTACCGCGTCCGGGAAGGGCTCAAAGCCTGCATCAGCTGCGGGACCTGCACCGCCATCTGCCCTGCCGCGGAGTTCTATCGCTATAATCCGAAAAAGATCGTCACCATCGTCCAGTCCCGCGACGACGAAGCCATCATCGAACTCCTCAAGGGCGACCAGATCTGGTACTGCGGCGAATGTCTTTCCTGCGTGACGCGCTGCCCGCGCAAGAATGCGCCCGGCCTGGTGGTGATGGCCCTGCGCGCACTGTCCATCGAACTGGGCTATTTCGCGGAAAGCGAGAAAGGCCGGCAGCAGCTGCCCCTGATGCACGCCCTGCAGCGAAATGTCCTCAACTATGGCTACTGCGTCTATCCCGAGACCTTCGCCTACGAGAAGCATCCCGAATACGGGACGGTGGGCAAATGGGTCAAGGACAACCAGAAAGCGGTCTATGAGCGCCTCGGCGCCCACCTGGGCCAAATCGGCCCCGGCGCCCTGCGCAAGATTCCCCAGGAATCGCTCGACGAGCTGAAAGCCATCTTCGAGGTGACCGGCGCCACCCGCTGGATGGAGATTGTCGAGGAGAAATCGCAGGAGAAGGCCCGCGAGATGGGCCTGTCGATGGACGAATACGAGGCACAGGCCTTCAACCAGACCAGCAGCTGCCACCTCAACAACGACGAAGACTGACCGATTATGATTTACCAAGGAAAAAAACGCATCTGGTCCGAATACCAGAAAGAGATACCCACCGACCACTGGTTCTACGTGCGCAGCTGCATCCGGCAGAGTTTCTTCCCGGCCTCCGAAAAGACCTTCCTGGAGATTCTCCGCGACCGGCTGGGCAAAGACGTCTATGAAACCCCGCACCACACCACCTGCGGCGGCATCGCCTACCACAGCGAAGCCATCCCGCAGGAGACGGTGATGACCATCATCGCCCGGCAGTTCGCCCTGATGACCGAAGCCGGCTACGAGAACTACGTCTGCAGCTGCATCACCAGTTTCGGACTCTACTCCGAGGTCATCGAAGACTGGCGGGAATTCCCCGAACTGCTGGCCAAGATCCGCGAGAACCTGTGGAAGGCCACCCGGCGGGAATTCAAGATTCCCACCTACCTGGCCCACGCCAGCGACCTGATCTACAAGTTCCGCAACGAGATCGCCGAACAGGCGAAGTTCCGCCTGGTGAACAAAGCCACCGGCGAGCCCCTCCGCGTGGTCGAACACATCGGCTGCCACTATTCCAAGATGTTTCCGTCCAAGGGCGTGGGCGGTGCCGAATACCCCTACGTGCTGGCCGGCATGGTGGAATCCTGGGGCGGCGAGGTCATCGACTACCCCGAACGGCGCCACTGCTGCGGCTTCGGCTTCCGCCAGTACCTGGTGCGCGCCAACCGCGGCTACTCCCTTTCGAACACCCACAAGAAATTCGAGAGCATGGAGCCCTTCAAGCCCGACATGATCATCACCAACTGCCCGGGCTGCCCCTACTTCCTCGACCGCTGGCAGTATGTCATCGCCGAGCAGACGGGCAAGACCTACGGCCAGAACGGCTACGGCATCCCCGTCTTCACCTATGAGGAAGTGGCCGGCCTGGTGCTGGGCTACGACCCGTGGGATCTCGGCCTGCAGACCCACCAGGTCGCCGTCGAGCCGCTCCTCGACAAGATGGGCATTCCCTACAAGCCCGAAGACAAATACAAGGGACCCCGCGGCGAACTCCTGCAGCGGCCGGATTTCCCGATGAACATCAAATGCTGCTAGTATGAGCCAGAACGTCGTCGTCATCGGCGGAGGACCCGCCGGACTCGAAGCCTCCCGCAGCCTGCGGGACCTGGGCTACACGCCCATCCTGATTGAAAAAGAGCCCGTCCTGGGCGGTCATCTCGCCCGCTGGGACCGCCTCTTCCCCGACGGGGTCGAGGCCCGCAGTTTCCTCGACCCGATGGTCGCGGACCTGGACGGCATCAAATATTTCACCGACACCGAAGTCTCCTCGATCAACCGGCTCAAGGACACCTGGGTGGTCAAGCTCTCCAACGGCCTTTCGGCCCAGGTGCGGGCCATCCTGCTGACCACGGGCTTCGACCTGTTCAAGGCGGAGAAAAAGGAAGAATACGGCTACGGCATCTACGAACGCGTGATCACCAACGCCGATCTGGAAGACTGGTTCAAGAGCGGCGCCGGCCCGCAGTTCGACAATGTCAATGTCATCGGTTTCGTCCACTGCGTAGGCTCGCGCGACGAGAAGGCCGGCAACCGCCAGTGCTCGAAAGTCTGCTGTGTGACAGCGGTCAAGCAGGCCTGCGAGATCAAGGAGAAGTTCCCCGGGGCCACGGTCTATTGCTTCTACATGGACCTGCGCATGTTCGGCCGCAGATACGAGGACCTCTACCTGAAAGCCCAGAAAGACTATGGCATCCGCTTTGTCCGCGGCCGTGTCTCCGAGGTGTCGGAAGACCTCGACGGGCATCTCTTCGTCAAGGCCGAAGACACCCTCTTCGGAAAGCCGATGAAGATCAAGATGGACATGCTGGTCCTGATGGCCGGCATGGCCCCTTCCGCCAGCACCCAGCCGCTGGCCCGGATGGTCAACATCCAGACGGGAGAAGATGGTTTCTTCCTGCCGCAGAGCATCATCGGCAAGCCTTGTACCTCTTCGCGCGAAGGCATTTTCTTCGCCGGCGCGGCGACGGGCCCCAAGACCCTGCCCGAAACGCTCAGCGAAGCGGCCTCCGCCGCCCTGGCCATCGACCGTTTCCTCAAAACCCCGCAGAAGCGATGATCGATTTCGGATACGGACTGACCCCGAGCGCCACGCTCAAGATCGAGAACGTGGACAATCCCCTGTTCGCGGAACTCCACCGCCGGGAGCCCGATGTATCCAAGTGCATCGCGTGCGGCTCCTGCGCCGCCAGCTGTTCGGCCGGGGTCTTCACGCAGATGAACCTGCGGAAAGTCATCCTGTCGCTGCAGCGCGGGCGTGAAAAGGAAACCCTGCCGATGCTGCAGCACTGCATGCTCTGCGGGAAATGCCTGCTCGTCTGCCCGCGCGGGATCAACACCCGCCACCTGATCCTGAGCATCGGCAAAGTTTACAAGCTGGAGGACAAATAATGAGAGAACGCATCCTGGCTGCCTACGATCCTTTCGTCCTGCCGTTCGTCTTCGGCATGACCTTCGTGCTGGGCTACTGCCTGATCGCCCTGGTGAAAGTCCTTGTACAACTTACCCCCGCCGACCGTCGCAAGTTCGCGCTCTCGCTCATCACGCCCACCACGATCGTCAAGAACATCCGCGACCTGTTCTGCGACTGCCTCCTGCATGTGAAGCTCTGGAAACGCAATCCGGTCCTTGGATACATGCACTCGAGCATCGCCTTCGGCTGGTTCATGATCATCCTGATCGGCCACATCGAGACCGTGCTCTACATCCCCGAGCGGCTCCACAAACTCTACTACCCCATCTTCTTCCGCTATTTCATGGAAGAGCAGAACGAGACCCTCCAGGGTTCCTTCTTCTTCTTCCTGATGGACTTCTTCCTGCTGATCATCCTCAGCGGCATCACCATCGCCATCATCAAGCGGTTCCGGTCGAAGATCGTGGGCATGCGGCGCACCACCAAACTCACCCTCACCGACCGCATCGGGCTCTACAGCCTCTGGGCCATCTTCCCGCTGCGCTGGATCGCCGAAGGATTCACGGCGGGCGTGGCAGGCGGCAGCTTCATGACGGTACCGATCAACTGGCTGCTCCACAACTTCATGAGCAAGCCGGAGAACATCACGGTGGCCTGGTGGCTCTATTCGCTGGCCCTGGGCACCTTCATGACGGTGCTGCCGTTCACCCGCTATATGCACATTCCGGCGGAGATGCTGCTTATCCCGATGCGCAACGCCGGACTGCCTGTACGCCATACGCGGAAAGGATTTGCGCTGACGATGCTCTACTCCTGCCCGAGCTGCGGCGTGTGCATCGACGCCTGCCCGATGGGGGTCCAGAAGAAGAATGTGAAAGACGCCACCGTCTATCTCGTCCGGAACCTGAAACGGCGCAACAACCGGCGTACGCTTGAGAACGCGGAAAAATGCCTGATGTGCGGCAAGTGCGCCGCGCTCTGCCAGGTCCAGATGGATGCCTGCGGCCTGCGCCTGGCCTACCGGACCACCCACGAGCAGCGGTCGAACCATTTGCCGGCCGATTTCGGCTACCTGGCGGCCGTCGAGCCGGACGTCTCGGCCGCTGGCAAGACGGGCGTCACCGCGGCCGCAGAGGCGGGCGCCGGGTCTTCCGGGACCTCCGTCGGAGCGCAGAAGGTCCTCTACTATGCCGGCTGCATGAGTTCGCTGACGCCGGTCATTTCCCGTTCCGTGCAGAAAGTACTCACATCTGCCGGCGTGGACTACGAGCTGATGGACAAGGACGGCAGCATCTGCTGCGGCCGCCCGCTGATGCTCGCCGGCCACCAGGAGGAAGCCCGGCAGCTGATCGAGGCAAACCGCAGGCTCATCGAAGCGAGCGGCGCCCGCATCCTGCTGGTAAGCTGCGCCATCTGCTACCGCATCTTCAAGGAGAAATACGACCTGAGCGGCATCACGGTGATGCACTACACGGAATACTTCAACCAGCTCCTGAAGGAAGGACGGCTGCATGTCAGCAACGGCCACCAGACCCTGGTCTATCACGACCCCTGCGACCTGGGCCGCGGCTGCGGCATCTACGATGCGCCGCGGGAAGCCTTGCGCACCGTCGGCCAGCTGGTCCCGGCCCTCAAGGAGCGGAAGGAAAGCATCTGCTGCGGCGGATCGGTCGGCTCGCTGACCCTTCGCTACGAAGACCGCGAACCCATCACCCGGGGTGCCATCGACAACCTGACGGCCAACAACCCCGAACAGATCATCACGGCCTGTCCCCTCTGCCTGAAGACCTTCGGCCGCTTCTCCCCCGTCCTCGTCAAAGACTTCGCCGAGGTCCTCGCGGAGCATCTGACACCCGCACAGCCGACGCAAGCATAGCCGACGCCCGCAGCGCGGAGCACCCCCCCCGCGGAGCATCTGACATAGCAATTGCTCCCGATGTCCCCAAAAATGGGACATCGGGAGCAACTATCCCCTATTTTGCGCCCGCCGTCCCCTCCCTGAAGTGCACCCCTTTTGTTGGACGGGTTAATAACTAAGATCTATGGTATTGAGTTCGGTATTGCACCGGACTCATTCCGTTTAGTTTTGCTTTGATTCGAACCGTGTTGTAGTATTCAAGATAGTC